>Ga0224558_1003688_pt1 | contig 12520 bp, 16 predicted proteins | sample 714S32024metaG_FD_180682 | JGI IMG/M metagenome (GOLD analysis project Ga0224558, IMG submission 180682) | Peat soil microbial communities from Stordalen Mire, Sweden - 717 S3 20-24 | ecosystem: Environmental > Terrestrial > Soil > Wetlands > Peat | place: Sweden: Norrbotten County, Stordalen... | reverse complement strand
TACCTGCGAGGGGCTGGGGCTGCAATGCCCCGGCCTACTCACCCTTACGTATCGATCAAGGCCAAGTGGCATTACCTATACCGCGCCGTCGACAAGCACGACAAGACCGTTGACTTCCTGCTTCGTCGTGACCGTGGCATCGCAGCAGCACAGGCGTTCTTTCGAAAGGCGCTCGCATCGACGCTTCCGCGCATCCCACGAAAGGTGACGCTCGACGGCCATGTGCCGAGTCGTCGCGCCCTGTGGCTGCTGCGGCGAGAGCACTTGTGCTGGCGCAACGTCAGGGTGCGCACGAACAAGTATCTCAATAATCTCATCGAGCAAGACCACCGCGCGATCAAGCGGCGGTGCGCATCGATGGCAGGGTTCAAGTCGTTTGCGAATGCTGCGATCACGATCGCCGGCATCGAGCTCGCTCACCGCATTCGTAAGGGACAGTTCTCGTTCGGGCGTGGCCGTCGGGGTCGCTGGTGGTCGCGAAAAGACGAATGGGCGATGGCACTCGCGTAGACGCAGCCAAGAAAGCGGAAAAGGCCTCGTCACGACCGATAAACCCCGCAAGGCACCAGAGCCCATTGAGGCATGTCCGGTTGCCTCAGCGCTGCCAGTTCACGACCGGCACGGTGCAACGCCGGCGTGGGAATGGCGGCGGCATGCTGCGCGTGCAATGCCATCTCCAGTATCTTTGGCGACAACTCGCACCATTCGACGCCGACGCCACTGCTTTCGATGCGCGTGACAAATGATGATAGGGCGTGACCATTGACGTGTATATCGACGCGTCCCATCAGAGGCAGCGGCAAATTTGTTCGGATCAGTGCGCCGCTTTGACTGATATTGGCGATTCGCGCCTCCGCCGAGCGCCTGGCATGGCGTCGAAGCAGAATAGGGATGTCGACTGAAACCCGTTCACCCCATCGGTGTTCCATGATCGGATTACTCCAATATTTAGGGTTAATCGTATGCCGTCACAACATGACCGCAGCAAATTTACGCAGACACCGGTATCGGCCGAGAGCCGCTAAACGGGCAGGAATGGCCCCGGGACTCAACAAGCGTCTGGGAGCGTGTTGCGAACGTGGCGGTGATTCAGCGGAGTTGTATCGAGGCTGGCGAGAACCGCTGCCAGGACACCCTTTGAGCGGGGCGGGACTGTTGGCAACGAGGCGATGCATATTCGGCACACGGCCGTGCTGCTTCTTGACCGTTTCGAGCATGGGGCGGGACGCGGCAGTCGCCTCATCAATGGTAGCGGCGGTCGAAATGCCTGACATCATGGATCTCCTTGGGCTTCGATCGATTTCAGTAGTCGAGAACACGATATCCACTTTCAACGGGCGGTACTAGAGGCTATTATTTGTATACTCTCTTCCGATTTTTGGAATATCTATGGATCGTCTCGGCGCCATGTCCGTATTCGTGACCGTCGTTGAAGCGGGAAGCCTTTCGGCAGCCGGACGCAAGTTGGGCATGCCGTTGCCTACGGTGAGCCGGAAGATTTCGGAGCTAGAGTCGCACATAAAAGCGCGACTCTTGATTCGCTCTACCACGAAACTGGCCCTGACCGACGCGGGCAAGTCCTATTTGGCGGCGTGCAAGAGCATTATCGAGAGCGTTGAGGAAGCGGAACGCAAGGCAGCGGGGGAATATAGTGCTCCGACTGGCGAACTGATCATCGCGGCGCCGATCGTCTTCGGACGCCTACATGTCGTACCGATCGTTGCAGCGTTCCTTGAGAAGTATCCGGATGTCGATGTCCAATTGGTGCTCGAAGATCGGCCGCTCGATCTGCTGGAACATCATATCGATCTCGCGGTCAGAGTGGGCGAGCTGCCGGACAGTAGCTTGATTGCCGTGCGGGTCGGCCAGATCCGCAACGTCGTATGTGCGAGCCCCAAGTATCTCAAGGGGCATGGGATTCCCAAGACCCCTCAAGAGCTCGACAATCACGGCTGCATCAACTTCACTTTCGCCGCGCTCATGTCGCCGGATGCCTGGACTTTCCGGGTGGGAAAATCGCAGATATCGATGAGAGTTCGCGCGCGGCTCGTCGTCAATACAGCCGAAGCGGCAATCGATGCGGCGATCGCCGGCGTGGGAATTACACGCGTGTTGTCCTATCAGGTAAAGAAGGTCATCCAATCTGGCGCGCTCGACACTGTGTTGACGAAATTTGAGTCCACGCCGATGCCGATCAATCTCATCTACCCAGCGCAGCGTCTGCTGCCGCTGAAGCTCCGTGCATTCCTCGACTTCGCGACTCCGCGCTTCAGAATCAGCCTGCAGTAAGGCGGCATCGTGGAGCGCTTCAACAGCACCGTGCGAGATGAAAGCGACACCGAGAACGGAACGGCATCTATAGGCTAGGAATTCGAATGGCCCAAATCACTCAATTGGGCTGCCAAAAGGGCTTAACATGCGCAAACGCGCGAATCGTGTCTTTGGCTCAGGCTGTCCGCAGCCGCCGTTCCAGCCAGGCATCTATCGACCAGTTGCCACGACTGAGTATCAGCAGAACGGCGAGCAATATGCCCCAGGATATATGCTGGTTGATGCCCGCCTCGCTTAAGTCGGCGTAGGAAATGACGGCAACTATGTTGAGGATAAATAGACCAGCTGTGGCAAATCTTCCAAACAAGCCAAGAACCAGCAAGACGGAGAGGCCAAGCTCCGCGCTTGCTGCCATAGTCGCGGCCACCGCCGGAGGCAGTAGCGGCACATGGTATACATCGCTGAACAGGTACAGCGTGCTATCCCAGGTGGAAACTTTGGTAAGACCGGATTTGAAAAATACATTGGCCAGATACAGCCGCAGGCCCAAATCCAATACGGGGGACAGATATTCCGGCCAGTGTGAAGCCCGGTAGTAAAACCGTGCAAGGCATGACAGGGCGTTCATGGCGCGTTGTCCAAAGAAAAATTGGTCAGAATCCCGCATTCCACAAGATTCTTCAACGCAGCATTCAGATCAAAGTCTGGATCGCGTTCCAATGCGGCTGCAGTCGCATTGCCCACTGAAACTCCGGATCGTATGCTTTGCAGCCATGTAGCCTCGGCTTCCGTCATTTCACTGACAATCACTGTCCTGTGCTGACGACTGACCAGGGCATTGCTTGGACCGTTTTCCAGGTTGATGTGAAAGTCGCGGTTTGCACCGGCTTGATGCGCGTGCCAGATGGCGGTGATCGGGTATCGGGAACACACCACGTGGCAAGCCGGATGTGTGCGCAGGACCAGGTCCGCATAACGCCCCGCGGGCACTTTCGATAAGCTGCGGATATCCAGCGTCGCGTCATCCTCCGCAAAATAGGCGCAGTGGCACGCCCACTCCAATGCTGCGACATCCGACAAGTAAACCAGGCTTTGTGCAGGTTCAAAGGTGGCAACAAAGCCCGCCATCTGCGCGCCGTAGTGATGCAGGTTGCCACTGGCCGAAGGGTGCGTTCCTATGAATTGCCTTGCCAAAAGCCGGAAAAACTCTTTGCCCACCAGTTGCTCAATAACAGGGTAAGCGTAGGCAAGAGTGTCATGCAGATTGCCAAAATAGTTGTTGCGATAAACGGCCAACGCCGTTGCAACAGGGTACTCCGGACAGAATGCCTGTGTATTGGGCGAAAGATCGAGTCCCAATACTATTGCTCTAGCGAAATCGGGCAAGTCGCTATGCAGCGCAGACATAATATTTCTCCAGTCTGCTCTGTGCCTTGGCAGCCTCACCCATGAGAACCGGCAACGCAGGAATATCACTATCCCATTCGATCAGAGTGGGGCGCGGCCCAATGTGTTGCAAACAATACTCATATAACTCCCATACCTCCGGATAGACCGGGTTGTCATGGGTGTCCACCAGGCAGCCGTCCCGTACGCTGTAGCCGGCCAAGTGATACTCCTTGACCGCTTCAGCCGGGATCGTGTTGATGAAAGCCTTTGCGTCGACGCCCAGGTTACGCATGTTCACATACAGATTTTCCACATCAAACAGAATGCCGCAGCCGGTGCGATTGGTTAATTCGGCCAAAAAGTCGCCCTCTGTCATTTCGTTGTGGGCAAAGGACAAATAGCTGGAAAGATTTTCCACCAGCAACTGGCGACCCAGCTTTTCCTGGACCTGCTCAACCCGGATTGCCACATGAGACAATGCCTCCTGCGTATAGGGAAATGGCAACAGATCGTTGATCACAAGACCCGCTGCAGAATTCCAGCACAGATGTTCGGACACGGCGGCAGGTTCAACGGTATCGCAGAGCCGCCGCAACGCCGATAAGTGCGCCTGATCAAGCGGTGCGATAGAAGCCACGCCCATGCCAACGCCGTGCAGACTGATTGGGTAATGTTCGCGCACGTTAAGCAACGTGTGCAGCGGCGCACCGCCGCCGAAAAAATTCTCGCTGTGCACTTCCAGCCAGCCTAGACTGGGGTGGCCGTCCAATACCTCCCGATAGTGAGGTGCCCGCAACCCAATGCCGGCTGTGCATGGCAGGAAATGCGTTGCGGGCTTGGTCATTACATCTTCATCAGCTGGCCGCCAGAAATTTTCTCGCAAGTACCTTTCGGCACAGCAACAAAATCCATCGGGTCATTATTCTTGGTCGCCTGTCCGGCACAGGAATGCGCGCTTTTGTTGCTTGAGCAATCATTTTTTCCGGCCTTGGCTACGCCAAAGCATTTTTCCATGTCCATTTTCTTGTCAGCGGCCATGGCATTGCCACTGGCCAGGCCCAGCATCAACAAGCTGCCGATAGCGGCGGTAATAATGCGACGATTATCCATTTTGAACTCCTGAAGGTTTGTTGAATCGAGCGGAGATGTTGTCCCCGCTTACTTAGTCGTGAAGAATCACGTGTCCGCATTGCCTCATCTGAAATCTTCCCAATGGCCGACGTTGCCTCAGCGAAAATGTAACCATTGCTGTTCTCACTGAGGAGGGCAGCATGGACACCTTCCCGAGTACCCGAGCTTCTAACGCCTGCGGCGTCAGGTTGCGTTACTTATGTAGACCGTGTGCGAGAGATCAACCGAAGAATACACCGCAGTCAATGAATCTGCCCGATATGGTAGCGCCCACGGTAAGAATCCCTGTGAGGCAAATGGTAAGAAAATTACGTGAGGCAACACGACGCGCATTGCCTCGCTACATGAGGCAACGCGACCGGCAGTTATAATTGTCGCCGGTCAATCACGATTCCTTACAATAAAGTTTCATTTGAATGGACCGGTCGAACCTCCTTTTTATTGCAACCTTCTGGATGCCGGCTACCGAGCGGCGGGCAAAATTGCCGCAAGCCGCGCGCGCACTTCCGGCGCCATGTCCTCCGGCCTCGTGACCAGCTCGCTGGAGAGCGCCGAATGCGCGATTGACTCCGGCGGTTCGGCCCCGAGGAGGCGGATGGCGGCGGCGGCTGCTGCGCATGCCCGGCATTTTTCATCAGATTGGCGATGGCGACGTCAGCAGTTACTGCGGACTCGCGTGGATGCCAGCAGTCGTAGTCCGTGACCATGGCCAGCGTCGCATACGCGATCTGTGCCTCCCGCGCGAGCACTGAGCATGTCGGCGGCACCGAGAATGCGCTTCGCGACGTTGTCTTTCGCGCGCTCATTTGGAGCGGAAAATTTAGTGCTTTTGGCGCGTGAACATGGCTGCGGAAATTCTCTGAGATTCGTGGAATGACCCTACAGTGGCGATCGGGACCCTATAGAAGAATCCAACGGTGGAAAATCGAGCGAAGTTATCGGTGATTGTCGAAGGGTAGGGGGCCATTGTGTCGATCTTTATCGAGCCGCCGTTTTCTTGTAGCTCTGCGGAGTGGATTTGGAAAAGACCTGAGATTCGCCCAAGTGGGCCCACCAAGATTTGCCGACAACGGACAGAATTGTTGTCTATGTCCACCAAGAATCAAGGACTTGCGAGGGACCCGGAAGGTGAAATCGGTCGGACTGGCACCAGAGTGTCACTTTTCCTTCCGCTGGGTGTCATTTTGTCTTCGCTTGACGCCTCGGCGTTATGTTTGGGTCGAATCCCCATGCAGCGCCCACCCCACCAGCGCTCCGGCTGCCGCACTCACGGGCACCACCGCTGTATGCCACACAAGTACATGCAGCGCCTGGAAATTGGCGCAGTGAAGTTCCAACATCGTCACGCCGCACAGGCCCGCGAGCGCGCCTCCCGCGAGGCCCGCCGCAACCGGATTCACCGCAAAACCGCGCCGGAGCAGCAACCCACTCATGAACGCTGCGGGGATGGCCAGGAGCAGGCCCGTCAGGAGGCACGCGATCCCCGCGGAGATGAAGTGGTCGGTGCGGTAGTTGCGGAACACCAGCGCAAACACTCCCAGCAACGCCGCACTGCCAATTGTCAGAACGGATCCCACACCAAGGGGTTGGCGGCTTCCGGGAATTAGTTGATGCACGAACTCCTTCCCCGCCACCCACACCAGGATTCCGAGTGTCGAAAAGACCAGCACGCACTCCCAGAGACCCAATTTTTCAATTCCGTAGAATCCGGCGCGAGCGGCTGCTGTCACCGCCACTGCGGCGCAAATCAGAGCCAGCCCCCCAGTCAGCATCCATGTCGGCGGCATTGGGCGCACCGGCTCTAACGACGAATTGATCGAGTCGGCGATGCGTTTGAGTAATGCAGGCTCTACCTGGGGCGTAACCCCCGATGATTTCTGCAGGACTTTGTCGACATCCTCGTCCGTCATGATAGCCCCCGGCTTGAGCCTCTCTTAGGACCCATCGCGTTCATCCTATCTCTGAGATGCCTGTAGGCGCGATGCACTTTCTGCTTTACCGACCCAACGCTGCACGAGGTCGCCCGTGCAACCTCGTCCAGCGACATCCCCGCCACCTTCATCATTCGAATGATCTCCCGTTGGCTTTCGGAAAGCGGTGCCAAAAGCGTTTCCAGATCCTCCGCGTGTGCCTCTTCCGGCGGAAGTGTGGCCGCCATATCGGACCCTTCCTCCAGTCGGCGCTCGCGGGCGGTGGTGCGGCTCGCCCTGCGGTAGTGGTCGATACGCACGCGGCGCGCGATCGCGTAGAACCAGGGCAGCACCGGTTCGCCTGGACGATAGGTGTGCCGCACTCGGTGGATGCGCAGCCAGGTCTCCTGCAACAGGTCATCGGCATCGCTACGGCTGGCGGATTGCGCCATAAAAAACCGATGTAGCTGCGGGCCGACGCACTCAACCAGCGTCGTGACGGCGGCGAAATCACCCGCTTGGTAGCGGGCCATCAGCGTGTCCAGATTGTTCCCGGAGTCCATAAGTATTCGCTGCACGGCGCTAGAAAGTTACGTTTTCGTTTCGATTCGCAAGTATTTCGGCTCCCGGTGTGCCGCGGCGTAACTTTCCGCCGGCCCGCAGCGAATACCCATCCCGTCAACTGCACTTTTTTCCTGAAATGTTCCCAGACTCGTGAGCTGCTACAGCTTCAAGACTACACCACATTCTGGATCACGCTGACTGGGACAGTGCAGACCATTTACAAAGTCTCAATGAGGAGATTGCGATGAACTCTCGAAAACTTGACAAGTCCTTTGTGCGTCACGCTGCCAGCGTGCTGGCGGCCACATTGCTGGCGGCAGCGGCGGCGGTTGCCGATGAGCCCGAACGCGGAGTGTTCGTGTTGACGAGCACAAATAATCCAAGCGCCAACGAAGTCGTCGTGTTCAAACTCGATACAGAGGGACCCGCGCTGTCCCTGGTGGACATGTTGCCCACACATGGCAAGGGCGGCGCGGGCGGCAACGCCGGGATTCTGCAGTTCAAAGACGATCTCGGAGCCGTTGGAAACTACGGCTCAAACAGCGTCAGCCGAATCGTACGGCATCACGACTTCATCAGTATCGAGGGGACGATAGGCTTGGCGCCCAATTGCGTGAAGCCCGATTCAGTTGCCCTCACAAGGGACCATCTCTTCGTGGTCGGCACGAATTGCGCGGAGAGTCATGCCTGGCCATCAGGCCAGATGGACGGCCCCGTCGTCGCGCTTACCGATCCCTCGGCTGCGCAGATTGCGGTCGGCAAGGACTGGGCCGCCGTCACCATGACCTCGGGATCCCTGCTGCAGCTCCCCCTCAGTTGGGATGGGGCACTCAGTGGGTCAAGTGCCACCGTGGCGCTCCCGAGCACAGCCGATAATACCCCGCTCGGGGCCGCGTTCTGGGACGATGTCTTGGGATTCACACCGGCCCACAGTCCCGACAGTTTCGCTATCGTGAACAAGAGTCGGGACGTTTTCCCGATCACCGGACCGACACCGTCATATCCCACCAACGCCCCTTGCTGGGTGGCCAAGGGGCCGGGGAACGTCTGGTATACGGGCAACTCCCCCGGGCACGCCATTTCCATCTTCCTGACCGACGGCCAAGGTGGAGTGTTCTACAAGTCGATCCCCCTGCCGGGGGCGCCGTCAGACATCACGGTCTCCCCGAATAAGAAGTGGCTCGCGGTCATCTACAGTGCCGGTGGCAGCGCCTATCTCGCGGTATTCGCCATCGACGTCTACGGCGACCTCACCCCTGCGGCAACGTCAAGCCCCATCGGTGTGGCCGGTTTCAGTGGAGTAGCCATTAGCGAGTAATTCTCTCGTTCATTGTGGTTTCGCCCGGCGGGCGGTGCCGCCGGGCGAAAGGGTGTTTACCCAAGCGTGTCGATTGGCGCGATTTCCTCATCACGCGCTCGGTCGATATCGTGATGAACACGCGTACACGCGTACCCGTTTAGTACCGACTCGATCATCGCGCGGGTCGTGTCAACCGACTTCGCACCGCTGTGTCGAAAGGTCCGATCCTTGATGCAGATTCAACCGCGAACGCATCGACACGATGATCGATGCACACGTCTGGATGGCTCGGCAGCCATGCGGTAATATCAGCCGCTATGACTGTTAAGAGATACACCCCAATGGCCTGCTACTTCACACCGCGCCAAACGGCAGCGCTGCGAAAGTTGAGCAAGGCAACCGGCGCTCCGGTCACACATTACGTGCGGCTGGCCGTTGATGAATTTCTAATGCGACACGGAAAGAAAAAGAAAAAGAGCAGTAGGCATTACCCACTGGGTTTTATTGATAACCCCGGAGCCTAGATTATTCTTCGACGCGAGTCAGTAACCGTTGGCGGTTAGGCATGGGCGTGCATGTGATGTCAATTGTGCCGTTTTCGAAATCTGCCCATTGATTTCTCAAGAATTTTTAAAGGCCAACACCGTTGGATCTGTCCGAAAGCGCACACTAATAAAATCAAGATGATAGCGCCCGCTAAATCCCCAATTCGGCACTTGCGACATCAATTGCACGGGGAGGCCAAACCGCACTAATTTGCACGTTTCCGTAAACTCCCCCATCAATATACGATGTCAACACGGATGGCAATTGCCGAGCGTCCTCACGGGGTCATGTCAGCCACGATCCAATCCCGTGCCTTCGCCTTCTCATCAAGCGGAAAAATCTTCGTCACTGCGGGAATCACAAAACTGAATGCTCGGATCGTGTAACGAATCCAATCAACATCGGTAACCACGGCGATGCGTTCCCACCGCAGGACATGCTCCATCCCGACCTTGAAATCGTCCCATACCGCGCCGGGCTCAATCCCGGAAAAGTCGGGGTCGATCTGATAATAAAGACGGACCTTGCCTTTTTGCTTGAGAGCTTCCTCTACAGCGGGAATCAGCACAGTTTCGTAATCGCGTTTCGTGACGTGTCCCTTGCAAGCGAAGGCAAGAACCTTAGTGGGAAATCCCTTCAGTGCTTCAATCATTTACCCGGCCGATGCAAGGTGCGTCAGAAGCGCCTTCATGCTGGCGGAAAACGACGCAAGGCCTTCGCGCTCCAAGTCCATGCTCACTTGCTCGAGATTGATGCCCAACGTCTCGACCTCTCCGAGCACCGCCGCGACCTCAAGTAGATCCTCCTCGAGCGTCGGCGCAGCTGCACCGTGATCACGATACGCGTTCAATGTATTCATCGACATGGCGTTGATGGTGTCGCGGCCGATTAATTCGTTCACGTATTTCACGTCGCTGTAGTGGGCGTCCGTGGTGCCGGTGCTAGCCCATAGCAAGCGTTGAGTCTGCGCATTGTGCGCGGCTAACGGTTGCCAACGCGGCGAAGCGATAAGGCTCTTGTATTCTTGGTATGCCAATCGTGCGAGGGCGATGGCCACTCTGCCGCGCAGCTGCTGCGCACGCGCGATCTTTTCAGGATGCTGAATGGCATCGAGCTTCCTATCGACCAACGCATCAATTGGACTTACGGACAGACTGGCCACCGAAGCAACGTGTTCGAGGGGACGGTTTTCAGCGAGGCGATCTTCCAAACCCAGTGAATACGCCTCGACCACTTCGCGGTAGCGTCGCGTACCAAAAATTAGCGCGGCGTTGATGGAAACGCCCTCCGCAATCAATTGTCGGATCGCAAGCAGGCCGCTGGCCGTCGCTGGCACTTTGATCATCACATTGGGCTTGTCGATCGCGCTCCACAGACGCCGGGCTTCGGACACCGTCCCATGCGCGTCATTGGCGAGCATGGGTGAGACCTCAATACTCACGTAGCCGTCGCGCCCATTGGTATTCTTATAGACGCGCCGCAGTTGAACGGCCGCTTGGCTGATATCCTCAAGACGGAGGCGCTCGTAAATCTGCTGTCCGGTGGCGCCGGCGGCGCGCAACGTGGCGATGGGTGCTCGGTAGGCGGTATCCTCAGCAAAGGCTTTGGCAAGAATACTTGGATTGGAGGTGACGCCCGAGATGCCGTCCGTGTGAATGAGGTGTGAGAGTTGCGCGTGGGCTAACAGGCTGCGTTGAAGGTCATCGAGCCAAACGCTCTGACCCAAATTCTGCAAGTCAATGAGGCGATTGCCCCCGAATACTGTAGCCATTGCCGCTCCTCCTATATCACAACGCGCCATATCCGACTAAGCCAGTACCATTCGCGGGCGGAACCGCTGGAATGCGCCTCGGCACCAAGCTTAAGTTGCAACAAGGCGCCGCTGCAATGCCACCGCGAATAAACGCGGGCGGGGATTGGCCCGACCACGTGGGTCTCCTTAGTATCAGCCACCGGGCGCATCGTCACCTAACGTGCCCGATTCCCTTGAGTGGCTTGGACTGCACGAATCCGTGCTCGTCTCACCGCTTCCGTCCTCGTTCGATCAAGGCTTGAGCTGACCGCGAATCTCGCCCGGCTTGTGCTCGGCGCTGTGGACGTTTACATACAGATTGCCAGCCTTGAAACTTGCGTACTGCTCATCCGTGAGCCGAGAACCCGCGGGGACTGACCATACGCCGGCGGCGCCCTTGCTGAGAGTAATAATGGGAGGCCCGTTTTGGCCTGGCGCACCCACATGAATGTGCGCCATCGTCCCGTCGATGCCGGCTGTCTTGATGGTACCGTTGACAGATTTGTCGGCAGTGATCGTAATTGTTCCTGTCCCGGACGCAGAAGTCGTCACCGGAGGCATCTCTTCAGCGCCGGTCAGTTTGACTTTAACGTCAACCGCCCAGGCCGATGTGCTGATTGCCAGGAACGCCGCTGACGCAACTAACGCGTGAACGCCCCAACTGCGGATCAATGTGCTCATGGTGGCTCCATAGGATTGTAGTTCGAAAGTATAGGAAGTGAACTTTCCTGAGTGCGTTCCGAATGTTCGGCATCTGCTCACTCGGTGGCACCATGGTAATCCTTTAGCGACCGGAACGCCGCCTGGCTCAAACACGCGAATCTGGGGTTTGGGGAGCGACAGAAGGTCCGGTTAACGATCGGCATCGGTTGGGCTTCTGAGCGGCCGCAGTTCGCCCTGGTGACCGATTCGGGCACGGCGAACGAGTAACGCCCGAACATAGTGATGTGGTGGTGGACGAGCGGCGATAGGCGCGCGACGTCCTCCTTGAGTACCGTAAAGACTTCGGCGCGAATCTGATCAAGCGCCGCCTGGATATAGAGCGTGTTCCACAACACGATCATCTTGACGACCAGTCCAAGTGCGCCCAGTTGATCTTCCTGGCCTTCTCGGTAACGCTGGCGCAGCTCGCCGCGTTTGTCATGGAAAACGACTCGTGCCAGGGAATGTCGAGCCTCGCAAGTGGACGACAGCGCTTTGCTGAAATGTTTTCACGCCGCAGCATCTCGGCGCGCGATGCAACAACTGAGAATCCGTTGTTATCTCAGACGCTTACATTGTGATCCGAGGGTTGAATCGAGTGGCATTTCGGTGAAAATTCTGGCCAGCAAATAGTGACGTCGACAGGTGCGGTAGCGCACCGACAGCAGCCGCGCCGGCGCGCAGTATTATCGGCAGTGACTATAGGGGCCAAAGCATATGAATCGGATCACCGCATTCTTGGTATTTGCCTTCCTGCTCGCTGCTGCAGGCTTCGGCTACTTCGTCAATCTGTATCTCGGGGCTGCATTCTTCGTAGTCGCGGTGGTGATCGGGATGTCGCTGAAGATGGCCAATGTGTGGCAGAAGTTCGTGATCTTAAGGATGGGAAAGCTGCAAAGTGTCAAGGGGGCGGGT
>Ga0224558_1003687_pt1 | contig 12521 bp, 9 predicted proteins | sample 714S32024metaG_FD_180682 | JGI IMG/M metagenome (GOLD analysis project Ga0224558, IMG submission 180682) | Peat soil microbial communities from Stordalen Mire, Sweden - 717 S3 20-24 | ecosystem: Environmental > Terrestrial > Soil > Wetlands > Peat | place: Sweden: Norrbotten County, Stordalen... | reverse complement strand
CGGCATATTTTTATCCATGAGGATACAGTCGTAAGCGCCGGTTTTCAGCAGGTCCATGAGTTCCAGCCCGTTTACGGCCACGGTTGCCTCACAGTTATAATACTCCAGCAGGCTTTTGATGCACAACATGACAATTGCATATAATATTTACAGAACTTTGCCACCAAAAACCTACCCCCTTGAGGGTTAGGATGAAAGTGGCGTCGCCCGAAGGGTGACAGAATAGTTTACCGGGATGGGACTGATCTGTATGTCCGAGACATCTGTTCCAGGCAGTGGCAGTGCTTTTTACTATGGCATGGACATTTCCCTGTATCCAGGAGACATTGTGATGCAGGCATGGTGGAATGCCTCACCATTTTGCTATACAGGCTTCTATCTCGCTCCTGCTCCATACCACCGAGACGCGAGTTGGATGAGCAAAAGGCAGGTGTTACTCAATCAGGGCTGGGGTTTTATGCCTGTCTATGTCGGTCGCCAGGCAGACAGTTCTTACCTTGATACGGAAACGGGCGCAAACGAAGCAGATCAGGCCGCGAGTCTGGCAAGATGTGCCGGCTTTCCTTGTCAGACTACTATTTTCCTCGATATTGAAACTCCGCACCCATTAACCGGCAGGTATCTGGCTTATGTTGTCGTTTGGGTTAATGAACTCAGAAATAAGGGCTATCAAGCGGGAATATACTGTAATGCAGAAAACGCCAGCCAAATAAAAGGCATCCTTTTTGGAAGTGTGGAATTTTGGGTAGCCCATTATATTGGATGTGACCTTCCATCATCCATTCCAAGTCCAGCTTGCAGTGGGGTATCATTTGCGGGTATCTGGCAATTTTCCGGTGACAGAAACATAACATACGGAGGATATCCGATCGCAGTTGATTTGAATACTTCAATCTACACTGATCCATCGATGCGATCGAGAAACCTTATTAACAAGCGCTGATCTATCTGACACACAATTTCAATTCGAAGTTGTTATTCCCTACTTTTCAAATACCATGGCGCCTGCTTGTAACTGAACCGGAGCAGGTTTATGATAGTTTCAACTCGTCCTCAAAGGAGTCTCCCACTTCTATAAGTGGGAGATGAATTTGGCAGCTTGGTCTGAATCCCCGAGCGAAGCGAGTTGCTTTCAAAAAGCTGAGAGGGGTGCCGCAAATGCCTGTCAAATGCCTTGCACTAGCCTGTAGTCCCAGAAAAAACGGCAACACCGCCACCCTAGCCAGGCATGCCCTGGAAAACGCCAATGCAGCAGGATGCCAGACCGAACTTCTTTTTTTGACGGAGTATGATTATGAGCCCTGCCGTGCTTGCGGTGGTTGTGATGACACCGGTAAATGCGTAGTTGACGATGATGCGAAATTTCTTTACGACAAGATTCTCGCCGCAGACAGATTTATCTTGGCGGCACCGATCTTTTCCATGGGAATTTGCGGGCAGGCCAAGATGTTCATAGACCGTTCCCAGAAGTTTTGGGCCATGAAGTACCTGCTCGGTGAAAGTGTGGTCAAGGATAGCAACAGGCCGGAGCGCCGCGGCATCTACCTGAGTTGCGCCGGAACAACCTTTACCAATGTTTTTGCAGGGGCGATTCAAGTTGTGAGATACTTCTTCAAAATGCTGGAGATCGAGCTCCTTGCAAACTTGTGCTATGACAATGTTGATGCGATCGGGGCTATTTTGAAAAAACCCGGCGCCATGGACGAAGCGGCGAGCTACGGGCGAATTTTGGGTGAACCATGAACCGGCCTCTGTTTAGCTGTCAGGTAGGTTCCTGACAAAACGATGAGGCCGCCGGCGACGGTGTAGAGGCTAGGCAACTGCCGATAATAAAAGGTGACCTCGCCGCGGTCAACACGGGGATCAGGTAGATGTACGCGGCAGCGGTTACTGCCGGGACCTGTCCGAGGGCGAGGTTCCAGATCAGATAGGCCATGGCCGAAGCGAACAGCCCCAGGTAGATGATGTTCAGCCAGCCGGATAGGGTGACCGCGGCAAAGTTGACGGGCAGTTCCGCCAGGCTTAAGGGGAGCAGGAAAAGGGTTCCGGCGAAAGTGGTGTAGGCCAACACCGTGATGGCCGGGTAGCGCTCCAACAAGGTTTTTACCAGGGTGCTATAGATAGCCCAAGCCAGCCCTGTCAGCAGGACTAGGAAGTCCCCGAAAAGCCGCTGCGGGTTTAGAGCAAACCCGGCCAGGGAGCCGTTGGTGGCCACCAGAACCGATCCCGCCAGGGCAATGATGATACCTAGAGTTTGGGCGCAGGAAATCCGCTCTTTGAGAAGCAGCCAGCCGGACCGTATCTGCGCCGGCTCATTTCACTCATCACCCTCTGACTGCTCGTGCATTGTGAAATAAAAGATCGCTCCCTTTTCAACAGCACCTTCCGCCCAGACCTGACCACCGTGATGGTGGACGATGCGCTGGATAATCGCCAGCCCGACGCCGTTGCCGGGGAATTCGTCTGCCCCGTGCAGGCGCTGGAAGGTGCCAAACAGCTTATCGGCATACTTCATGTCAAATCCGGCCCCATCGTCACGAACGAAGTATGCCTTTTTGCCTTCCTGTTCGGAGCAGCCAAACTCTATCCTGGCCTTTGGCTGCTTGCTGGTGAACTTCCAGGCATTGTCCAGCAGGTTTTGTAAAACAGATTGGAGGAGCGCTCTATCTCCATATGCTTTGATTCCGGGAGTGATGACTAAGTCCACCTGTCTCTCCGGCTCCATCCTGTGAAGCTCTAGCGATATAGTTTCAGCAATAGTGCTCAGATCCAGTTCTTCGCGGCTCAGCTCCTTGCGGGACAAGCGGGAGAGATGAAGGATGCCGTCGATCAGTTTACCCATGCGATTGCATTCCGAGCGCACGATCTGGAGGTATTCCCTGCCTTCATCGTCCAGCTTGTCCTGGTACTTGCCGGAGATCATCTGGCTGAATCCGTTAATTGCCCGCAGTGGCGCGCGCAGGTCGTGCGAGATCGAATAGCTGAAGGATTCGATTTCCTTGTTGATTTTGGTCAGTTCATGGGCGCGTCTGATGAGATCCGAGTTCAGCTTGATGATCTGCTCTTCCAACAGCTTGCGCTCGGTGATATCTTCGTACATCATGAGCAGGTGCGGCTCACCGCCGGAGATGAGCCTGATGAACCTGTAGTCCATCCAGATCTCTTTTCCGAAGACAGATTTGAGGTATATCTGACTATTACAGGATATACCGGCCGCAAGCACCTGCCTGGCAACATCCAGAAGACCTGTCTGCTTCCACGCATCGTATTGGTTGAAATTAAGATTTTGCTGTAGAGCAAGCTCTTTCGTTCCGCCTGTGATTCTTGCGCCGGCATCGTTAATAAAGACGAGTTGCCCCGAAGAGTCAAAGGCGCTGATGCCGATCGGTGATGACTCCAGCATTATCTGGTTGAACTCCAGGGCCTCGGCGATCGTCTGTTCCATCCGCTTGCGCTCAGAAACTTCCTTCTTCAATAGTTCATTGGCTGCCTCGAGCTCTTTGGTGCGCTCCGCCACCAACTCCTCAAGATTGACCTGGTCATGGGGCTGAAGTTTATCGAGGGCTTGTTTGATGCCGCTAGATTGGTGAATCAACTGATTGGCCTCCTCCAGGTTCAAATCTGATCATGGTGCTCAGCTGTTTACAACCTGCTTATAGAAACAGCATTTTCAACTGGGTCTTGGCTTCAGCGGGTGATTGCTTTTCCCCCACTGAAGCTTAGAGCCAGTTAACTAGGGGCGTAGCCGCTCTTATCCCACCGCTTCATGTACTCCGCATTCTTCAGGCCAGACCGAAGGTCTGGATGCGGAGGAAGCGGGGGCATTAGAGCGGGTAGCCATCGGTAAAACCCGGCGATCTGCCTACCGGCAAACAGCCAGTTAACAGGACACCGGCGCCTGACGTTCGCAAGCCGTCCCATCTCTTCTAAAACGTATTCAGGAGATACGTGGAGGGTTGCAGCATCCAACAAGGAGCTGTTGCTATTAATATCGGAAGGTTTATTCTATAATAAAATACCATTTTTCACGACTTTGGACAACTAAATTAACTCTCTAGACAGAACGGGTTTTCAGCCGCCGCGCTGGATACAGTCGCTGGTCCGCTTCGCGTCCTTTACACGGCAACTGGTATGCCTTGCCGGAAAGCAAAGCGCGGGATCTCATCGAGCAGGAGGAACTGGTCAAAGAGCGGATCCGCCAACTTTGTTCCCGCTATGGAGTGTTTTTCCGCGAGCTGGTCCCCAGCCACGGAAAGCCCCTACAAAAAAGCTTTACAAAGTCTTGGTTTTACCTGCCAGTACAAAAGCCTGAAATTGACAAGACAATATTGAGATTCGTCCCCCGCCTTGGAGGACGGGGGACTTCTGGCTAAATAATGTTAAAATCAAGGACAGTTAGAATCTTGCAGCATAACAACAAGCCTCAAGATTGCTAGGAAGATTCACCAGCCATTATGATTGAACCAACTCAATCTTTTCTCCGGAGGGCCCTCGGAAGAAGAAAATGTAACGATAGATAGACTCGATTGCCACCGGTTCCGGTGTGATCAACTCCAGGCCCTGATTCTTCAACACTTCAACTGCGGCAAAAATATCAGAGACGCGGAGAGTGAAATGGTCAACCACACCGTCTTGACACGAGACCCTTTCGTCCGCCTCTCTCAATTCAACCGTGGCTCCGCCCAGGGTGAGAAATACCAATTTTATCGAGCCCAGCTCAACGCGGTTGACAAGGGTGAACCCCAGCACCTCAGAATAGAATTTCACCGAATTCTCTAGATCTCTTGTTTGGACATTGATATGGTCCAGACCTAAAAACAGGTTGCCTATTTCAAACACCCCCTTGCTGCTTTTCCTGATATTATACAACTTTATTATTGAACCTCAACGATCATTCTGAGCATATAATCTACGACATGATAGATTATAAAACAGTATGCACCGCCACTTAAGACTAGCATGTCCCGAACTGACACATGACGTAGCTCGATACCAGGAAGAGATCGGGCGTACGCGTAAGAAAATGAAAGGTCAAGAAGGCAAAAGATGCAGCCTCATGAATTGTCACCCAACGAGTTTCACAGCGCACACCAGCATGGAGAATCCTCGAGGCGCCGCCGCCTGCGGCCCGAGGACCTATTTCAGATTCGACTGATCACTGAGGCCCAAATCTCGCCTGATGGATCCCGTGTCTGTTTTGCACAGAAGGTCTTTGCTCCAGAGGAAAACAAATACCGCTCCCATCTCTGGATAGTGCCCACTGTAGAAGGTGATCCCAGACCACTCACCGGAGGGGATCAATTGGATCATTCTCCCGCCTGGTCGCCGGATGGCAGGTGGATCGGGTTTTTATCCACTCGAAGCGGGTCGCCTCAGATCTGGATTATCCCTGATAGCGGGGGTAAGGCTCGAAAAATTACCTCACTGAAAGGTATTTCCGGACGGCCGGTATGGTCACCTGATGGACTGGGAATCGCCTTTACGATCCTTTTAAGTGAAAAAGGAATCGAGCCTGAGAGAGAAGAGCCCAGAATACTTTCTCCGAGGGAGAGGTTTACCGCTGACGTCCGGCTAATCAGAACGCTTCCCTATAAAGAAAACGGCATCGGGTTTATCGGGGAGAAGTTTACCCAAATAGCGGTGGTCGATCTGCGAGAAAGGTCGTTACGCGTTCTCACAGAAGGCAGGACGAACCATGATGATCCTGCCTGGTCGCCGGACGGACGATCCCTCGCCTTTTCGATGAGCCAATGGATGGCAGTTGAAGCAATGGATCCGAACCGCATGCTCATCGGAGATATTGGACTGGTACCAGCCACTGGCGGTTCCGTTCACAGACTTACTCAAAGCTCGGGTCCAGCCCATAGTCCCGCCTTTGCTCCCGACGGCAAGACCATCGCCTATGTTGGCCACGCGCTACAGCACGGCGACTATACACAGCCATCCGTTTGGACCGTCGATACTTCCGGAGGAGAGCCCCGCCACATCACAGCCGGGTTCGACCGTCCTTTCGGGGATATGTCCATCGCCGACATGATCGAGCCCCAGAGACCATCGCCTCCCACCTGGGCGCCAGATGGGCGCTCCCTTTTCTACCTGGCCAGCGACAGCGGCATGAGCCATCTAGTGCGAGTACAGGCGGCAACCGGGTTAGTGGAGTCTGTAACAGAAGGAAAACAGGTCATTTATAACTTTAGTGTGAGTTGGGGCTCCCGTCGCGCTGCGATCTGCCACTCCGATCCGGTCACCCCGAACGACATCTTTCTCCTGGATCTTGATGGCGCCAAGTACGAGCGCCGACTCACGAATGTGAACAGCGAGTTCCTGTCAACGGTCGAACTCTCTGAACCCGAACGATTTACGACTCGATCCGGAGCAGTGACTGTAGAGGGGTGGATCCTGCGCCCTGCCGGAATCTACCCGCATCCCAAGACGCCCGCCGTGCTGCAGATCCACGGCGGTCCGACCCTGATGTACGGATACCGTTTCTTTTTCGAGTTCCAGTTGCTTGCCGCCAACAACATCACAGTCGCCTATTCAAACCCTCGCGGGAGCATGGGCTACGGCCAGGCTTTCACTGCCGCCATCAGGGGTAACTGGGGTAATCAAGACTTTGCAGATGTTATAAAAGCCATCGATGAGGCAGTGATGCGGGGTGGAATCGATCCTGACCGGCTGGGAGTAGCAGGCGGAAGTTACGGAGGGTTTATGGTGAACTGGATCATTGGGCACACAGACCGTTTTCGAGCTGCTATTGCCATGCGCAGCATCAGCAACGGATATAGCTTTTTTGGTACAGGCGATTTCGCCTTCAGTGACCTCTCGGACTTCGGAGATCCCCCCTGGCGCATTCCAGGTGTCTATCTGTCGCATTCGCCGATCAGCTTCGCAGACTCGGTGCAGACACCACTGCTGATGATTCATGGAGAAAGCGACTTGCGTGTGCCAATATCCGAGGCGGAACAGTTCTATACAGCACTCAAACTCCTTGGGCGAAAGGTCTTGCTGATTCGCTACCCGGACGAGGACCATGATCTGAGTCGCAATGGCCAACCTTGGCATCGGGTTCATCGTCTGGATGCCATTGTCGGGTGGTTCCTCGAGCGCCTTTGAAGAGAATGTTAGGCCTTTATTGATAAGATCAGGTCCGGTGTCTCTTGCCTGGCAGTTGCTGTTAAACTGCACAAACATGTTATAATCAATTTGCCGGTCAAGATTCCATTTGGTGGAGCACAAAACAGTGATTATCCTGCATTTGAGCATCCAGGAGGGACGCAGCCTCCTGTGGGGTGAAACCCCGGCTAAAGGAGCGCCTGCTCCCGACAAGCGCCGGGGGCGCCGGCCCAAGGGCGCCCATGCGGCGGTCTCACCCTACAATACCACTCCGGAGCAGTTGTTCGAGGCCCTGGCTGCGGCAGGCATCGATCTCCTGACTAAAACCGGAGCCAAGGCCATAAAAAAGAACCGGGCAGCCGTCCCCATGATTGCCTGGCTGCCGTCCCTGGCGGGCGAGCGCTGGGCGCAGCCGGTGGGTTCCAGCCCGTTAATATCGGAACAACCTGCAGGGGAGGTTGTTGTTCAGCCCTGGGGAGTATCCGCCCTGCAATTGCCTGCAGACAAGGCGGTAGATCTGCTGGCGGCCTGCGCCGGCGGCGCCATCCTGGCCCACGGGGTGCTGGCGGGAGACGATCTTCTTTACTGGGTGCAGGCGCTGCGTTTTGCCGGCGCCCTAGCTGCCCGCGGGCGCTTCCTGCCTGGAGTGTGTCAGGAGCAGGGATCCTGCCATGCCCGCTGGGAGCCGGTCATCCTGGGCGATGACCTGCAGTGCCTCAACCGCTTGGCCGTCAGGATGCCGGCGGCCTGTTACTGCCTCGCCGCAGATGGCGCCGACCAGCCGCCCGCTGCCGCACGGATTCAAGTGCTGACAGGTTTCATCGCGGCCTTGGTCGACGCCGTCGCCCGCCGTGAAGCGGCAGCCCAGCCAAACGGCCGCCCCGGACGGGAGTCCTTTGCCAGCGTCCACGAGCAGTGGATCGCAGCGCTGGCCTCGGAAGACGGCCTGATGACAGGCCCGGACCAGGTGCTGGTGAGCCTGGCCTCTCAAGTGGACGAGTGGCGGCGCCGGATCTCTGTCCTCTCCTCCGCCCTGTTCCGCTTCTGCTTCCGCCTGGAGGAGCCATTGGAAGCACCTCCCGGACAGGGCCAGGACCGGGAAGAGAAAGAGATCTGGGCGGTCCGCTACCTCCTTCAGGATGCCTCGGACCCCAGCCTGCTAGTCCCGGTGTCCGATGTCTGGAAAAGCGACAGCGACCGGGCGAGGAAACTGCCCTTTGCCGGATGGCAGGGTTCGGCCCGGGAGTTCCTGCTGACTGCCCTGGGTCAGGCTGCCTGCCTCTGCAAAGGGGTCGAGGTGAGTTTGCAGACTGCGACGCCCTCGGGGTTTGCAGTGTACAGCAATGGGGCGCACAAGTTTCTGACCGTCACCGCTCCTCTACTCGAACAGGCCGGCTTCGGGGTGATGCTGCCGGCCTGGTGGACGCGGCGTGGGCGGGGGCCCTCCGGGCGCGGCGACGGCGGGCCGCGCCTGTCGGTGCATGCCCGGGCAGCCGGTCAGGCTTTCACTTCCAGCAACCGGATCGGCCTCGACCAGGTCGTTGACTTCGACTGGGAGGTGGCCCTGGACGGTGAGGCGCTCACCGAGGCCGAACTCGCCGCCCTGGCGAAAGCCAAGGCCCCGCTGGTGAGGCTGCGCGGGCGGTGGGTGGAGGTCAACGCCCAGGAGATCCGGGCCGCCATAGACTTCTGGGAGAAGCAGGCAGACCGGGGGATCACGGCGCGCCAGTTGGCGCGCCTGGCGCTGGGGGCGTCCAGAACACCGGATAGCCTTCCGCTGGACGGGGTCGCAGCCTCCGGCTGGATGGCCGGCCTGCTCGACCAACTGGAAGGAAAGGCAGCCTGGGAGGAACTGCCGCCGCCCCAGGGGCTGCAGGGCAGACTGAGACCCTACCAGGTTCGGGGCTACTCCTGGCTCAACCTGCTCAGTGAATGGGGTTTGGGTGCCTGCCTGGCCGACGACATGGGCCTGGGCAAGACGGTGCAGACGCTCTCCCTGATCCAGCGACGCCGGGAGCAGGGAGAGCAGCGGCCGGCCCTGCTGATCTGCCCCACCTCGGTGATCGGCAACTGGCAGCGGGAGGCCACCCGCTTCACCCCCGGCCTGCCGTTGCTGGTGCACCACGGGAGCGATCGGACGAAGGGGTCCGCCTTCAAGAAACTGGCCAATCGCCAGGCGATGGTGCTCTCCAGTTACGCCCTGCTGGCCCGCGACCACGACCTGTTCCAACAGGTGTCTTGGTCGGGAATCATCCTCGACGAGGCCCAGAACATCAAGAACCCGCAGACCAGGCAGGCCCAGGCCGCTCGTTCGCTTACGGCCGACTGCCGGATTGCCCTGACCGGGACGCCGGTGGAGAACAATGTCGGCGATCTGTGGTCGCTGATGGAGTTTCTCAATCCCGGTCTCCTGGGTAGCCGCACCGACTTTCAGCGGTCCTTCCTGATCCCCGTGCAGGTCAACAGGGACACGGAGGCGGTCGCCAGGCTGAAGCGGCTGACCGGCCCCTTTGTGCTGAGGCGCCTCAAGACCGACCGCAGCATCATCACAGACCTGCCGGAAAAGATTGAAACAAAAGTGTACTGCCCCCTCACCAGGGAGCAGGGTTCTCTATACAAAGCCGTCGTCAAGGAAGTCGAGGAAGCGCTGGAGGAGAGCACCGGGATCCAGCGCAAGGGGCTGATCCTGGCCGCCCTGTCCAAGTTGAAACAGGTCTGCAACCATCCCGCCCAGTTTCTGGGCGACCGCTCCCCCCTGCCGGGCCGTTCAGGCAAGCTGAAACGCCTGGTGGAGATATGCGAGGAGCTACTGGCGGTCGGGGAGCACGCTCTCATCTTCACCCAGTTCGCCGGGATGGGCGAACTGCTGCAGCAGCACCTGGTGGACGCCTTCGGGCGGGAGGCGCTCTTTCTTCACGGCGGTGTTTCCAGGCAGGAGCGCGACCGGCTGGTGGAGTTGTTCCAGAAGGAGCAGGGGCCTCCCTTCTTCGTGCTGTCCCTGAAGGCCGGGGGCACCGGTCTCAATCTGACCGGGGCGAGCCACGTCTTTCATTTCGACCGCTGGTGGAACCCGGCTGTGGAGAACCAGGCCACCGACCGCGCCTTCCGGATCGGCCAGGTGAAGAATGTACAGGTGCACAAATTTGTCTGTACGGGTACGATTGAGGAACGCATCGACGAGATGATCGAGCGCAAGCTGGAACTGGCCGAGCAGGTGGTGGGATCCGGGGAGGGCTGGCTGACGGAGCTATCCACGCAAGAGATCAGGGACCTGATGGCCCTCCGGGAAGAGGCCATCGCAGAAGTCTGAGACCGTTCGAGGTCAGAGATTCGCAGTCCCCTTAATAGGCGGCAGCCCACATTAAGAACGGTTCGAAACGAGGAGCGAAATATGGGAAGATGGGATTTCTTCGATTATAAACCGAGCAGGCCAATCCCGGCCCGGGGAGGGATCAAGGCCCAGAGCCAGCGCGGGGCATTCGGCGCCAACTGGTGGGGCAAGCGTTGGATCGCCGTGCTGGAGGGCTTTCACCTGGGGGCGCGCCTGAGTCGTGGGAAGAGCTATGCCCGCCATGGGCAGGTCCTGTCTGTGACGGTCAACCCGGGAGTGGTGACGGCCAGCGTCCAGGGATCCCGCAAAACGCCGTATCTGGTCAAAATCGGGTTGAGGGCTTTTACACCGGCAGACTGGAAAAGAGTGACCAGGCTGCTGGCCGCCCAGCCGTTTCTCGTGGCCAAGTTGCTGGCCGGTGAGTTGCCCGGCGAGCTCGAGCAGGTTTTTACCGGGGCTGACCTCTCCCTGTTACCTGAACGCCACGAAGACCTGAAAACTAGTTGCTCCTGCCCTGACTCGTCGAACCCCTGCAAGCATATCGCCGCCGTGTATTACATTCTGGGCGAGAATTTCGACCAGGACCCGTTCCTGATCTTCAAACTACGCGGCCAGGGCCGCCAGGAGTTGTGCGAACTGCTTGGCGCCTCTCCGGCAAGCGATACTGATCCGGCGGCGGCAAGCAGCCTTCAGGGACCAGGCGCATCCGGGACGGGTGCAGGCGGCAAAAGAAGCGGGAGAGCGGGACGGAATACACAGGCCACAGCGGCCGGGCCGGCCGGACAGGACAAACAGTCTGATCCTTTCGAGCCTGGTGAACAGGCTGAGCATTCACAACCGGCTGAACAGGCGCCCCTGCCTGCCGATCCGGGCGTTTTCTGGAAAGGCAATCCGGAACCGGGCGCTCCTCCCGGGACTTTGCCTGTTTCAGAGATGCCGCCTGCTCCCACCGCGACAGGACACCCGGAGACAGCGGCAGCCCTGCTCAGGCGGTTGGGCAATTTCCCTTTCTGGCAGGGGAGCGAGCACCTGCTCGACCTGCTGGAACCTCTCTATCAGCAGGTGGCGGAGTCCGGGCTGGCCTTGATGACAGGCGAAGAGCAAGAACAACTACCAGCAGATCATCGTCTTCATCGGTAATCAGGTTACGCAGCCTGATCGTCCACTTCTGCAAGGCAAGTAAAAGCTTGATGATGCCATTGCGACTGCTCCAAAGGTTTTATTCGGTTCTCTGCATTTCTTCAGGTGTTTCTTCTTCCTTTTTTAGCCCCCTTGATTCCCTTTCAACGTTCACGCCAAGAACGTTTACTACCACTTCTGCAACCTGAAGGCCGGTCATACTTTCTACGGCTTCACGTACTTTATTCTGTATGTTTTTAGCAACCTCATGGATCTTACACCCATATTCTACTATCAAGGATACTTCAATAGCCGCTTCTTTTTCACCAACTTCTACCTTGACACCACTTGCCAGATTTTTTCTGCCTAACATACTGGCTATACCATTGACCATTCCTCCGCTCATGGAAGTTACATTCTCAACTTCAGATGTAGCAATACCTGCTATAGTCGCAATAACCTCGTCTGCAATCTTCATCCTATCTTCTCTGGTTTTCTTTGTTATTTCTGTCATAATAAGACCTCCCTCATGAACCTTATTCATCAACTCCATCAGTTCAGCCGATGTGGTTTTTTACAACATACCACTCCTTTTCATTTTTTTAGATTTAAGATTTACTTCAAGTTTAAACTTATGAATCAGACACGCTGCACCCGCCGAATGTGGGTCGGCCTGCCTTTTAAAAAGCTGCTGACTGAAGGTGATTGTTGGAACACGAGATCATAACAATATAGACCAAAAGGTTGCTTAATTACCATCTGGTTTTTATGATGTTTGAACCTGGGAAAAAAGTAGGATAAAAAGAAGTGCTGGCATTTCAATTCTTAACTATATTTACTATACTACCTATTTTGTCAAATGTCACGCTATACGGGATTCTGCTACATCCTGGGCTATCACAAACGTGGCCGGGACGTCTCCGATCACCTGCTTGACCGGTATCAGAACCTGGATCAG
>Ga0224558_1003685_pt1 | contig 12522 bp, 9 predicted proteins | sample 714S32024metaG_FD_180682 | JGI IMG/M metagenome (GOLD analysis project Ga0224558, IMG submission 180682) | Peat soil microbial communities from Stordalen Mire, Sweden - 717 S3 20-24 | ecosystem: Environmental > Terrestrial > Soil > Wetlands > Peat | place: Sweden: Norrbotten County, Stordalen... | reverse complement strand
AACGGCGATCCTCGGATAAGGAAGCGACTCCGATGGGCAACGTGTGAGACCACATCACTTTGCCTTCATCATATTACAGCATTGCTTATGCTGTTCGAAAAAACGCCACTCTTGGGACAGGCTCTAGGTGGAATGACGGCGTCAACCTGGCCGCGCCGGCTCTCGCTGAAGCGTGCCCACGTCTTTGCTTACGTGATGAACAATTACTGGCACACGAACTACAAGGCGTCCCAGGGAGGCCGGCAGGTGTTCCGTTTCTCGCTCACCTCCGCCGGGGGCGGCTTCTCCAAACGGGACGCCGTTGCGCGAGGCTGGGAGATGTTTTCGCCGCCGGTGGCGCAAAGCGGCGGCGGCCCGCTACAACCGGTGCTTTCGGCACCCGCGGGGAGCCTGATCGGCGTCGAACCGGCGGGCTTGCCTCTAATGGCGTTTAAGCAAGCGGAAGATGGGGACGGATTCGTGTTGCGCCTGTGCGACTTCTCCGGCGGCGGGGGAAAGCTGAAGCTAACGTTGCCCCAACCGGCCCGCGAGGTCTTCAACTGCGACCTGGTCGAGGCGCACGCGGCAAAGAAGTCATCTCACGGCAAAACGATTAGCGCTCCCGTCAAGCCGTTCGCGCCCGTGACCGTTAAGGTGCAATTCAGGTAAGTCAAGACGCGGGGTGTGCTCTGGCTGCGCAACGGCCGTTTGACGTCAAGTCGCTGAACTTACTGACACGCCTCTCCAAGGCTTCGCCCCCGACCAAGTTCGCAACGGACCATTCGCCAGGCTTGCCAGAGGCAGCACCCGACGGTAGTTTGACTCGCATGAGCACGGTCGTGGAAATCGAGTCTGCCATCGAACGGCTAACACCGTCTGAAGTCGCAGAGCTGGCTGGTTGGTTGAATGAATACCAGCAGATGGTCCAAGCTTCAGCCGAAGTCTTTGCCATGTACGACCGTGAGGAGCAAACATGCAAAAACCCTGCCGGGGAGAGCTATGGATAATTGACTTGGGTTTGGCCAGAAAGACCAGGCCCTGCCTGATTCTGAGCATCAGTTTCCTGGACCAAGAGCGCGCTGTGGTTACCTATGTTCCGCGCACGACCAGCGTCCGCGACACGCGATTTGAGGTCCCGCACCAAATGAGAGGACTGGATCCCGGTGCCTTTGACGCGCAGGGCATCGGGAGCATTCCGGTTGTGAAGCTGGAACAATGCCTGGGAATCGCCGAGGCGACCCTTGTTGAACGGGTCGAAGCAGCAGTGAAACTCTGGCTGGCTCTAAAGTGACAGCGCAGAGTGCGTGCTGGATTGGCATCAAAAGGAGCACCCCTCCTGCGTACGATCCATTTCTGGGCAAGGACGGCCAGACCTGATGGGGCGAGGGCATAACCCTGCGCAATGGGGGCCGTCAGACGTCCATAACCGCTTGTCAATGCACATTCCGCGCAGTAGCTCAGCCTGTTGGGAAGCAGCGCAGGGAAGTCTTACTTACTTTTTACATCATTCTTACAAATGGGTGCCTGAGGTGGGCGTACATTGGCCCATTATGAAAGCACAACATTTTCACTTGTATGGCATTGCCATTAGCCTCGCCATGATGGTCTGCTGCGCGCCAGCCGAGCCGCTAGTCGTCCACGAGTGGGGCACATTTACTTCCTTGCAAGACGAGGCCGGTCGCACGCTGGGCGGCATCAACACCGACGACGAGCCGGTGCCGGCGTTCTGCCATGACGTAGCCTGGGGGCTGGTCAGTCGTCCCAACGAACTGCCGCCGATTGCGGAAAAGGGGTTCTCCAGGTGCCACCCCGATGTGACGATGCGCCTGGAAACCCCGGTCCTCTACTTCCACCTGCCTCCGGGCGCTGCCAGTCCGCTGACGGCTTCCGTGAACGTAGCGTTCCGCGGGGGCTGGCTCACTCTGTTCTACCCGGCAGCGGAAACCACCGGCCTTTCGAGTCCGGATGCGCTGACCGAGGATGCCACTGGCACCCTGACCTGGAACAACCTCCAGATCGGCGTCAAAGCCAATGGCCCGGAAACGAGCGAGCGTGTTTGGACGGCGCCGCGCGCCGTGCAGGCTGCCTCGGTGTCCGCCACTAACGGCGAGAACGAGCAATTCCTGTTTTATCGAGGCGTCGGGCATCTCGCCTGCCCGTTGCAGGTCTCGCGCACAGCGGACTCAACTATGCTCGAATGCCGCAGCCAGGTCGGGACGGCCTTGTCGAGTTGCCTGCCGATGTCGGTCCAGCACCTTTGGCTGGCATCGTTTCGCGCGGAAGGTGGTTGTGCCTTTCGCGCCCTCCCGCCGGTAGCTCTGCAAGCAAAGTCAGACATGGAGAAGCAACCCGCCTTGTTCACCACCCCAGCCAGATTCGAACCCGGCGAATACTCCGCCGCGAATCTGACCCGCCTGAGATCGGAAATGCGCGCGGCCTTGCAGGCGGAGGGGCTATTCCCCGACGAAGCGGACGCGCTCCTTAACACGTGGGAAGTGTCCTATTTCAAGAGCGCGGGGCTGCGGCTTTTCTTCATGTTGCCGAAGGCCTGGACCGATTGGCACCTGCCGCTGGACATTTCCGTGCCTTGCGAAGTGAAGCGGGCAATGGTTGGGCGACTGGAGTTGGTCACACCTGAACAGCGCGCGTTGTTGCAGAAGCTGGCCCAGGCGCCAGTGCCTATCAGATCGTGGGTTCACTTCGAGATGACAGGCAAGCAAGCGGTTGTGCGAGGCGCCATGCCAGCCGTTTACCGGGATCTCGGACGCTTTCGGAACGCGCTGCTCCTGGACGAATACCAAAACCGACCCAATCCATCCCTTGAAGCTTTTATACGCCTGAACAGATTGCAGGGCCGCCGCGGTTAGGGCATGCTTCGAGAGGCCATGGCAGGCCTCTTATGAAACAGCACGCACAATCCTGGCGGCCCGACACGCTCTGCGTCCATGCCGGCACTCACCTTGACGAGCGTACCGGCGGCGTCAACAGCCCCATCTTCACCTCCACCGCTTACGCCTACCCGAATCCCGCCAACGAGAACGTCTATCCGCGTTACTTCAACGTGCCGAATCAGCTCGTCATCGCCCGGAAACTGGCCGCGCTGGAGAAAGGCGAAGACGGGGTGGTTTTCGGCTCAGGCATGGCCGCCATCTCGACCTTGCTCTTTGCGCACCTGAAACCCGGAGACCATGCGGTGTTCCAGGGTGACTTGTACGGAGGCACCTTTCATCTGGTAACCGCGGAGCTTACGCGCTTCGGCGTTGAGGTTTCTTTCGCCCGCACCCTGAGTGAATTCAGCGCGGCCGTATGCCCTAACACCCGCGTCCTCTATGTCGAATCTCCTTCCAACCCGCTGTTGCGGTGCGTGGATTTGGCGGCGGTTGCCCAACTCGGCCGCGAGCGAGCGCTACTGAGCGTCATAGACAACACGTTTGCCTCCCCGATCAACCAGACTCCCCTCGAACTGGGAATTGATGCCGTCGTGCACAGCGGGACGAAGTACCTCAACGGCCACAGCGACGTAAACGCCGGAGTGGTGGTGTCCTCGCGAGAGGTAGTGCGCAAAGTGACGGAGTGCGCCTTGAGCTTCGGCGGCATGCTCGATGCCCATGCCTGCTATCAGTTGGAGCGCGGCCTCAAGACGCTGGCCTTGCGGGTGCGGCAGCAGAACGCAAACGCGGGCTGCCTCGCCCGTTTCCTGGAAAGCCACCCCGCGGTGGCCCGCGTGATTTATCCAGGTCTGCCCGTCCATCCCGACCACACCGTCGCAGCGCGGCAGATGCGGGGGTTCGGCGGCATGCTGTCGTTCGAACTGCGCCAGCCCGGCCAGGTGGACGGAATGCTGGAACGCCTTCAACTTGCCACCCCGGCCTTGAGCCTGGGCGGGGTGGAGACGCTGGTCACCGTGCCCAGCCGGACATCCCACCGCACTATGTCCCCGGAGGAACGGCAGCGGGCGGGCATCAGCGACGGGCTCGTGCGCGTCTCCGTGGGCATCGAGGATATTGCGGACCTGAGTCACGATTTCGACCAGGCGCTGAAGGCATAGCGAGCACGTCGGGGTTGAATAGATCCCCGGGAACGGCTACAACGCCGTCGGCTCGATCATTCCGGCAATACAGGTTATATGACTCGACGAATCTGTCCGCTCGTTCTCACGCTTTCCCTAACGCTCGCATTGTCAATGCTTTCATGCCGCGGCGCCGGGCTGAGAGTGGAAGGTTTGCAGTCTGAATACCGCGTTAATCCGCTCGGTCTCGACACGCCCCAGCCACGCCTGAGCTGGCTGTTGGAATCCTCGGAGCGCGGACAGCGGCAGACGGCTTACCAAGTGCTCGTGGCAACCAGCCTGGACCTTCTGTCGAAAGGCAAAGCCGACCTGTGGGACACCGGCAAAGTGTCCTCGGGTGAGTCGGTCCACGTGGTCTATGGGGGTCAGCCACTGCGGGCGAGCCAGCGGGCCTATTGGAAAGTGCGTGCGTGGGATCGCGAGGACCGGCCTTCGGCCTATAGCGCAACGGCGTGGTGGGAGATGGGGTTGCTGGCGCCCTCGGATTGGCGCGCAACCTGGATCACGCGACGACGCAAGGAGCCGCTTTCCGAGCAAAAGATGTTCGAGGACGACCCCGCTCCGCTATTCCGCAAGGAGTTTCAAATCGGCAAGAAGATCAGCCAGGCCCGGGTGTATGTGAGCGGTCTCGGTTACTATGAACTTCACTTGAACGGCCAGCACGTCGGCGACCACGTGCTTGACCCCGGCTGGACCACTTACTCCAAGCGCGTGCTCTACTCGACCTATGATGTGACAGACCAGTTGAAGCGGGGCCCCAATATGCTCGGCGTAATGCTCGGCAACGGTTGGTTCAATCCCCTGCCCTTGCGCCTGTGGGGTGCAATCAATCCGCGCGACAGCCTGACCGTCGGCGAGCCGCGTGCGATCGTGCAGCTTGTCGCGGAGTTCACCGACGGCACGTCGCAAATGATTGCCACCGACGAAAGTTGGAAGGTCGGCAATGGCCCGATCCTGCGCAACAGCTTGTATTTGGGCGAAGTCTATGACGCGCGCAAGGAACAGCCAGGCTGGGACCAGCCAGGGTTTGACGATTTGAGCTGGCAGCAGGCGGCTGCCGCGAGCGAGCCGCTCGGTCCTTTGTGCGCACAGGACGCACCGCCGATTCGCGTCACGCGCGTGCTGAAGCCGGTCAAGCTCACGGAGCCAAAGCCGGGCGTTCACATCTTCGACCTGGGGCAAAACTCCGCCGGCTGGGTTCGGCTGCGCGTGCAGGGGCCGGCGGGGACGCGCATCAAGCTGCGCTATGGGGAACTCCTTTACCCGGACGGCACGCTCAACGGGATGACCTCCGTCTGCGGCCAAATAAAGCAGGGCGGACCAGGCTACCGTTACGACGGGAACGGTGCTCCCAAGACGGCCTGGCAAATGGACGAATACATCCTCAAGGGTGAAGGGGAGGAGGTCTATACGCCGCGGTTCACCTTCCACGGGTTTCGCTATGTCGAAGTCACTGGTTATCCTGGCAAGCCCACGCTGGCCTCGCTGGAAGGCCTGCGACTCAACTCCGACGTTGCGGCCGCCGGCTCATTCATCTGCTCCAACGAGCGAATCAACCGTATCCAGCAGATGGTGCTGTGGACGGAGCTCAGCAATCTCTTCAGCGTCGAATCCGACTGCCCGCACCGCGAGAAATTCGGCTACGGCGGCGACATCGTGGCAGCCGGCGAGATGGCGATCTTCAACTTTGGCATGTCACGCCTTTATGCCAAGGCGGCGCAAGACCTGGCTGACGCGGTGCGCCCGAACGGCGGGTTCACGGAGACCGCGCCCTACGTGGGCATCAGTGATGAGGGATTGGGCGACAAATCCGGCCCCGTTGGCTGGGGCACCGCGCACCCGTTCCTGCTGTGGCAACTTTATCAGTACTACGGCGACAAACGGTTGCTGGAAGAGAATTACGAGCCGGCAAGACGTTGGATCGCGTTGCTGCGGTCCAAGGCGCAGGATGGAATCCTGGACAACGGTATCAGCGACCACGAGAGCCTGGTGCCGAAGCCGCGCGCTCTGACCGGGACGGCCTTCTACTATTTCAACGTGAAGCTGTTCGCCCGGATCGCGAGGGCGCTGGGAAAGGAATCCGAGGCCGCGGAAGCAGATGCGCTGGCCGAAACCATCAAGGCCGCATTTAACCGCAAATTCCTCCAGCCGGGCACTGGCCGGTATGATACGGCTACGCAAGCCTGCCAGGCGTTCGCTCTCTATCTAGGCCTGGTGCCTCCCACGGAAAAGTATAGCGCGCTGGCGGTGCTAGTGCGAGACATCGAGGACTCGCACGCGGACCACCTAACGACAGGTATTTTCGGAACCAAGTTCATGCTGCACGCGCTGGCCGATGCGGGACGCGCCGACTTGGCGTTCCGGGTCGTCAATCAAAGCACGTTCCCCGGGTGGGGGTACATGCTGGAAAACGGCGCGACGACGCTGTGGGAGCATTGGGAGTTCAGTGACAACACTTACTCGCACAATCACCCAATGTTCGGCTCAGTCAGCGAGTGGTTCTACCGGGTGCTGGCGGGCATAAATGTGGCGCCAGAGGCTGTGGGCTTTGACAAGATCGTCATCCGGCCGCAGCCGGTCGGCGATCTGAAATGGGTCAAAGCCAGTTATGATTCGGTGCACGGCAAAGTCGTCAGCGAATGGAATCGGGAAACGGGCAAATTCAACCTGCGCGTCCGGATACCGGTCGGCGTAACTGCGACGGTCATTCTGCCGTCTAAAGAAGGCACGACGGTTAAGGAGAGCGGAAGGCCCATTGAACACGCCTCCGGCATAGAACGTCTAACCCGGGTAAGTGGCGATGCCGTAGTAGCGGTTGGGTCCGGAGAGTATGAGTTTGGGTCTGAGCCGTAGCGCTGACGGGTGAGGGAGATTGGGGCTCGCCGGGACATCCCACATCTTGCGGCAAGGCACGGACCGGCCCCTAACTCCTATGGTCCTCCTACGGAACTCCTACGGATCACCTCCAGACCTCCTCCCAGTCACCACCACAGCAGCGCGCTCGACACGGGCTCCATCCTGTCCGCCTTGTCGAGGGGAATACGGCCTCAGTTCATCCTTGTCTTCCAGCAGCCAGAGGGTTAATATTGACGCTCACAGCAGAGCGAGTGAAGCATGCACCAGGTTCCGACGACAATTGCGGTTATCGGCCCAAGTCACGCAGAGCCACAGGTTTCCGGCCGCGCGGCGGCCCCGATTCTGGTTTTCTCCGGCCTCTGGCCGCCTGCGCCTTGCCATGAGAGGCTCGCGGTCAAACCGGAGTTCAACGCCACATGAAAGAACTGACCATTTGGCAACGCCTTAACACCGCCTTCTGGTTGTTGATCGTGCTGTTGCTGGCGGGCGTTGGGCTGGCCCTTTGGGCGGCCGCCGCCCGCACCGCCGAGGCACACCGCAGCGACCAGTTGTCCGCTGCCAAGGACCGCATTGCCTATGATGTGGTTTTCATAAGCGACACCGTCCGCGGCCTGTTGCTGGATCCCAAGAACGAAGCCGAGAAACGGCGCATGCGCGACGCCGAAGCCGACCTGGCCGCTCAACTGAAGTTCATCCAATCCGAGTTCTCCGATCATCCCGCTCTGATGCGCTCGGTGCGCAGCTTGAGCGAGTTCATATCACGCACCCGCGGCGAGTTCCACCGGCAGGTGCTCGACACGGCGGAAACTGACCCCGCCAGCGCCATCATGCTTTACAACAAGGAATATCCGGATCTTCGCGAAAGGCGCGTCAAACTCTTCACTGACCTGGCGTATGAAGTGGACCGCGTAAAGTACACCGAGGGATTGCGCGGGGAAAAACTGGGCCTCGTTGGCCTGGCCCCCATCGCGATCATCCTTCTGGCTATCCCGATCGTCGGCCGCGTTCATTCTTCCACCGTCACCCGGCCCCTCAACAGCCTGGTCGCCGCCCTCGAACGCATGCGCCAAGGCGACTTCACCACACGTCTGACGCTAAAGAGGCGCGACGAATTCGGCGTCCTGGGTAACGGCCTTAACCGCCTGGCCGAGGAACTCTCGGAATTGGTCGGCCAGGTCCAGCGTTCCGGCATCCAGGTCAACACCACGGCGACCGAGATTGCGGCGACATCCAAGGAACAGCAGACTACCTCACACGAAATCGCCGCCACGACCGCAGAGATCGGGGCCACCTCCAAGCAAATCTCGGCCACCTCCAAGGAACTGGTGAAAACGATGAACGAGGTGACCCAAGTGGCGGAGCAGACGACTGAGCTCGCGGGCAGCGGGCAGGCCGCCATCGCGCGCATGGAAACCACGATGCGCCAGATGATGGAGGCGTCTGGCTCGATCACCGGCAAACTGGCTGTCCTGAGCGAAAAGACGACCAACATCAATTCCGTCGTCACCACCATCACCAAAGTCGCCGACCAGACCAATCTGCTATCCCTCAACGCCGCCATCGAAGCCGAAAAGGCGGGTGAATACGGCTTGGGGTTCGCCGTGGTTGCCGTGGAGATCCGCCGCCTGGCCGACCAGACCGCCGTCGCCACCTTCGACATCGAGAGGATGGTTAAGGAGATGCAATCGGCTGTCGCCGCCGGCGTGATGGGCATGGACAAGTTTTCCGAGGAAGTGCGGCGCGGAGTCGAAGAAATCCGGCAGGTAAGCACCCAGCTCGCTCAAATCATCCATGAAGTCCAGACGCTCACCCCGCGGTTCCAAACCGTCAACGAGGGCATGCATGCCCAGGCAACCGGCGCGCAGCAAATCAGCGAAACCCTGACACAACTGAGCGAGGCCGCCCAACAGACGGCCGAATCCCTGCAGCAGTCCAACCTGGCCATTGAACAACTGAACAGCGCGGCGCGCGGCCTGCAAACCAGTGTGGCCAGATTCAAGCTGGGTAACTAGCCATGTTGTATCTGCTGTTCCGACTGGGCAAGAACCGCTACGCGCTCGAAGCCAGCCGTGTAGTTGAAGTCGTGCCGCTGCTCGCACTCCAGCAACTGCCACAGGCGCCCGTAGGAGTGGCCGGAATCTTGAATTATCACGGCCGCCCCGTTCCCGCCGTTGACCTGAGCACGCTGACCCTGGGCCAGCCGGCCAGCGAGCGTTTCAGCACGCGCATCATCATTGTCAACTACCCGGACGACAGCGGCACGAATCATCTAGTGGGCCTCATTGCCGAAAACGCCACGGAGTTGCTCCGCAAGGACGCCAAGGATTTCGTGGACCCGGGCGTGAAGCTCGGCGCGGCGCCCTATCTGGGGCCAATCCTGATGGACGGCTCCAGCAGCATTCAATTGATCTACGAACACCGACTGTTGCCCGAGCCGGTGCGTCGCCTGTTGTTCGCCGAACCGCAGGCCTTGTGCCATGAAGCCAATTGAAAACCGGCTGCGGGAGACGATCGGCCTGGATGCGGCTACCGTCGGCCCAGGCCTGATTCAAAGGGCCGTCCGGCAGCGGATGCGGAGTCTCGGGCTGAAACGGGTTGAGGATTATCGGCGCTGCTTGGAGCACTCGCCGGCGGAATGGAATGAACTGGTCGAGTCCGTTGTCGTGTCGGAAACCTGGTTCTTCCGCGACCCGGAACCTATTGCCGCTTTTGTTCGACTCGTGCGCGAAGAGTGGCTGCCCGTCCATTCCACCCCCCTGTTGCGCGTGCTCAGCGTCCCCTGCGCTTCCGGCGAGGAGCCTTTCTCGCTAGTGATGGCGCTGCTGGACGGAGGCGTGCCGGCGAACAGGTTCCAGGTGGAGGCGGTGGATATCAGCATTCGATCGCTCGCCCGTGTGGCGCAAGGCGTTTATGGCAGGAACTCTTTTCGCGCCACGGACCTCTCTTTCCGCGACCGGTATTTTGAGCCAACGCAGGAGGGTTTCCAGTTGAACGCGGCGGTCCGCAATTCCGTCCGGTTCTACCGGGGCAACTTATTGAGCGATGCCGTCCTGCACAGCGGGGCCAATTACGACTTCATCTTCTGCCGCAATCTTCTGATCTACCTCGACCCCCTGATGCGCCGGAAAGCCCTGGACAAACTCGGACGCCTGCTGACGCCCACCGGAGTCTTGTTCGTAAGCCCGGTAGAACAGTCGCTAACGGTCGAACACGGCTTCACTAAGGCCAAGATCCCGATGGCTTTCGCGTGCCGCAAAGGGCCCTACAGAGTTCGCCGCCAAGGGCCGGCCCGCCTGTCAAAGCTGTCAGTTCATGCATCCGAGCCCCGGCTGATGGGCGAGACCAAGGCGCCGCACCAGATCGGCAACCCATCTTCTGGCCACCACAATGATCTTGAAACGGCGCGGCGCCTGGCCGATGCAGGACGCCTGAAGGAAGCCGCAGAGATGTGCGAGGCGCACCTGCGCGAAAGCGGGGTTTCAGCGCAGGCGTATTACCTGCTCGGTTTGGTGCGCGAGGCCGGCGGCGAGCTAGGCGCGGTCGAGTGCTATCGCAAAGCCCTTTACCTCGAACCCAATCACTGCGAGAGTCTGCTTCAAATGGCCCTGCTGCTTCAGAAGAACGGGGACGCGGCGCGCGCACATGCCTTCAAGAGCCGTGCTCAGCGCATCAAGCTAAGGACCTGACCGAGCTGTGAGCACTTCGGAGCTAGAAGCAATTGACTCCGCGGCCTTGGGTCAGCCACCAGGATCTCCGGAGTTGGAAGACGTGGCGGTAGAGGCCTTCGCCTGCTGGAACAAAATCGGGGTGCAAGGCGACGCCACTTGCCCCGAGCTGTGGAAGTTCGTCCACTGTCGGAACTGCCCGGTTCATGCCAACGCCGCGCTCCAGTTGCTCGATCGCCCTTTGCTCCCCAATTGCCGGCGCGAGTGGACCGAGCACTTCGCGCAACCGAAAACCATCGCGGCGCCGGCCACGGGTTCCGCGCTGGTGTTTCGGATCAAAGCCGAGTGGCTCGCTCTGCCGACGCAGGCCTTCCAGGAAGTAGCCGAGCATCGGCCGGTCCATTCCCTGCCGCATCGGCGGCAGAATCCTGTCTTGGGCCTCGTCAATATTCGCGGCGAGCTGCTGATCTGCGTCTCGCTCGGTCGCCTGTTGGGACTTGAGCGGACCCCTTCGGGGCATACCGCCCGCCAGGTTCATGAGCGGCTTCTGGTCGCCAACTGGCATGGGAATCGCCTGGTGTTTCCGTCCGACGAGGTCCGCGGCATCCACCGGTTTCAAATGTCAGAACTCAAGGAGCCGCCGGCGATCCTGGCGAAGTCCAATCAGAGTTACACTCAGGGTCTTCTCCCCTGGCAAGGCAGAACCGTCGGCTTTCTGGACGCCGACCATTTGTTCTCGTCACTCAACCGGAGCCTTATGTGAACCAGAGTATGCCGGATGACGTCGGCCATTTGCCGATGCTGGAGTTATTCCGCGTGGAAGCGGAGAACCAAACGGCTATTCTGACCAGCGGCCTGCTGGAACTTGAGCGAGGTGCGGCAGCGCCCCAGCAACTGGAGATGCTCATGCGCGCCGCCCACTCCTTGAAGGGAGCGGCCCGCATCGTCAATCTTCAGACCGCCGTGAGTCTGGCCCATGCCATGGAAGATTGCTTCGAGCTGGCCCAACAAGGTAAGCTCGAAATCCGCCAGCGCGAAACCGATTTGCTGTTTCGCGGCATCGACTTGCTCGCGCAGATCTCCAAGCACACCGAAGAAAGTATCGCCGGTTGGGAAGCGGACCACGCGGAAGAGCTGCGCGAGTTCTTCGCCACTCTGGCGAGCTTCATCCCGGCCCGTGAAGCACAAACGCCCGAGTTGGCGCAGGAAGTCGCTCCCGGCTCTGCCGCTAACAACGATTCGCCGCAGGATTCCTCCTTCCCGGCAGCCACAGTTCCGGCGCCCCCGGAAGCCTACGCACAGGCAATCGCCCGGCGCGGGCACGAAGACCCGGAACGGGTGGTACGGTTGACGGCCGAGAATCTCAATCGTTTGTTGGGGCTGGCGGGCGAGGCGCTGGTTGAATCACGCTGGCTGCACCCCTTTGCTAACTCACTCCAGCGCCTCCAACGGCACCAGACGGAGCTGGCCGATAAGCTGGATGACCTGCGCGAGCGGCTAAGACAAGAGCGCCTTTCCGAGGCTGCGGAATATCAGTTCAACGAGCTGGGCCGTAAGGCAGCCGAATGCCAGCAGATTCTGACCGGCCGGATTCAGGAGCTGGATGCGTTCGACCGCCGCTCGGCCTTCCTTTCGCAGCGCATGTATCTGGAAGTGCTACGCACCCGCATGCGCCCCTTTAACGACGGCGTCCGCCGTTTTCCGCGCATGGTGCGCGACCTCGCCCGCGCCCTCGACAAAGAGGTGCGTCTCGAAATCATCGGCGAAAACACCCAGGTGGACCGCGACATCCTGGAGCGATTGGAGAGTCCGCTGGCGCATCTGCTGCGCAACGCGGTGGATCACGGCTGCGAAACCCGCGAACAGCGGCTGCGCTCCGGCAAGCCCCCGGAAGGCACAATTCGGATCGAGGCGCGCCACAGCGCGGGTATGCTGCTCGTCACGGTGGCCGAC
>Ga0224558_1003683_pt1 | contig 12525 bp, 10 predicted proteins | sample 714S32024metaG_FD_180682 | JGI IMG/M metagenome (GOLD analysis project Ga0224558, IMG submission 180682) | Peat soil microbial communities from Stordalen Mire, Sweden - 717 S3 20-24 | ecosystem: Environmental > Terrestrial > Soil > Wetlands > Peat | place: Sweden: Norrbotten County, Stordalen... | reverse complement strand
CGCCGGGGGTGACTTCGGCCTCATCCACCTGCAATTGCTCGACGATGATCTGCTTGACTTTCTCTTCAACGGCCATGCGTGGTTCTCCTCGTGATTTTCAGAACTTGGGAATCTCTCGGGGGCTCGTCTTTTGCCTCCGCTTGCCTAGACTACCGGCTCACGGCAGGGAAAAACAACCACCGCGCCTGAAAAAATGCGCATGACCCCGAAACTTCAAGTCTACCGGGCGGGCGGGGGTGTGTAAAGACAGGGAACAGGGAATAGCCACCCCAGCGAGCAAAAAGGCGCTCGCCGGGGACCCCGGCAGGGAACAAGGAATAAAAAACCGGGCAAATTTGACGGAAAACCACAGGTGGAAGGCGTACATTAGGCGAAGAGGTTTTTTGCCGTGGAAAGCTCTGCCATTTTGTTTGCGCTGGTTGCCGTCTTCTCGCTCTTTATTGGTCTTTGGCTGGGATTTCGCCTGGGGCGCGCCGGTGAACGGAATCTGGCTGAAGCGCGCGAGGCTCCGCTGCGCGAGCAATGCGAAGCCGCCAAGGCCGAAATCGCGGCATTGAAACCCAAGGCGGAAGAGCTGACGCGTGTCACCGAGCAGGTCAAAAACGAAGAAGCGAAGTACGCGCAGATGAAGACGGACCTGGACACGGCCTTCAAGGGAGCTGCTGCCGACGCTCTGCGCGCCAACACGCAGTCCTTTCTTGAACTGGCCAAGCAGCAGCTTGGAGGACAAACCAACGAGGCTAAACTGACCTTGGAAGCAAAGGAACTGGCAATTAAAAATATGCTCGATCCGCTGGGAGCCGCGCTCCGAGCGCTCGATGAGCAGACGCGCGAGATGGAGAAATCCCGTTCCGGCGCGTATTCCGAAGTGAGGACGCTGGTGGATGGTTTGCAGAAGACGATTCCCGCGTCGCTGGCCGCACTCACCATTGAAACCGCGCAGTTGATCACAGCCTTGCGTGCGCCCAAGACGCGCGGCAACTGGGGCGAACTTCAACTGAAGCGCTGCGTGGAGTACGCCGGAATGGTGCAGTATTGCTCGTTTTCTGAGCAGGTGACCGCACGCGGCGAAGATGACAAAATGCTGCGCCCTGACATGACGATTCAACTGCCGAATGGCCGCGAAATTGTGGTCGACGCCAAGACTCCGCTGGACGCTTTTCTGGACGCGAGCGGCGCAACGGATGCCGCGGCGCAAACACTGAAATTTATGGCTCACGCGGCGCGCGTCAAGGCGCACCTGAAGGACTTGTCGAGCAAGGCGTATTGGAAGCAATTCGAGAAGGCTCCGGATTTTGTAGTCTGCTTTTTGCCCAGCGAAGCGTTGTTCAGCGCGGCGCTGGAGGCTGACCCGTCGCTGATTGAATTCAGCGCGCAGAACCATGTGGTGATGGCCACTCCGACGACGTTGATTGCGCTCTTACGGGCGGTCGAATTTGGCTGGCAGCAATCGGAGATTACCAAGAACGCCAAAGCCATCCACGAATTGGGCAAGAGGATTTACGAAAAGCTAGTGGTCGCGCAGGGACACGCCGAAAGACTCGGCAACGCCATCCGCAGCAGCGCGGATTACTACAACAAATTCCTCGGCACCATTGAAGGCAAGGGCGGTGTCTTCTCTTATGGCAGGCAGTTAGGCGAGCTGGCTCACTCCGATGGGGAGTTAGCAGAGGTCGGCAAGCTGCAACTCGATGTGCGCGAGATGGAGTCGCAGGAGTGGTCCCAGCCGGGGCTGGCGCTCGCGGCAAATGCGGAAGAGGGCGACGAAACTCAAGAGTGAGAGACGGGAAGGACTCAACTCGTTAACTTTTGAACTCATCAAACGCCGCCCGCATTCGCCTCCAGGTCGTCTCCAAATCTTCCGGAAGAATCCTCGTCTCGGCCACAGTCGTCATGAAGTTGGTGTCGCCGGCCCAGCGGGGCAGCGCGTGCAGATGTAGATGTCCGGCGACGCCTGCCCCGCCGGCCTGGCCCAGATTCATTCCAATGTTGAGGCCGTGCGGATGGTAGAGGCGTTCCAGCGCCTGCTCGGTGCGCTGTGCAAGCTCGATCAGTTCGTGAGCGGCGGCGGCAGGCAAGAGCGCGAGGCGGTCGAGATGGGCATAGGGCATCACCATCACGTGGCCGGAGGTGTAGGGGTATGCGTTCAGGCAGATGAAGCAGTGCTGGCCGCGCAGGATGAGACCGCCGGCGGCTTCCGCTTCTTCCGGATTCATGCCATTGGCGATGGCGTAGTCGATGGAGGCGATCAGGTTGCAGAAGACGCAATGGTGGTCGCCGGGCCACGCCACGAGGCTCGCCGGAACGCCGGGCCGTGTGGCATTATCCGCCGAGGTGATGTAGGCATAACGCCAGGGAGTCCAAAGCAGATCCATAAGAGGGATTCCGTCAGCAACAGTATAGAGTGTTGTCGGGTCGCACAGTGGGTTGAGGTCCGAGGTTTCCCACCTTTGCGCGAGAAAAAGGCGCAAAGATGGGGCATGGGGCTTCTTTACGTGGAAAAGTTTGAAGGCACCCGCAAGTCCATTGTTTTGGCGGGGTGTGAGTGAATTTGCGATTACAAGGCATCTTGCCATGTGGTTTGGGGCAATATGTTGCATTGACGGGAGAAAGTTGCGGTTGCTACACTGATGAGCGTAGCTTCCTGCGCGGATTCCAGCAGTGAGTTGCGGCCGCCATCCAGCGAGCCGTTGCCTGCCGGGTGTTTCCCAAGGAGATCAGACCCTTCCAAGTCAGCCGTACCGGCCGGAAGAACTGTCCCTTGCAAGAGCGCCACGTCACAGGCACGCGGTTGCTGGCAGGAAAAACGGCCTCCGGTATCCCTCAAATCAATTGCGGCAGAGGGAGCACACCCAGCGACGGCACGTTCGAGTCGCGGGAGCAAGGAATCGCGGAGCTGGCAGTGATGGCAAACGTCCTCAATCCCGAAACCGAGAGTACAACCCTGAACACTGAATTGGAAAGCCCAACCCTCGAACCTGCGACGGAGCAAGTGCAGCCGTTGCCAGAATCAACGTCCAACCCCGAGATAGCCGAAGTAGTCGAACCCCCCGCGCTGGACGCCGATGCCTCAACCGAGCCTGTAGTCGAGGCCGAGCCCGTGGTTGAAACCAGGGCAGAGGTTGAACCCGCTCCAGTTGCCACTGAAGTTCCCGCGCAAACTGAGCCCACAGTCCAGGCCGAACCTGAAATTCCAGAGGCTCCTGCTCCTGTTGTAGCAGCGCCGGTGCACGCCAAGGCCGCGCACACAGAGCATGGCCTCGACTCAATGGATGATTTCTCTGCTGCTCTGGAAGCCTTTGAACGCGAGCAGGCCGCCGAGGCCGCCGCTGTTGAGGCCTACGGAGACAAAATTGTCTCCGGCACGGTCATCAAGCAGACGGAAAAGCATCTGGTCATTGATGTGGGCTTGAAGTCCGAGGGCCTTGTACCGCTCGAACAGGTTCAGGATCACACCGGCGCTGTGAAATTCCAGCCCGGCGACGTGATCGAAGTGGTGATCGAGCGCGAGGAGCCGGAGGGCGGCTACCTGGCGAGCTACGAACGGGCGCAGCGGTTGCGCGTCTGGGACACGATTGAGAAGGCCGCCGCCGACAAGACGCCGGTGATGGGCACGGTGGTCAGCCGCGTCAAGGGCGGCGTGACTGTGGACATCGGGCTGAAGGCATTTTTGCCCGGCTCGCAGCTTGAGATTCGCCCCGTCCGCAATCTGGACGGCTATCTCGGCCAGCAGATTGAAGTCCGCGTCATCAAGCTGAACAAGAAGCGCGGCAATGTGGTTGTGAGCCGCAAGGAAATTCTGGAAGAAGAGCAGAACGCCAAGCGGTCGACCACGCTGGAGCAGTTGGGCGAGGGCGCCGTGCTCACTGGCACTGTGAAGAACCTCACTGACTACGGCGCGTTTGTTGACCTGGGCGGCATCGACGGTTTGCTGCACATTACCGACATGAGCTGGGGCCGGCTGACGCATCCCCGCGACCTGGTGAATGTGGGCGATGAGATTCAAGTCAAGGTGCTCAAGTTCGACAAGGACAAGCAGCGGGTTTCGCTGGGCTTCAAGCAGTTGACGCCCGACCCGTGGCTGGACGCGACGGAGCGCTACCCGGTGGGCGCGCATGTTCATGGCCGCGTGCTTTCGGTCACGGACTACGGCGCGTTTGTTGAGCTCGAGCAGGGCATCGAGGGATTGGTTCACCTCTCGGAGATGACCTGGTCCAAGCGCCTGAAGCATCCGTCGAAGCTGGTCAAGCCCGCCGACGAAGTCGAGACGGTGGTGTTGAGCGTGAATCCGGCCGATCGCCGCATTTCGCTGGGCATGAAGCAGTTGATGGACAACCCGTGGGAGAACCTGACCGAGCGGTATCCGGCCGGGGCGATTGTCGAGGGCCGTGTGCGCAACCTGACCGACTTCGGTGCCTTCATCGAAATCGAAGACGGCATCGACGGCCTGGTTCACGTGTCCAACCTGAGCTGGACCAAGCGCGTCAAGCACCCCTCGGAGATTGTGAAGAAGGGCGAGAAGGTGAAGGCTGTCGTTCTCGGCGTTGAGCCGCAGAACCGCCGCCTGAGCTTGGGCATCAAGCAGTTGCAGCCCGACGTGTGGGAGAGCTTCTTCGCAACTCACCGCGTGGGCGACCAGGTTCACGGCAAGGTATTGCGGACGGCGCAGTTCGGCGCGTTTGTCGAGATCGCGGAGGGCGTGGAAGGTTTGTGCCACATCTCCGAGGCCGGCGATGAGGGCGGCGGATCCAAGCTGGAAACAGGCCTCGAGCACGACTTCAAGATCATCAAGATCAACGTGGAAGAGAAAAAGGTGGGCTTGAGCCTGCGCGCCATTGGCCAGGAAGCCAGCCGCGCACAGGTCGAGAGCTACAAGAAGGAGAGCCACAAGCAGCCGGTCTCCAGCTCGACCACGACTCTTGGCGACCTGATCAACTGGAAGAGTGAGAAGAGCGAGCAATAAGGCGCTTTTTCAAAAGCAAGACAGCGACGGCCACTCTTCGGGGTGGCCGTTGTGCGTTTGTAGTCATCCGTCGGGGAAGAGCAGACTGGGATGCAACTCTTATCTTCATCCGACAACAGCTTCCTATGCCCTGTCTTCCATTCCCTGCTGCCTCAGCACGATTGCGATTCCCAACGCGCCCACCACGCACACCAACGCAAACGCGAAGACGCTGGAATAGCCGCAATAGCCAATGACCACGCCAGCCAGTGGGCCGGTAAGGAAAAACGAGATGTCCGCAAAAGCTGTGAAGACAGCTAGCGCTGCGCCGCGATTGTTGATGGCGACGCGCTTGACCGCTTCCACGCCGAAAGCGGGAAAGACGAGCGAGAAGCCGAAGCCTGTGATAGCGGCAGCGCAGAAAGCCATCCACGGCGAGGATGCAAGCCAAAGCAGGAGCAGCCCCACGGATTCCACCGCGAGGCAGGCCATGGCTACCGGAAAACCGCCAAAGCGGTTGATGGTTTGAATGAAGAGGAGGCGCGCCGCGATAAAAGCCAGCCCAAAAGCGGTGAGGCAAAGGGCAGCGCCCGTCCAGTGGCGGCTAAGGTAAAAGAGCGTGACAAAGGTGGCCAGCACGCTGTAGGCCACGCCGCCCAGCGCCAGTCCCATGCCGTGCGGAGCCACGCGACCCAGCACATGGCGGAAGGAAAGATGCTCGCCGGGAGTTACGGGCACTGGACTCTTGCGGCAGGCCAAGGCGAGGCTGGAGGCGCCAATCAGCAGTGTGAGCAGGCCGATTGAGGCCAGGCCCCACTGCGGATTTCTCCAAAGCGAATCAAGCGCTACGCCCAGCGGAGCGCCCAGCGCCATTGCGCCATAGGTGCTAATGCCGTTGAACGAGATGATTTTGGCGGTGCTGGCTTGTCCCGCGCTGGAGATGCCCCACAAAGTCGAGCCCGTTGATCCAAGGCTCTCGCCGACGCCGAGAACCAGGCGGCTAAGGATGAGAAAAGCAAAGCTGAGCCAGGGAATCGCGTGCAGGGCAGCCGCAGCCATCATCAGCGCTCCGCTCGCGGAGCAGGCGCCCATGCCCCAAAGCACGGAGACCTTGGCGCCAACTCGGTCGCTGATGTGACCAGCCCAGGGACGGCTGAACAGAGTGGCGATGTACTGGATGCTGATAACCAGGCCTGCAAGCGCCGCGCTATAGCCCATGCGCAGATGAACATACGGCGGCAGGACGGCCAGCGGTAGCCCTATGGACAAATAAACGATGAAAGTGAAGAAGACGAAGCCGATTATATGCCGCGTGCTACCGATTGAGTCGGCGGGCGACGGGACGGAAACGCTCGCTTTAGAGCAGGCTTGCATTGCTGGGCGGAAAACCTGAGGTGAGGTGCGGTCAACTCCAGTATATCGGAGGCTGCGTGCGTGAACCCAGGTCCCAAAGGCGGGACCTGGGGCACCCAGAGTGCCGAGTCGAACGAAGAGGTCTTAGACTGAAACTATGGCTGCCACCTTTCACGTGGAACATTTCGGTTGCAGGGCGGCGCGCGCCGACGGCGAAGCGGTGAGCGAGTGCCTGCGCGCCGCGGGGCTGGGCGACGCGAGCCCGCCGGAAGCCGATGTTGTGGTCGTCAATACGTGCAGCGTGACGGCGGAGGCTGACCGGGCTGCGCGGGCCTTCATTCGCCGGGCACACCGGCTGAATCCAGAGGCTAGAATCGTGGTGACCGGCTGCTATGCGCAGCGTGCGCCACACGAGTTGGCGAGCATGCACGGCGTGGCCGCCGTGGTGGGCAATAGCCACAAGGCGTTCGCGCCAGCGATTATTCTGGGCCTCGGCCTTAGTGGTAGCCGACAAACAGCAGCGCAGCCGGAATTGGCTGGCCCGAGTTTAGTGAGTGTGGAATCGCTGATCTCTGGCAGTGCGCGGGCTCCCATCTGGGCCGATGATCGCTTCGCACATTCTTTTATTGAAGAGGCGCAGATGGCGCCCGGAGCGCAGACCCGGCCCAACCTCAAAATCCAGGAAGGCTGCGGCAATCGCTGTACGTTTTGCGTCATACCGTCCACAAGAGGCCCCTCCAAAAGTCTGCCCCACACAGTGGTTCTCAGGCAGGTGGAGGGGTTTGTAGCCGCCGAGGGCAAGGAACTGGTGCTTTCGGGAATCAATCTGGGGCGATGGGGAAGAGACTTTTCAAGCTCCGAAGTCTCACCCTCGCGCGCTCTCTCAGGATTGGTGCGAGCCATCCTCGAGCGGACCACGCTGCCGCGCCTGCGGCTCAGCTCGATTGAGCCGATGGATTGGGATGCGGAGCTGATTGGGCTGATGGCGGGGTTTGGCAATCCAGCGACCGGCCCTGCTCGGCTGGCCCGCCACGCGCACCTGCCTTTGCAGTCCGGCTCGGACGCGGTGCTGCGGCGGATGCACCGGCGTTACCGGCCCTGGCATTACGTGGAGAAAGTAGAAGCGCTGGTGCGCGCCTGCGGGTCAGCGCTGACGCTGGGCGCCGATGTGATGGTGGGCTTTCCCGGCGAGACTGACGCCGAATTCGAGGAGACCCTGGCGCTGGTGCGAGCGCTGCCCTTCGGTTACCTGCACCTGTTTCCGTTTTCGCCTCGACCGGCAACAATTGCCTGGGCGCTGCACGCCGAGCGTCCGGTTGTGCCTGCGGCGGTTGCGGAGCGAATGAAGGCCCTGCGCGCGTTGGCGGCGGAAAAAACTGAAACCCACCGGAGGCGCTTTGCCGGCTGTGAATTCGAGGCCATCACGCTGCACACGCCGGCCGAGTTGAGCGCTCGAGGGCGCACCGCGGCGCTGACGGAAAACTTCCTGCCTGTGGAGCTAGTGGGCCAACTGGAAGCCAACCGGCTGGTGCGGGTGCGCGTGACCGGGTTGATCGCCGAAGGGGCGCTCGAGGCTGTAGCAGGCGACAATCCCGCATAAACCCTTTGTTCCGCAGAGCCGAGCCAATGCTATACTCAGGTTGCGCTCGTGCGCCCGCAGCGACTCCGGCAAACTCCGGAAGCGGACGCCAGCGACTTTTGGAGGAGCACCATCGCACTCGACAAACGTTCGGCAAAGTCCTTTATTCGCATCAACGAGAAGATTCGCGCGCGTGAAATCCGCGTAATCGACGAAAACGGCGAGCAACTGGGAATCCTGGCTCCCTTTGAGGCGCTCAAACTAGCCAAGGAGCGCGGCCTTGACCTGGTCGAGGTTTCCGCCAACGCGGTTCCCCCGGTCTGCCGCATCCAGGATTACGGCCGCTTCCTCTACGAAAAAGAAAAGAGCGAGCGGGCCGCCAAGAAGAAGCAAAAAATCATTACGGTCAAGGAGGTCAAGTTCTCCGTGACCGTGGACGAGCACGACTACCAGACCAAGAAGAACAAAGCGGTTAAGTTTCTTGCCGATGGCGACAAGGTGAAGGCCAGCCTGCGCTTCCGCGGCCGCCAGATGGCCCATCGCGATCTGGGTTACAACATCATCAACAAGCTCATTCAGGACATCGGCGATGCAGGGATTGTGGAGTTCATGCCGCGCATGGAAGGCACCATTCTGCACGCCATTCTGGCCCCGGCCAAGAAGCAGGAAGCGCCCAAACCCAAGCCCGCCGCGCCTCCGCAAGCCGCAGCCACCGCGCCTCCGGCGCAGTAGACCATTCGAATAGTCATTTTCAGGCGGCCCTCAGAGTCTCATCGACTTTGAGGGTGGCCTGCGCAATTTAGAAGCAAAGACTTCAGGTCTGCTGTATACTGGTTGAAGCCTAAAGAGTTCAGGGGAAGTCCTGTCCCACGGGCAAATCGGCGGGGTGACCCTGCTCAGCCGGACAACGAGAACATCGAGAAGAAAATGCCCAAGTTGAAGACCCATACGGGCGCGGCCAAGCGCTTCAGCAAGACTGGCACCGGCAAAATCAAACGGGGCCAGACGAAGACGCGGCACATCCTTACTTCGAAGTCGCCGAAAGTGAAGCGCAAGCTGGGCCGGACCCTGCTGGTTTCCGATGGCGACTACAAGAAGGTAGCGCGCATGATTCCTTACGCCTGACCACCTGCGGTGGGGCGGACCTTTGGATTAGGTTCGCGCTGCTGTTGTCGATGGGCCGAAATGGCCCCCGCCGGATGCGAAACGCGTTCGCCCGGCGAGAGATTCAGGCTTGAAAAAGCGAGTGAAGAGGTTTACAGCCGTTCCCGCAATGGGTTTTGGCCTCCTGCCTCCAGCCGCATCACCGAACGCAAAATGGAGAAACAAATATGCCCCGCGTAAAACGCAGTACCAAGCGGAGTGACCGCCGGAAGAAGATTCTCGACCGGGCAAGTGGTTATTTCCTTACAAAATCCAAGCTCTATCAGGCGGCTCAAGAAGCCGTCGAGCGCGGCCTGAAGTTTGCCTACACCGGCCGCAAGCAGAAGAAGCGCCAGTTCCGCTCCCTGTGGATTGTGCGCATCTCGGCTGCCTGCAAGCTGAACAACTTCAGCTACTCGCAACTGATTAACGGCCTGAAGAAAGCCGGCGTGGAACTGGACCGCAAGATTCTGGCCGACATCGCCGTGAAGGACACCAAAGGCTTCACCGAGCTGGTGGAGCAAGCCAAGGTGGCTTTGGCCGCGGAGAAAGCTGCCGCGGAGAAGGCTGCTTAAAGCGGAGTTAGCGGAGTTAGTGAAAAGGCCCCGAAGCGATGCTTCGGGGCCTTTTATTTGGGCGAAAAACGGATTTTTCCGGTGATTTTCAGAGGCCAAATCTCACGATGCGGGAGAATTTGGCGGCGAAGAGTTTTCAGCAGGCATTGATTTCAAAGGGTTTAAAAATAATCTGCAAGGTTTAGAGGGAAATTTATACCCCAGAGGGGTATAGGGGGTGGGTAACTCTCAAGCGGCTGATTTTGGGGCCTTGGATTGGCTGCGGGTTGTGGTGTGGGCGACCTGGGCGGCGTAGAGGAGCTTGGTGCCCGAACTTTCCAGGATTATGTCTGCGAGCATGGCCTGAGTGATGCAGGCGATAAAGTCGCGGATGTTTTCGTCGCCGGAAAGCGGCGGCAAGGCGTCCAGGTAGGCGCGGTCGGCTGCGGAGTTAGCCTGGGAGCTGCTTCTGCCTTTTGCGAGTTCCGCCTTATTGACGCGTGCCCAGGCGTACACGCAGCGGGCGACGGCGGGGTTTGCAGAGGCGGCGAAGGGTAGCTTCGTCTCGATTGGGGCGGGGGTGGTTTGAATGGATTCTGTCATGGTGGTTTCCTGATTTGATTGTTCTATAGAGGGCGGTAATTATCTGCAACCACCTGCGGTGGGGCGAACGCCTTCGGCCTCTTCTACGCCGGGATCAGCGAGTGAACGGGGCTATTGACAACAAGGAAAATCGGCCTGGGCGGATTGGTGGACTCTGGCCATTACCGATCGGCGCTCGATGTCACTCGGTAGGGGCTACTCGAAGCGGTGACCGAAGAAGCTGAGAAGCGAGAGAGCAAACAAGCCAAGGCCGACGAGGGACTGGAGGCCAGAGACGGCGCGCAGCCAGCCGCGGGCCTTAAGGTCGTACTCGCTAAAGAAGAGGCTGCGGACCCAGCGGCCAAAGTCCAGTCCTTCGAAGCCAAGATTGACGACGCTGATGAGACTGAAAAGGAACACCTCCTTGAGAAAGCCGGCCTCCCAGCGCAGACGGGGCCAGCTCGATGCGATCAGCCTGAGCAATCGGCGCAAGGGGCGCTCCAGACGCAGCCGAGCCAGGAGTTTTTGGAGGCGGGGCCGGCCTGGAGTGCGCTCCGCATCGAGCGGCGTCCGCCAGCCGGGCAATGTGAGCGGATCTCCCACGAGGGTCTCCACGACCCTCCCGCCCTCCGATTCGGTTCGAATCAGCTGGCCTCCCCAAAGTCTTTGCCGGAATCCAAGCCAGTAGAACGGTATGGCAAGAAGCGCAAGCGCCACAGCAATAAATAGCGGACGAAATGGAGCGTTACCGTACTCGCAGGTCCAGTCGTATGCGATCATCCCAACCCAGGATTGTGTGTGACGCTGGTAGGCGAGATTCACCAGAAGCTCGTCATCGACGTAATCGGCGTTTGCGAAAGCCTGCCGCGCGTCGATCAGCGGGTACTTTCCTTGCGTCCTTGTGGAGTTCGGATCATTCGTTTTCGCTTGGGATGCATGTCTAATTTGCGGTTTGTGCCGAATAACAAACAAAGCGTCGTTCCATAGGAACCGCCTGATGTCTTGCCAGCTATGCTGCGGGCTGCCTCTTTGCCAGTAGAGCCACAAAAGCCATCCATCGGCAATGGTGGCTGGTCGCGTCAGTGTCGCCTTGCAGGCGTCATTGCCGGCCCCTTCGACCTCTTTCAGGCAGTCCTGCTCACTCAGGGTTTCGGTCCAGCGAAGGGTATCGAGGTTATATGCCCGGGCTAAACTGTCGACGAACGGCTGGGTTCTGGGTTCAAAGACGGCGTAATTGAGGTTGGCGCGGGTCAGGTCGGCATCGCTGAAGTCGGTCCCTTGTAGCGTAGTCCTGATTAGATCGGCATCAACGAAAATCGCGCGAGTCAGGTCGGCATTGCCGAGTTGCGCGCCAGTCAGATTGGCGTCTGTAAGATCCGCGCCGGTCAGCTGGGCACCGGGCAGCTGGGCGCCGTGAAGCGGATCGGCGCCGTTAAGCACCGCGCCGCTCAGATCGGCGCCTCTAAGATCTGCGCCGCTCAGATCGGTGCCTGCAAGATGACTGTTGGTAAGATCAGCGAACCGAAGGTGTGCACCGGTAAGGTCGACATTGCTGCCGAGTAGCTCGCCGCTCAGATTGGCGCCTGTAAGATCCGCGCCGGTCAGCTGGGCACCGTTAAGCAGCGCGCCGATCAGATAGGCGTCTGTAAGCACCGCGCCGCTTAAATCGGCGCCTGTAAGATCCGCGCCGCTCAGATCTGCGCCTCCAAGATCTGCGCCGCTCAGATCGGCATAATCGACGTTCGCGTCGGTCAGGTCAGCATAATCGAGATCAGCACCAGAGAGGTTCGCGCGTAGAGAATCACCCAACGCCCCATGCGCCTTGAGTGCATTCTGGTCCTGCAGGTAAGCTGCGTATTTATTCAACCACAGCTTGTGATTTTTGAGAATATGGTCCAGGTCGGTGCGAGTGCGGAGATGGCAGGCGCGGTCCGTCCATTGCCACTTGGCCCTGTCGTCGGAGGGTGTAAATGCAGGGCATGACTTTGGCGGAGTTCCTGCAGAACCTGTCGCAAGGGAGCAAAGAAGCAGCAAGGGAAGTGCAAGCTTCATCATGGTCAGACACCGTTCGGGGAAGATTAGAATCCTGAGCGGAATGTAGCATGTAAACCGAAATTTCCATTTTGCTTGCCCGGCTGCGAGAAAATATACCATAGAGTGCCCGGCTCACCAACATTTTTGCATTCGTCCCAACGGCAAAGACCCTATCGTGCCCCGCAGGTCCTCTGCACAAGCCAAAATGCTATGACTTGCCTGATTTCGAATCCATTTCACAGGCACCTCCCCCCTCAACTTCACTCCGTCGTCCGGATTGGTTCCGCCAGCTTGCTAAGCCTACCCGGCTGGTGGCGGCAAAGCCTCCATCCGCCGTA
>Ga0224558_1003681_pt1 | contig 12535 bp, 12 predicted proteins | sample 714S32024metaG_FD_180682 | JGI IMG/M metagenome (GOLD analysis project Ga0224558, IMG submission 180682) | Peat soil microbial communities from Stordalen Mire, Sweden - 717 S3 20-24 | ecosystem: Environmental > Terrestrial > Soil > Wetlands > Peat | place: Sweden: Norrbotten County, Stordalen... | reverse complement strand
CATTCGAGCTGGTGTCGGACTTCGGGGCGTTCCGCGATCTCCAGCGCCATCGGATGCTGACCATCCAGTGGCAGGAGCTGACCCCCGCGCTGGGCTACGCCATCCCGCCCGAGGTGGTCGCCGCCGGACTGGACGGGCGATGGCGCCAGGCGGTGGAGCGGGCCGAGGCGGCCTGGGTGGAGATCCGTCCCGAGCTGCCCGAGCAGGCCCAGTACCTGGTCACCCTGGCCCACCGGGTCCGCTACGTGATCAAGCTCAACGCCCGCGAGGCGCTCCACATGATCGAGTTGCGCACCTCCCCCCAGGGTCATCCCAGCTACCGCCGGATCTGCCAGGAGATGCTCCAGCAGATCGACGCCGTGGCCGGCCATCACCGGGTGGCCCGGGCGATGAGCTTCGCCGGGCGCGAGGACGTCCACCTGCCCCGCTATGCGGCTGAGGTGGGCCGGGGCGACTGAGCCGATTGGGCCGTCCTGGGGCTGCCTGAGGCTGCGTCAGGGTCCAAGGACCCATGCGATCCGGGAACTGAAGCCCATCTCCCAGCGGGCGGTGTCGTATGATTCCTATCGAACCACCGCCGGAGGGCGGGGCAGCCGACCTCAGAGGGACCCAGCCATGATCAGCGTCTCTGAAGCAGCCGTAGGGCAGCTCAAGGAGCTCATCCCCCAGGAGCCCCAGGCAAAGGTCGGTCTGCGCGTATTCATCCAGTCGGGGGGCTGCAGCGGCTTCTCGTACGGGATGGGCCTGGACGACAACCCGCCCCGCGAGGACGACGAGGTCGTCAGCGTCAGCGGGCTCAACGTCTACATCGACGAGTACTCCGCCCAGTACCTGGAGGGGGCCGAGATCGACTACGTCGACGCCCTCATGGGTGGCGGATTCACGATCCACAACCCCAACGCGACCCGGACCTGCGGCTGCGGCCACAGCTTCCAGACCGCTGACGGAGCCGGCGAGGCCCGCGCCTGCGGGCACTGAGCCCAACTCGCCGGCTCCGCCCGGCCGCCGTGGGGGCGGTGGCTGGGCGCGGTATCCTGTGCCCGCGACGCGGGAGTAGCTCAGTTGGTAGAGCGCTAGCCTTCCAAGCTGGATGTCGCGAGTTCGAGTCTCGTCTCCCGCTCCACTCGCCCTTGAACGGGCAGGTTCGAATATGATCGAGTGCGCATGCTCGAGCGCAGTCTGGCAGGAGGCGCTCGCGGAAGTCCGTGAGACATGCCCCCAAATGGCCGCCCGGCAGGTGTTGATCGCGGCACGAGCCACCGCCGCTGGCTTGCCACTGCGTCTGGCAGAGGCCAGGTCGTAGCGGACGTATCGAAATGACCAGATCGCGCAGCACGTCGCTGTGGCTATCGGCCCACGCTGGGGTGGATCTCGATCGAATGTCTTGGCAGGACTTCGAACGCTGCATCAAGGAGGTCTTCCGCTGTGGAGGCTGGGATGTTCAGTCGACCACCTACTTCGACGCGGGGTCGGACGTCATTGCCATCCTTGACGGCGTCGAGTATGCAGTCCAGGTCAAGCACCGCACGGACCCGGAGGCGGGCGTCGGAGTTGACGCCGTTGAACAGGCGGCTCGCGGACGCGATCGGTACGGCTCGACCAGAGCATTGCTGGTCACCAATGCGATGGTCACCGCCGATGGTGTCGCCAGGGCTGCCGAGCTTGCGGTTCACCTGTGGGATCGGTGGGGTCTGGCAGAACGGCTGCGCGATCTTGGCCTCCTAGCCATCGAAGGCGAGATGAAGACGGCTTGCTCGAGCTGTGGCCTGCCTATGGCCGTAGTCGACCAACATTCCCGTGCCGTGTGGACTTGTGATCCAAGGTTCGGCGGCTGCGGGACGCACGTACCCTATTGCGCTCCCGTCCTGCGGCTTATTTGAGCTCTCTTGCGATGGCAGGAGGGCACCGCGGCGGAGCGCGGCGGTTCGGCCGCTTGAAACGGAAGGCCGCTGTGACGTCTACAATCCGGCCATGGCGTGGGTGGACCGGGATGCGGCCGTCCGGACAGCCGCCTTCGCTTGGCTCGCGGAGCAGGTCCGCCTCCATGGGAGCGAGGTGCTGCCGCGGACCGTGCTCGGCGCTGGGTTTGAGTTCGAGGGGATTCGGGTCCCGGTGGTCGGACCGCAGGGCATCTTCAAGCCGGCGGCCCTGCCGGAGATGCCCCTCAGCATCCTCACCGTTCCGCGAGTAGAAGGCCACGACGCTCCGTACGAGGACGGGTGGACGGCGGATGGGTTCGTCTACCGATATCGAGGCGCCGACCCGAACCACCCTGACAACGTTGGGCTCCGACGTGCCATGGAGCGCCAGGTGCCCCTCATCTACCTCTACGGACTGGTGCCCGGCCAGTACATGGCCATCTGGCCGGTGTACGTGGTCGCCGACGACCCGGTGCTGCACGCCTTCACCGTCCAAGCCGATGACCCGGGCATCCTGCAGGGCGACCTTCTCCTTGACTCCAGCGACGACGTCCGCCGCGCCTACGCACTCCGCACCGTCCGCCAGCGGATGCACCAGCATAGCTTCCGACAGCGCGTGCTGCGCGCGTATCAGACTACGTGCTCTGTCTGCCATCTCCGTCACGAGCAGCTTCTGGACGCGGCCCATATCCTCCCTGACGGACACCCCCAGGGAAGGCCTGTCGTACCGAACGGGTTGGCTCTCTGCAAGATCCATCACGCGGCCTTCGACGCCAACATCATGGGCATCCGGCCGGACTACTCGATCGAGATCCGGCCGGACGTGCTCGTCGAGATCGACGGTCCGATGCTCCTCCACGGCCTCCAGGGCGTTCACAACCAGCGCATCCTCGTGCCACGCGCTGTGCCGCTCCGGCCGTCGGTGGCGTTCCTGGAAGAGCGGTACGGTATCTTCCGCAAAGCGGTGTGAGGGGTCCGTGGCTGACATCTACGTTGGAGTGACCGACCGAGGCTGGTACGAGAACCTGCGAGCCCTTCGAGCTCCAGACGAGGTCAACTTCTGGCGTCCCAGCGCCGATCGGTTCCATGCCCTCAAGCCAGGCGGACTCTTCCTCTTCAAGCTGCATTACCCGGAGAACGCCATCGTCGGCGGCGGGGTATTCGCCCACCACTCCGTTTATCCCTTGGACCTGACCTGGGATGCCTTCCATGAGCGCAACGGCGTCGACGGGCTTGATGGCATGGTGAAACGCCTCGCTCGCTACCAGCCCGCGCTCAGATCTCTCGACATGGCTGCCCGCCAGAAGTTCCAGATTGGCTGTCTGCTCATCGAGCAGCCCTTCTTCTTCGCCGAGGACGACTGGTTCCCAGCCCCCGGCTGGCAGCAAAACATCGTGCGGGGGAAGGGATACTCTCTGGCGACTGCCGAGGGGCAGGACCTCCTTCGTCAGGTCCAAGAACGCCTCTCAGAACCTGCCCGCCTGGCGACCGTTGCGTCACCGGCCCCCCGGTATGGCGAGCCAGTGCTCGTTCGGCCGCGGCTCGGCCAGGGCAGTTTCCGGATCATGGTGACGGATGCCTACCGGCGCCGGTGCGCTATCACTGGAGAGCGTGTGCTTCCGGTTCTCGAGGCGGCGCACATCGTGCCGTACGGCGAGGGCGGACGCCATGAGATCAGCAATGGTCTCCTGTTGCGCAGCGATCTCCACACCCTCTTCGACCGCGGCTATCTGAATGTGACCCCCGATCTTCGGGTGGAGGTCAGCCGCCGCTTGAAGGAGGAGTGGGAGAACGGTCACGAGTACTACGCGCTCGACGGAGCGCCCGTCTCGCCTCCCGAGCGCCCGGCCGACCGCCCCGCCCCCGCCGCGCTGATCTGGCACCGGAAGGAGCTGTTCGCTGCCTGACCGACGGGGGGAGCCGATCATAGGTGGCCCACGATGAGGCGTTACCTCAGCATCCCGGTTGCGAGGCGGGCGTGGAAACGAATGCGGAGAGGGGTCAGAACACACACCACGAGGAAGCGGGTACCAAACGGTCGGTGGGAGGGCGATACTTGCGTGGCACCGATCTGTCACTGGCTGCCCGGTCTGACTGACACTTCCTGCCCGTTCCTGCTGACAGTATCCTGCACCCTCACCGGTGACGACGGCCGAGGCGGCCGGCGGCGGCGCACCTCAGGCTGTGCGACAACCCAGGGCTGATCCAGGTCTAACGCCGCCCTCGGCCGTGCGCGACGAGAGGACGTCCTGCCACCGCTGCCAGCGCGTAGAACAGAGCGAAGCCCAGGAGGTCGGAGATCGCCGCGGCGGCTTGGGGATCGATGCTGTTCTGGGTGGCGATCGAGGGGAGAAAGTCTCCGACGAAGATGATGTGTACTGCGAGGGCCCCTATCAGGCCGGCGATGATGCTCAGAGCTCCCACGACGGCCCGGAGCTGCCCGACTATGAGCTCAGTGTCGGGCGCCGACGGGGGCTGAGCGGGCGGATCCGGGTACCGAGCCGGGTACTGCTGCATGGGCCTCCTCCTCGGTGGAATGCCGGCGGCCTCGGGCGGACCGGCCGGCGCGATCAACGCCGGCGTTGGTGAGGTTAGCCACGTCCCAGCGAAGAGCCGGCGGCGATTCCCGACCGTGATCCGACTGTGACAGCCCACGACTCTCAGGGCGACCAGTTCCACCCCGTTGGGAGGTTCACCAGTCGGGCGCCGAGACCCGCACATGAGGACCTCTTGCGTCAGGCCAGGCAAGTTTGGCCATGGCGACCCCTGCCGCTCGGCTGGCGGCCGTGAACTTCGCGATTGCCGGGTAGCGGGCCGATCTCGGTTAACGTCCAGGAATGTGGTTTACGAGGAGCCTGAGAGTCCCCACAAAGAGAGAGACCACCGCCATCCTTTGAGGAAGCTTCACAAACCTCGAGGAGATGACGGTGGCCACACCCACGGCGGGCCACTGCCCACTCCTCGTTCTGCTCGGTGACCACTGTGACGCGTTGGCCCCTTGGCTGATCCCCCCAAAACACGGGCAATGCGACGGTCAGCACTTGCCACTCCAACCCTGCCATCCTATGGCGTCCTTTCCGAACCGTGAGGGAGACGACTGGTGGCCAGAAAGCGGGGCTTCTTCGCCGAAATTCAGCACCAGAACCAACTCGCCGGCAAGCGTCGGCAGCAGGCAGCGTCCGCCGCGGCTCGAGCGAACGCCGCTGCAGCCCACAACGCCGAACAGGCCAGGATGCGCGCTACGCAGGCGCAGGCGCAGATGCAGCGAGCGACTGTGGCCGAACAGAAGAAGGCCCAGCAAGAGGCGCAGCGCCTACACGGCGAGGCGAGGCAGGCCGAGGCGGAAGCCATGAATGCTCAGCTCGAGCAAACCAGGGAAGAGATCGCTTCGATCCTCCCTTCGGCGCTCAAGATCGACCCGTTCGTTGACCTCGAACCACTCAGGCGGGTTGCCGACCACCCGCCGTTCGCCCGAACGGACCTGGAGAGTCCCCTACCGCCACCGGCACTCCTGACTGCCCGAGAGGAGCCTGCTTACGTGGAACCCCCGGCTCCGAAAGGCGTCGGCGGACTGCTCGGCGGGAAAAGGAAGCACGCGGAGGCCATCGCTGCGGCTCAAGCGGAATTCGGAAAGCGGTACGCCCTATGGCAGGCAGAAGTCGCCGGTCTGCCTGCCGCACAACTTCGTCAGATGCAGGGCTTCCAACACGCTGAACACGAACGTATCGCAGCCCTTGACCGCGCTGGGCGTGAGTACCAATCGGAGTGCGATCGCCGAGACGCCGAGGTGGCCGCCGCCAACACAGCTCTCGACCACCTCATCCAGGGGCTCGCGGCGGGTACCCCAGAGGCTGTTGACGAGTACATGGGCATCGTACTGGGCAACTCCCTTTATCCCGAGTTTTTCCCAGTTGAACACGAATTCTCCTACGAGGCGACGCAGAGGGAACTCTCCGTCACCGTGACGGTGCCCCACCCCAGCACCCTTCCGCTAGAGAGGGAGTTCCGTTACAACAAGTCGAAGGACGAGATCGTACCGACACCGTTGCCGCAGAAGGATCTGAAGGACCGGTATCTCCAGGCCCTGTGTCAGGTCTCGCTGCGAACAGTGCATGAGGTCTTCACCGCCGATCGCTCGGGCCAGATTCGCACGATCGCTCTGACAGTGGGCACCGAAGGTATCGATTCGGCCACAGGGTTGACGAAGCGCACCAGCCTCGTCGCCGTGGCCGCCGAGCGCACCCGGTTCCAGACATTCGATCTCGCGAATGTCGTGCCGCTCGCCACACTCGAGCACTTGGGTGCACTCATCTCCAAGAGGCCATTAGAACTCGAAGGAATCGATGCGTCCAAGGCCATCAGAGGCTAGAACGTGGAAGGGTACGTCTTCAATCCGCCGCCAGGATGGCCACCCGCGCCTTCGGGATGGGTTCCCCCGGAGGACTGGAAGCCCGACCCCAATTGGCCGCCGCCCCCAGTTGGCTGGATCTTCTGGGTTGCGTCTCCGGCAGAGCCCCCGCTGCCCTCGCCGCAAGCCCAGCCTGCCCAGCCAGAGCCTCCCGAGAACGCACAGCCGGTCGTTTCAGCGACCGCGATGGTAGCCACCGCGGCAGCCGCTCCAGCATCGATGTCGGTCGGGGAGAGTGCCCCGGAGGTGTCGACAAAGGCACACGAGGCCGACATCGCGCAGCTCAAAGCGCGAATCGCGGACCTCGAAAGCCAGGTTGCCCACTACGCATCGGTTGCCGCATCGCCGAGTCCGGTGGACTCTGCCGGCAGCGAGATTGTCGATCTCAACGACGAGCGGGTTCTCCAGGAGGTGGGCATCTACCGGTATCACCATCCGGTGGAGAATTCTCAGGAGTACCGGGACCGCCTACAGACGATTCAAGAGCGCATCAAGGATGCAATCAAGCGTGGCGATGCCGTCCTCGTTTCGGAACGGTTCACGTTCAATGGCTCGCTCGCCAAGGGGCGAAAGATGACGAGCGATTACTCGAAACTCATGCTCCGAGCGTATAACGCTGAAGCTGACACCTGCGTGCGGTCGTTGCGCGCCGGTAACGTGGTGACGGCCAAGGGACGACTGGAGGCATCCGTTGACTCGATTGCGAAGTTGGGCGCGATGATGGAGATGCGCGTCAATCCCGCATACCACGGTATCCGCATCGAAGAACTCGAACTCACGTCGGACTACCTGATGAAAGTTCAGGAGGAGCGTGAGGCAGCCCGCGAGGAGCGAGAGCGACTGAGAGAGGAGCGCAAGGTCGAGCAGGAACTGGCGGCCGAGCGTGAATCCTTGGAGAAGGAGCGGGCGCACTATGCGAACGCGCTCGCGGCCCTCACTGCCAGTGGCGATGAGACAGGGATGGCGGAGATCAGCGCGAAGCTTGAATCGCTCGGGCAGGCCATAGCTCAAAACGATTTTCGGGCCGCGAACATCCGCGCCGGCTACGTCTATGTCATCAGCAACGTGGGTGCGTTCGGCTCGCATGTCGTCAAGATAGGTATGACCCGCCGACTCGTCCCGATTGAGCGAGTTAACGAGCTTGGAGGTGCGTCAGTCCCGTTTCCCTTCGATGTTCACGTCCTGTACTTCTCGGCAGATGCCGTGACACTCGAGACCGAGCTCCATCACGCCTTTGCTAATGTGCGGATGAACCACGTGAACGACCGCCGTGAGTTCTTCTTTGCCACGCCTGGCGAAGTCCGCGCTGTGCTTGCGGAGAAGGTTGGCAATCTTGTGGAATTTGCGGAGCAACCCGAAGCCACACAATACTTGCAGAGCAAGCGCTACTGGCCGACGCCGAACCCTTGAGCACGAGTTGCCGCCTTCACCTAGATGCTGGGAACTCCGACTGGCAGAGACGTTCCAGTGCTGGGCGCCGCCGCGGATCGACGTAGAGAGGGTTGTTACCCTGATGAAACGGGTGATGAGCCATGCAGTGCGTGGGCGGCCCGTGGGCGGTGGTCGCTGGGATTGGAATCGCGCCGCGGCGGCCGACGAAGCTGTCGGTGGGTCGCGAGGGGGCGGAGGCTCAGCTGTGTAGGTTGCTGGCCGATACTCTCTCGGCGCTCGAGCCCCACGACAGGCTCCTGTCGTGGGGAAGGGTGACACTTGGCCTGCAGGTAACCCACGGCCAAAGGGACAGGCAAGAGCCATGAAGACGAGCGATCGGACCGGACTGTACCAGGGCCTTCTCACTACCTTCCTCGCTCGCGCCAAGGAGAGGGGCTACATCGTCATTGGGGTCCTCGGCCGGCCGGACGAGGACGTCCAGTTCATCGTTCACGACGACCGGGTCGGTGGCGAGGTGGGTTCGCGCCAATGGGCGGAGCCCGAACGGCCGCTTCCGGCGGCTGCGGTCGAGGCCCTCGGGCGCCTCGGCTTTGTGGGCGGCGGCCCGGAGCGCAACTTCGCCCGGGACGGGCTGCCCCGCTCGGCCGCCAAGCTGGCCAAGCTCACCGACACGCTGCTGCGCACCGCGTACGACCTCGATGAGGACTTCTCCCCGGTGGTGCACGAGATCCATCTGAACGACGTCACCCTGCCGCGGGCGGAGCTCTTCACACGCGAGATGATCGCGGCCCACCTCCGCGACCACGCCACCCACTTCCTCCGTGACGAGGATGGCGACTTTCGGGTGGAGCTCAACCTTCCCGATGGTGGCGGGCGGATGGTCCTCTGGTTGGTGGCCGACGGGAAGGACGGCAAGATCTACCACGTTCACGCGCACCCGCCCGAGGGTCAGGGCTCCTCGACGCGGACGGAGGCGCTGGAGCGCTGCAACACCTGGAACCGCCAGCACCGGTGGCCAAAGGCGTGCGTCATGGATGGGGCGGATGGGGCCTCGCGGATCGTCCTGGGGGCCGACATCGACCTCTCGCCGGGGATCACGCGCAGCCTCTTCGACACCTTCACGGAGCGGACGGTGGGTTCCATGATCGAGTTCTGGACGCCCACCACGGCCGGCGGAGGCGGCCCCGAGGGAAGCGGCGACGAGGAGCCCAGTTGCCGGCGGGACACGGACGATGGATCCGAGCCGTAGAGTTCGCGCCATGGTCCGCCGAGGCAGTTGAGGTGACCTCCACGTCGTCGCTCGAGGTGGTCCGCGTGCGTCCCGGTCCGACTGCGACGGTGTGGCTGATCGGGCGGATCCGGGCGCTCCAGGCGGGCGACCCGCTGCGCCCGGTCACCGTGGTGGTTCCCGGCCATCACCTCGGGCTGCACCTGCGCCGGAGGCTGGCCGGCGAGGGGTACGCGAGCGTGCGCTTCCTGGTGCTGGCGCAGCTCGCGGAGGCCCTGGGCGCGGCACGGCTGGCTGCCGACGGCCGCGCTCCGCTGACGGCGGTGACCCGTGCTGCCCTGGTCCGGCGCGCCCTGCGCACCGCCGGCGAGGTGCTCTCGGGGAGCGCCGACCAAGCGGGGCTGGTCGATCTCGTCGCCGCGCTGGCGTTGGAGTTGCGCCGCCGCGGCGACTTCCCGGCCGACACGCGTCGAATCCTCGCCACCGGCACGGCGACGGCGCGGGCCGCCCTGCACGTCATCGCCGAGTACGAGCGGCTCCGCGGGGCGGCCCGCCGGTACGACGAGGTGGACCTCCTCGAGGCGGCTGTGGCGGAGCTCGAGGCCGGCGACGCAGCCGGAGTGGCCGGCAACCTGGGCACCCTCCTCGTCCACCTCCCCGCCCGGCTGGACGGGCCCGACGCCCGGCTCATCCGGGCGCTCGCCGGGCACACCGAGGTGGTCGTGGCCCTAGCCGACCTGGACGGCGACGCCTCAGTTGAGCTCGCCGCCCATCTGGGAGTGGACCTGCCTACCCTCACAGTCCACACCGCAGCGCCCCCCGCGGCAGCCACCGTGGTCATCGCCGCCGACCCCATCGAGGAGGTCCACGCCGCCGTGCGCGGCGTCCTGGCCGCGATGGAGGGTGATCGCGCCGTCCCCCTCCACCGGGCCGCCATCGTCTACGCGGACGAGGACACCTACGGCACCGCCCTGCGCGACACCCTCCGTGCGGCCGGGATCACCCCGGTGGCGCTGGGCGGCCGGCCACTGGCGGACTCGGCGGCGGCCCGCGGGCTGCTCGGCCTGATCCGGCTGCGCGAGCAGGAGTGGTCCCGCCCCGCCGTCCTCGCCTGGCTCTCCGGTCTCCCGCACCGTGGCGGGGTGCTGCGCAGCCAGGCGCGCTGGGACCAGCTCTCCCGCGACGCCCGCGCCGTCCGCGGCGCGGACCAGTGGCGCTCCCGCCTCACCCAGCTCGCGGACTCCCGAGCCCGGCAGCTCGCCCACCTGGGGGCCACCGGGGACCTGAACGACGGCCGGCGCGCAGCCATCCAGCGCGACATCGACGACGCCCGCGCCGTCGCCGAGCAGGTGGCCACGATGGATCTGGCGACCCGACCTCCGGGTGAGTCGACCTGGACCGCGCACGTCAGCTGGGTCCTCGCCCTTCGCGACCGTTTCGTGGTGCCGGACTCGGCATGGACCGCGGAGGACCAGGAGGCCTCGCAGATGGTGGAGGAGGTGGTGCGCGGGCTGTCCGCCGCCCACGACCTCGAGCCCACCGTGTCGGTCGGGGCCTTTCTCCGCGCCCTGGAGGACGGCCTGCGCACGCGCCGGCGCCCCGAAGGACGGCTCGGCACCGGGGTGGTGATCGGCCCCCTCCGCCTGCTCCTCGGCATGGACTTCGACAGCGTGCACATCCTGGGTGCGGTGGAGGGCACCTTCCCGGGGACGCTGCCGGTGGACCCGCTGCTCGCCGGCGACCCCCTCGAGCGGCGGGCTCAGCAGGAGGCTCAATCCCGCCGCGACTGGCTGTCCGCCCTCGCCGCCGGGGATGGGGGCGAGGTGGTGGTGAGCGCACCGGCCACCGACTCCGAGGGTCGCGCCGTGTACCCGTCCCCGTGGCTGCTGGAGCTGCTCGTCGGGGACGGCACCCCACTGTCCGCTACCGCCGTGCGCACCGGGACGGTGACCCGCCCCCGGCTCCGCCGGGTTGGGGATTTGCCGTCCGGCGGCCGGACACCTCTCCACGTCGGCGAGCGGCGCGAACAGGAGGCGGCGGCAGCGCGCCGCGCGAGCATCGACCTCTCGCGCACCGCGCTGGCGCGGCGTGACGACCTGCCCCTGGGCCGGGCCCTGGAGACGGTGCGGGCGCGACGCTCCGACCGGCTCACCGAGTTCGATGGCAACGTCGCGGCGGTCGTAGGCCTCCCGCTCATCGCCCATGGCCTGACCGGCTCAGGCCAGTCCGCCACCGGGATCCAGAGCTGGGCGGCCTGCCCCTTCCATTTCTTTATGGGCCGGGTCCTCTGGGTCGCCGGCACCGAGGATGTCGAGGACGAGCGCTGGTGGCAGATCGACGCCGCCGAGAGGGGCAGCCTCATCCACAAGATCCTGGAGCGGTTCTTCGGGGAGGTCGCGGCCAGCGGCCGTCCGGAGCCCGGCGCCGCCTACGGCCCCGAGGACGTCCGGCGGATGGAGGGCATAGCCGCCGAGGAGTTCGACAGCGCCGCCGCCCGCGGGGTGATCGGTCACCCGCTCGTCTGGGACAACCAGCGCGCAGTCATCCTCGCCGACCTCCACACCCTGCTCCGCCTCGACGCCGAGCAGCGGGGCGCCGGGGGCTGGCGGCCCGCCCACTTGGAGCAGGGCTTCGGGTGGGGGGAGGCTGGGTGGCCCCCGGTCACGATCTCGCTTCCCGACGGACGCAGCGTTGTCCTTCGCGGGTTCATCGATCGGGTGGACCGCGGCGAGGGTGCGTTCCGGGTGATCGACTACAAGTCCGGGCGGGACTCGAAGACAGATGTGAGCGCCGCCAACCAGCTGGATGGCGGCCGCGCCGTCCAGCTCGCGCTCTACGCGCGGGCGATCCGCGATCGGGAGAGGGCGGAGGGTCGCCCGGCGCCGGTGGTGAGTGCGCTGTATTGGTTCTGCACCACACACGGGAACTTCCGCCAGCGGCAGATGGTGGCCGGCGACGACACCGATGCGGCGCTGGACGATGTCGTCGCTGGGATCGACGCCGGGGTGCGGGCCGGCTGCTTCCCCCAGGTGCCGGGTGCGTACCAGGACTTCTTCGGCAGCTGGGAGAACTGCAGCTTCTGCGAGTACGACGGGCTCTGCCCGGCCGGCCGGGACTCGCTATACGAGGCCAAGAGCGGCGACCCCGCCCTGGCGCCGTACCGCGCGCTGCAGGCGGACCAGCCCGGGGATACGCCATGAGCCGGCCACCGGTCGCCGACCAGGGCGAGCGCGATCGGCTGGTCACCGAGCTGGATCGGACGTTCTTCGTCGAGGCCGGCGCCGGCACCGGCAAGACCGCCGCGGTGGTCGCGGCGATCGTCGCCCGGGTCGCCGCCGGCCGGCTCGTGATGGAGCGGCTGGTGGCGATCACCTTCACCATCGCCGCGGCCGGCGAGCTGCGGGTGCGCATCCGGGAGGAGCTGGAGGCGGCGGCCGCGGGTGCCGTGGACGTGGATCAGCGCCTCCGGCTTGCCCAGGCGGCGTCGGAGGTGGACCGCGCCCGCATCGAGACCATCCACGCCTTCTGCTCGGCGCTCCTCCGGATGCATCCGCTGGAGGCCGGGCTGACTCCGGACTTCGAGACCCT
>Ga0224558_1003679_pt1 | contig 12540 bp, 7 predicted proteins | sample 714S32024metaG_FD_180682 | JGI IMG/M metagenome (GOLD analysis project Ga0224558, IMG submission 180682) | Peat soil microbial communities from Stordalen Mire, Sweden - 717 S3 20-24 | ecosystem: Environmental > Terrestrial > Soil > Wetlands > Peat | place: Sweden: Norrbotten County, Stordalen... | reverse complement strand
TGCCGCCGTCCCGGGCATTGCTTTCGGCGCCGACGATTACATCCGCCTCAGCTACGCCACCAGCATGGCCAACATCGAGAAGGGCCTGGAGCGCATCGAGCGGTTCTGCAAGACACTAGGGGCGTAAAACAGTGCGGCGACTGGTGCAGATCGCCAATGTTGCCCCCTGAGGCTGGCGGCGACGTCGCCGGCACTGCTGGACGCATCTCTCTTGATGGATGAGGGGCGGCGCCTTATCAGCGCCGCCCCACTACCAGTCTTTAGGGTTAGTTCCTTCCGCCGTTTCGCGTCTTTCGTGTACTTCGTGGTTGCTTCTGATCAGATTCCACCGTCCACCTGCCAGCGGCCCGCCGGATTGTCCTTTCGCACGGCCAGGTTGTGCTTCTTGACTGTGCCATCCTTTAGCTTGATTTCGTATGGCACGAACTGGCCGGGATAGCCCTGCGAGGTGAATGGTTTGCCCAAGCTGACAATCTCCAGGCCGCCGAGGTAATCCTTCAGGCGCTGGTTGACGGGCGACATAAACTTCCCGGTTTCAGCCCAATCTCCCTTGGCGCACGCCTCGAAAAATGCTTGGGCGGCTTCCTCAGCGGCCATAGATGCGTACTTTTGGTTGTCGGGCAGCTTTTGCGGCTCCTTGTACCAACTCACATCTGACGGCAGATTAAGCTGCCAGACGCTGGGATCAATCGGTTGATCGTAATCAATCTGGCTGAGGTCGAAGACCTGGACCTCGCTTGCACCTTGTACCATATAGATCTGCACCGCCTCCAGCCGCTCGCTCTGAGCATCGAAACGATACACACGCCGGGTATCCGCATTGTGGAAGAACTTGTTCCGCGCGTAGTCATTCTCGGGCAGACCGCATTTGGCGTGGACCGTAACGATGGATTTCACCCTGCCATCGGCGGCGGTTTCCTCGGCGAGGTCCAGCTTCCAGCCCTGGGCCTGCGCGAGGCGCAGTTCGTTGTTGATCGTGTCGCTCAGGTTGGCGATCCGGTGCAGCCAATCGGTATCAAACGCGCTGGGCGTGGGCTGCGGGATCTTCACGGCTTCCTTGGCGGGTTTGATATACATGACGGTCTGCACGCCGTCCATGACGATGATGCGTCCGGGTTTCTCGATCCGCCATTTGGGTTCCGGCGGAAACTGTTTCCACAACTCGATGGGGTAGAAGGCGCTATTCGCATCAATGTAGCTGAAGTTGTCAGCGGGCAGCGTGCGCAATTGACCCCGTAAGTGAATACTACTCAGCTTGGCAATGGCGCGAGCGCCTTTAGCCATTACGTCCGCCGCCTTGGCTTGCGCATTCGGCGCACTCAAGGCGATGACTAAGAAAACGGCCGCCGCACTCGCGGCAGCGCCCAACCCGAATCCCCAACGGTTCTTCAATAATATACTCATAAGTGTAGTTCTTTCTGGTTCGATCTGTTTTTGGCGAACGGCGCGCATGACCGGTTCCACCAGGGAAACCTCGGCGGCCACGCGGCCGCGAGCCGCCAACCGCTCTTGCAAGCGGCTCATGGCGGCGTATTCCGCGCGGCAGGCCGCGCAGCTTTCGAGGTGTGCCTGGAACTGGCGGGATGGTTCGGCTTCGAGCAACCCCTCCAGGCAGGCGATCTGGTTGTCCCGGCACTCAGCGCAGTTCATACTTGTTGTGTTCATTTGACTGTTGCTTCTGCGCTTTCCCGGGCTTTGAGCTCCTGCCGCAGCAGGGCATAGGCCCGCGAAAGCGTTTTAGTGACCGTCCCCAGCGGCATCCCGAGGCGTGTGGCCACCTCCTGACAGGAGAGCCCCTCGTAATACCGCAGCAGGATCACTTGACGATTGGACTCGGGCAGCACTGCGATGGCCTCTTCCAACGGATACTCCGGCGCGCTGCCGGAATCCTCCGCCAGCAGGGTTTCCGCGATGGCGCGGTCCTTCTGGCGGCGCTCGGTCGCGCGGAACTGTTCCTTGAGAACCCTCCCGGCTATGCCCATCAGCCAGGCATAGAACGACTCCGGCTTGCGCAGCTTCTTGAGCGACAGAAAGGCGCGCACGAACGATTCCTGCGCAACCTCCTCAGCCTCCAGTTGATTCCCCAGCCGGCTGGACAAATACGCGAACAACGGTCGTTGATAGCGCTGCACCAGCAGGCGGAAGTGATCCGGGCACCCATTGCGACTGCTCACGACGTATTCGCCGTCACTCGGCTCCTGACGCTCGTCCTGGTCCAATGAGTTCATATCGTCATCCTATAGTGAACCTCAGCGCGCTTTTGCGACAAAAATCATCGCTTTGTTCGGAGCGACATACCATAGCCGGCTTAGGGAGCGCGGTCCCGGAGCCTCGGGGTAGCCTCGGGGTAGCCTGGGGGGAGCCTGAGGGTAGCTTCAGGGTGGCTTCGGGGTGCCTACCGGTTGGCTACCAGGTGGCCTGCGGGTGGCCTCGGGGTGGCTTGAAGAGATTCATCATTCATCATTCAACCTTCTGCATTCCCCGGGTAAGGGTAGCCTGAGGGTGGCTCTGAAGCTTCATCATTCATCATTCAACCTTCTGCATTCCCCGGGTAAGGGTAGCCTGAGGGTGGCTCTGAAGCTTCATCATTCATCATTCAACCTTCTGCATTCCCTGGGTGAGGGTGGCTTCGGTGAGCCTTGTCCGGCCGTTCAAGATTCAAGGTTCGAGGTTCAGGGTTCAAGGTTCGGCGTTGGATGTTGGATGTTGGATGTTCGGTCCCCCTGCCAGTCCCGTGGTCCCGTAGCCTCTTTTCCCCATTTCAGCTTTCCTTGCCGGGCCGACTCGTCTCGCCGACCTGTCGCGCTGAAGTTGCACGAAAGCGCAAGTCGGACGAAGGCAGAAGTCGGACGGAGGCGGGAGCATTTCAGCGTTTCAGCTTTTCCCCTGTGTTCCCTCGTCCGTGGTCAGTAGTCGGTTGTCAGTGCTCCGTGGTCCCACTTCTGCTTTCCCAATTTCTGCTTTTCCCCTATGCTAGCGCTCAGCCAGCCAGCGCGCTACGTCCGCGATTTCAGAAATTACCACGACCAATGGAATTGACATTCCCGAGGTGGTGCGCGCGATTCCAGACGCGCAGACGGATGCCGCCCTCCGCATTTGGCCCACGACAACGCGCAAGTTGCGCCTTGAAACCAGATGGGAAAAGTGCCCAAATGGTGCCCATGGGCCAAAGCACGCGACCAACTTGCTTATCCGGACCTGGCAGCCCGGACGGGACCATTCCTGTGCAGCGAGCTCACCCCTCATGATTCCGACCACAGACACCCCTCCACCAGGTCCGGGCCAAAACGCTCAGTTCACCACCACCCACTGGAGCGTCGTCCTGGCTGCCGGCGGCGGGGACTCGCCTGCTGCCCGACAAGCCCTTGAATACCTCTGCCAAACGTACTGGTACCCCGTTTACGCCTATGTGCGCCGCCGGGGCCATTCGCCCCAGGACGCGGAGGACCTGACCCAGGAATTCTTCGCCAGATTGATCGAGAGAAATGACTTCGCCAAGGTGAGCCGGGCGCGCGGACCGTTCCGGGCCTTTCTCAAGAGCGCTTTGAACCATCTGCTCTCCGACCAGCGCGACCATGTGCGGGCCGCGAAGCGAGGCGGCGGCGAAATCATCCTCTCGCTTGATGCCCAAACAGCCGAGCAGCGATATCAACTCGAACCGGCGGATACGACCACCCCGGACAAGTTGTACGACCGCCGTTGGGCGCTCAGCCTCTTGGAGACCGCGCGTTCCAGGTTAGCTGAGGAATATGCTGTGGCGGGGAAAAGTGAGCTCTACAAACACCTGGAGTTCTTGGAACCCGGTGCCAGGGAGGTTCTCCCTTACGCGGAGGTTGGCCGCCGTCTTGGCAAGAGTGAAAGCGCTATAAAGACAGAAGCGTGCCGGCTCCACCGCCGTTATCGCCAGTTGGTGAGGGGCGAGGTTGCTCAGACCGTGGCCAGTGCTGTGGAGATTGACGACGAAGTCCGGTACCTGCTGGCAGTTATTAGCGGGTGAAACCACCGCGGCCAACCCGGTCGCGCACAAGTTTCGTGCAACCTTGAGCTTTGTTTTCCTCTAAAGAGATTGAGTAACTGTTCAGGTCCCATTACAAAGCCCGTCGCAACGGAGCGCGGACATTCCTGTCCGCTTGGACTGCGACAGCGCCGAGGCGGACAGAAATGTCCGCGCTCCGTTGCAACCCGAACAGTGACGAAATTGAGCGCAAGCGGTCGGTTCGATCATGACTAAACTGCGAATATGCCCAGACTGCGGGGCCGAACTCGGTTCGGATGCCCCTGGCGGCGCCTGCCCCGCGTGCGCCCTGCGCGGCGCCCTCTCGCCTGAAATCGGCGATGGAACTGCTCCACATCCTCCCCCGGATTTAACGTCGTCACCAAGGACAAAGCGTAACTATTCAGGTGGCAACGTAGTGGGGCAGGCGTCTCGCCTGTCGCAGGGGCGTCCCGCCCTCGGCCTTGCTCGCATGGAAGAGGCACGGTCACGGACAGGCGAGACGCCTGCCCCACTACCTGGAATGGTCACGACAAAAGTCCACTATTTCGGCGACTACGAACTAATGGAGGAGATCGGGCGAGGCGGCATGGGAGTGGTGTACCGGGCCAGGCAGGTCACTCTCAGCCGCGACGTGGCTTTGAAGATGATTCTGGCCGGCCGCCTGGCTAGTGAAACCTAGGTTAAGAGGTTCGTCCACGAAGCGCGAGCCGCTGCCAACTTGCAGCACCCAAATATCGTCGCCGTCCACGAGGTGAGTGTTCACGACGGCCAACATTATTACTCGATGGATCTCATCGAGGGCCGCAATCTGGAAGAATTGATGCGTCAGCAACCGCTGCCGGCCCTGCAGGCCGCCGAATACGTCAGGACCATCGCCGACGCAGTTCATTTTGCCCACGAACACGGCACGCTGCACCGTGACCTCAAACCCACCAACATCCTGATTGACATCTTTAACCAGCCGCGGATCACCGACTTCGGCCTCGCGCGTTGCGAGCAACTCGACCCCCATTTGACAACGAGTGGGCAGATCCTCGGCACCCCCGCCTTCATGTCGCCCGAACAAGCGCAGGCCAGGACCGAAGCCATCGGCCCGGAGAGCGATGTCTATTCCACCGGCGCAATTCTCTATTATCTGTTGACGCAAAGGGCCCCATTTGCGGCTGAATCACTACCGGCCCTGCTCGATCTCGTTGTTCGTAGGGAACCCGTCTCGCCTCGCGCGCTGAACCCAAGCGTGCCCCGGGACCTGGAAACCATCTGCCTCAAGTGCCTCCAGAAAGACCCGGCGCGCCGCTATCGCTCCGCCCGGGACCTTTCAGATGAATTGGGCCGGTTCGGCAGGGGTGAGCCGATTTTGGCACGCCCGCCAAACGCAGTCGAGAGGATCTGGCGCTGGTGCGCCAGGAACCGGGCGCTCTCGGCCTCCCTTGGAACGGCAGCCATACTCCTCGTGGCTGGGGCGGCGGTGAGCACCTGGCAAGCTGTTCGTGCCAGAGCCGAAGCCGCCAGGAGCCGCCAAATCGCGCATTTCCTCCAGGACATGCTCAAGGGCGTCGGCCCGTCCGTCGCGCAAGGCCGGGACACGAAGATGCTCCGGGAAATCCTGGACCAGACCGCCGACCGCATTGGCAAAGAACTGAAGGGCCAACCGGTCGCCGAGGCCGAGTTACGAACCACGATTGGGGAGGTATATCTCCAGTTGGGCGAGTACGGCAAAGCCGAGGCCATGCACCGGGAGGCCCTGAAGCTAGCCAAAGAGGTTTACGGCCAGCAGCACCCGGAAGTCGCTAGCGCCCTGGACAATGTGAGCATCGTGCTCTACCGCCAAGGCAAGCAGGCGGAAGCCGAGGCCCTGGAGCGTGAGGTGTTGGCGATGAGAATAAACACTCTGGGCAAAGATCACCCCCAAGTGGCCATGTCCCTGCTTAACCTGGCCGCGTTCTTGCAGGCCGAGGGCAAGCTGGCCGAGGCTGAGACCGTGAGCCGCCAGGCGCTGGACGCGAACCGAAAAGCCTTCGGCAACGAGAACCAGTACGTCACGACCGCGCTCAACAATCTGGGCTGTGTCCTTTGCCTTGAGGGGAAGCTGGTCGAGGCAGAAGGCATCGTGCGCGAGGTGGTAGCCGTCGAGAGGAAGCTGCTCGGCAATGATCACCCGGACGTGGCCACCTCCCTCCAAAACCTGGCGAAGATCCTCGCCGATGAGAGCAAGATTCCCGAAGCCGAAACTCTGTACCGCCAGGTGTTGGCGCTTCGGAGAAAGCTCCTGGGTGACGAGCATCCGGATGTGGCTCAGACCCTCGATAGTCTGGCGGGCACGGTCCAGGACCGGGGCAGCTTCGCGGAGGCCGAAAGCATGTACCGCGAGGCGCTGGCCATGCGCAAGAAGCGCCTGGGTACCGAGCATCCCGACGTGGCCATGTCGCTCAACAACCTGGCGGACGTGCTCATCTGCGAGGACAAAACCGCCGCCGCTGAGACCACGCAACGGGAGGCCTTGGCCATGCAGAGAAAACTCCTGGGAAATGAGCATCCCGACGTGGCCAGGTCACTCTGTAATCTTGCGCGACTGCTTCGCACCCGGCACAAATCCGCCGAGGCCGAGACGATGTTGCAGGAGGCGCTGGCCACACAGCGAAAGCTGCTCGGAAACGACAACCCGGATATGGCCCTCTCGCTTGAGGAACTAGCGGGATCACTTGGTGACCAGGCCAGGCTGGCCGAGGCAGAGGCGCCGTTGCGGGAGTGCCTCAGTATCAGAGAAAAGAGGCTTCCAGACGATTGGCTGACCTCCGGCGCGCGGAGCGCCTTGGGCGAAAACCTGATGGCGCGCAAGCAATACGCGGAGGCCGAACCGCTGCTGATCTCCGGTTACAATGGCCTGCGCCAGCGTGAGGCAAAGATTCCCTTTGCGAACAAGCCCCGCCTCGAAAAAGCCGCCGAGCGCCTCTTATGGTTTTACGAAGAAACGGCGCAGCCCGACAAGGCCGCCGAATGGAAGCAAAAGCTGGACGAGTTAGGGAAACCCGCCCCATCGGCCAAGCTCGGAGTCGAGACAAAGGAGAAATAATCAAATGGGGGGGGCCTGGGCCGAAGCTCACGGCCAAGGACAAAGTCTTCGTAAGTCATTGTAGGAGACGACGTAAGGAGTCTCTGATCTCTTGGCCTGCTGCCCAAACCTGGGCTTGTTCGGAACGTGCTGATTAGAGACTCCTTACGTCGTCTCCTACAGCTCCAGATTGGAGTCCTTATCCCCGACTTTGTCACTGGCCGTAGTCCGAGGCGTGCGATCGAGGAGCCGTTATGGCGATCAGGCAGGCGGGGCGCACGATTTCGTGCAACCTCAGCCTGCCTTTTCCTCTTTATTATATTAGAGGCTGATACCCTCCGGGTGAGCCTCCGGCCGCCTGGCGGACGAGATCGCCGGAATACTAAATACTTAAGAATATTCACAAATGCTATTGACGACTCAACACGTCTGTGTACCAACTGGCACTGCTTCAAAAGGAAACCTTGTGCGACTGGGCCATTTCAACTGGCACGCTGGAGTCCTGAGCCACTGCGCAGCGCCGGTGACATTGGGGGTTTCAACCATGCCGCCAGGACGTCCTCAGCCAGTTTCGCGCAAGATTTCGCAGGGGCGTGCGTATAGGGGGATGGATCGAAGAAAAGCCCGTATGACCGACGACCCCGGCAACTCCAGCCAGGCTGCGACGATCCGCCGCGCTCAGGGCCTCCGGGCTGCCGGCGAAGTGCGTATCCTGGGCCGCTGGAAATACTTTGAAAGATATTCTGAAAAGGGACATGTTCCTGTCATGAGAACTCAGTCAGCATTCGGATTGCGGAGCATGTGGGGAACCCAAAAACCAAAGCAAAGGCAGGAGAGGGAGCGTGCGTAATCACACCCCTTCTTTTGGGCCAAGCCAAATGTTCGCGAGAAAGCGCTGTGACATTAAAAGGCGCAAGAATTAGGCAAAAACAAGACGACACCAGAAAAGAAGCGAGACTATGATCAAAAGCAAATTCCCTTGGAAATATTTATTGATCTGGATATGCGTTGGAGCCGCAGTCACAACAGTCGCCCAAACCAGCGAAACTTCCACCCTGGGCGACTTGGTGTCACAAATTCTCAAGGCGTCTGCACCAGTCAGGCCATATCGTGTAAGCGTCACCCAGACGGTTGATCAAAACCCGACCAATGCGACTCCATCCCCAAGCTCTACTTCCCCGTACGCCACTGAAAAGGCCAAGCCAGTCCCCACTCGTAGCGGGTATATGGTTCACTACACTCCCGACAAGGGCGTTCGTACGGAGACTGCGTCGGAGGCTGGTACCGTGAAAACAACCAGCAGCAGCCCGATGCCACCTGCGGAAGCGCGCCTTTCCATCAATGTCCCGAACTTTCTGAGAACAATTCAAAGTTGGCCAACGAATTCCATCGCGAGGGATTTGCTGGATGGGAAAGCGTGCTTCAAGGTCTCAGCCAGCACTTCTGGCGCGAACGTCGTGTTCTGGGTGGATGCGACAAATCACTGTGTTTTAAGGGTGGAGGCGTACGTCCATGGACATCCATTTGCAGAAAGCACGTTCAAGTATCAGCGGGACGAAAACAACGGCTGGCTCCTGTCGCACGTCGAGACTTCTTACGCTGGGGACGGCAGCCACGTTTTATTGGATTACGGTGCGTACGACTTTTCAACAAAGTGAGAAACACTTAGAGATAAGGACTTGACATATGAAATGCCCATTTCAGATCTTCCGCACTGCCTGTTTGGCCGGATGTGTTTCCATATCGCTCAACAGCCTGGACGTAACGCTTGGCGCCGACCTAATTCAACCACACGGAACGCTCGCCGCCCAACTCGGCGGGCCTTCTTACGAACTGTCCACCGGCTGGCAAGGTTTCAACGTGTTTGGGATTGCGGTGCAAGTTAATCTTGGCGGTGACATCGGCGGCACAGCAGCCAGCGTCTCCATGAGTGGGTCGGGCGATCTTCAATTCTCCCAATACCCGGGGAATGGCAGTCTGGCTTTCAGCGGCGGTGCAGGCAATGCGACGATGGATATTGGATTTCAGACTTGGGCCAAATACCGCATCACCTTCGCGGGCTTTCAAGGTGAAGGCGATCTGCCGTTGCTGCCGGGCATCGCAAATACCGACCTGAGATTTGCGGATCAACAACCTTTCAACTCCTATATGCTCGGCAGCACTGTCACGCTCAGTGACACTGTTGACGATGTTCAAATCGTCAGTGTTCCGGCGGTTGATTCAGCCGAGTTCGATCTTCCGCCTGGCCTCTTCGATATTAGTATCGGCATCAGTATTACCCCGAGCCTGACGTGTGAGTTGACAGGTGTTCGATTGGACACCAGTGCGGGCACGTTCTACTCTCCCGGAGACGCTTCGAACGTGTACCTGAACGCCCCGTCACTGACTGTCTCCGGCATAGTGCAAACCACTTATTGTGATTTCACCGCTGGGGTTTCGCCTAACGGAACCGTTGAGGTCACGGCTTTTGGTCTATGGGACCACACAGGTACCTTGCCCACCGGACTGAATATTCCAATCCCGCTTGCGTCCACTGACATCTCGACCACGCCATCGCAAAGCATAACCTTCAACCTCCAATCGTCCGGCATATCCACCGCTCCAGCCATCAGCACGGTTTCCCCCTCGACCCTCACGGGATTGCCGGTCGGCCAGACGCAACTCATACGCATCATCGGCTCTGGCTTCACGGTCAATTCAACCCTGACATTCAATGACGGAGTAAATCCATCTTACAAAGGCAGAATTCCAAGTTCCTATACGGCAAATGAACTCGATTACTACATTTCTGTCGGAACGAGTCAGGCAAATTGGACGGTGCAGGTCGTCAATGGTAGCCAGCCATCGAACCTGGGTTATTTCACGGTAAATGCGCCGCCCACAACTCCGACGGGTTCTCTCGTCGTGAATCTTGGCCCGACTGGCGCGGTGTCCGCTGGCGCACAGTGGCAGGTGGACGCCACAGGCTATAACAACAGCGGGCAAGCGGTCGGCTATCTCACTCCTGGCTTGCACCAGGTCTCCTTCAAACCGATTTCCGGCTATACGACACCACTTAGCCAATCGGTGACTATCACGGCCAATGCCCAAGCTACGTTGAGCGCGTCCTATACGGCCATTCCAGCAAGCACTTACACGCTGACGCTGAATTACAACAATGCGCAGGGCGGGATTTCACCTTCGCCGTTGGCAGGTGGGAACATTTATGCCGCCGGCGCGGTTGTCCAACTTTATGCGAATGCGAGTTCTGGCTATCATTTTACCGGCTGGAGTGGCGATTTGAGCGGCACTATCAATCCTGTGACCATTACGATGAGCCAGAACAAAAACGTCACGGCTAATTTTGCTGTCGGGAACCCAAACATGGGCACGATCATCGTGAACATCCTGCCGCAGGCAGCAGCCTCTGCTGGGGTAAAATGGGGCTGGAACCAAAACGATTTTAGGGACAGCGGAACGAGTTACACGACGTGGGCCGGCGCCTATTTCATTGTTCTCCACTCGGTCGATGGCTGGATCAGCCCGGTCCCCTCGGGCCTCCTTCCGGTGACTCTCACGGCAGGGCAGACCACAACTTACACGGCCACCTTCACGCAAGACACGACGCCGGGTTTGCTGACGGTTACACTCTCACCGCCGGACGCGGTGACAGCCGGCGCGAAATGGCATGTGAATGGGGGCGCAGCACAGGGCAATGGGGCTACTGTTTCACTGCCGCCGGGAGCCAACTATGTTCTGACGTTCGATTCCGTTTCCGGCTGGACCACTCCGCTGAGTCAGACGGTGACGGTGCAGCGTGCCCAAACCGTAATTGCCGGAGGTAACTACACTCCGCGTGCTGGCCAGCCAGTGATTGGCAGCATTTCTCCGCCCTTGGGCTCGATGAGCGGCGGAACATTGTTGACCATCGGCGGCGTTAACTTCACAGCACCGGCTAGCGTGCTGGTAGGTGGACAACCGGCCACGAGTGTTGCGGTTTCGAGTTCGGCCCTGCTTACTTGCGTAGCGCCAGCGACGTCCACTTATGGCACGGCTCCGGTGGTGGTGCAAACCTCAGGTGGAAGCACTACCAACCTGAATGGGTTTGCTTACGGAATGACTCTTGGGAAGAAGATGAGTTTAGTGGGTTCGGTTGGGGGGAGTGCCTTTGGGGTAGCTGTCCAAGGGAATTATGCCTATGTGGGAGAGGGAAGGAGCCTTCTGGTTCTTGATATTTCGACGCCCTCAAGTCCGTCCAGGGTGGGAAAGGTGACGCTGCCGGGGGTTGTAATGGACATTGCGCTTTTCGGACAATACGCCTACGTGGCCGCTTTGGAGGGTGGGCTGCAGGTCGTGAAAATTAGCAACCCTGCTGCGCCTTCTATTTGCGGGTTTTATTCGACAACGAACAGGGCTTCAGCCGAAGGAATCGCGATCTTGGGTGGGCTCGCTTATGTGGCAGATGCCTATGCTGGCCTTGAGATATTTGATTTGGGAAATCCCATTGTGCCGGCCCTGCTCTCCTCCACGAGCTGTGGCGGCGGAATAGCTGTAAAGATCAAAACTTCTGGCAATGGGGTGCTTGCCTATCTGTCCACGAGCGGGGGCCTGTGCGTCCTTGACGTTTCCCAGCCCTCCCGACCCATTTTACTTGGCCAAACCACTGTGGGTGATGGTGGCATTGGGGGATCAATTGCCTTGTATGGCAACTCTGTGATCGGCCCAGCCCCTTGGGGCAGCGGAACGATCCATATGGTTGATGTTTCACAGCCAAGCGCTCCCAAGGACTTAACCCTGAAGACAGGCGACAATACAGGTGGTGGCTATTCGGAGGTAGCAGTTGCGGGCAACTACCTTTACGCTGAGTCGCAGGTCAGCGGGATTGGATTTACTGTGTTCAGCATCAACGGAACTAACATTACGATGGTGGGACGGAATGGAAACGTGTTCTCTCCTGGCAGAGTGTTCAACAAGATGCTCATTTCTGGGACCCGAGCATACGTGGCAGCGGGAGGTTCTGGGCTTCAGATTGTGGACGTTTCAACTCCCAGCGGCCCGATGTCCGTAACGGCGTTTGCTGATTCCGGGTTATACGGGAGTTATGGTGGCGTTGGAGTGTCGGGCAATTATTTATGTGCAGGATCGGGGGACTTCAAGGTGTTCAATGTCAGTCAACCCAACCAGCCAGTATTGGTCGGGCAGTTGAGTGGGATTGGTGCTGGCGAAGTGGTAGCCGGAAATGGGGTGGCTTATGCGCCCGCCAATAACAATGTCATTGACATAATCAGCATCGGGGCTGGGTTACCCCAGATAGCAGCGAACATCCCGTCCAGCGTTGTCTATGCCGTGAGACTGGCTTTGGCGGGGAACATACTGTACGCAGTCGGGGATAATACATCGCGCCAAGCGCGGTTCGTTGCGGTTGATGTTTCCAATCCGCTGTTGCCAACGGTTCGTGGTACGAAGGATTTTACGTCTTTGGGTACCGGTCTGGCGTATTCTGTTGCGGCCA
>Ga0224558_1003678_pt1 | contig 12540 bp, 14 predicted proteins | sample 714S32024metaG_FD_180682 | JGI IMG/M metagenome (GOLD analysis project Ga0224558, IMG submission 180682) | Peat soil microbial communities from Stordalen Mire, Sweden - 717 S3 20-24 | ecosystem: Environmental > Terrestrial > Soil > Wetlands > Peat | place: Sweden: Norrbotten County, Stordalen... | reverse complement strand
CTTGCCAGGCAGTGGCGATCCGTTCCCGGCGCTTTGGGCCGATGCCGTCCACGGACTCCAAGTCGGCAGGGTTGTCGCTGATGACACCCAGCACCTCCGCGCCGAAGTGCCCGACCAGCTTCTTTGCCAGGACCGGTCCAACGCCCTTCACGAAGCCCCCAGCCAAGTACCGCTCAACACCCTCGCTCGTGGTTGGCGGAACGGCCTTCAGGACCTGGGCTTTGAACTGGAGGCCGTGCTCCTTATCCCGGACCCACCAGCCTTTGGCGGTCAACCACTCTCCGGCGCTGACTGCTGGCAATGAGCCGAGGACCGTCACCAGTTCCCGATGCCCCCGGACCTTCACCCGGAGCACGGCGAACCCGCTCTCCTCGTTGAAAAAGGTCACCCGCTCTACAAGGCCGGCGATTTCCTCTAATGGTGTATGGGATTCTGTGGAAAAGTTGATCATCTCAACAGATGGTATCGGTGCTGGACTTCACTTTAGCAGTTTCCACTGCCTATTGCTTCGCTGGGCGACCCCTATCGATCCACGCAATGCTCCCAGCCTCATCCCCAGTCGACCTCGCACACCGCGGTTGATTGAAAAGCCTGACTCAATTCCAGACACATTCCCGCTTCCAATTGACGCGTCACGACACCGACCTCCGCGGGCTTGCCATGAAATCCGTGGGCATGCCTGCCAAAAGCTGGCTCAACGAATGACCAGGTACTGTCCTGATACGCGGTCCTTCAAATGAGCTGGCACGTAGGGGTTCGCTTGGGCTGCCGCAAGAAGATCGGATGGGCCATGGTAATTCATCTGGTCGAGGTTGCCGGTGATGATCAATCCATTCGGATGAGACACCAGCTTGCAGACGTAAAACGCGGCGTCTCTGTTCCGGTCGTAAGGGTCAATCTTGGCGTTGCCGAACAGCTCTTGCCACAAGGTTTCGGCCATGGGAGCCATGGCCTCACTGCTGACACTGGCGGCAAGAAAGTGCCAATGGACTGGGATTGGGGAATCCCCACAGCCAGAGTAGCGCCGCTCCATCGCGGCGAAAAAGGACACCGGTGCATGCAACTTGCGCTGCAGGCGTTCCATGAAGCGCTTCAGCAGGGCCTGTGCGTGAGTCTCGCTCTCCGGTACGCGGTATGTGCCGCAGCCATAGATGTTCCAGTCGTAGCCACGCAGCCATGTTCCCGTGTGCTGTGCCATTGCGTCGTAATTAACGAGTCGTTTCATCATCGGCTTTCTTTCTGGAGGCGTGCCAATCGGTGCCTCAGTTGGCTTCCCGGGGCACAGAACGATCCAAGGTGACTCTCGGTCACCGCCCACTTCGGGATTACGTTTGGTTTTCAACTTCACCGGTTTGGTCCGCCATCGCGGCTGCAACCTTCCGGTTTTGTCAGTGAGTCAGGTGGGCTAAAAAATAGGTCCTTCTGACCACGTTGCGATCATCAGGGATTCACCGGCGCGAACCAAAGGCTCAAGCCATTTCAGCCGTGCATAGAGATCGCGCCTCACATGTAAAGACTGAGACATAAGCGCTCGGAACCAAAGTTAGGAGGATTCGAGAGTGATCAACGTCCTTTACAGGAGCCAGCTCCATGAGCGAGACTGACCCCTGATTCAGTGCTGCATGAGGGTATGTTGCCGTCGGGCAGCGCAGGCCACATTCTGTGCTGCATGACGTTTAATATGAGGAAGATGCATGGCATACACGAACGTGTATCTACGGATGCGTGCGTTCTACAACTTGGAACTTGGAGCGGCTTTTCCATCGGCAGATCCAGAATCTGTCTTGCTGGTTCTACGGGAGTGCAATAGGCCAGGACCCAAGTCGCAAAAGCAGGTCGAGCGAGCCACACGCCTTTCCCAACCAACTGTCTCGAAGCTGATGGCTAAGATGATCGACCGGGGGTGGCTGGAGAGATCCCAACGTGATCCGGCAACTTCAGTGAAGAAGGTCCAAATCACCCTTCTGGGCGCTGGGGTGCTTCTGGCGTTTGAGCAAGCCTGTCGAAAGGCCGCCAAGACTGTCTCCAAGAGCACGTTGCCAAACACGTAATCAACTTGGGAAATACGCGAAGGAAGAACAGTGTCGAACTTCAGTGAACGAGTTTCATTCATCTGGCAGGTTGCGGATCTGCTCCGCGGTCCCTACAAGCCGGCTCAATACGGCAAAGTCATCCTGCCGCTGACCGTCCTCCGCCGGCTTGATTGCGTCCTTGAGCCAACCAGAAAGAAAGTCCTCGATAAAGCCGCAGCAATCAAGGCAAGCCAGCACCAGCTACAAGACTGCCGCTATTTGAAGGTGTAATTACCATGTGTTCGCTCCTTCCTTGAAATCACAGGTAGAAACAGATCGTCTGGTCGATGGTCTGCCGCCTCGGAAAACTCCGCTTCAAGCCAATCAGCAGCACGTGCTCGACTGCACGCGTATTGGCCAGCCAGCGAATAAATGCTGCCGTATGCCGAACCAAGAATGCCTGGGATTTCGTAGGCGTCCCCGCGGCTTTGCGCAGCCGTTCATCAATGAGCGGCAGATGTGTTCGTGTACGGCTTCCGTAAACGAGCAGCTCGCGGGTCTTGTCCTGATCGCGGAGCTTGCCAGCAAGCAGGGCAGACCAAAAGCCTGCCTCGAAGAAAGGCAGGAGCCACAACAGCCAGAATGCCATTGGATTTCTCCAGTTAGATTGAAGGATGGGTAGCCAGTCACTATCGAACGACGAAGTGCATCACCCAATTGTGGCCGGCGTGAATCAGACCAGAAGCTGCTTCAAGCAGCATGAGGGAAAGGATTGTGCCGAGCAGGCCAACCAGTAACTTGAGGCCGGCTGGTATCTGTTTGTCAGGGACACACAAATTATCTAGATCGGCCAAGGCTGGCGCCTGGGCCTTGATGATGGCGATGTCCACGCCCCACTTTGTAGCGAAGTCGTGTATCTTCGCATCTGCCGTATCGCGCAGGACGCAGTATGCCGGCGAGCCGTTGGGTAAACCTTTGGCCCGATGACCGTTGGCCGTTTCGATGATCTGAGCCAGGGCACGTTCCAGGGAGTTTTGATCCATGCGCTTCCGCCAGGTGTTGAGCTTGCTGACGCTGCGGGTACCCAGCGCGCGAAGCTTTTCCCAGGCTTTGTCTCTCAAACGAGATGGGCCCGCAGGTTTTTCAATGATCGTCGTGCTCATATTGTCCCCTCCTCGAAGCAACGATAAAAGCCAGATCAAAACCGGCATGAGTTAGCTGCTTCTTGGGCTCCGAAAGTATCCCAAAAAGCAATGTGCTAAATCGTGAATGTTCCATTTGGCGCATGTTTTCCTATACTAGAGCGAGAAAATCACTACCCCAAAACAGGCAAAGTGTGTCAAAAGTATCAAGACTTTTTCGGTACAGTGGGGATTACCCGACCCCTCGATGACAAAACCACACACCTCGATGCAGAGGCAAATCCGAGAGAGTTTTCGGCGGTTTTTGCCTCCTAGCGGCGACGGATAAAACCGCCGGAAATTAGTGAAATCTATCGCTTGATTTGTATCAGCGTTGATCGAAAAACTCGCCGGGAAGGCAAGAAGATAACCTCCCCGGCGTCTTCGTCGTGGAGTACGAAGAATTCAGTCGCTATTTCCGGCCGACTGAGCCGGTCGAGTAGGCAAGTAAGTTGTCGGCAGACCCGGCGAATCGGGGCGTCCGCTGCATGCAGCGTTCAATCATAAAATCTTGCGCTTTAACGAAACGCAGGTGGACGCTACGTGAATACTTTTGTTGGGCGTGAGCGAACATGGGCAAGGCTCTCCTCAAAGCCTGATTTACTTGGTTGAATTGTTGATGGTTTACAGCAGGATGGACTTAAACTTCGACGGGCAACGTACGGCGGAACGACGGATTCACCAGCGCGGGTTCAATCTTCCTGCCGGCCGTGATTGAGTTCCCTAGTCTCGATTCTTCTCATGGTTTCAGCGTCAGTCTTAAGCCTGACGAGGTTCCCGCCAAACGAACATGGCGACGATTACGCCGACCAGCAGGACTTCACTGAGCAAGAGCGGAATTATGTCGCTGTGCTCCCACAGCCAGGTTGAAGCGGCGTCAGAAGCAACCGAGATCCACGATGGTTCCCTCGGCTTATTCAGGCCGCTGGTGGATCTGCATCCGAAAATGCGATGCAGATAATTGCTGGGAAGCAGACGTTATACCCTCCAGCAGACCAGGGTTCTTCGTCCTGCCTAACTAACAACACCTCGCGCGCGCATACGAGGTGTTTTCAAAACCACAACCTATTTGGCATATCTCAATCAGCAGCCCAATAGGCAACGGTCGATCAGGTCAATAGTCTCGCTTTCCAAAGCTTCGCTACACGCTGAGGTCTTTTTGTCGATGCCGGCAGTTACTTGGCCATCGACACACTGCTGTGCGAACCTACCTCACTGACACGCTTCTAGCCGAAGGCAAAGCCTTCGGGATATACCGGCTATTCGCGGCCTTGATGCGGCGGCAGTTGGTAAGCGTCAGTTCTGCAGCTTGCAGGCCTACATGGACCTCGGGGCTTTTAGCCTCGATCAGTCATGATCGGCCACTGATAGCGCCCTGACTAGCCGATTCCCGGGCAGCCCCGGTCATCAGGATAGGGATTACCTATCAAGACAAAGCCACTCCCTCTTCATGTGGGATGCTTTGCCTTTCGGCGTTACGGCGCCGAACCGGCTAGTTGTTAATTGAGGTCATCGAACACGACACCCTGAGTTGGGTTCTCAGGCACCATCGGATCGTCTTCGAAGATGAACCCGGCCTCGCGTTCAGCCAGAGTCTTGGTGATGTAGTTCGACTTCAGTTCTGGGATAGAGTCGGTAACTCGAATAATACCCGAATGGTTCATGAGATAAGAACCATTGGGAAGTGTAGGGCAGATTTTCCTGGATAGGGGGCGGTCATTGCCCATGTGAAACACATGGCCGTTGACAGCTTTGACTACCAGTTGATCGCCCTCGACGAGCTTCTGCTTGGCATAACCGGTCAGTTCAATGAACTCGACATGACCAGTAATCGCGAGCTCTTCCTCGGCATCCAGAATGTCGTCGATAATCTCGTTGATCAGGATGCCATCGCATACGGATACGGTGTAGCCATCATCGTCCATGCGAGGCTCGCGGTCATCTGTATGCCGAGAATTGGCCAGGTGAATTCCGATCTTGCGACGGGTTTCTACCGTCCAAGGTTTACTTCCATTCGGCTCCAAAACACCAGGAGCCGACTCATCGAACGGGTTGAAGTATAGATCCAACAGGCCAGGTCGCCAGATTTCCTTCAAGGTGATCTGCCCGTTGGGCAGCGTCACCTCGATCGCATCCCATGAACCATAGGCTGCGTCCTTGAAGGTTTCAGGCGGCACGACTCCGTTGAACTGCTTCCGAGCGTTGTCGAACTGCCTACGCCACCAACTGCTCAGTTGGGAAGCTATGCCAACGATCTGATCGTCCACGGGATAAGTGTTGAGCAACACCTTTGCCAACGGGCGCTTAATCAGATGTTCAAGTTGCCTATTGTCTTCGATGAGCTGAGCGCGTCGGGCATCCAGGATAGCCAACGCACGGCACAACTTGGTTTCCACCAAGAGGTAGTCTCCAGCTTCACGACGTGCCTTGGGTATCCTGCTTGCGAAGCATGCTGGGAAGAATGGCGTCTTCAATGCTTCCATACTGTTGTTGATCAGCTGAAGAACGGCACTCTTGCTGCCTTTCCTCATTTGAAGCCAATCAATGACAACGTCAGAGTTCGACATCGCCATGGCAGTTACGAAGTCTGTCTTCATGGCATTGAATGCCTTGCAGACCGTGACGAATCCTTCTTCTGTGGGCTCATAAGCGCCAACAGATGTGAGTATCTCTCCTCCTACGTGCTTTATAAGCTGGTCATATGACGGTGCCTGGAAGTTCGGCGGCACAACGTACCGCTTCTCTTCGAGGCAGGCATTGATTGCTACCCGGTGTTCACCGGATAGTAGGGTGTCAATCCAGCCACGGTTGATGAATGAGCCCAGGCTCTCCGAGCCGCGCTCAAATTCCTTAAGTTGCTCGAAAAAGACATTGGGAGTCCAGCGCGGACCAATTCCTTGCCAGCGCTTCCTGTTCAGTTGGCCATGCTTTGACTGCGTGATGGCCTGCTGAACATTGATGCGCGGCTGCACTGGATAAGCCATGGTCCGAAACTTTGCCAGAAAGTCTTCGCCCCAGAAAACGAAGACCATATCGTCGAAGTCTCCACCATTGAAATGGACAAGAATCTCTCCGGCATCACTGCCGAAAAAGACACGCCCCTGACCAACGTAGTCCATCAGCTCAGGAATGTGAACATTCCAGAGCTCCATGATTTCACCGGAGTGAGTGTTAGGAGAACGCCCGGCAGCAATGCGGCCTTCCGGAGCATCGGGCGCGCACACGTGATGCAAGCCGTCATGTATGCCGGCCAGCGTGTCGTTGGCCAGTATGGGAATACCGTCAGGCGAATCAATTAGCGGGTTGGGAAAAGCATAGCCGCGAAAGCCGTTCTTGATATGCACGCGCCCGCGAACTATGTCCACGGCCTCCTGCACGCCGTGGTTGAACATGCGCCGCATGAAGACTGGCATGGTTTTCGATTGGTGATCCACATGAATCGCCCGTATCAACGGCCATGTAGGCGCTTCATCATCGGCAACGGCGTCAACTGCTCTGACAGTGGACGCGAAGTCGGCGATGATCCTGTCTTCGTCATCACTCGAATAGAGTTCTGCGAGTTCATCCATGCGATCAAGGCCAGCCTTGGTCACGAGGTGGTCCTCATATAGGCCGGTGTTGGTGAGAGTTTGTAGATCCATCTTGAAAGGATGCAAACCTGTACTCGACAAGACTCCAAAGTAGAAGGTACCATTCTTGAAGATAGCTTCCTTCTTGCTGTCATAGAGCAGCACATCCCACTTCCACACCAGTGGATTATGGGCGGTAATACCTTTGCCTTGCCCCATGAGGCCCCCAAAGGTGCTGATAGCTCCATCAAATCCAGGTAAGCTGCAAGTACCTGACCCCTCCTTGAGAGAAGTTTGTGCCTGATCCAGCATGTCCATGTTGAAGTCGAGAACAGTGATGACTTGGCCATCGGTCAACTGAACGGCATAGCTCATGCCCAAGTTGTCATCTGCTTGTACGGCATCTACGACGCGCCCCTTGTACATCCGCGAATGCGCGGCAAAGAAACGCCTCACTCGCTTGGCTGCCTTCGGATCGCTGGAGACCGAAAGTCCCAGATCCTCAAGGGAATTGACCTTGGAGTCGGCCGTGACGAACAATAGGAAGCCGTCGTCCGGCACATGGCCATAAATGCAACGGAACCGGGTACCATCGCAGGTCCACCCGCGAGTAAGCCATTCAGCAGTTTGGCGCATCTCCTTTCGCTGCGCCTTAGATCCACCTGCTTGGAAGGTTGCGATGCCGTACAGGCAGCCCTCGGGCATTAGATCGTCCAGTATCTGGCGACTTTCATGCAATTGGAAATCTCGCCTCGGGTTAGCCGGTCTGCTCGTGTCTTTATACGGGCGACGGATCGCAGGATGCTTCGGTCCGCTATTAACGTCGTAAATGATGTGGAATGCCATTCGGCTTGGCACGTTCCACACTGGCAGACATTGCTTATGGTTAATGCTCTGAGCGCTCGCTGCGCCCGACTTTGTGATGTCAGTAGACATGGGTCTCCTTCCCCCTCCACGGGGTCGGTTGAGAACGAATAAGTTGTTCTGGGTATTGCGTGCAGAACCGGGGGCATGGGCTTCCTGTTGCCAGTCAGTTCCCTGCCCTGTTGGGCTGAATTACCTAAACAGCAGCGGTTGCAGTGCCAGCCATGGTCAGCTTGCTGTACTGTTGAAACAGCGCAGCCAGGATGACCGCGGTAATAACGCCGGCGATAATGCGAGCAGCGATGTAAGCCAAGAACTCCATCATTGTGATTCTCCTAATAGGTTGTATTGCGTGCACAACAAAGGGCATGAGCTTCCGGTTGCCCGTCAGTTCCCATGCCCTGTTGAGTAGTAACTAAAGGGAGGCAGGTGTCTCGGTGGTCTTCTTGGTGAATACACCGGTGAGCCGAGTCCATGCTTCCTTGGCGACTGGGATCGCAGTGATCTGCGCGATACCAGAGCCGTAAGCAGTCTTGTCCGTTGCCCACTGGACGCCATCTGCTACCTTGTGGATGCCCTTGGCGACACGGTCGCCAACGGCGTGAATAGCGATGGAGCTGAACGCACCAGCTACCATAATGTTGAGGATTGCGATCTGTTCAGGTGTGAGCTGTTTCTTCGTGGTCATTTCATTCTCCTTGAGGTGGCAACTAGCGAATTAGGACCGAGTGGGCTCAAACCCAACGGGTCAGCCGCCCTGTACTACTAGTTACCTGGTGCTTCCATTGCCGAAGCATTTTCAGTTTCGCGCGGAGCGCACTCCGCCCGAGCAGGGGCGGAGAAGTCTCCGGCCTGCTGGGTATGGACATTTCAAGTTGATTCCTTGGCGGGATGCTGTATTTCATGCCGTGCAATATGTAATCAGATTCCAATTGACTCTCTAAGTCGTGAAATCAATTCAGAACGCAAACAAAAAGACCCTCGCGCGAGGGCCTTCTCTTACTGGCGGGAGATGTTTGCGGATGCTATTAGAAGTCTTCTATTTGAAGCGGTGCTTCCTTGAACCATAATTTAGCTTGAATTGTACCTTGAATCCCACAAACGAACCATGTACGTCAGGCGTGCTTGTCGACTCCAGAGTAGGCTCTTCCAGGCAACCATCGCCGCTTTGACGGCATACACCGCGGCGATACGGGGCAATCGATTCCGGTGCCAGACGGATCCGCGTTGCCTACCATTCGAGTGCCCGGTGTTCCGACATCTATGCAGCCTTATCGATCAGGCTGTAAGCGTCTTGTCTTCCCACCCTCGACACACGCTCGCCGCCTTGCAACGATGGAGACATGACAACGGCAAGTGTACGCGTACGGCGAACGGTGGCAGAGAAGCGGCGAATTGTTGAAATGACTTTGTTGTCAGGGGCGAGCGTGGCGCGAGTGTCTCAGGCTGAGGGCGTGAACTCGCATCAGGTATTTCAGTGGCGGCGAGCCTATCGCGCCGGGAAGCTTGTAGAGTTCGGAGAACACGCATCTGCGCTATTGCCGGTAGTGCTGGCAGCAACGGATTCCACCGAGCAGGCTCAGCGAGAGCAGGCCGCCATTGCAGAGCAGAAGATCGCGGCGGGCGCGATTCACATTGAGTTTCCAGGCCGCGCCACGATCACTGTGGAGCATGGTGCGGACCGTGCGCTGCTGTGCGCGATCCTCACCACCCTTGCCAGCTACGATCGCTTGCCAGGGAACCTCGCACTGGAAAGTTTGCGCAAGTGATCGAACTGCGCAACGGCACACGCATCTGGATCGCCGCAGGCGTGACCGACATGCGGCGCGGCTTTCCAGGCCTCAGCGCGCAGGTGCAGATGATTCTCAAGCAGCAGCCATTTTCCGGACACGTCTTTGTTTTTCGCGGACGTCGCGGCGACACGATCAAGATATTGTGGGCCGATGAAGATGGTCTATGTTTGTTTGCGAAGCGACTGGAACGCGGACGCTTCATCTGGCCGCAAGCGAAAGAAGGAACTGTGTCACTCACGCGCGCGCAGTTGTCGATGCTCATGGAGGGCATCGATTGGCGCAGGCCGGAGCGGACCTGGTCGCCACAGATTGCAGTCTAAGTGACATATGTTATTCTCCTGCATTCATGCGCCTTTTATTGATCTTTTCCACATCGTTTCATGGCATACTTTGGTCATGGTTGTTGCCGCGCATCCCGACCTCGATCAACTCGATATGGATGCATTAAAGGCATTGGTCGTTGCGCAGCGCGAGAGCCTCGTTTCCCATACCCAACGGGTAGAACATCTGAAGCTGGTCATCGAGAAGCTGCGCCGCATGATCTTCGGCGCGAAGAGCGAGAAGGTCATTGTTCAGGTTGAGCAGTTCGAGTTGCAGCTCGAAGATGCAGAGACGGAACAGGCCGCTGCTGAAGAGAAGTTCGAAGCGCCTGCCGTAGAAGCCAAGCCGCAGCTATTATCAAGACCAGCGCGGAAGCCGCTGCCCGCGCATCTTCCGCGCGAAGTCATCATGCATCATCCTGAGCAAGATTGCTGCCCCGATTGCGGCGGCGCGTTGCGTAACTTCGGCGAGGATGTGGCTGAGATATTGGAGTACATTCCGGCTAACTTCAAGGTCATTCGCCACGTGCGCCCGAAGTTCGCCTGCAAGCAGTGCGAGCGCGTTGTCGAGGCTCCCGCGCCATCCCGCGTCATCGAGCGAGGACTCGCAGGACCGGGACTGATCGCGCATGTTCTGGTGTCGAAGTATGCCGATCACTGCCCGCTCTATCGCCAGTCAGATATCTATGCGCGCGAGGGCGTCGATCTGGATCGCTCCACGCTGGCCGGTTGGGTGGGCGCGAGCAGTGAGTTACTAACTCCACTGGTCGATGCGCTACGCAAGCATGTACTCGCGGCAAGCAAGATTCATGCCGACGATACGCCAGTTCCGGTACTCGCTCCGGGCAACGGAAAAACCAAGACAGGCCGGCTGTGGACGTATGTGCGCGATGAACGCAGTGCTGGTGAAAACACCGCGCCCGCCGTGTGGTTTGCTTACTCGCCGGATCGCAAGGGCGAGCATCCGCGCCAGCACTTAAAGAACTTCAAGGGCGCGTTGCAGGCCGATGCCTACGCGGGATTTCATCATCTCTACGACAGCGGCGACGTTTACGAGGTCGCCTGTTGGGCTCATGCCAGGCGCAAGTTCCACGACATTCACGTAGTCCATGCATCGCCCATTACCACCGAAGCCATCGCTCGCATCGGCGCTCTGTACGGCATCGAAGAAGATGTTCGCGGCAAGTCGGCCGAGATAAGATGCGAAGTTCGTCAGGCGCGCGCCAAGCCGCTGCTCGACGACATACGAAGTTGGATGGAAAAATCCCTGCGGCAACTCTCCGCGAAAAGCGAGACTGCGGGCGCGATCCGCTATGCGCTCTCGCACTGGCGCGCGCTCACGCGCTACGTTGACGATGGACTGCTGGAGATCGATAACTCGGCGGCCGAACGTGCGCTGCGCGCCGTAGCTCTGGGCCGCAAGAATTACCTTTTCTGCGGGTCGAACTCCGGCGGCGAGCGGGCCGCTGCCATCTATTCGTTGGTCGGCACAGCCAAACTCAACGGAATGGACCCGGAAGCTTATCTCCGTCAAGTCTTGACTCGCATCGCCGAACATCCGATCAACCGGATCGATGAACTGCTGCCCTGGAATTTGGCCGACGCCCTCCCAATCGGAATACTCAAAGCCGCCTGACGACTGATAGGTACTTTCAGGAACTTCCCGAAGTGTCCACATAAAAATAAGTGGACACTTCAGAAATCAGTCCTTATCCCGGATACACGTACCGGAAGATGGTCAAGAGGGGAAGACCACACGCTTACATCAGGCTGGACCATGATGGCACGTGAACGTGGAGGCTGGCCTGAGCTGCTGCGAGTTGTCGCAGCGCTCGTTGTCAGGGTGCCCTGAGTGCCCCTTTATCCACTGCCCTCTTACGATGTGCTTTGTGGCGAGCTGATCAAGCTCTTCCCAAAGATCGGAGTTTGCAAGCGGATAAGTTTTCGCCTTTCGCCGCCGAGTCCATCCGTTCAAGCGCCACTTGTGACGCCAAGATATGATGCCTTCCAGCAGGTATCGGCTGTCCGTGAGGAGCAGCACTTCGCAGGGCTCCAGAAGGGCCTTGAGGCCCTCGATGACAGCCTGAAGCTCCATCCGGTTGTTTGTCGTGTTAGGCACGCCACCAGCGCGCTCCATGGCGTCTTGCCTATAGCGCAGAATGTAAGCCCAACCACCAGGGCCCGGATTGCCAATGCAAGCTCCGTCGGTGACCAGCGTGACTTGCTTCATGCTTCCATTCTCCTCCTGCTGCAGTGAAGACCAAAGCACGTGAATGGAATTTGGCAGAGATTCTTGCCAGCCTGCGTTCGGCTCGTCGGATCTCGACCATGTGGTTAAGGTTCGAGTTTGTCCGTTATCGTATGGCCTGGCGGGCCGGAGCCATAGTACTAATTTCGTCCGATTGCCGTAGTGTTCTGCCACTGGATACTGTGCTGGTTGGGAACTCGGCAGATTCTTCTGCTCAGTGGGTGTGCCCAAAGCTGGACGGGCCCTCAAGTTCTATGGTGGAGATGGAGATTGCCGGTAGCGTAGGCCGGAAGCTTGCTGTGATGGTCAGCGCTGGTGCTCGGGTCGTGGCCCGAAGCACCGCGGCTCACTGGTTGGGCAGGCTAAGCTGGTGTATTGAATATACTCAATGCAAGAGTGTCTAAGTGCTTTAATTGTATGAATATAGTAAGCGTCTACGTATGGCCGTCTGGACGAGACTGAAGGCGGGCGAGCATTCTTGATTGCAGGGCAGTACAGGCTGTCCGTGCGAAAGGGAGTGCATGAGTACAAGCACGCAGGCTATTGCTGGCAT
>Ga0224558_1003674_pt1 | contig 12550 bp, 18 predicted proteins | sample 714S32024metaG_FD_180682 | JGI IMG/M metagenome (GOLD analysis project Ga0224558, IMG submission 180682) | Peat soil microbial communities from Stordalen Mire, Sweden - 717 S3 20-24 | ecosystem: Environmental > Terrestrial > Soil > Wetlands > Peat | place: Sweden: Norrbotten County, Stordalen... | reverse complement strand
GAGCAAATTGGACGCGGGCGGCTGACCAACGATGCGCTCATCGCGATGAGTGCGGGTCGGTCGGGGATAACCGTAATAACCGCCAACGCGCGGGATTTCAGAAAGCTGGCCGAATTCGGTTCGTTTCGGTGGCAGGTGAACAATCCTCAAAGCACCTAGAATGCGCTAGCAGCCCGTGGTGAAGGTCTGGACTCCTGAGAAAAAGAGATTGTGTGATCCACAACGCGGGTTCGACCTAGATTCTCCGCAAACTCCTCAGCCTGCTGACCGTCGCGAACCATGGGAGCGGACCGCGACTGAAAGCAGCAAAGCCTTCGAAGCCTTCAAAATCTCAAAATCTATCGTGATCTTGAAAAAGAACGTTCACAAAAGTGGCGGAACGTCTAAATTGTGCGGTGTCGAACGTGACAAGGTGGACGCCGCACCACCTCTGGAAAGATCGCGTGCTCGACTATGACATCCGCGAAGACGAACTGCACCGTGAGGCGATGGCGCGCGGTCGGCGGGAGATGCGCGAGCGACACGTCAAATTGGGCATGCTGCTCCAGAGCATCTCGGCACATGCCTTGGCAGAGTGGCAGGCCAAACTTGCCGCCGGAACGCCGCTGAACCTGAGCGCCGGCGAAATCACGCAACTCATGGAAGTCGGCTCGAAACTCGAAAGACTTGCGCGTGGTGAAGATCGCGATTCAAAATTCACGAAAATTATCATGAAACTTGCGACGGAACGGACGGGCAGCCAGGCGATGGGGATACGAAGGAGAGCGGAGACGGGGAGGAGGGCGGAAGCGATGGGTCCGACGAAAACGGGAAGGCATAGTGAACTTGTCGCCAGGGTTCCAAGGCGCGGGATTTTATAGGTTGGATGGCTTAAGGCTGTGGGAATTTTAGAAGGCAGGTAAGCCACCCCGCAAGACATATAGATCCTAATGGAACGCACCGTACCACCTGCGCAGCGCATCTTCGCCGCGCTCGCCGTAGCGGCGCTTTGGAGGCTTGCTCATCTTCGAACCGGAAGAGCAAGTCGGCCGCAAATGTAATCCGACCGGACAAAAAGGAGCTTGACAGCTAGCGAATACAAAGCGAACATAGTTGGTGATGGCAAAGCCCGAGCAATCGCAAACAGCTGAAGGCCCCGGGGACTCTCTGGCACGCAAACGCTTTCGGGAAGGTCCCCCCGGGTGCGTCTCAGGCCCGAGTTTGTGCACCCTGAGTGCACAAACATCGAATTGCCTTTGTGGTCTGGGCGCGGGCTATGTGTTGACGAGGACAGCGGCACTTCGTGGGAGAAGTCTCCTGGGTGCCAGGCCCGAGTTAGTGCAGCATGGATGCACAAACAATATGGGATTGCTTTGTGGGCTGAGCGCTTCGGACAAGGGCAACGAGGACCGGCAGCATTTCGATTGTGCAACCTGGTTGCACAAAGTCGATTAAAAAAAGTCGGATGCACTGCGTTTTCATCGCCGCGGTCCGCTGGGGTTGAAGGCTCCGCCTTTGCCAGCTCGACCGGTCCTGAGTGGTGGCTATTGTCCCAGTGCGCGCCAGCTTTTTCATCGTGCGTTCGTGGACTAAATCGTCGCTATGAGTTGATACTTCGCGGCACGAGATTCAACGATTCTCCGTTTTCCATGTCCAGGGTTCTTCTCGTACCGGGTGCGTAGTAACCCAAACCGTTCGAGTAGATCCACATCGCGACCGACTGCACGGGTATCGCGTTTTAGGCCAACCGCGAGATCAGACACGGGAGTCGCTTTTTTTCTCGCAACCCGCAGAAGTCGGATACGCTGTGCGGAAAGAACCCGCATCATGTCGCTCGCGTTTTCGAATGAAACGGTAATCTCAGGTGCGAGCTCCAAGCCACGATCCAGTTTGCGAGCGTGTTCTCGGGCGCGATCGAAGAAACCCTTTACACCGTCGCCGCTTACGCGAACTTTAACTTTCTTGCTCATCTTCGGCCTTCCAGAGATCCTCGACTTCTTTCTGAAAACGATCTACGAGCGTTTCATAGCCAGGGAACTCTACTTCTCGAACTTCTCCCATAAAATGCCGGTGGTCATAGTCATGACTATTGTCGTAACCAAGCACGCGCCCGTCATCAACGCTACAAATGCGTGGATTTATGTATGCGAGACTATATTTCACCACCTCGCTACCCACGTACCAAACTTCTTCTTTGAGTACAGCGCCGCGCCTCTTGCCGGTCAAATATGAAGTGTTATCGACTCTCTTCTCCACCTTCCTGGACTTCTTGACGCTTTTTTTCCGCTTTTTGGGGCCACACGATCACTCTTGTATAACTAGGACATTCCATATCCTACCTGCATGCAGACCAGACGTCAAATGTCATATCTGTAGTAGGGAAGCGTTGCGCATTGTTGAGATGCCGTGCCGGAGCATTCTGCAACTTCAAGCCCGCGGAGCTTCGTGACCTACGACGCATATCGATTGCTCGGATTTCCCCAAACATTTGCCTCCTCTATGAATTCAAGGAAAAGAAGATACTTGTTCTCCGCGTCCTCCATGGCGCAACTTCCTGACTACCGCCGGCGCAGGATATCCTGCATACTACCGGTTCGTGGGTTTCTGAGCCCCGCTCAAATTAAGGAGAACCGTTGATATCAATTCGCAAGATTTCTGGGCTGCGAATCACCTGTTGGCGGGAAGTCCGAGAAGGGAACTGACTCTTCGGAAGACGGAAACGTGGGAGATTTCTACCATACGGCTTGTTCCGGCGCTTGAAATCCTTCCCGTCGTGGGCGCCAAATTCGGCCCGAATCGAGGATTAGTCCCATAGCGGCGGTTCGAGTGGCTCCGGATGACTTTCGACAGCTGCCCCCACATCCCTGGCGAAATCAGCGTCCGTAGTCGCCTGCTAGTCCTCGGCTAGCAATGGATACACTCCAGAGTCCCAAGTGCTACAATGCTTACAAGAGTTACAACTCGGAGAATGCCATGAGATCAACCCATTCGATGGTCATCAGCATGCGCCTGCCAACGGAGAGCGCAAAGCGTCTCAAACGCATGGCGAATCGGCATGGATGGACCCCCAGCGACGCCAGTGCGCGCCTGGTGGAGGAAGGCTTGCGCCGGTCGGAATTTGGCTTCATCGACTTTCGAGATTCGCCGGCGGGCCGGCAAGCCTGCCTTCAAGGGAGCACTCTCGCCGTATGGGAAGTTATGCTGCTCGTCCACAGCTATAAGAAAGATGTGTCGGCCGTAGCGCGACATCTCAAGTGGCCAGAAGTGAAAGTCCAGGCAGCGGTCAACTATGCGGAGGCGTTTCCCGAAGAAATCAATGGGGCAATGGCTGAGAATGAGGCGACGGATTTTGAAGTGCTGAAGCGCATGTTGCCGCAGGCCGCCGAATTCGTTCCCAAGAAAGCGGCGAAAAACTGAAATGCTCAAGTTTCTTCTCGATGAGCATATTTCACTAGACGTAGCGAATGGTCTGCGTCGCCGCAATCGCGCAATAGAAGTCCGCTATATGGTGGAATGGGAAAGTGGGCGTTTCCTGGGTCAGGAGGACTCCCCTTGTCTGCGGGAAGCCGCGGCCCAGGGATTAACGCTTGTTACTTATGACCGCAGGACGATTCCTCCCTTGCTCAAAACTTGGGCGGAGGAAGAGCGAACACACGGCGGCGTGGTATTTGTGGACGAAAAAACAATTTCGCCCGCAGATATCGGCGGTTTTGTCTGGGCCTTGACCAGGCTGATACGAGAAACTGGGAAGTGGGACTGGACTAACAGAGTCTATTTCCTGCGGCGCTGATGCCAATCGCCTCGATGCGATCGTGAAGACAAACCTTTCAGGGGTCAGGATCACCGACCGAGGAAGCGGAACGCTCAGGAATCCGCGGTTTGTGCCTTCCTTCTGCACGAGCAGTGGGAACTTCGGCACCGGCCCCAGGCCGGAGAAGAAGTCGTGGTGACTGCCTCCCGTCCGCGTTGTTCCGCCAAAAACCAAGCATTCTGATAAAGTTCGCGAAGCCAAGTTTGAGAAGACGCCAAGACCACTTGCAGGTCAAGCGCATGGGGCGCATTGGATAATAAAGAAAGCTCAGCGACGATGGAAGCCGCAAGAAATCGCGGTCCGTCAGGCAGGGGATAAGTAGCATTTTCGCAAGACAGCGCAGCTTGTCCAGAGGTCGCCTGAGCACGTGCACGGGGAAAAGTACAGTTTGCACAGTTGCTGCAGGAAAAGGCGCCGCCGGGAAAAGACGTACTTTCGCCGGGAGAGCGGTTGGAGAATATCCTTCAGGCATTGGTGTTCCCAGGAGCAGTGAGCACGCGGTGAGTGTCTGCCGAACCACCAGGTCGAGTTCCAAATGCTCAGCTTTTTTCATCACCATTTGCCAATCAACGGACGCGGACGAAGCCACCTGATGAATATCCGCCAGCCATTTCAGGCGCTGCCAGGCGTGGTCCGCGGCATGAATCGACAAGTAGAGGAATTCCCATTCGGGGCTGAGCGAAAGCGCCGGCGCTCCGAAGAAAGTCTTGGGGCGAGCCTCGGCCCAAACGTCCTTGATGGCCTCATCGTTCCTGGAGGAATTGTGCACGAGATTCCAGTGAAGTTCGAGTAGGTACGAGAATACGCGGTCCTCGCGCACAACATCGTAGTGCCTGCCAAAGCGCATGACGAGGTCGCGAAAGAATGGTTCCCTAAAATCGTCACGATACCCAGACGCTCGAATGAGACCCAGCGCCTCAGGAACGGTATTGGGTGGAACCAGAATGTCGATATCGGCGCAGACCCGGGAGGCGACGTCGCCGTAGAGCGACTGGGCCAGGGTGACGCCCTTGAGCGGGATTACAGGGATGCCGGCCTCACCCAGCAAACCGAGCAGCCGGGCCAACTCTTCCGCGAGCAGCTGGTTGCGGAGCGCATTGGCGAGTACAGCGCCTTTCAGCTCGGCTTGAACCGCGTCCGGGACGCTGGGGAATCCGAGGTCACGCAGGTTGCGATAGACGAGCGGGTAAACCTGGTGAGTGTAGGCGCGTTCCAGGACTAGAGGCCACTGCAGAGCGGACGCGGGGAATTCCAGGATCCGCTGACGCAGATCGGGCGTGAGGTGTCCGCGTGCGAGCAGCAAGCAGAGTTGATCTTCGGGGGTCATGTGCTCAATGTTTTCTTAGCGGTGGCTGAGGGCTGCGTAGCCTCGGCCATCGTACACTCAGGGTACACGATGAAACATGGCATGTCTCCGGAGTGGCTGCGCTATTGTTGATGGTGGACCTCAAGATTCGACAAGGTTCGACGTCGTTCCGCAAGCCTGGCATTCTCCAGCCATCCCTCTGCAGGACTTCTCGACAAAGCTGCTCATACAAGAAAGCTCGGTCCTTGAAGAACGGCGCGCACTCCTCCTGCCGACCTCCTCTGTAGCGCAGGAACTGGGTCCTGCGGCTGAGCTCCTGAGCTCCGGCGACGACTGGATCGCGATGTGCGCAGCCGTGAGTTGCTTAGGGCTATAATGTGCGTTGAGGGGTCAAGCCAGGTTTCTTCAATACCATCATGTTTAAGATTAAGGAACAAACCAGCCCTTTAGATACCGTGACTGACCCCGTGGCGGTATCCTCTTACCAATATTGCGTCTACGGGGTAACCCTGCAAAGTGATATCCCCCTTGCTTTGTCGACAGACGGTTTCGGTGAACTTGCCCGGATCGAGCTTCGAACCGCCCCAGCTTCTTCTTTTTTCGCTGCTCAGCGGGAGTTGCCTTCCGAGGAGGATTCGGGATCGTGGTATAGGTTCGGCTGCTTGCCCGATCGCTCCAGTTATGTGCGCTGGGATGGTGTGGGGGAGTTTCTGGTTTCAGCCTGCGGCCATCAGATCACGGCGCGGCAGTTCGATGAAGCGAGCCCTGAATCGTTTCAGGTCTATTTACTGGGTCAGGCGCTCTCCTTCGCACTTGTAAAGTGTGGGTTCGAACCTCTCCATGCCACGACCGTGGTGGTGAACGGCGAAGCGGTCGTCTTTTTGGGTAAAAGTGGCTTCGGGAAATCCAGCTTGGCGGCCTGTTTCCTTGAAGCTGGATGCCGCATGCTGACCGACGACCTGCTCGTTCTAAAAAAATTCGCCGGGGGTTTCCTGGCGTACCCAGGCCCTCCGCGGATCAAACTTTTCCCTAAGCTGGCTCGCAGATTTCTGGGCAATGTGTCAAACGGCGTCGCGATGAACTCAGGAACGCAGAAGCTTATCTTTCCATTGGACCGCACCCGATGTTCTGCTGTCCCGGTCCCGCTCAAGGCGATTTATACTTTAGTGTCGCCGCGCGACGTGTTCCGCAAGCAGCCCGTTCGCATCGAAACCTTGTCGCCTCGGGAGAGCTTTCTGGAGCTTGTGAAGCATACCTTCAACTATCGAGTTGTGAACGCCGACCGTCTGGAGCGCCAGTTCAACGAGACCGCGCGCGTGGTCAGCGTGATGTCGGTAAAGAAGATGTCTTACCCGCGGGTTCTAACTCATCTTCCCGCGGTTCGAGATGCCATTTTGGCGGATTTAAACTACCCGAAACACGAGCTGGCGCCATGCGGAAACTAAAGCGCTTCGTTCGACTTACGATGTCGGAACGACTTATACTGATTCGCGCTCTGCTAGTAGTAGGAGTGGCGCGGGCCACCCTCTGGCTTTTGCCAATCGAAGCAGTCCGGAAGGCGGTGGCCAGAGCGGCGGCGGGTACCGCGGGTCACTCCCGGGAGCGCATCGTCTGGGCGGTGAGGGTCGCAAGCCGCTATTTGCCCCGCGCTACCTGTCTCACTCAAGCCCTGGCCGCTCAAGCGCTGCTAGCTACCTCAGGTTATCCGTCGCAGGTGGAAATTGGCGTCACCAAGGATGAATCGCGTCGCTTCCATGCCCACGCCTGGGTGGTATGCCAGGGTCAGGTGGTGTTGGGGGGGCAGCAGGTGGAACGGTACAATTCGCTCATGACATGGGGGCGACAGGAGTAAGCCAATGCCCCACGACTTTTCCTCACGCGTCACCACCGCCCCGGACGTGATGTTCCGAATCATCGGGGACGAAGCCGTGATCCTCAACCTGAAAACCGAACTCTATCTTGGCCTGAACCCGGTTGGTACCCGCATCTGGACCGTTCTCAATGGCGCCCCTTCCATCCACGCTGCGTACGAATCGCTATTGACTGAATACGGTGTCGAACCGGAACGGCTTCGCCAGGACCTGGACGAGCTTCTCGACAAGCTCCTGGAGCAACGACTCATCGAAATAGCGCCCGGCGAAGCAGTGGCAGGCTAACTAATGGCTCAAGTTGGAAATTCCCTATGAGCGGTATCGTTGGCATTTTACATCTGGACGGGGCGCCCATCGACCGCGGTTTGCTTAGCCGGATGACCGACTTCATGGCCTTTCGTGGCCCCGATGCGCAAGAGATCTGGGTTGACGGCAATGTCGGCTTCGGCCATACCCTCCTGAAAACCAAAGACGAATCCGAACGCGAGCGCCAGCCGTTCACGCTTGATGGCCGGGTTTGGATCGTCGCCGACGCCCGGGTGGATGCCCGTAGCGAGCTGATCCCGAAACTCAAAGCGCATGGGCACGACGATCTCTCCCCAGGTGCCACCGATGTCGAGCTGATCCTGCGCAGCTATCAGGTTTGGGATGAAGATTGCGTCGAGCACCTGCTCGGCGACTTCGCCTTCGCTATTTGGGACGGGTCACACAAGCGCTTTTTTTGCGCGCGCGATCATCTCGGGGTCAAGCCGTTCTTTTACGCGCACCTTGGCCAGAAGCTTATCTTCAGTAATACGCTGGATTGTGTCCGCCAGCATCCGGCAGTGTCGGACAGGCTGAACGATCTCGCGATCGCCGATTTTCTGATGTTCGAATTGAATCAGGACAAAGCAGCCACGACATTCGGGGACATCCAGAGGGTTCCTCCCGCCCACTCCGCAACCTGTTCTGAAGGCGATCTAAAACTGCGCCACTACTGGACTCTCCCCATCGACGAGCAAGTGTACTTCCGGCGACATGACGATTACATCGACCGCTTTAGGGAGTTGCTGTCGGCAGCAGTCGGCGACCGTCTCCGTACCGATCGCGTCGGAATCTTTATGAGTGGCGGTCTGGACTCACCGACACTCGCCGCCACTGCCAACCGGCTGCTAAGGGGCCGATTCGACAACCCCGCAGTTTGCGCCTTCACCATCGCCTACGACGGGTACGACGAAGAGCGCCACTATGCTGATTTGGTGGCCTCTCAGCTGGGCATTCCGATCAAATTCCACGGCTGGAACTGCGACACATTTGACGCTGACTGGCATCGATCCCCTTTTCACACGCCTGAGCCGGTGTCCTATCCTGCGCGGCTGAGTTCAGATTTCATCTACATGCGGCAAATCGCCGACCACAGCCGCGTCGCCTTGTACGGAGAGGGGCCTGACAATGCTCTCCACTATGAATGGCGACCCTTTCTCTCCTATTTAGCCCGGCAGGGGCGTTTCGGGCGATTGTGTTATGACATTTGCCGCCACGCGCTCCTGCACCGCCGAATCCCTTTGCTTCCTACCATTCCACGGATCCTCAAGCTTCGATTGTCGGGCGAGAGAGAGAAGGTAGTCTTTCCAGACTGGTTCAATCGGGAGTTCGAAAATCGCCTACAATTGCACGAGCGTTGGGATCAGCTTCGGGTCGAGCCTGCGTCTCATCATGACGTTCGACCCGTTGGTCACAGTTCCTTCGACATTCCTCTTTGGCAAGCTATGTTCGAGACTTTGGATCCGGCATTCACGCGGTGCGCTCTCGAAGTGCGGCACCCCTTTATTGATCTGCGTCTCCTACGCTACTTGTTGGCCGTTCCTGCCATGCCGTGGTGCCGCTCGAAGTACTTGATTCGGAGGGCAATGCGGGGCTTGCTTCCAGAGGCGGTACTCCATCGCCCGAAGGCGCCTTTGGTTCACGACCCTTGGACTGAACACCTACAACGTTGCACCCTTCCACCTCTGGTTGCCGAGACGTGGCTGAAACAGTACGTAGACATAGATCGGGCGAGAGCATCGGTCGGCGATCGGACGCACTTTCGGGTTGATTTTCGCCCGCGCGCCTTGAATTATTGGTTGCAAAATCTTCATCGTCAGAGGCATAATAGCAATTCAACGGTACGGCACTGCCACAACGAGGTTCTTTTATGAATCCATTAGACAAAACGAAGGAGCTCTCGGTATCGCTCAAAAAGGAATACAGCAAGCCCGAACTGCAGGTTTACGGTGACCTGAGAGACATTACCCGAAAAGTAACGACATCGGGTACACTCGATGGTGCGGTGGGGGGCAACCGTTTTTCAGCGTGAGGATCTTCTGCGTGTAGGTTTCTGATCGCGTGATGTGGTTTCTTTTGTAACCGAACTTCTGGGGTGCCTCTCTGCGGTAAATCGCCAGTCGAGAGTGACCCGATCACGGTTCATTCTCTGGCTCCAGGCTCTGGCTTCCCGCCGCAGGTCGCCGAGCGAGGGGATTCTTCGCGGACCCGGGCACTGCCGGGAGAAGAGGCTGATTTCGATCTTTGCCTGATTGAGCCAGCTTCCGTGTTTCGGCGTGTAGTGGACGGCGAACCGGTCCCAAAGCCAGCCTCCGACCTTCTCGCCGAACCGCTCCACCACCGCCTTGCGGGGGTCATGTACGCACGCATGATTTCTTAGAGGTAGCGGAGGTAGCTGAGGGCTGCGTAGCCTCAGCCGTCGTGCACTCAGGGTACACGATGAAACATGGCACGTCTCCGGAGTGGCTGCGCTGTTGTTGATGGTCCGATGTCCCCACGCCATACTGGCGAAACGTCGTCCCCTCTGCCTTCACCGTGCGAACTTCTGTGTCACCTCGCCGCATTGACTTAAGCAAGGCCTGAATCGTTCTCAGTTCGGAGACGTTATTTAGCGGCTCGTTTAGAACGCCGCAGTTACGGCAATCGGGTTAGATTGACCCGTCGCCGTCGTGGCCACGCCGTAGGATGTGTAATTCGCCTGGCCAAGGACCAGGCTTGCGTTCTGGTTGTTACTGAACGGAGGCGCAAACTCCAGCGTACGGTTGTTTTCATAGTCCGCGACGTAAAGGTTGCCGCTGCTGTCAAATGCGATTCCAAAAGGCAAGGAGAACCCGCTCTGGCCGTCGGACGAGCCGCCAGCCGTGAAGCTGGCCTGTCCGAGCACTAGGCTGGCGCTCATGCCGTTGGCAAACGGCGGTTTGAACTCCAAGACCCGGTTATTGTCGGTGTCTCCTATCCACAGATCACCCGCGCTGTCGAACGCGACACCGAAAGGGAAGCTTAAACCGCTGGCGGTGGTGGCTTCTCCCTTCGAGACGAAGTCGGTCTGGCCAATCACCAGGCTGGCCGCCATCCCGTTGGCAAAGGGTGGTTTGAATTCTAGCACCCGGTTGTTCCCACCACCGTCCGTGACCCAGAGATCGCCACTGGCATCAAAGGCGACCAGGTCGGGGTAGTAAAGTCCGGAGTTCGTGGTCGCAGTGCCATCTGAAGTGAAATTCGGCTGTCCGATGACCAAGCTGGCGTTCATGCCGTTGGCAAACGGCGGCTGGTATTGGAGTATGCGACTATTGTCAGAATCGACCACCCAGAGATTGCCGCCGCTGTCGAAGGCCAAGCCGACAGGATAGTCGAGGCCGTTCTGGGTAGCGTTGGTATTGCCAGTAACGAAGTCAGGTTGTCCGATTACCACGCTGGCACTCATGCCGTTGGTGAAAGGGGGCTTAAATTGCAATACCCGGTTGTTCCCAGTGTCACTGACATAGATATTGCCGGCACTGTCCTCGGCAGTGTCTGTGGGGAAATTCATCGTGGCCGCTGTCAGACCCGTACCATTCGTAGTGAACTGGCTTTGCCCCAACACCACGCTGGCGCTCTCGTCCGTGCTGAATGGGGAGTCATAGATGACCACTCGGTTGTTACCAGAGTCGGGTACCACAAGAGAACGTGTCGTGGGAGGAGGAGGAGTGAGGCTGTGGCTGCTGGTGCCGCTATTGCTGCATCCCGACCAAGAGGCAAACGCTGCCAGCAAGAAAATCGAGATCACCACGACCGCCGCACGCGGAGAGGTTGTACTTTTCCCGTTACGAAGCTGCATATTCCCTCCTTTAAGTTCACATGCTTAATTTAGATCCGAGTCGGAGAAGCCAAGCCAGTAGCCGGACGGTGGCCTTGAGCGGGCTGGCCGAGAGTAGGGCCGAGCAGGGCATACGTCGAACTCTTCGCGCACAGCTTGCGCGATGTCGCGCACGCTGGTCTTGCCGTCAACAAGGTTCCAGATAAAAGCTCCCACGTCGTTAAAGTGGTAAATTGCATCGAGATCGCCGATCTGCCCGCGAACGGGAACAAACACCGCCTCGCCGGCGATCGTCCTCGTCACGAATTCGCTTTTCCTGGCGAACCGGACGGCAGAAATACCGACAGCTTTGATGTATTCATTTGACACTCCGTTACCAACTCCAAACATTCCACATCCCTCGATCCGGCTGGACCATGGCAAATTCTGGCATGGTAAGTTTACTTAATGCGTCCTGTCGGGGCAAGTCACGGTTAAGGTACCCGCGGGAGAGCAGGAGGCAAACGAGAAATACTTCCCGTCCCGCAGAGCGGTTGGCGAGCCTGGCTCAATCCATTTGCGCCGCTGACGCACCCGGTGCTGCTGGGGGGTGCTGTTCGAGGTGGGAGCGGGCGAAGTGGCGGCGCTAATCGGGGCCCAGCATGCGGCAGCAACGCAATATTTCCGTATCGGCAGCATCATCCGACACTCCTGACCGGAGGGTCCGATTGGCATCGACTGGCCTTGTTGACAAACCCCTTGGACAAAGGCTTCCCATGAGAGGTGACGACCCCGGATTTCTTACGATCTTCTCTTGAACCTTTTCATACGGCGGAGTAGTCTTGCCGCGCTGTGGGAAGAAGGGCTCGACGAAACCTGCCTGCAGTAGGAGGGAACGATGTTTCAATCGAGAATTGCGGAGTGGTCCTACTACCTCGGCTGCGTCAGTGCGGCAGCGGCAATCGTTTACCGGGCATTGTGGTTTGGGAGTTTAGGTGCGGGCCTGTTCGGCGCACCCCGAGTACTTCCTCACAACCTGGTGGAACTCAGCATTCTGCTGTTTGTGGTCTCGATCGCGAGCAATGCGCGTGCGATGGTTCACCGCGAGGACGGCAAAGCTGCTGCCAAAGGCAGGGCGGTGTGAGCTAAATCTTCATCTAGCTTTGCTACGATCGCTACAGATCTAAAGATATACGATAAAACATGGCCGACAGCGCCCTGGTGATCGAAGAATTGGAGAAACGCTTCCCGGCCCCGCAAACCGGATGGCGAGCGCTGCTTAATCCCTTCGCACCGCTTACCAAGCCGGCTCTGCGAGGAGTGTCTTTTGAGGTCGGTACCGGTCAAGCGGCCGCACTCATCGGCGCCAACGGCTCGGGGAAGTCAACGCTGTTGCGAATCCTGGCGACACTGCTGGTGCCGACGAGCGGCCGCGCCTCGGTAGCCGGTTACGATGTGGAGCGGCAGGCGTCCCAGGTCCGCGCGCAGCTTGGATTTCACTCGGC
>Ga0224558_1003671_pt1 | contig 12553 bp, 10 predicted proteins | sample 714S32024metaG_FD_180682 | JGI IMG/M metagenome (GOLD analysis project Ga0224558, IMG submission 180682) | Peat soil microbial communities from Stordalen Mire, Sweden - 717 S3 20-24 | ecosystem: Environmental > Terrestrial > Soil > Wetlands > Peat | place: Sweden: Norrbotten County, Stordalen... | reverse complement strand
AAGTCCGCAGCAGCCAAAGTGTCCGTTTATCTGACCCAGTATGCCACGGAGAAGGGAATTTACATGAAGATCAATTATGTGAATCCCGATCACGTACATGCCCTGATCGATCTGCCGACGCATCTCTGCATTGAAGACGCCGTGCAGTTCTTGAAAGGTAGTTCGTCCCATTGGATAAACCAAAGCGGTTTGTTATCTGGCAAATTCGGCTGGGGCCGTGGATATGGTGCCTTTTCGGTCTCTCAGTCCGGGGTTGGAGAAGTGGCGAAGTATATTGCGACCCAAGAAGAACATCATCGGAAAACGAGCTATTCGGAGGAACTTAAGCTGTTTGTGGAGCGGTACGAGCTTCAGTGGCACGATGATTAAACCGTTGAAACGGTTTCGACCTCACGCGGCATGCCCCCACCCCGCTGAAGCGGGGTGTTAATGAGACGCTTGCATACACGGAGGTCTTGAAGCAATCGCCACCCCCTCAAATACTGGGATGCGTCTGAAAAACGATTGCCTAACATTTAATACGACGCAATATGGAACCAACGCATGAAGCGAAATCAAACTGACCGGCGGCGCAAAGCATCCATGCTCAGGGCGGCGCTGGTTTTTCTCTGCGGAAGCCTGGTCGCTGCCGCAACCGTCCCACCTGCCCAGGCGGCGCCCAACGTTGCGCTCTGGGATACGACTGCACCGCTGGCCGAGACCTTTACTGCAGCCGATCGAACCACCTGGAAAGCCGTGCCCCGCGATTTGCTCGATCTTGAGGCCAATCCGCCCGAGGCCAAGTCTGACCCTGGTTACTATGGGCGGGAATACGCATTCAAAGGCGATGCCGTCGTGGAAACACGCAGCTTGGCTGCCGTGTTCTGGTCGGCCAAAGGACGCGTGTTGATTAACGCAAGAGGAGCCACCGGCGTATCCGGCGGCGGAACGCGAGACAATCCTTCGCTGGGCGCCAAGCTGGTAGAGGTTTACCCATTGGAAGCAACGGCCAAGCCCATGACCATCCGTCGGCTCTCGGTCCTGCGCAATACGGGGGATGAATTGGTCCTGGAGGCCAGCTTCTCGGCGGCGGGCGCTCCCGATGTATCAGAGTTGTTCGTGTTTGACAGGACCGAGGTCGTGGAGATCAAGCCGGCCGGGAACTCGAAACAGATCGGCCTCTCAGGCGCCCTCGCATATGGCATCGTGCCCGGCTTTATAGGGGACGACCTCATCTATAATGCCGCGGATTACCCCGAAGCCAAAGCGCTGAGCGTCCCTTCCGAGAATTTCTTTATCGGCCTCCTCAAGGGAGAGCAAAGCGAGCTGGTGATGACCTGGCCGAGCGGCAAACAGCAAATGACACTGCAAGCGGGCAATCCGACAGCAGAAGAGCGTTTGATCGAATCGGTCGAATTCGCCAACGACGGCCAAAGCCTCTACCTCGCGATACTAAGCGCGCCTGGCATTTGGCATAAGGAAGCGCTGAAGCCCGACTACCTGGAGAAGGACGTCACCATTGAATGGAAGAAGCCGTTCGCCGCGAAGTGGAAGACCCAACTAGGCGAAGCCGGGGTGAAGACCACTTTCAACTTCAGGCCCGCCAAGCAAAACATCTGGCGCGGTGTGCCCGGCTCGTACACCTACCCGGTCTGGTTCGATGGCGATGCAGCCTGCTATCACCTGGGCAAGAAAGTGCCGCCCCAAGGGGACTCGCTCATCTATTCTCTGGAGGCACAGGACACCCCCGTCCCCATTAGCACTCCAGTGGACATCCTCAAGGCTACGCTGGGCCGGCAGGCATCCGACGCGATTCTCGATTTGGCCGGCCGGAAGCTCAACACGCACCACCGGCGGGGCGGCGAGGGCGTTCGCCGTGCCTGCACCTGCGGCTGCACCGAAGCCATCCAGAAGGTCTTCGAGCACCACGAAGAGGTTGCCAAGCAGGATTACATTGGCGGCGCGGTGGATGACATGGTCTATTTCGTCCACCAGCACGTCGAACGCATCGAGCATTACCGGGCGTTTGTTGACAGCTTGATTCCGTTCTTGCAGGCCAGGGCCGCCGCGTCGCCTGAGTTGAAGCCGTATGTCGAGAGCCTGGAACAGATTGCGAGTCAGATCCCCGAGGAATGCGCCGCGCAGAAGGAGAACATGAAATCCCTGGCCCATGCCGACGACTTGGCCCGGAAGACCCTGGCTTTGGCGAGCAAGCGTGACACGAACAACATAAAAGCTTATATGGAGCTGCTTGCCGCCTGGCGAGAAATGGGCGGCGCTCAAGACTATGTGGTCGCTCGATGCCACGAGATTACCCGGCAGTTGTGCCAACAGGCTGGTTATGGATGTGTGAGCCAGCCCAAAGCCGTGGCCTTGGCCCAGGAGATTCGGGCCCGTTGCCGGGCATGCCTGAGAAATCCCGATGGCTATGAAATCTGGGCCGATTACTGAGGGAACGAAGATGAGACTGCATGGTCCGGCCGCGCTGGTCCTCGCCGCGGCGATAGCTTTGTCTCCAGGTTGTGAGCGCAAGGCCGCCACAGATAATTCTCCGGTCAGCACCGCTACCACTGAGAAGCACGATTCTCCCAAGCCAGAAACAGACCCGGCGGCGAGCATGGTGCGGATTCCCGGCGGCAGCTTCACCATGGGGGACAAGACGCAGGTTGATGCGCCGCCGCACGAGGTGACGGTGAGTGCTTTTTACATGGACAAATGCCTCGTGACCCAAGAGCAGTATCAAAAGGCCATGGGCGCGAATCCCTCGCGATGGAAAGTAGGCAAGAACCCCGTCGAACAGGTCCGCTGGTCCGATGCGGTAAAGTTCTGTAATCGGCGCTCCGAACTCGAGAATCTACAGCCGTGCTACGACCTCAAGACCTGGAATTGCAACTTTGGGGCCAATGGGTACCGGCTGCCCACCGAAGCGGAGTGGGAGTACGCCTGCCGAGCCGGAACAGCCACCGCCTATTTCTTCGGCGATAACCCCTCGAAACTCGGTGAATACGCCTGGTTTGACAAGAACTCAGCGCGCCGCGCCCAACCGGTCGGTCAGAAACTGCCGAATCCGTGGGGCCTGTATGATATGTGCGGCAATGTGTGGCAATGGTGCAACGATTTTTACAAGGTGGATTACTACCAAGAAGCGCCGCACCAGGACCCCAAAGGGCCGAACGCAGGGCAAACAAAAGTGGTGCGCGGGGGTGCCTGGCGCTTCGGCGCGGACACCTGCCGGTCCGGGTATCGTTACAACGAGAACCCGGGCTACGCGGATGTCTGTTTTGGCTACGATATTTATGGCTTCCGCTGTGTTCGGGCGGCTGGCGCCGCCGGAGCCCCAACCAGGAATTGAGCCAACGCTATGAGAAGCCTCGGCACGCGCCGGGGAGGCAGAACCCGCTTAGGAATGGCCCGTAATAGTCCTATAATCGCCTCCGGGGCATCCGTGACCCGCCTGCCTAAGGTGTATGTGCCTCTGGGGCAATATCCATGTTACAAATGTGCGGTACGGGCTGTATTCAAACCCAGGCATCAGCCCGTGTGACTTTGGGCGACAGGTGACCGGGCTGTCCAGCCTCGCCGCTCGCGGCGAATTAAGCGGCGCACCCAACCTCTCTTTGACATCCACTCCAGGGCGACTCTAGATTGGAAGCAGGCAAGGCAAGCAATGATTATATGAACGCGACAAGAATGCTCCACGACTTGGGCCAGAGCCTCTGGCTCGACAACATCACGCGCGACCTCCTTCGCAGCGGCACCCTCAAGCGTTACATTGATGAACTGTCGGTCACCGGGCTGACCTCGAATCCCACAATCTTCGACCAGGCGATCAAGAACAGCACCTCCTACGACGTGGCGATCCGCGACCGCCTCCGACAAGGCAAGGCGGCCGAGGCGCTGTTTTTCGAACTGGCGCTGGAAGACCTCCGGCAGGCAGCCGACTTGTTCCGAGCGGTCTATGACAGGACAAATGGCCTGGACGGCAGGGTGTCGCTGGAAGTGTCACCCCTGCTGGCCCACGACACAGCCAGCACGCTGGCCCAAGCCAAGGAACTCTTCGCACGGGCCGCTCGCCCGAATCTGTTCATCAAGATCCCAGGCACCCCGGAAGGGCTGCCGGCCATTGAGGCGGCGATCTTCGCGGGCGTGCCGGTCAACGTGACGTTGCTGTTCTCACGCGAGCAGTATCTGGCGGCGGCGGAGGCGTTCCTGCGCGGCACCGAACGGCGCATCGCCGCCGGGCTCAAGCCCAATGTGGATTCTGTCGCCTCGCTATTCGTCAGCCGTTGGGACGGCGCGGTGGCGGGCAAAGTGCCCGCCGCGCTGACCAACCAACTGGGCATCGCGATCGCCCGGCGTACCTACGTGGCCTACCGCGACCTGCTGGACTCCCCCCGCTGGCTACGCGCTTACAACTCCGGCGCCCGGCCACAGCGCCTCCTGTGGGCCAGCACCGGAACCAAGGACCCGAAAGCTCCCGATGTGCTCTACGTGAAGGCCCTCGCTGCCCCTTTCACGGTCAACACGATACCGGACGCCACCCTAAAGGCCTTTGCCGACCACGGAGAGGCCGGCCCGATCATGCCGGCTGACGGGGGTGACTGCGAGACGGTATTGGCGGACTTTGTCAGGGCCGGGATCAACATAGACACTCTCGCCGCCCAGTTACAGGATGACGGCGCCAAATCGTTCACCAAGTCCTGGAATGAACTGATGGCAGTTATCGCATCGAAGACCGCCGCGCTCAGGGAGGTCGCGTGACGACGCTTATGAAGCCAACGGTCGAACCCATTACCAAACTCAAGGCATGGAAGGCACTCGCGGCACACTACCAGACCGTCCGCAAGGTGCATCTCCGAGAGCTGTTTGCGGCTGACCCTAAACGCGGCGAGCGGTTGACGGCGGAAGCCGCCGGCCTCTTTCTGGATTACTCCAAGAACCGCGTCACGGATGAAACCCTCAAACTGCTCGTGCAACTGGCAACCGAATGCGACTTGCGCGAGCGCATTGACGCGATGTTCCGGGGGGACAAGATCAACCTCACGGAGAACCGCGCCGTCCTGCACGTGGCCCTCCGCGCGCCGAAAGACGCCTCTATCCTCGTGGACGGCAAGAACGTTGTCCCCGACGTGCATGCCGTCCTGAGCAAGATGGCCGACTTCTGTAACTGCGTCCGGAGCGGCGGTTGGAAGGGCTACACCGGCAAACGCATCCGCAACGTGGTCAACATTGGCATCGGCGGCTCCGACCTCGGGCCGGTCATGGCGTACGAAGCGCTCAAACATTACAGCGAGCGGGCTATGACCTTCCGGTTCGTTTCCAACGTTGACGGGATTGATTTCGTGGAAGCGACCCGGGACCTCGCCCCAGGTGAGACGCTGTTCATCGTGTCCTCCAAGACCTTCACCACGCTGGAGACCATGACCAATGCCCAAAGCGCCCGCAATTGGTTGCTCAAGCCCCTGGGCGGAGACAAGAGCACCGTCGCGAAGCACTTCGTCGCCGTCTCGACCAATGCGCAGAATGTATCCGAGTTTGGCATTGATACGGCCAATATGTTCGCCTTCTGGGACTGGGTGGGCGGGCGCTATTCCATGTGCTCAGCGATTGGCCTCTCAACCATGCTCGCCATCGGCCCGGAGAACTTCCGCGCGATGCTCGACGGCTTTCGCCAAATGGACGAGCACTTCCGCACCGCGCCGTTCGAGCGGAACCTGCCGGTACTTATGGCCCTGCTGGGCATCTGGTACAACGACTTCTTCGGCGCGCAGACCGCCGCGGTCCTGCCCTACGAGCAATACCTGAAACGGTTCCCGGCCTACTTGCAGCAGATGACGATGGAGAGCAACGGCAAACGCGTGACACTGGAGGGCACCACCGTGGATTACGATACCAGTCCCGTGTATTGGGGCGAGCCAGGCACCAACGGCCAGCACTCGTTCTACCAGTTGATTCACCAGGGGACGCGGCTCATCCCGTGCGACTTCATCGCCTTTGGCCACGCCCTGACGCCCCTTGGGTGCCACCACGATCTGCTGCTGGCGAACGTCTTTGCACAAAGCGAGGCCCTGGCTTTTGGCATGACACCGGAGCAGGTCAAGGCCGAAGGCGTGCCGGATTGGCTCGTGCCGCACCGGGTCTTCGAGGGCAACCGCCCGTCCAACACCCTCCTCGCCGATCGGCTCACGCCTGAAACGCTTGGCAAGCTGGTCGCGCTCTACGAGCACAACGTCTTCACCCAGGGCGCCATCTGGCAGATTGACTCTTTCGATCAGTGGGGCGTGCAACTGGGCAAGGTGCTGGCCCAGCGCATTGTTCCGGAACTGGGGAGCAAGACCGCGCCCGAAGTCAAACATGACAGCTCAACCAACAACCTGATCCGCCGGTACCGGAAGCTGAAAGGGTCGTAGGCCTGCGCCATGGAGATTCGAGTGCTGGCGGATGCTGCGACGGTCGCCGCAGAGGCGGCCAAGGTCATCGCCGAAGAGGGCAGGGGAGCGGTGGCGGCGCGTGGACGGTTCAGCCTGGCTGTCAGCGGCGGCCAAACGCCCTCGCAAATGCTACGGGCGCTGGCACGCGAGGATCTCGCCTGGGACAAAGTGTATGTCGTGCAGGTGGATGAGCGAGTGGCTCCGGCGGGAACCCCGGAGCGCAACCTCACCGGCTTGCGCGACAATCTGCTCGCGCACGTTCCTCTTCCCCCGGAAAACGTTTGCGCGATGCCCGTTGATTCCCCCGACCTTGAGGCTGCCGCCAGGGAGCACGCCCTCAGCCTTCGGGAGATCGCCGGCGCCCCGCCGGTCCTCGACCTGGTTCACTTGGGCCTAGGCTCTGACGGCCACACCGCCTCGTTGGTGCCTGGCGACCCGGTGCTAGACGTTACCGACGCAGATGTCGCGCTAACGCAACCTTATCAAGAACGGCGGCGGATGACCTTGACTTTCCCGGTGCTCAATCGTGCCCGCCGCATCCTGTGGGTGGTAACCGGCGGCGAGAAGGTCGGCATGCTGCGGTGCCTGCGCGACGGCGAGGTGACCATTCCCGCCGGCTTCGTCCGCCGGGATCACGCGCTGGTGCTCGCCGACCGCGCTGCGGCCGCCAAGCTCTGACTGACCTTCCCCCATCGACGAAGACGAGGTTGGCGGTGACTTGCTTGCACAAGTCCTTCTAGCCGCGTCCCTTACGCAGGTTGGTCAGCCGTCGTTTGTTGGCTTTTCTTAGAGACAACATCGGTGGTTTTAACTTTGGCAATGCCTCCAGCACCTCGGTCTGCGCCGGTGGATAGCTGCTGGGCAATCTCCACAATTCCAGTTCGCTGTCGCCCAACCGAACCAAACGGACAGCCTTGAGCTGCTCCAGCCCATCCTCGACGGTTAAGCCCAGCGGTGCCAGCCGCCGATCCAACTCCCGCGCCAGCTTCAGCGCCAGCAAGCAAACCAGGGCGTGCCCGCGCGTGCGACCTTCCTTACGCAGGAAAATCGGCCGCAATTCCAGCAGCCCCGTCTTGAGCGTGCGAAAGTCCCGCTCCACCCGTGTCAGATCCAGATAGCGGTCATGCACTTGCTGAGTGTCGGCCACCACCTTGGGCACATCGCTTTCGATCACATAGCACCCGTCCAGTTCGGCCTGCTTCTGGCGCGCCGCCACGTCCTCGGTCCAAACCACTTTGCGTCCGGCCAATTCCACCTTCACCCATCCCTGGAGCCGATACCTGGTCAGCAGCCCCTGGGCTCGCTTGAGCGAACTGTCCGGCTTGCTCCGGGGCTTCTGCTCCACCTGCTGATTGCGCGCCGTGATCTTGGCTTGCACTCGCGCCCACTGGTCCGCACGCCGCGCTCGTTCCCGAGCCTGAGTCTGGGGATTGCACCGGAGCACGTAACGCTTGCCCCCCACCTCCACCTCCGCCGGCTTGTCCTCAAAGAGTTCCAGTTGCAGAACGTTCTTGCCCAGCAGCGCTCGGATTTGCGGATCGGTCAGGGCCGTCACGTAACAGAATCGGGCTTCGCCCAGCGCCACCTTGCCCAAGCGCTTAATCATGCCCCGGTCTCCCACCATCGCCACCTCCTCCGCTCCAAAACGCACCTTGAGCTTCTGCACCGCATCCAGGAAAGTCGGCGGATCGCCGGTGTTGCCCCGGTAGAGTTGAATCGCCATTGGTTCCCCAGTCCCGTCGGTCAATAGCCCGGCCACCAACTGCTTCTTGCCCGGTTTGCCCTCCCGCTTATACCCAAAGTCGGCCAACTCATTTTCCCAGCCCTCAAAATACACGCTGGTCACGTCATACAGATAGAAAGCTCGCCCTTGGCAGGCTGCCGGCTTAGGCGCCAATGCCGCCTCAATGCTCGTCTGGCGTCTGGCCATGTCCTCCAGTGCGGCGTAGAGATCGTCCTCATCGAAACCGCCCACCCGGAGGATTTCCTTGACCGCGTGGTCCTCACTCCACCGCACGGCCGACAAGCGGCTGCCCCGGTGGGCCAGTCGAGCGTAGACCAGGAACAAAGCCAGCCGCTGGACGCGGCTTTCTTCGCCCACAGCTTGGACCAGGCCCATCTCCCGAGCCAAGCCATCCAGGGCGGCCAGGACACCGTAGCACGGCCCCATGTGAATGGCGGAGGAAGATGCCGCGCCACTAGCCGGCGGGCCGGGGACCTCGGGCGGCGGTGGTTGGTGTTTGCAGTGCCGCTCGATCAGTTCGATGAGATCGGGCGGGAGCTTGGAAAGGTTGGCCAGCGTTTCATGGACGACCACCGATTTGGGGGCGGGGGCTCCGGCAGCGGGGCGCCCGGGCGGGCGCTTGGCCGGCACGCGTTTGCCCTGGACCAAGAGGACGGATTGGTACTCTTTGCCCGCCAGGACGCTGCGGTTGCGTTTGATGAACACGATGGTTGGAACATACGCGTGGAGCGGGGAAGGCGCAAGATATATATTGCATTATTAGAGACAACACTTCAGACGCATAATAAGCCTGATGGCGTGGAGGCTTTCATTCATAAACCCCATACGGATGGGGGAAGATCGGTCTGACGGCCGCCGGGGTCCGCGCCCCAAAGGGGTTAATAGTATTGACCTGCCGGCCGGTCTGATTACGCTGGGGGCATGGCGCAGAAGCTGCAAGTGCCGTATCCGGGGGCGAGTTATCATGTTATGAATCGTGCGGATCGCCGAGAGGCCATTTTCAAAGCGGAATTGGCAGACCCTTTTCCATCGCCACTCAAGGTGCTGATGGCCGCCGGCAGAGCAACTTCCTTTCCGTTTAGTTCTGAGACCAATTAAACCTCGCAAAAGTCCTCAAGCCTATGTTCAAGCTCCTTGGCACCGATAAGAAAGAGTACGGCCCGGTTAGCGCCGATCAAATCAAAGCGTGGATTGCGCAAGGCCGCGCCAACGCCCGGACCCAATTGCAGGCCGCCGGCTCCACCGAATGGAAGCCGCTGGCGGAATTCCCGGAGTTTGGCGCCGTCCTCCAGCACGCCGGGGGAGCCGCTGTCCGCCCGGCGGTCGCGATGGAAACCCAGCCAGCCGCGGCGCCGCCCAAGACCAGCGGCTTGGCGGTGACCTCGCTGGTCCTCGGCTGCCTGGGGTTGTTGACCTGTGGCATCACCTCGCTGGTCGGCCTGGTGCTGGGCATCATCGCCCTGGTGCGAATCAACAAGAGCAAGGGTCAACTGGGGGGACAAGGCCTGGCGCTGGCCGGCACCATCGTCTCGGCTGCGTTTCTGCTGTTGGCTGCGTTTCTGCTGTTGGCTCCAATCCCAGCCGCTATGCTCCTGCCCGCGCTGGCCAAGGCCAAACAGAAGGCCACAGGCATCCAATGCATGAACAACGTCAAACAGCTCAACCTCGGCCTGGTCATGTATGCCGGCGATAATAAGGACCTGTTCCCCTCCGGCACTGCCTGGTGCGACGCACTCATACCCTATCTGGGCGGTTCTACTAATGCCTTTGTTTGTCCGCAGGGCGCACCGAACCGGCGGTGCCATTATGCCGTCAACGCCCGGCTGGCCGGGCGCAGCATCAAAGAGATCCAGGCGCCTGCCCAGACGGTGCTGGTCTTCGAGATTGATGGCGGCTGGAATGTAAGCGGCGGCCGTGAGCTGCTCCCAGTCAAGGGCCGCCACGCTGGAGCCTGCGTCGTCGGGTTTGCCGACGGCCACGCCGAGATGGTGCGGCCGGCGCGTCTGGAACAACTCCACTGGGAACCCTAATGAGCCATTAACTGGCCGCTTCACGTTCTCTTAAGGTTGGTCTTGCTAAGTTGCCCCGTAAGATAAAGACATGTCTTGGGCCGTGGTTGGGCGAAGAATGCCTTAACGTTAGAAAACAATAAACAAAGACAAGAATATGAAGCAATTGAATCGTTGGTTAGGCTTGGTGGCAGCCGCCGCCATGCTGTGTTGGGTGGCCAGCAGTGCGCTGGCACAAGATGATAACCCTGGTGGCCCAGGCGGTCCTCCTGGGGGGCCTGGCGGTCAGGGTGGCCCCGGGGGTCCTGGCGGACCTGGCGGACCGGGTGGTCCCGGCGGTCCCGGCGGTCCCGGTGGACCTGGTGACATGGGCGGTCCGGGCATGGGCCCAGGCGGTCCCGGTGGACCTGGTCCGATGAACTTCGATCCGGCGCAAATGCAGCAGATGTTCTTGGAGCGCTACCGACAAATGCTCGAGGTCAGCAACGACGACGAATGGACGGCCATTAAGCCGCTGGTTCAGAAAGTGATGGAAGCGCGGATGGCGGGGTTTGCCGGCATGGGTCGCGGGATGATGATGGGCGGTCCTGGCCGTGGCGGTCCGGGCGGCGGTCCCAACGCGCAAGCCGGCCCGGGTGGAGGTCGGGCGGGCATGTTTGGCCCGACCATGCCGGAGGCGGAAGCGCTGCAGAAGGCAATCGACGCCAAGGCATCCAAAGCTGAGATCAAGGCGGCGCTCGACAAGTTCGTCGCTGCCCGGCAGGCGAAACAGAATGAGCTGCAACAGGCGCAGGATAATTTGCGCAAGGTGCTCACCGGCCGCCAGGAGGCCACTGCCACCCTCAACGGGTTGCTGTAAGCGCCTGTTTGGAAGCTGGAGCGGCGTCTCGGCAGAGCGCCGCCAGCTTCTGCGACATTAGACAGCGGCGCTCTGCCGAGGCGCCGCTACGAGGTTCATGAACAACCTCCACGCGTCCGACTCGCGCGTAGGGACCATGGGCGGAGTCGGCTTGAAAGTAGGGCAGGCGTCCCGCCTGCCCCGACCAATAGGGTAAGGCAGGCGAGACGCCTCACGTGTTTGGCGGTCAGATCGGCAGCCCTGGCGGCGGCTTGCGCCGTCGCGCGCGTCAGGCCGTGGCCAGCTCACGCACCTGAGCCACATCGCGGCGGGCGATGGGACGTAGTTGCCCAGGCAGCAGACACGCGACAAGAGGTGCGAAAGCAGACAGACCCTTAGGCCATTGCATGCTCAAAGCACTATGGCGTAAAGACGGCTTTGTCCACTGTCCGCACCATGCGAATGAGCAGGGCAAACACGCAATTACGAATGTGCGAAAAGCTAGTGAGGGGCTGTGATGGTGCCGTAGGTTCCAAGGTAAAGGCCAAATTCTTCTTGGCAGGGGGCGGGGCAGGGTTGGCGGACACTTTTGTGCGGTTTGTCCTGTCGGGAGAGAGCCGGGCCGCCCGACAGCCAACCGAAGCAATGGATTGGGAGCGCCCAGCGAGGGGCAATTCCTGATCCCTAGATGTGCAAGTGTTGAGTTTTGAACTCCTCCGCCAGCAGGGAGTAGGATAGTGCATCACTCGGCTTTCCGCGGAGCACGAGTCTTTTCCTCAAAATGCCCTCGAAGCGGACCCCGAGCTTTTCCGCAATCCGGATGCTGGCTCGGTTTCCCGCTGGGATGATGAACTCCAGGCGGTTGAGACCGAGTTCCTCGAACGCGAAACGCGCCGCCAGCCGAGCCGCTGCGGCTCCCACTCCCTTGCTGGACTGCGGCGTGCGCACCCAGTAGCCCAGGTTGGCGAATCGGTGGGTGCGATTTACGCCACTCAAGCCGATGCTCCCGAGCAGATTTCCCCCTTTGTAGCAAAGCGGAGTGGAAGATTGAAGCCGCCACGCTATAGGGTTGGGGGCCATTTCTGTTTGCGTACTGGGGCCTGTTAGGAATCGGCAAAGTTCGGAAGATACCTGAGCGGGCTATTCTCCGCTCGACTGGTTTCCTGGCGTCGGTGCATCACGATTCTACAAGAGCGATTTGACTCGCAGGACGACAGCCTCAACATTCTTAGACAAAGAACCCGACCGGCGACGCTTTAAGTTCTGAAATCGCGTGAATAGCGGTTCCACAAATGAGATGGCGAAACAAACGGATTGGGAGCGGTGGGTGCTTAACCACGCTCCCGGACTGCTGCTCTTTGCCCGCCAACAAGGCCGCTGCGAGGCGGATGCGCAGGACCTGGTGCAGGAGGCAGTGGTTGAAGCCTGGCAGCGGCAGGCTGATGGCGCGCCGCCACCGCTCGCCTTGGTTTTCGCCACCATACGCCGCCGGGCGGCGGATTGGGGGCGCAGCCAGGACCGCCGCGCCGCCCGCGAGGCCGCCGCGCACGCC
>Ga0224558_1003670_pt1 | contig 12554 bp, 8 predicted proteins | sample 714S32024metaG_FD_180682 | JGI IMG/M metagenome (GOLD analysis project Ga0224558, IMG submission 180682) | Peat soil microbial communities from Stordalen Mire, Sweden - 717 S3 20-24 | ecosystem: Environmental > Terrestrial > Soil > Wetlands > Peat | place: Sweden: Norrbotten County, Stordalen... | reverse complement strand
TGCTTCGAAAACCAGATCCAGCAACCACTGCGGAGCCGTTGCCACTGACTCATCCGGATTGAGGTATTCATGAGCAGCCCTGGAGAAATAGCGAGAAGGAGGCAGCAGAACGAAGTCGTTGTCTCCGTGTATTGTCAGTCCCGGTTCTGGATCCCTGCCGCCGCGGCGCATGACGAGACCCACTGGATACCGGAAATAGGCGAAGGCAGACTCGCCGGCCCGCGAGGTGAGACTCTGGGAATCCGAGAACTCATCCATATATAAGGATGTGAACCGGCTCAGTGCAACGCGGCCGAGTGCGCCCTGCACTTCGAGCACGAAAACTCTGGACGCTTGGCCAGTGGCTAGACCCCAGCGGAAAGCTGGATTTAAGTAGGCCAGTTCTTCAAGGGTAATGAGATCGTTGGTCGCTTCTGCGATCCGATCTCTTATCACTGGCGCATACAGTGAGATGGCTGGTGGAATTGGAAAAATCCGCCAGCCACGATTGGCTGCATCGCGAAGGCCTGCATAGATTTTGGCTGGGTTGCATGACGCGTAAGTGTTGGCGACAGACTGCGCAAGGCGTTCATGTTGTTTGAGAAACGCTTCTACTGAAATCATCTTGTATTCCTTTTTTGGTTGAGCAGCGACGCGTACTCGGTGATGGGAACGAGTTGCTGGATTGTTAGGCGTTTGCGGTTGAAACAGGATGATGCAGGAGGAATTGCCTGGTTTTTCCGGACAATTGGAAAACGGCGCCGCCGGTGTTGTTCGAGCAGACGCCGCATTGGAAAACCACAGACACTCATTCGAGGCACAAAAAAGCCGCTCTAGGATGAGCGGTACCTTGGATGCGCTTGTGAAGAGAATTGTTCTACGCCGCTTGCTGATGGAGGTAGGCGTAGATCGTTTCGCGGCTAACGCTGAATTCGCGCGCCAACGCCGCCTTCTTTTCCCCGGCTGCGGAACGCTGGCGAATCTCAATGATGGTGTCCGCGCTCAGCGTTGGCTTTCTCCCTTTGTATTTGCCAGCGGCTTTGGCGAGCGCAATGCCTTCGCGTTGCCGCTCCAAGATTAACGCCCTCTCGAATTCGGCCACGGCGCCCAACATCGACAACAGGAGATTTGCCATTGGAGAGTCATCGCCGGTAAAGGTCAGAGACTCTTTAATGAATTGAACGGCCACGCCGCGAGCTGTCAGATCCTTGACCAGCAGGCGAAGATCGGTCAAGTTGCGAGCAAGCCGATCCATGGAGTGAACAACGAGTATGTCTCCTTCGCGGCAAAACTCCAGAGCGGCTAGCAACTGAGGTCGTGCCGTATTCTTGCCGCTGGCTTTGTCTTCAAAAATCTTGTCGATGGAAATACCTTCGAGCTGGCGGCCAGTATTTTGGTCCACAGTCGACACGCGTTTATAACCAATCCGTTGCCCGGCCATAGTTATACCTCCCAAAGTGTCAGATGAAATTTAAGACGTACTGGGTATTTACTTGACGCCACCGACCCCAAGATGTAGCGTTTTGGGGGTATGAACCAAGAAGATTATCCTCGAACTGTGTTGGATTTGGAGCAGCGTTTCGGTAACGAAGAGGCTTGCATTGAGTATCTTGCAACTCTGCGCTGGCCCGACGGCTGGGTGTGTCCACGCTGTGCGGGGACCGAGGCATGGCTGCTCGGACGAGATCGCTGGCGTTGCGGCAAGTGTCGGTATGAGATGTCGGTTATGGCTGGCACGGTGTTTCAGGACAGTCATCTGCCTCTGACGATCTGGTTTCAGGCGATGTGGCAGATGACCCGCCAGAAGAACGGTATCAGCGCCTTGGGCCTGCAACGAGTTCTTGGCTTGGGTAGTTACAAGACAGCCTGGGCGTTGCTACACAAGTTGCGTAGGGCCATGGTTCGTCCGGGTCGAGATCGCTTGGACGGAGTTATTGAAGTGGACGAGACCTATTGGGGAGGCGTGGAAGCAGGCGCCATCGGCAGGTTGATCGAGAGCAAAGCACTGGTGATCGTTGCTGCACAGGAAGATGGAAAAGGAATTGGCCGCATCCGTCTGCGTACGATCCCTGACCTGTCCAAGGCCACTCTGCACGGGTTTATCAAGGAATCTATTGTGCCAGGCAGCACGGTTCGCACCGACGGCTTCCCCTCCTATCCAGGCTTGGAAGAATATGGCCACGAACTTCATGTGCAGCGCCATCAAGAAGAGGGGGAGTACGTTCTGCCTCGCGTTCATCTGGTCATATCGCAACTGAAACGCTGGTTGCTCGGCACACATCAGGGCTCAGTCGGACACGATCACTTGGACGACTATCTGAACGAGTTTACTTTCCGCTTTAACCGCCGAAAATCGGCCTCACGCGGAAAACTGTTCTATCGGCTGGCTCAACAGGCGGTGCAAATAGAACCGGTTCCGTTCGCTATTCTGGTCAAACCACAACTGGTGGTACCGGGTGGCGTGAAGTAAATACCCAGTTAAGATGATTTGCTGAAAATCATTTTGGCCACTGTGTCGCCTGCCCATTTCTTGCCGAATGATCACAGGTACCACGTCGTGCTATTCGAAAACAGAGTCGCATTAAAGCAGGTAGGATCAACACCTTATAGGCGTTTTTGTGCTATCGACCTACAAGGCCAACTCGAGCCAAGTCTGGAGTGAGAGACCAGGGTTCCACCTTCCAACGCCGCGTAGGGGCAAGACGGTTTCCAGTCTTTCATGGAAGTGAGCCGCACACGGCTGACTTACTCCTCGACAATGGCCAGATCCCACGGCGCCAGGGTCAGTACCGAAGCTTTCGCTACCGGCTTGCCGTCGAGCAGATTGGTTCCGGCGGCGTAGGCATAAGGAACTTCGACCTCGGCGCTGGAGTAGTTGAAGTAATAGTGAATGTGTTTGCCCAAGCGGTTGATTCCGTGGGTCACGTGAACGTCGGCGTGCAATTGCTGATCGGCTCCGGCAAGGCCAAGCTTCTCGATGCTGCCGCGCAAGACCGCGGTTTGCAGCTCCTTCGAGAGATAGGTTCCCTCATAGAGCAGGCTTCCCGCGCCAAACTGATTTTCCGTGATGGCCGGCCACTTTCCGAAGAAAGGATGGTCATAGGTTGCCAGCGTCTTGGCATGTTCTGGCAGCAGGAATTCCGACCAGTAGGAAACATTGTTTCCTTGGCCCACGTGGAAGGGATCGCCTTTGAGCTGAAGCGGAGTTTCGAGGTTCGAAAACTCCTGATAGCTGAAGCCGGCGGCCTCGCGCAACGGTCCCGGAGCGCGCACCCAGCGCACCGCCGAGTTCTCGTTGGCAAATCCGCTCTTGAAGGTCATCACCACGTGCCCGCCGTTTTTCACGTAATCGGAAATGCGCTGCAAGAGCGCGTCGTCCGCAATGTAGAGCGCCGGCACAATCAGCAGCTTGTAAGCCGAGAAATCCTGCGTCTCCGGGAAGACGAAGTCCGAGCCAATGTTCAGGTCATAGAGGCAATGATGAATCTGCTGCACCAGCGAGTCATAGCCGTCGACCGTGTGCGACCAACTCCACACTGGAACCGGCCCGCCATAGGGCATATAGCTGATGGCGTTCATCGAGTCGCGGCTCCACAAAATGGCCACCTGGTTGTGTATCCGCAAGCCGACCAGATGGGGGCCAATCTTTTGTAACTCATGCGCGGTGCGGCTGACCTCGGCGTAGGCGCGGTTGGGCTCCAGATCGTGCGACAGAACGCCTTTCCAGTAGGTTTCCTGTCCTCCGGCAATGGAGGCCCAGTGCCAATATTCAACCATGTTGGCGCCGTTGGAAAGATGCGTATAAACGTCCTGACGCATCTGGCCGTCGTAGGGCGGAAATTGGCTGGCGGAATCCCAGCCTATGGTCTGAGCGTTGGTCTCGGTGATGAGGAAGTTCCCGTGCTTGAGAGAGCGGGAAAAATCCTCCTGAATGGACTGGATGGAGCCGTCGAAGTGGTTCTGAGTGCCGTGATAGACGTTGTCGGCGACGATGTCGAGGTTATCGGCAATGGCCTCTTCGTTCACATCACGCTTCATCATGCCGCCGTAATCGGTGGTGACGAACTGGCCGGGTCCGGCGGATTCTTTCACCAGCGCGGCCTGCCAGTGGAGAAAGTCAGTGACCCGCATCTGGCTCCAGCGGCTCCACTCCAGCTTGTAGCCGGTCGAGATGGTTCCGTCGCGCAGCGGCAGATCTTCCCAGGTGTGCAGGTTTTCGCCCCAGTAGTTCAGGAACCAGGCCTTGCTGAGCGCCTCGGGAGTGCCGAACTTCTTTTCCAGATGATGCTGAAAGCCAATGAAGTTGTCGGGGCTGGCTGAGTCGTAGCTCGAGGTTTCGTTGTCCAGTTGCCAACCGATGACGGTGGGGTTGTCCTTGTAGTGGGCCACGATGTGGCGGATCAGCCGCTCGGCATAGAAGCGGTAGGCGGGCGCGTCGGTGTCCATGTTCTGCCGCATTCCGTAGGTGCCTTCCACGGTTGCGCCGCCGAAGTTGCCACCGGGAATGCGGCGGGCAAGTATCTCGGGATGCTGATGGGCCATCCAGGCCGGAATCGAATAGGTGGGCGTACCCAGAATCACCTTGATGCCAGCCTTGCCCATGGCGTCAACCACGCGATCCATCCAGGCGTACTCAAAGCGCCCGTCCTCCGGCTCCCACAGGCTCCAGGTGGATTCGCCCATGCGAACCACGTTGAGGCCAGAGGCCTTCATGAGGGCCACGTCCTTGTCCAGCCGCGCCGTCTGGTCGCCGGGCATGTACTCGTTGTAATAGGCCGCGCCATAAAGCACCGTGGGAAAATCAAGCGCCGCCTGCGCGGCGATAGAAGTTGCCCCCCATGGTAAAAGAGCCATGGCGAGAAGGTCAAGAATTCGCTTGCTGCGTGACGGCATAAAAATATCCTTCCAACTGGTTGTCATCGGCTATTTCGCATTGCTTCAATTAGTAATACACTGGACGCTCCACCCTGGCCGCGTACTCGCTGTTGCGGCCAGGGTGGAATAGCTCAGCATCGACAGGTGAAGAGTGCTAGAAGGTGAGCTTCAAGGCACCCTGCATCACGCGTGGTCCTTCCGCCCCAACCGAGGTAATCTGCGAGGGCGAACCCACCGAGATGTCGCTGGTTGTCACACCGGCATTGGTGGGCGCAGCAAAGCTGGTGTGGTTGAAGGTGTTAAACAGCTCCCAGCGGAACTGAAGGCCATAGCGCTCCTGGAACTTCCAGTTCTTGCTGATCGAAGTATCCGCGGTGTTGAGGTAGGGCGCGCGGAAGATATTGCGGCCAGAGTTACCGAAGGTTCCCGCCGCGTTGTTTTGGAAGGCGGACATGTTGACGTAGTTGGCCAGCCACTCGGCGCGGCTGCCATGATGAACATTAGCGGAGACGCCCGAGACCCAGTCGGCGCGGTCGTGATCCACATCCGAGCCCGAGTTGTTGCCGCCATTGCCAGCGGCGATGCCAAAGGGCCGGCCAGACTCCAGCGTGTAGATCGAGCTCAAACCCCACGAGCCCAGCAGGTTCCTCACCAGGGGCTTGCTGCCCCGCAGTTCCGGCGAGGTGTAGGTAAAGTTGGTGGTCGAGATGAGGGGGACGTTCAGGTCCGAAGTACCCCGATTGCGCCGCAACTGGCCAGGAAGCGAATCCGTAATGGCGGGAGTGCTTCCACCCTCCGAAATATCTCCCGTGGAGGCGGCATCGATCACTTTGGACCAGGTGAAGTTGGAGTGAATCTGGAAGCCGTGCGACATGTGCTTGTCGACCGAGGCCTGCAAGGAGTGATAGGAGGCGGTGCCGCCGCTGTCGTCGGTGAGAATCTGCCCCAGGTTGGCATAAGGCCGCACACCCGCTTGCAGCGTCGAGTTCCACTCGCCCGCGTTTTGGTCAATGACCACGCTTTCGTGATAGGTCTCGCTGCCCACATAGGCCGCGTGGACGGCAATGGTTGGCGAAAGCTGCTGCTCAACCGACAGGCTCCAGCTCTGCGTCATGCTCTCGCGGAAATTGTTGGAGAAGATGGCATCCAGGGTCATGGGAGTCTGGAAGGTTGCGGTTTTCGCTGGGGCCGTAGTAATCGACGCGAAGGGCGGGAAGGGATTTCCACCCGCCAGCGAGGCCCAGGGAGTTTGCAGCGAAATCGGCGTCGTGGAAGTGCCCTGCAAGGTAAAGGTCGGGCTGAAGGGAGCAATGTCCGCCACGTGGTTGTAATACGAATAGGGCATGGGGCCGGTGAAGAGGCCAAAGCCGGCGCGAATCGAGGTGTGAGGCGCAAAGCGCGGCTGCCAGATCAAGCCAAAGCGCGGCTGGAAGTAGCCCCACGAGGTCGGCATCAATGAGGAATTGACCCCCTTGTCGCCAGGGAAATTCACGCCCAGCGGAGCATTGGGGAACATGGTGCTTTGCTGTCCGGGAATGAAGGCCGCGCCGCGCCCGCCCACCGAGGTTGGAGGAAGATTCGGGTCCAGACGAAGGCCCGCCGTCAAGGTCAAATTCGGTTTCAGGCGATATTGTTCTTGTGCAAAGAAGCCAACCTGCCAGCCAAGGATGTCGGCAATTTCACCGCCGCCCTGTTCATACCGATCCGCGTCGCCGAGCAGAAAATCGGCCAAGCCGGAGCCAGTGTAGGCACCACCGAAATCGATGATGGGAGCGACCGGGTAATCGGTGTTTTCCTCGGCAAACTGCCGATGCAGATCGACGCCGGCCGAGATCGTGTGATTCTTGATGGTCTTGGTAACCTGATCAGAGATGCCCCAGGTGCTTCTGCGCTCGTCCATGAAGTAGCCCCAGCCGGAGTTAACGCCGTTGGTGACCGTGAGGCCTTCCAGGTCGCAATGACCAGGCAATTCATTCACCGCAATGTAGCGGGACCAGCAAACGTCCTTGCCGCTGTTGTCGAGCGCCTGCGCCGTGTCGTTAATATCCATCTGCGAGTAGTAAGCGCTGAAGTTGTTGACAGTCGAGGCGTTGATCATCCAGGTGTGCCCCAGAGCCACGTTGTAATACTCTGCCGGCGATGCGTCGCTAAATGCGTTGTTGGCGATATTGCCCTTTACCGATCCGCCATCGGCAAGATAGTACTGGGTGAAGCTGCGCAAGAAGATGCGCTGTTTGTCGTTGATGGTGTAATCGATGCGCGCGGTGCCCTCATCATAGGTGCTCTTCTGCGATGGACCGACAAAAGTCACGCGACCGGTTGCCGCGTCCAGCCCAAGCGGAAGCGCGGTAGTCGCGATGGTATAGGCAGCCTTGCTGTACAGCGCAGGATCGATCTGGTTAATCACCCCATTGACAGTTTTGAACGGCGCACCGAGAACTAGGGACTTTCCATTCGAGTCCAACAATGCGCTGAAGTCGCCGTTCAACATCGCTTGGGTCGGGGTGTAAGTGGTGTTCGAGGTTGCCGTGGTCGACATCCGCGTAGCCTGATAGTTGGCAAAGAAAAACAGCTTGTCCTTGCGGATGGGACCGCCGACGTAGCCGCCGAACTGGTTTCTCTTGAGCGGATCAACCTGATGCGAGAAGTAGTTGGCCGCGTTCAGGTCGTTATTGCGAATGAACTCGAATGCGCCGCCATGGAAGGCGTTGGAGCCAGACTTGGTTTGAATGCTGACTACCGCATTGGGTGAAAAACCATATTGCGCGTCGAAGTTTTCCGTGATGACGCGAAATTCCTGCGTTGCGTCGGCATTGGGAAACGGCGCGGCCAGCCCCATGTACGTATCCATGTTTGGAGAGCTGTCGAGGATGTAATAGGTGCTTCCCTGCCGACCGCCGCCAGAAGATGCGCCACTCTCGTCGGGCATGGCGTTGGTCGATTGCAGCCAGCCGCCGGCGGAGGGGCCTCCACCAGAGGTCACCAGATTCATGGTGCCCGTCGTCAAAAGCACCAGGCTCGACGGATCGCGCCCATTCAACGGCAATTCTTCTACCGATGCCTGATTGACCACCGAACTCAGCTCCGCGGTGGTTACGTTGATCAGCTCCTCATTGGCCGTTACCGTCACGGTTTCCTTCACATCGCCCATCTGCAGCGAGATGTTCAGGGTCGCCACCTGGCCTACGGTCAGCACGATGCCGGTCTGGACGCTCTTGCGGAAGCCGTCCTTCAAAACCGTTACCGTGTACTTGCCGGGAGCCAGTTGCGAGACCGAGTACAAACCGGAATCGCCCGTTACCGCCGTCTGCCTGGCATTGGTGTCCAAATTTGTGATTTGAAGTTTCGCGCCGGGAATGGCCAAGCCGCCCGGATCGCTCACAACTCCATTTAACGTTGCGCTGGTTACCTGCGCGAGCGCAGCCGTCGACAGCAGTAAACACACCAGCCAAAGTAAGCAAAGGGATCTTGCGAATGCCCTCATAGTTCCTCCATTAAACGTTTTCTCATCGTTCTGTCTTTGTGGCCTCGATCACGAGGCCTCCAGAAAAGCGTGGCCCCAGAATATTCTGTTGATCCGGCATCTTTTGCACGACTATTTCGTGCTCTATCCCATAGGCTGCGGATCAAGAATAAGCGCCTGCTACGACAAACAGAATTTTCTGTTGCGAAACGGAACCTAGGCTTCTCAATCAACGGCACACAAGTTTGCTACAGTTGCGCTGGCCGTTCCAAAGGGGGGTGTCAAACCCCTGAAGGCGGCAATTCTTGTTATAATGAGGCGTTTAGCAGGGCACGTCCCAAGATGTATCAAGCATGTATCAAGCGCGTTGCAACCCCCTGTTTCGCCTCCTACGAGTGAATCGGCATGAATCATCCAGAAAAAAATTCGTCTCCCAACGAGCCCAAACCTGTTTGGCGCCCGGAATCCGAGAGCGATAAAAACCTCGTTCTGGCCCAGTTGGAAAAGCTCCTCGGCGATCCTCATTTCCGATCAAGCCAGCGCTACCCCACCCTGCTCCGCTTTGTTGTTGAGCAGACTTTGGCTGGCAACGATGACTCCCTCAAGGAACGTACTCTTGGCATCGAGGTCTTCCATCGCTCGCCCGACTACGACACCAGCCTGGACTCCGTCGTTCGCCTCAGCGCCGGCGAGGTACGCAAGCGAATTGCCCAGTATTACCAACTGCCCGAGCATCGCAATGAACTTAGAATCGACCTGAACCCCGGCTCCTATGTGCCGGTCTTCTCCTGCCCGGATGAGGAGTCAGACGAAGCCCCGCAGCATCTCGCGCCTGCTTCCACCCCTCCCAGCCACCGCTGGAGCCGCCGGAAAATCCTTGCGCTCGGCGCCGCGCTCGCGCTCGTCCTCTTGCTGGCCACGGCTGTCGTCCACTGGCGCAAATCTCCGGCCCCCAAACGCAAGTCCACCCTGGATGCGGTCTGGGCCCCCCTGCTCGACAGCAATCGCAATATCCTGGTCTGCCTCGGCGAGTCGACCATCTCAGCGCCCAATGAAACTCATTTTGACCAGGATCGCCCCGACAATGACTCCGTGGTTGAGGCCTATGCCGACAAGCGGGATTTTGTCCCCTTCCCCGACGTGCAGACATCGAGCCGTTTCATCTATTTTCTTGGTGCGCGGGGGCATACATTTAGTGTGCAGACCAGTCCGTCCATTGTTTATTCGCAACTTCGTGAAAACTCTGTACTGTTGATCGGGGCCTTCAACAATCCGTGGACCTTGAACAGAACGGCCACGCTTCGTTTTCGTTTTGCCGGAGACGATGGGGCAAACAAGACGATCTGGATCGAAGACATACAACATCCCGATTCGCACGAATGGCTGATCGACTCTCGGGCTCCCAGGAGCAAGGTCAACAAAGACTTTGCGATCGTCGCGCGCTTCACCGATGACGCCACCGGACAGGTCGTCATGATCGCTGCGGGCCTGGCTGGCAGCGGCACAAAGGCCGCTGGCGAGTTCCTCACCGACCCCAAAAGCGTCGAACAATTGGCGATCAACGCCCCCGCCGGATGGGAAAGCAAGAACTTCGAAGCGGTCCTCAGCTCCCAGGTCGTCGATGGCATGCAAGGCAAGCCAACCGTTGTAGCCAAAGTCTTCTGGTAACAAGCGCGATCCGCAGATGCACCGTGGCCGCCATGACCAAGAAGGAGCGCAAGGCCTGAGTCGATTGATGATACCTAGCTTCGCTTAAAGCACAGGGGCTGAACGACGACAAGCAGAGACCAGTTAAGCAGCGGCATACCTCGAAGCGGATTTTCGAGCGATTGAAGGATGAGCACGGGTTCACGGGTGGTTAGCCGCAAGCACGCGCTGCCGTTCATTTGGCATTCTGCGCGTAAACCAGGCAAAAAGGCGCAAGCACAACTTGGAAAATCTCGCCCAATCTCTTGACGCGACCGGGATCATGCGGCGCAGAAGTTTCACATTTCAAGTATAGAAGACCGTCATTTTGGCACAGATCTATACTTGAAGCCATGCGATACCTGTCTTTGACTGCCCTACTGTTAAGCCTTGTCGTCTTCTGCCCTCGCTCGGGAAATGCCCAGAGCGCTCCGGCTGCGGCCGAATCCGCAGAAATTTCGGCTGATCTTGGCTCTTGCTCTGCGCTGATTGCGGTAACCGGTGTCGACGCGAAGCCTGTTTACGGCGCCAAGGTGACGACGCGTGTGCACTATGGCTTGATGGGAGTCAAGAAGCTCGACCTGGAAGCCTATACGGGCGTCGATGGGAAAGTGAAGATCACCAATCTACCCTCGACTCTGAAGAAGCCCATGTATATCTACATCAATAAAGAGGACAAGCAGGAGATCGTGGAATTCAAGCCTGATGTGCGTTGCCGCGCCACCTTTGACGTGCAACTGAGGTAAGGGAAACGCCAAGAACAAGAACTTCCACTTAGAAAACAACAAAAACTGTCCGAACAGCCGGGACCACCGCGCGCACGCGGAATATATCGGCATTTATGCCGTTGCTCTGCTTTGGGTTTGTCAGCTGTGCTGCTGACAGAAGAGAAGTCTCAGCAACTAAGCCGCCGAGCAGGCATTGGGATCAGGACGCGAGAAACCAGCCCTAGGATTCACAACCATCTTACCGCGCTTCTTGTCAGCCGACAAGATTCCCAGAACGCGCAGTCAACCTGCCCCCTGGTAATTGAATGCCGCTGCTTGATACCGCGGCCTCCCGCAAGAATATTCAGTATCTGTTGCGGGAAACCGGGCGAGCACTATCACCTCCGGCCGGAAGGGGTCAGAGCAATCGTGGGTCGATTTTACAGGGAACGGGCGCCCCGACCTGAATTTCAGCGAACAGCTTGTGATTCGGGTTCAAGAGGTAGTTGCGTTCTTCAGAAACGACCACGCTTGGCACGGAAAGCACAGGACTGCTGGCGCGCGACACCCAGTCATCGCCAATTTGCTGGGTAGACTTGGCGGATGGGTACGATGCCCAGTCCGCAGGTAGGCTTGAGGCGGAGAGATCTTCGAGAAATGCCTCATCGAACGAGATTGGATAAATGAGGTAAGGTTGCAAAACCGTGCCACTCCCCACCTCATCATTCTCCATGTGAACCAGCACTTCAAGCACCGACAAGGACAGGTGCGCGCTCGCGTAGACGACCTCAATTCCGACACTGTTCCACCTACCACCGTACAGCCTTGCTCCCGCTCCGGAGAATGCTTTCTTTGCATTTGGCTGCTTGGTAATTCGGTAGACCTCGATCAAGAGATCACCCCGTCTTCCATTCGGCCAATCAATGCTCGTACTTCTCGGGCACCAAACTCATTCTTCGCGTAATCGATTGCCCGCACCCCGCCTAAGCTCCGCCTCCGCTTGGAAGTGAGCCAGGAATGGGTCCGCGCAGCGTCACCATCAAAAAGGCCAAGTGCGGCTTCCCATATTTCAGCAAGACGCAGCAACTGTTCCGACTCGCGCCGGTCAAACGCACCCGCCTCTCGACGCCTTGCAAATGTCCTTTCTGGAATGTCGAGGTAGTTTGCGAGCTCCTGTTGGGTCAGGCCTGTCGCATCCAAGAACTTTCTGACTTTACGCCAAGAGAGGCCGGCAGCAACAGCATTGATGAGCGAGGGCACATCCATGCTCTTCAGCCCAAGGGTTTGGCCGATCCGGGACTCGGCCTTTGCGGTGACCGCCGGAACAAAAGTAGCGATGGTTTTCGTTGCAACAGCCATATTCATACTCTACTCCGTGTCTGCCACACTGTCACATGTCGATGCAATATTGGCATATTACCAATTGAGCGCGGATTCGATCAGGGGTGAGGAACGGTGCCAAAGCTGCTCCGCTTTGAATCGTTCGGCGATGTGCATTTTCTCTCCGTATGCCGTGCATTCCACGCACACAAAGCCGATGACGATGGCTGCGCGGCAGCAGAATCGGCCTGCGCCAAAAGCCGCCCCGGCAGTTAACGGCAGAGCGGTAGTAGAGTGGCTCGTTGGCTGTTCGCCAGAAACCCAAAGTAGCGGATGCGCACAAAACCACGTGGCAGCAGGTGGAAGAGGTCGTTGATTCGATTCCGACATGCCTGTTATTAACTGATGTTACGCGATAGCCCGCAGTTGAAGCAGTTCGTCGTAGGCTGATCGAGAAGCGTTGATGAGCAGCTTGCGACAGAGGGCGAACGGGCTGAGTTTTTTCTTGAGGCTGAGGCATTCCA
>Ga0224558_1003667_pt1 | contig 12558 bp, 8 predicted proteins | sample 714S32024metaG_FD_180682 | JGI IMG/M metagenome (GOLD analysis project Ga0224558, IMG submission 180682) | Peat soil microbial communities from Stordalen Mire, Sweden - 717 S3 20-24 | ecosystem: Environmental > Terrestrial > Soil > Wetlands > Peat | place: Sweden: Norrbotten County, Stordalen... | reverse complement strand
AACGCGGGCTGCTGTCACGGCTCCTGCACGCACGTCTGGAATTACGCCCAGGCCATCCCCAACCTCTTCCCCAGCCTGGAACGGACCTTGCGTGAAACCGAGTTCGGCCCTTCGCAAAACGAGGCCGGTCATCAGCAGTTCCGGAGCGCGCTGCCGATTCGCCCAGTCGAGCACGACTTCCACGCCGCGGCCGACGGACAGCTCGGCGGGATCATGAAGGTGTATCGCGAGTGGCGCATCAGCGGCGACACGGAATGGCTCCGCGCGCTCTGGCCGAAGGTCAAACGCAGCCTGGATTACTGCATTGAGACATGGGATCCCGGGCACAAGGGCGTGGTGGAAGAACCGCATCATAACACCTACGACATCGAGTTCTGGGGTCCGGATGGCATGTGCACCAGCTTTTACCTGGGAGCGTTGCAGGCCGCGGCCCTGATGGGCAAGGCGCTTGGGGACGAGGTCCCGCTCTACGCCACATTGCTGACCGCCGGCATCTGCAAAGCCGAGTCGGAGCTATTCAACGGCGAGTATTTCATGCAGCGCGTCGAGTGGAAGAACCTGCGCGCTAAGAACCCTACGGACAACAAGAGCATGGTCGGCAGCTACTCACCGGAAGCGGTAGCCATCCTTGAGAAGGAAGGGCCGAAGTATCAATATGGCAACGGCTGCCTGGCCGACGGCGTGCTCGGCTCGTGGCTCGCGCTGGTCTGTGGCGTCGGCCAAGTGCTCCCGGCCCCCAAAGTTGCCAGCCATCTAAAGGCCGTTCACAAGTATAATCTGAAGCCCGACCTTTCCGGCTTCGCCAATCCTCAGCGGCCGACTTACGCTTGCGGCGCGGAGGGCGGACTGGTCCTATGCACCTGGCCCAAAGGCGGCGAGCTGTCGCTGCCGTTCGTTTATTCGAACGAAGTCTGGACCGGCATCGAATACCAAGTGGCCTCGCACCTGATGCGGATGGGCCTCGTGCAGGAAGGACTCGAGGTTGTGCGCATTTGCAGGGACCGCTACGACGGCCGCGTGCGCAACCCCTTCAACGAATATGAATGCGGCCATTGGTATGCGAGGGCCATGTCTTCGTATGCGCTGTTGTACGGCCTGAGCGGCGCGCGCTATGACGCCGTCGAGAAGGTTCTTTATTTGGAACCCCGCATCCCGGGCGACTTCCGCTGCTTCTTTGCCAGCGCGACCGGCTACGGCACCGTCGGCGTCCGGAAAGGCAAGCCGTTCTATGAGGCCAAGGCCGGGAAGCTGGACATCCGCCAGATCGCATACGTGAAGCGTGAAACGTGAAACGTGAGGCGTGAGGCGTGATGCGTGAGGCGTGAGGCGTGAGGCGCGACTCGCCGGAGGCGTCACTTTCCGGACCAGAGCCAGGCCGGAAGATCGGTGCCACATAGGCGGGCAGCGTCTGGCCGCGGTCTCATTTCGTTGGCCTGCCGGCTCAGTCCAGGAACGCCGTCAGCGGGCTGGTCGGACTCGCGGTTTCCTGTTGGCCGGCCAGCCCAACCTCGAAAGCGGCGCGACCAGCTTCGACCGCCATCCGGAACGCGATCGCCATCCGGTTCGGATCGCTCGCAACGGCGATCGCCGTATTCACCAGCACCGCATCCGCGCCCATCTCCATCGCCTCGCTCGCATGGCTGGGCGCGCCCAGCCCGGCATCCACCACCACCGGCACCACCGACTGCTCAATGATAATGCGAATCAGGTCTCGGGTCTGAATGCCGCGGTTCGACCCGATCGGCGAGCCGAGCGGCATGACGGTGGCCGTGCCGACGTCTTGCAGCCGCTTGGCCAGGACGGGATCGGCATTGATGTAAGGCAGCACCGTGAAGCCCTCCTTTACCAGCACCTCGGCGGCCTTGAGCGTCTCGACGGCATCAGGCAGCAAGTAACGCGGATCGGGATGAATCTCCAACTTCACCCATTTAGGCAAGCCCGCCGCCGCCGCCAGGCGTGCCAGCCGCACGGCTTCCTCAGCATTCATCGCCCCGCTGGTATTCGGCAGCAACAGGAACCGCTTCGGGTCAATAAACTCCAGGATGTTGGCGAACGGGTCCTTCTTGCCGCTCAAATCGGCCCGCCGCAACGCCACCGTGACCATTTCCGCCCCACTGGCCTCCAGCGCCTCTCGCAAGACCTCGGGCGCCGAGAACTTCCCCGTGCCGAGGATGAGCCGCGAGCGGAAAGTCCGACCCGCGATGACTAAAGGCTGATTCGATAGGGGCATCCCGGCCAATGTAGTCGCAGCCAGTGAGATTTGTCGAGAAAGCCGAAGCAGCGGAGCCGGGCGCGTGAAGTGTCATCCGTGATGCCTGAGGTACGGAAACCCGGCTTGGGAGCAGGCCTTAAGGTGGCTTTAGCCAGAACGATGCAGTTGCTTCTGGGGACCGCGCCTGCCCCGGGCGTTGCCAACCGGCGCCCTCGCCGGGTGGCCGAAGCCGATATCTACGGGCGTAGGCTGAATGATGAACGCGACAACAATAGTGCAAGGCAGTCACGCCTCGAGCAAGTGTCCTTCCACAAGCTAGTGCAACCCCATTACTGTGCGCTTATACCTCAGTCGTACCTCCGTTCTACCTCCGTAGTACCTCCGTAGTACCTCCGATCATGCAACGGAGGTACTACGGACGTACTACGGACGTACTACGGACGTACTACGGACGTACTACGGACGTACTACGGACGTACTACGGAGGTACTACGGAGGTATCAGCGGGAGGTAGTGGCTTGCGTCGTTATAGGGTGGGGGCGGGGACGCCGACGCCGGTCACTTTAGGCACGTCGGTCAAGCCGCCAATGTCGGAAAACTCGTCAAAATGGGGCTTTACAGCCAAAGGTGTGAGGAGCAAACACGCCCTTGATGAAGCGAAACCGAATACACCCTCCCCTTTCCCGCCTCCCTGGGGGGGTGTTCTGAGGGGGTCTGGCATCACCCTGGTACTACCCTATATCCATAGCACACCTCCAAAGCCCCCTTTTCAATCAGACAAGCTTATCTAAATCACTTTGCTGCGGCTTTTCCGCCGTGAAGCGGTTTCCCGGTTTGGCTGTGGGACGCTGGATGTTGGATGTCCGACCGGGCGAATCCATCAAGCACGCCTTGGAGCACCGCGAGCCTTACAATCCCCGGCCCGTCTGCCAAGGCCCGATCCGCGTCATCGCCGTGATTGATGACCCGCGGGCTGTGGAGAAGATCCTTCGACATCTCGGCGCCTGGCACGACCCGCCTGCCGGGCTGTCTCCGCCAGGCGATGAAGGTTCCTACATCTACGAACCCTCTGACGATGCTGACCCCACCCGGGACTACGAGAATGCGCTAACCGACTGAGAACCGCTCTTTTCCAGGGCGCTTTGAAGGCGGGCTTGTGCCCGGCAGCGGCCTCCTCTGGCCCGGTTTAGCCCAGAATCGCGCCGCTTCTCGCGCATTTCCTGGCCGCGGGCCATCTGCCACCCGCCCAAGCTTCTGCGTTGGGCCAACACCGCCAGAAACTCGGCAAGAACTGCCTGTTGACGACCTCCGCCAGTTCTGGCAGGATGGGAACGCAATGAATGAGACCGAGAAGCAATTCTCCCTCTCCCGCGTAGCGTTCAGTACGTGCGGGCGCGCAAAAACCAAATTCCTATCAGTTGGCTTTCCAGCCCTACGGAAAGGGGTCAAAACCGTAGATTGGTCCCGCCCCAGCGAGGCGGTCTGGGGTTGTTTTTCAATGGTTTTCTTTGCTTGACCTGGGGCGGTTATCCCGACACGCTGGCACCATGCCGCGCGCCATGCGAGTGGAATATCCTGGCGCGATCTATCACGTGATGGATCGTGGGGACCGCCGGGAGGACATTCTCATAATTGGCACGGCCAAAGGGGCTAAATCCCTGCCCCATCGCTCTGGCCGTGGACCACACCAACACAATCCCGCGCGAGCCGACGAACCATGCGTACAACTGGAATTCGAATCTACGGTTTTTTTCTTTCCGAAAGCCTCGCTGCCTTTCAGGAAAGAGACCGCGACCTTGTCCAGTGGCTGTCCTCGTGGCAAGTAAGCGAACCAGCCCCCACCCCGCGCAACTGACATGGCAAAAATCGAAGACCTGGTTGCCCAGATCCCGGACGAGCGGCTGAAGAAGGCCATCGGCGCGGAGGTGCGCGAGTTGAAGAAGAACAAGAAGTTCGGACTCGTGTTTGAGGAGCACCTGCCGGAGACGGTGCGGCTGCCGAAGCTGCCGGTGAAGGAGGGTGAGCTGGTGGCGAAGAAACGCGACAGCGGGAATGACCTCTGGCGCGTGAAGACCATCCGCAAAGGCACCGCCACGCTGGAAAGAGCCGTCGAGGGCTACCCGCTGCTGTCGGACATCGGCGTTGAGGTGCCAACGGCCGAGCTGGTCGTCGTCCGCAACTTTGGCGATCCCATCTATCCGGCGCTGGTGCCGGTGGACCGCGTCGCCCGGGGCGGACCGGACAAGCCCTGGCACATGCTCATCAATGCCGACAACTTCCACGCCCTCCAGCTCCTCCTCTATGCCTACGAAGGCAAGGTGGACGTGATCTACATTGATCCGCCTTACAACACCGGCGCGCGCGACTGGAAATACAACAACGATTACGTAGATAAGTCCGATTCGTTCCGGCACTCGAAATGGCTTTCCATGATGAAGAAGCGGCTGCTGCTTGCTAAGCGGCTGCTAAAACAAACGGGAGTAATGATCGTCACCATTGACGAGCATGAGGTGCAACACCTCGGCGTTCTACTCGAACAGTTATTTCCTGAATGTACGCAGCAAATGGTGACCATCGTTATCAACCAAAAGGGCGTCTCTCAGGGGCGGCTCGCACGTGTTGAGGAATACGCCTTTTTTGTTTTCATGCCTCAAGCACAGGTGCAAACGCACCATGACGACCTGCTTTCACCGGAGCGCTCCAACGAAAAACGGTTCCAGACGCCAAGATGGGAGTGGCTTCTGAGGGGCGGAAACAATTCGCGACGCGAAGATCGGCCAAACCTCTTCTATCCGATCTACGTCGACCCCAAAACCAAAGTCATCACAGAAGTCGGCGAAGTTCTACCACTGGGTCAGGTTCCGAATCTATCGAATGCCGGTAATGGAAATGTCGCATGGCCAATCCGAACTGACGGATCTTTCGGTAATTGGCAGGCAAAACCCTCCACATTAAGGGAACTGGTGGCCGGAGGTTTCGTTAAACTTGGTGGCTTCGACAAGAAACGCCAAACTTGGACTATTCTCTATTTGAACAAGGGCTCGCGCGCTCGGATCGACAAGGGTGAGATTAAAGTAGTTGGGAAAGACCCCGTAACCGGCGCGATTGAGGTTGCATATGCAAGCGAAGAAGCACGGCAGAGAAACATCAAGACTGTATGGCACCGAGGCACACATGACTCGGGCATTTATGGCTCAAGCGTTTTGCGGGCTACCGTGGGCAATGAAGTGAACTTTTCATTTCCGAAATCTCTGTATGCGGTGCGGGACGCACTGGGCGCCGTTGCTCGTGGGAACCGCGACGCTCTCATCCTCGATTTCTTCGCCGGCTCGGGAACAACCCTCCACGCAACTGCGTTGATGAACGCACAGGATGGAGGGGCCCGGCAGTGCATAATAGTCACAAACAATGAAGTTGAGGAGAAGCTGGCGCGCGAATTGATAATTCTAAACAAAGCACCGGGCGATGCAGATTTTGATAAGAATGGAATTGCCGAAAGTGTGACTTGGCCGCGTTGCCGGAATGCGATTACTGGAACAGACTCAGCAGGCATCGCGCTGAAGGGAGAATACATTAACGCTCGACCAATTTCTGACGGTTTTGACGAGAACCTCGAATACTTCCGCCTCGATTTTCTCGACCCCGACGAAGTGGCGCGTGGCGACGCCTTCAAGGCCATCGTGCCGATTCTGTGGATGGTTGCGGGCTGTCGGGGCGAGCGTGAGGAGTCGAAAGGCTCGACGCCGTGGTTCATCCCGAAGCACTCGCCTTTTGCCGTGCTGGTTCAGGAGAAGCAGTTTCGCGCCTTCCGCGAGAAGCTGGCGGAGCGGAAGGACATCGAATGGGTCTTCCTCATCACGGACAGCGAGGAGAACTTCGGCCAGATGCGGCGGACGCTGGGGCGCAAGTATGAGTGCGTGCAGCTCTACAAGAGCTACCTGGAGAACTTCCGCATCAACACGCAGGACGCGCTGAGCGGATGAAACCATGAGAGAGATTGTATACATCGAGACGAGTTTCGTGAGCCTGCTGGTAGGCGAGCCCAGCCGGGACGTGACCGTTGCGGGCAACCAGCAGGTGACGCGGGACTGGTGGCGGCGGCGGCACAACGTATTTGAGTGTGTCACTTCGCAGGAGACGCTGGTGGAGGCGGCGCGTGGAGACGAGAGGCAGGCTGCACTGCGAGCGGCCGCGCTGGCGGGGCTGCCGGTCCTGACGACCACGACGGAGGCGGCGGAACTGGCGGGGCGGTTCATGGCCACGGGCGCGCTGCCCGCTGGAGCCGGGGTGGATGCGGTGCATCTGGCGGTGGCCACGCTGGCAGAGGCGGACTATCTGCTGACGTGGAACTGCCGCCACCTGGCCAACGCGCAGATTCTGCGGCGTCTGGAGCGGGAGGCGGTGGCACGCGGCTGGAAACTGCCGAAGGTTTGCACGCCGTTGGAACTGATGGGAGACTATCCATATGAAACTGAAGATGAATCCGATTCTTGAAGACCTGTGGCGGGTGAAGGACGACCTGGCCCGCGAAGCCGGCCATGACATCCAGCGCATTTGCGAGAACACCCGGCGCTGGGCGGCGGCGCATCCGCACGGCGGCCCGGTGGCGAAGAACGCGACGGAACTACGCGCGGTGCTGGCCAAGAAGAAGGCGGAGGAGTCGCTGGTGCTGCGCGAGGAATCGCCGGAATACGGAACGAAGAAGGTCTGATGCGGCATGAAGTTTGAACTCAAGGATTTCCAGACCACATCGGCGCGGAGCATTCTCGATGAACTCGACGAGGCGCGCGTGGCGGCGAGCAAGGGCAAGTTGCAAGCGGTGGTGCTCAGCGCCCCCACCGGCTCCGGCAAGACGATCACCGTGGCGGCGGTGATTGACTGGACCTTCGGCGGCGCGGACGGCATTGCGGCGCGGCCCAATACCACCTTCCTCTGGCTCTCCGACTCGCCGGAACTCAACCAGCAAAGCAAGGGCAAGCTGCTGGCCGCGTGCGATCATGTGCCATTTCACCGGCTGGTGACGGTGGACAGCGAAAGCTTCGATGAGGAGCGGTTGGCTCCGGGGCATGTGTATTTCATCAACACGCAACTGCTCGGGAAGGACAAGCTGTTGACCAAGGGCGGAGACAAGAAGACCTTCACCTTCTGGCAAACTGTGGCGAACACCATCGCGGCAGGGCCGGAGGATTTCGTTTTGCTCATAGACGAGGCGCATCGCGGCGCGGGCGTGAGCGAGAAGGCGCGCAAGCCGATCATGCAGAAGTTCATCACCGGCTCGGAAGGGGACGGCCTGCCCGCCGTGCCGCTGGTGCTCGGCATGAGCGCGACGCCGCAGCGGTTCACGGAGCTGCTCGGAAGCTCGCGGCGCACGCAGCGGCCCGTCCATATCTCGCCGGACATGGTGCGGCAAAGCGGGCTGCTGAAAGACCTCATCATCGTCACAACGAACAAAGCGACGACCATTGAGAGCGACCTGACGCACCTGCAAAATGCGGCGGGGCGCTGGAAACATTTCCGCGAGCGATGGGCTGCCTACTGCACCAAGGAGAAGGAAAAGGAGATCGTGAAACCCGTGCTCGTGGTGCAGGTGCAGGACGGCTCCGGAGACACTCTGACCGCCACGCCGCTGCATGACGCGGTGACGGTGGTCCAGCGCGAGACCGGTCCCCTGGCGGTAAATGAGATCGTCCACTGCTTTCAGGACAAAGAGGAGATTCAATACGGCGGCTGTATCATCCGGCGCATGGATTCCTCCCGCATTCAGGACGCGCCCGATGTGAAGGTGGTTCTTTTCAAAACCGCGCTGACGACGGGCTGGGACTGCCCCCGCGCGGAGGTGATGATGAGCTTCCGCCGTTCCGTGGATGCCACGACCATCGCGCAGCTTGTGGGCCGGATGATCCGCACACCGCTCGCGCGGCGCATCGAAAGCGATGAGGCGCTGAACGTGGTCGAGCTTTTCCTTCCGCACTACGACACGGAGAATCTGGAGAGCGTGCTGAGCGCCCTCCGCAATCCCGAAGCACATGAGGGAACAGGAACGACAGTCACGACGCAGGCCGTCGAGTACCCCCGCAATCCAGCGTTCGCCGAGGTCTTCAAACATCTGGCGACGCTGAAGACCTACAGCGTGGACCGTGCGCCCAAGATGACCGACCTGAAGCGGGCGCTGCGTCTCTCCGGACTGCTCATGCAGGAGGGCATCGCCGAAGACGCCGACGAACAGATGCGCTTGAAGCTCACGGACAAGCTCGCGGAGCTTCGCGAGGCTTACGCGAAGAAGGTGAAGGATTGGGGCAGCGTCATCCGCGAGGGCGGCGAGATCGAGGTGGACGTGACTTCGGTTGCCATCGGCCCGATGAGTGTCACCGGACATAAGACAACCCGGATGCTCCTTTCCGAGGAAAACATCGACCAGCTCTATGACGAGGCCGGGCGAATGCTCGCCGCGGGGGAAGGCCTGCACCGCACTTACTGGAAGCGCTTCCAGGACAAGACAAAGCCAGGTGAAACGAAGCTGGAACTGGCCGCCATCTTGCGGCAGGCCGACACTTTGCCCGCACTGGAGAAGCTGGCCGGAACGGAGTTCAAGAAATTATGGGAAGCGCACAAGGGAGCAGTCGCCAAGCTGCCTGCTTCCGAAAGGGCGCGCTTCCAACAGCTCGTGCTCGCGAGCGGCAAGGCCGTGGAACACGAATGGGAACTGCCGGAGCGAATCGTGGAGAAGCCGGGCAAGCATGTGTGGAAGGATCATCTGTATGCCACCGATAACGGCGAGTTCGCCGCTGACCTGAACGGCTGGGAAAAGGCGTTCATGAAGTGGACCCAGGAACAGGGCGACTTTGTGTGCTGGCTGCGAAACCTCCCGCGCCGCGATTGGGCTTTCTGCGTCCCGTATGAGAAGGGCGGAGAGAAACCGTTCTACCCGGACTTCGTTATCGTGCGGAAGAAAGGCAAAGGCTATGTCGCGGACATTCTGGAGCCACACGATGATAGCCGCCTCGATACGTGGGCGAAAGTGAAGGGCTTGGCGAAGTTTGCCGACGAACACGAGGTTTCGTTTGGCAGACTCATGTTAGGCCGGAAGGTCGGCGACAAGCTGCAAGTCGTGGACGTTGCCGACCACAAGACGCGCGAAAAGGCACGTAAGATGGGAGCGCCAGCGGATTTGGAGGCCCTATTCGAGGAATGCGAGTGAGTGGAGCAATCTATCATGTGATGCCGGGCAATTGCGCTCCAAGACCACTATGCCCTTGGCCTGGATCGCGTCGCGCTTGAACATGGGCAGCCGAGGGCATTTGGCGTGGCTGCTCCAACAGCGCGGACGCGGCCGGCGCGCGGCACCCAGGGACCAATGTCTCTTGGGAATATGACAATCTCATTAACTGGTAAATCCAGGTCAGCCAGGCGTTTATGCGTGTCCCGTAATTCACAGCCATTAACCACTCCACACATCATGAAACACATCCTCTACATCGGCCTCACGGTTGCTGCGTCACTGACCGCATTCGCTGCCGACTTACCCGACGACGCCAAAGCAGTTCAAGGCAGTTGGATGCTTGCAGGAACGAGTAGCTCGTGTCTCCGATGAAGCCTGATCAAACAGCCCCCAAGACCATAGGCGACTACATCGTCGGCTTTCCACCTGAAGTCCGGGTGATCCTGGAAAGGCTGAGAGCGACGATCAGAAAAGCGGCGCCCGGCGCAGAAGAGGCGATCAAGTATCGGCTACCGACCTTCGTTCTGCACGGCAACCTGGTGCATTTTGGCGCGTTCAAGAAGCATATCGGCTTATAGGTCTTGTTCCGGATAACATCCGGAGTAGTTGCAGCCAAACAGAGAGCCTTTGCGAGGGCCGCGCGGGGCAATAGTCCGCCTGGCGCAGCAACGACCGCGCTTTCTCCATTCGGTCGGTTACTGATCTTGGAATAAGCGAGGGGCCAGGTCGAAGAGATGTTTCCGCCAGACCTGCCACTCGTGGGAACCGGGACCTTCGACCCAGACATGCCTGATCCCGGCGGCGGTCAGGGCTTCATGAAAGCTCTTGCCGGAGGCATAGCCCCGATCTTCCGTCCCGCAGCCCAACCACAGCAAGCGAATGCGCCGGTTGGGGGCACCGGGATCGGCGAAGACGCCGCCGTAGGAAGTCCTTGGATCGAAGTCCCACCCTCCGCCGCTAAAGGCAGCCCGCGCAAGAAAGTCCCCACACCCGGCCAGCGCCGGGCCAGCCAAACCAACGGGGGATTCTTCTGGTCAAAAGGAAGTCGGTGTTCTGTAAACCTCGCCGGGCCGCATGGCGTGCCCCCAGCTCAGGACCTGGCCATCGGGCAAATCGGCCCGTGCTCCGGGGACGGAGCCGGTCTGAATCAAGGTGCCGAACTGGAAATAGACGGCGTCCATATCGCTAGGGCGGCCGGGGAAATGGCCGAAGCCGCCGTCGGCATTGCGGCACCGTAGGACCCACTGGGCAACCTTGTCCATCGCACGGCGGACAGGCTTCGTATTGCCGCCAAGCTGGCGCAGGATGAAGACGGCGTCGAAGCAGGCGTGGACGTCCCAATCCGGTTCCTTGATGTCAAAACCGCCATCCGGTTTCTGGCTGCGCAGCACGCGCTCGACCATCTTCCCAGCCCTCGGAGTCGGCTCGCCGACCAACCGGAAATAATGGGCCATGTGAAACGTCGCAGCGACGTGATCCCCCAGGTAACCGTCCTCGGTCTGGCTGGCGATCAGCAGGTCGCGCAGGACCTTGTCGTATGGCTTCGGGAAAGGCCGGCCCAGGGCGGCATAAAACAATGGGAAAAAGCTGATGGCATACCAAGGGAGCTTCTTGTAGGCGTCGTTGACGAAGAAGCGGTCCATGACCGGCGCAGGATCGTTCTTGGGTGCCTGCCCCAAGGCCCTCAGCGCAACCACTCCTTGGACGGTGTTGTAAAGAATTGCGAGATCGCTGTGTGGGTCCATCCGCCCGGCCAGGTTGGTGAACGAACCGTCCTTCTGCTGATGGAACTGAACAAACTGGATGGACTTGTCCTCCTGCGGCAGCTTCCAACCCATCGTTCTGGCCAGCACCGCGGCATAGGTGACAGCAGCCAGATCGCTCAGGCCGGTGTCGGAATTACCTTGATACTGCGGATCAGGCGAAGGCGCGTAGCCCCCGTCTTCCCGTGCGCAACGCCGGATGAAAGCCAGGGTTTCATCAGTGAGTCCCGCAGGATCGGAGGCCTTGGCCGGCGAGGCCCGCAACGTCCCAAGCGCCGCCCCGGCCATGGCCCAGGTCGCGCGGCGAAGGAAGCCGCGACGCGAGAACACGTTGTGTGCAACGCAAGTCGGCCAGCATTGGCTGGAGGAAGGAAACTCGGTCGAGCCCTGCCGGCAAGCTCTCGTGTGGAACGAGAAGCGGGTTATCTCGGCATTCACGAACTGATAATGCCTCGGCACAACAGCGGATCAAGTGGAAAGAGGCGACTTCAGCCGAAGCCCGGTAGAGCCGAGGTTTGTTACCGGGTAAGGCGCCCTTTGAGGCGCAGTTTAACTTGGCATAGCATTCCCGAAATACGCATCCTGAGGGTCGCACTATGAACCGTTTACTTTGCCTGATGTTTCTTCTGCCGGTCGGATTATCCCTGAGAGGGTTTTCCCAAACCTACACCACCCGGTTCGAAGGGACTGAAGACCCACTATCTGAAGGCGGGAGGTGGGTTAATCAGGGTATTGATTGGACCAGAATCCGGACGACAAATGGCGTTGCGTGCGGGACGCAAACTGGAACGAACACGGGCATCTACGAATATGACGATTCCTACGCGCACCTCTCCGGGTTTCCCCCCGACCAGGAAGCCTGGGGGAAAGTGTTCATCGCCAAGCCTCAGGCGCCCTGTATTCAGGAAGTCGAGATTCTCTTACGCTGGACTAGCTCCCCCCATCGCACCACCGGCTACGAATGCTTCGCCAGATGTACTAGTGGAGGCTCGTCTTATGTGCAGATTGTCAGGTGGGAAGGCCCGCTGGGGAAGTTCACTTACCTGGCTGACCTGCGCGGCACGAATTATGGTCTGAAGAGCGGGGATGTCCTCAAAGCTTCCATCATAGGAAACCTCATCAGGGTGTACATCAACGGAGTTGAAAAGGCCCGAGCCACGGATGATACCTACGCAACTGGCAACCCTGGGATTGGGGAGTTCCTTGCTTGCGACAACGGCAAGGGCGTCGGCTCCAACTCGGATTTTGGATTCTCCAGTTTTACCGCTCGAGGTCTCGGCGGGACCTCTCGGGCGCCAACCAACGCCGCGGGACCAACTCCGTTCACTGCGCCGCTCAAGGTCTCCCGGAATCCCAATTATTTC
>Ga0224558_1003664_pt1 | contig 12562 bp, 18 predicted proteins | sample 714S32024metaG_FD_180682 | JGI IMG/M metagenome (GOLD analysis project Ga0224558, IMG submission 180682) | Peat soil microbial communities from Stordalen Mire, Sweden - 717 S3 20-24 | ecosystem: Environmental > Terrestrial > Soil > Wetlands > Peat | place: Sweden: Norrbotten County, Stordalen... | reverse complement strand
GGAAATGATCATCCTAGCAGTAGACCCTGGACTTACAACAGGCATAGCGCTGTTTGATACCATTAGCTCTAGCTATAAGGTAGACCAAATAACCGGCTTTGAAGAGTTCTCCGAGTTTATATCTGCATGGTATAACGGACTTGATCCTATTCCTGATGTCACAGTGGTGGAGAAGTACACCATTACTCCTGAGACTGCTAAGAAGACACAACAGTATGAGGCTCTTGAGATTACTGGGGTTCTTCGGCACCTTGCCCACGAGTGGGGTTCACAATGGGTTGAGCCACAACTACCATCTGCTGCAATGAAACTTGGAACTAATGACCGGTTAAAGAGAGTAGGTTGGTACGTTAAAGGGAAGCCACATGCTATGGATGCAGCACGGCATTTGTTCCTGTGGTGCTGTAAGAATGGGATCATACAGTTCAGTGGGGAAGGATTGCCGGTATGCCTACCGCCGACCTTATAGATCATCAGATTATCATAACTGGTACATCTTATCGAGATAAAGATGCTTGCCACACAATCCCCGGCTCAAGATATGCTGATGGCCGATGGCACTGTCCTGTTAGCTGGGCCGCAGTGAAGGTAATCCGTACACTATGGCCAGATGTGCGTATCCTTTCCTCACTCAAGGATTGGATATGGACCGAGTACAAGTGCCGTATTGAGCCGACACTGGCCGTCCGTGCGGCCGCTCTAGATCCTATGCAAGAGATGCCCATTGGGATCAAAGGACTGTATCCCTATCAGACTACTGGTGCTCACTTCCTCAACCTGTGTCATAGTGGCACTCTAGCTGACGACATGGGAACTGGTAAGTGTGTGCAGACCATTGCTATGTTGGAAGAGTACTCTATGTACCCGGCACTCATTGTTTGCCCGAACACGGCTAAAGGTACATGGAAGTCTGAGTACACCAAGTGGGCACCAGGCACTAACGTTCAAGTCATAGGTGGTACAGCAACACAACGGCGTAAGCAAATAGCGACGGATGCAGACGTGTATGTTATCAACTACGAGTCTCTCCGCACACATACTCGACTTGCAGGGTATGGTTCCATACACTTAAAGGACGAAGAGAAAGAACTTAAAGAGTTGAATGGTATGGTGTGGGAAGCAGTTATTGCTGACGAGGCGCATCGCATCGTAGACCCTCATGCCAAGCAAACTCGTGCACTGTGGGGTGTGGCCGCCGCAGATGATTGCGGAGGTCGTCCAGCCTGCATTGCACTGACAGGTACACCATTGGTCAACTCACCAGATGACTTGTGGGCCATCCTACATTTCGAAGCCCCAGAAGAGTGGCCATCTAAGACGAAGTTCTTAGATCGCTATTGCACACTGACTTATAATCAATGGGGCGGTATGTCTGTTACTGGTCTTAATCCACACAATGCAGCAGAGTTCTACAGTCTTCTTGAACCTAGATTCCTCAGGAGAACTAAGGCTATGGTCAACCCGTGGCTACCACCTAAAGTGTATGAGCGTATGGATGTCGAAATGTTACCTAAGCAGAGGAAAGCATATGAAGACTTTCGAATGGATAGTCTGGCTGCTCTTGATGGTGGTGTTTCTGTTGCTTTTGATCCGCTCACTATACTTACTCGTCTTATTCAGTTGGCATCAAGTACGCTCGAAGTCAACGAAATAGGGGAAGTCCGACTCTGTGCGCCGTCCTCTAAGGTCGATGCACTAATAGAACTCCTTTCTGATATGGAGCATAACGAACCACTGGTCGTGTTCGCACAGAGTCGGCAACTACTTAACCTAGCGCACGAAAGATTAGAGAAAGAAGGCATATCTCATGGAATGGTCTGGGGTAACCAAAGCCAGTTTGAAAGGCAGAAGGCTATTGACGATTTCCAAGCAGGACAGATCCGCTGCATTCTATGTACTTTGGGAGCGGGGTCCGAGGCTATCACGCTTACAGCCGCTAGCACCATTTGTTTCATGCAGCGCAGTTGGTCCATGGTTACAAATAGGCAGAGTGAGGATAGGGTACACCGCATTGGACAATCGGCAGAGTCTGTTACAATCATTGATCTTGTTGCACCTGGAACAGTCGATGATCAGATTCTAGAAGCTATACAATCAAAGGGAGACATGCTCGAACAAGTTGTTCAGGATAGAGAAGCAGTTAGGAGAATGTTAAATGTTTATACCAAACTCTGAGGATGCTAAGTTGCTTTTGAGTTTTGATTATGGAAGTCGAATATGGGCTTACAACCCAGGGATTCGCAATGGGGAACCATATCAACTGCAAATGCCAGGGAAGAAGAAAGATTTAATCTTTGCTCCTGGGTCATTCTTCATTGAGGCTTGTGAGCAATATATGGAGCTTGGTTTTTATGTAGTAACAGAGGCTTCTACTCTCAAGTCATTTGGGGTAGATGGTATAGATAAGATGGAGGAACTTCAGAACAAGTATCCGGGTCACTTTCTTACTATTCATACAGCATGTGTAAGTTCTGTTACTCGAAGGGATGGCATTCCATACAATCCTGAAAAGGATCATGGTCTAGCCGCCAAGATTATATGGCAAGTTGCAACCGAACAAGGTGCTAAGGTGTGGCATCGTCGTGATGAAACATTGATGCCTAAGAAGATTGATCCTCTTAGGTTAAATAGACCACAACTTGTTTCATTACGTGAACAAGGATACCCTGAAAATCGTATGGCAGATGAGGTCTATGCTTACCTTCCTCCATATCTCGAACTAGATGAGATACAACAACAGGTTATGGGTGATGGTAAGAAGTACTGTCCTGATCTGGCCGCTGCCATAGTGCTTGCATCACTAGAACCCTATGCCACCAACCGAACTAAGTTTGATAGAGTGATTGGTAGCTACCGGGATCGTCGGGGTAATCTATATGGACAAATACTGTTAAGACCTACAGACGGTGAATACCAATACAAGCACCATAAGCGTACTGGCTTGCTCTTGAACACTCACGATAGAGTACTTCGCCAAATGCGATCTTTAGTTCTCTCGGCCTATTGCAGCACCACACAAAATGTGGCCCTGCATGGCACTGAGAGCATATAGGAGGATGGGATGGCCCAGCAAGGCACCACATGGCCCTTACCCCCACCGCAGCAATGCGGCCCTGTAGGCCACCATGTGGCCCTAGCCTGCACCATCCCATCCTCCAACTTCTTGAAAGGAACATAATGCGTATAAGTAACTCAGAGATTCAAGTATTCAAGCGCTGTCGTCGCAGGTGGTGGTTCAACTATTATCTTTGGTTAAAGCCGAACACCGAACAGGTGACTGGGGCATTCCCCATGGGTACTAGAGTCCATGCTGCACTAGACCACTACTACTCGATGCTGATAGATGGCTCGTCCACAGACGCCGCCGCTAACAACACACTTCTGTATCATGACTTATCGGTGCAAGACACTGTAGAGAACACCGAAGGTTTGAATATAGACAAGTACACCAAAGAGGCTGAGTTAACGTCTATCATGCTCATAGGGTACTTCAACTGGCTAGCTGAGACTGGAGCGGACGAAGGTCTAACCTTCATAGCCGCAGAAGAATCTGTCTCACTTCCCATACATGTTGGTGCCGGTGAAGATGTCACCATGATGGCACTCCTAGACATTAGGTTCCATAGAGAGTCTGATGGTGCCACACTATTTATGGACCACAAGACAGCACAGGAACTAAGCACCCCTCTTAAGTGGTTCCACCTAAATGAACAGTTCCTCACGTACGATTGGATCCTCAAGCAGGTTCGGCCGGAAGCCCATACGGATGGCGGTATGTTTAACTTCCTCCGCAAAGTGAAGCGTACTGCTAGCGCTAAGCCCCCCTTCTATGGTAGACTAGAAGTCCGACACAATCCTGCTGAACTGGACTCCTTTGGGAAGCGTTTGTTAGGTGAACTAAGAGCTATCACGTCCCTGCATAAGGCACTTGATAGTGGTATGGATCCTCTATCCCTTGTCTACCCTACACCAACTAAGGATTGTTGTTGGGAGTGTCCATACTTTCAGGTTTGCCCTATGGTAGATCGTCAGGATGGTAGTGCTGAGCGAGTCATAGAGCTAACTATGCAAACGAAAGATCCCTATGAGAGGTATGATAAATGACAACACTATGTCAGTTAATCCACGGTGATCCTGGAGTAGGCAAGTCATGGCTTGGTCAATCAACCCCTGCACCACGACTCGTGCTGGATGCTGAAGGCGGCAGCCGTATACCTTGGCGTATGGTGGATGGAAAGGCCACCCGTCAGAAGTTGATTACATGGGACCCAGCTAAGACCGAACCCCCGCCCGCTCCTGTTGATGGTGAGTGGGAGGTCTGCTATGTAGCAGTTCAAGACTTCCATACCATGAGTCTTGTGTTCGATTGGCTAAATACTGGACGGCATCCATTTAGGAGTGTAGTCATAGACTCACTCACTGAGGTACAAAAGAGATGTAAGGACCAGGTTGCAGGTCTTGCCACACTATCGGATAGGGAGTGGGGCGATCTTCTAATCAAAATGGAACACCTCGTCAGGTACTATCGGGATCTTGTGTTCCACCCTCAACACCCTATAGAGTGTGTCACGTTCTTGGCCCTTACTGAAGAGAAGAAAGGGATTATGAAGCCTGCAATACAAGGCGCACTAAGTATTAGTCTACCTGGTTATGTTGACCTGGAGGGTTACCTGTTTGTCGAAGAGACAGCAGACGGTCCAGTGCGTAAGCTACTAATCACCCCATTTACATCCGCTAACCCACCACATACGCAGTACCAAGCAAAGGACAGAACACACGTACTTACTGTTAAGTATGGTTCATTCGTAAGCAACCCAGACATAGAAGAGATGTTAAAGATAAAGGAAGAAGGAGAAACAAATGGCTAAGGCTACTATTGGAGAGTTAAGGGCACTGGGTGGTAAGGGCTTCGAGCCGTTGCCTGCTGGGCCATACGCAGTTGAGGTTACTAATGCCGAGTTTGTTGCAAAGCCGGACAAGAACCCCTACTTCAAAACTGAGTTTACCATTACTGAAGGTCCGAGTAAGGGCCGTAAGTTCTGGGATAACATCACTCTTGCACAGTCCGAGGGTTCGGCCGGTGTATTCTTTGGCAAGATGCGGAATCTTGGCTTAGGTGAAGACTTCTGGGATCCATGGCAGGCCAAGGATCTGGATGAGTCTGCACCCTATGTTTGCCAAGCACTTATTGGCAGGCCCGCTGTAGTCGTCGTCTATATTGATGACAGCTACCAAGGTAGAATCCAAAATAAGATCAGGAGTATTCAAGCTCCTAAGGCCGGAGTACCCACACCTACAGGCGCAGCCTATATACCTGCCGAACCATTACAAGTAACTACCGCACCAAGAGCCTTTACTGGCCCTACATCAACACCGGTGGTTCCTAACTTGCCACCGGGCTTATAGGGGGTACATGAAAAAGTGCTGTCAATGTGGCCATCCTGAACGGGTCCACACCCTGTATGGTCCTGGGTTGTATTGCACAGATCATCTAGGGGTGAAGAACATGGAATGTAAGTGTGTCAGCTATAAACCAACACCACTATCAAAGGATGATATAGAAGATGATCCCAAGCCCTAAGGACTATGACCCTGCTGCCATAAAGGAATCTGTATCATTGGCTGGCATTGTCATGTCCTTAGGCACGGACCTTTCCCTTGAAATGAACGGGGACTATACCGGACTTTGCCCATTCCATAATGACACTAATCCAAGCCTCTCTGTTTATGTAGGAGAGTCAGGACAGAAGTTTCAGTGCTGGTCATGTGGTGCGTATGGAGATGTGTTCGACTTCGTCCAGAAGTTGAATGGTTGTACGTTTGGTGATGCTAAGTCAACCGTACTTCAGTTGCGTGACACAGGGACGTTGCCCGACGCCCCTGTGTTCGTAACTAAACGGAAAGCAGAGCCCAAGAAGCTAGAGAAGATGCTCAATCGTTCCAAGGGTTTCAATGGCATCCTGCCTGAGCTAATCGTACAGCGCTCCATTAATGTGCCTATGGCCTTTATTCGTGAAGAGTTTGGTGTAACGGACGATAATGCATACGTCTACATACCTCACTACAGCAAGGACGGTGAGGTCGTTGGATTGAAGAAACGTTGGCACCTAGATTGGACACCTACTGCCGAGCCAGGTTCGGACCTGAGCAACTTGTATGGGGGCTGGAGAGAACATGGAAGAGAAGACGTCGTTTTGTGTGAAGGTGAGTCTGATACTTGGTTCTTGGCATACTTGCTCCGAGATAAACCCATTGATGTGCTTGGACTGCCCCACGGCGTCTGTCCGCCCACTACCGAGTGGATCGGTCAGCTACAAGGTAGGACAGTCACCCTACTGTTCGACGCCGACCCGGCCGGTCGAGGTGCCATAACATCATGGATTAAACTGGCAGACACACTGTCACTTAAAGTTGCTATCCTGCCGGACGGATCTGACGCTACGTCTGCTGGTGAGGATATAGTTCTATCTGCACTAGCAGAGGCTCGTGAGTGGTCTGGTACTTCTAACCTTCCAGTCCAAGTATCGGACGGTAAGTACGTACATAACAACCCAACTACTGGCAACATCACGGTCTTATCTGACTTCGTGTTTGACATTAAACGTCTAGTCGTGATGAATGATAACGTGATCTTCGAGGTCGAGGTGCCTGGAAAGTCCGAGCGACAGTTCCTTTCAGGGGACGATCTAACGTCCGTTAACAGGATGCGGAACTGGACCACTAAGCGCTTACTCTCTTGGAAAGGAACAGACCGCAATATCGCAGACCTAGTCGAGTTACTTAAGGCACAATCAATCATTGTGCCACAGGTTAAAGGTGTTGATGTTATTGGTCTTCATGGTGATGTCTTTGTTCTACCTGACAAGTGCTTAGGTTCTTCAGGTTGGGGCTATGTACCACCAGAGAATGACGCACACCTAATCGATTTCCTACACATAGAGGATGAGCCATGGGATACCGAGATACTGAAATACCTTACAGCACTCCATGCACCCCAAGTGATAACTCCTGTCCTTGGATGGATAGCTGCCGCCCCATTCAGATCACTCTTCGAGCAGTTCCCAATCTTAAGTGTTACGGGTGGGAGCGGGTGGGGCAAGACGACTATTCTCCACACGATTCTAAAGTCATTTGGGTTCTGGACCAAATCGCCGCCCACACTGACAGGATCGACACCCCATGCGATATTATCCTATGCATCGAGCACAAACGCATTTCCTATATGGTTTGATGAGTTTAGACCTGGTGCTCGTATGGATGCTCGTATGACACTAGAGCAAGTGATTCGTGATGCATTTGATGGATCAAGCCGGATTTCGGGCGGTATGTATGAGTCTCGTATGCGGATCAAAGCAATGCCCGCTAGTGCGCCTCTCATAGTCAGTGGAGAGGATGCCTTTACAGAAACCAGCCATGTCGAGCGTATGGTCATGGTTGATATGCCAACCGGAGGTAAGAATGTTAAAGCATGGGTGGATAGTACTCGTTGTAGGGTTGGGGGCTTGGGATATGCATATCTCACTTGGTCACTGGACCAACTGCGTACAGGTCAACTTCCAACGCTTCCAAAGATCCCCGATAGACCGGAGCATTCGCTTGCTATTGCAGCATGGGGATACTCCATACTCTCGGACTTCTGTGAATCTGTCTGTGCATACAGCCTCACTCCGGAGTTTGATGGGTCGGCTTGTCGAGAAGCTCAGTTGTCCGCTAAGAAGCGGCCAGTTATTTTGGAAGCCATAGACTTAACTAAGGGACTAACAGACAACTACGAGAAGTTCATTACATTTATTGACGGGAACGGGGACGGGTACGTGAAGCCCCAGAGTCTGGTAAAGTGGTGCCAGACTCATTCGGACATCCGGCTACCGGGAGGGAGTAAGTCCGTGCAGCGCTGGCTAGAACAGATGTACGGTGCAAGGTCTATACAACACTCAACCAATGGCCGGTGCTTACTCATACCGGACCTTAGAGGGATACTGGAGTCATTGGATCATGAAACGTCATAAGACTAAAACTAAATGTTGGGACTGTGGGGCAGACTTACCTACCCACAAGAACTTGGATAAAGAAGTACGTAAGGCTTTGCGTCGTGCAAATGGCCGGGCCTTAAGTAAGTTTAGGCCAGTAACCTTTCCTAACAAAAAGAAGGAAGCAAAGAAGACAGGAGCCATAGATGCAAGTGACTGAGGATGACATTGAAACATACACTAATGGACACTGCTGGAGTCTTGCTTGGCAGATCAGTAAAAGGACAGGTCTTCCACTTGTGACTATCTCACCAGAGTCCCAAGCCTGGAAGAAGCACCGGTCATGGGATCATGTTGTCGTTCAGGTAGGTAACAAGTACCTCGATGTAGAAGGACTAGTTTCTAAACGTGAACTACAGGATAAGTGGGGTAGGTACTTAACTAAGCATGGGACCTTCTCCAGTATGGAGGAGTATGAGGATCACCTTTGTGATAAATATGGTTTCTCTGATTATGATGATCATGTTCAACACACCATTAACCTAGCTAAGTTCCTCATAGGAGAATACATTGGTACGCCATAGTGGGATGAGTCTGTTCGAGTGCCCGGCCTGTGGTCTAAAGCAGGAGGCTCTTGCCAAAGAGGTAGCGCATAAGTGCCCAAAACGGGAGCGCCAGCCGAGTCCGGTTAAGGGCAAACGACGTTTGCCCGAGGTGGTACATTTTGTCAAAATCGACCCTATAGAACCGCAGGTCAAAGGACATGAGTTAAATAATAAAAATGCTGTAGCCCACGCTCCGCTAGAAAAGAAGAGTCGGCGGACCAAATATGCATCCATGACCCTCAAACTCGTAGGAGCGAAATGAACGCTCTCATAATCTTCAAACCTAAATGGCAAAGAAATGCTGCTTGTAAGGGATTAAGTCCTGCTATGTTCCATGACTATAAACGTACTAAGACCTGCCTTGGGGCATGTTACCGGTGTACCGTCCGGCAGGAATGCCTTGAGTATGCTGAAGAGTTTGAGAGTTACGAGCTAGATTCTAGATGTATTGTAGGAATCTATGGAGGAACCACTCCGGCACAACGTATAGAGAAGAGGAAAAATGCCAACAGTCAAGGATAAGCTAGAGCTAAAGAAGTTAGAGCTTGAGAATATCAAGCTGCTTGCTGAGACTGAACAGATCAACAAATCTCTCTTCATTATGGAAAACACTATCGCTTATCAGAAGCGTATAGATCAAGTATATCTGTTCCGTGGTGGAATAGACTGGGATGACATTGCCCCACTGGCTGAGAAGATTTCTAAATGGCGTGAAGTCTACCAAGCGGGTGATCTTAGACGTTTTGTTATCACCATCACATCTCCCGGTGGATCTTTATTTGATGGGTTCGGTCTGTATGATCTAGTTCGTGATGCTGTTAATGATGGTCTTGATATAGAGACACGAGTTATAGGTTGGGCAGCATCAATGGGATCTTTATTCGCTCAGGCAGGCAGTGTTCGATCCATGACTCCAAACAGTTATATCATGCTTCATGAGGCAGGACAGATCCGTAATGAGTTAATGAAACTAGCAGACATGAGGGATCAGATTGATTTGCTTGATACCTTACAGGATCGCTTATGGAGCATCTATGCTGATCGTTCCCACCTTTCAGTTCAAGAGTTGATTGACAAGTGTTACAAGAAGGACTGGTGGCTCAGTGCCCATGAAGCTCTTGATATTGGCCTGATTGATGAGATTACTAATGAAAGGACAGTCTAATATGGAAACACAAGACCTCGCCGGGGATGGAGTGGGAACAGGGACCGCTCCGAGCACGGAGGGACCAGGCACGAGCGCCGTGCCCCTTTCTCCATCCCCGGTTCCCCAACAACAACAACAACCTGGCATTCGTGTACCTGTGCCTGCCTGCCCACTCCCGCTCAACTTCCTGGTTGGCCTTGTGATGGTGGGGAATGACCCAATCATCCTCTGCACTGCCCTGAATGATTCAGGCAGCATGACACAAGGTTTCATCCAACCAGAGCTTGCCAACAAGATCGGGCGTGCCCTTCTCCAAGCTTCGAGAGAGGCAGAGATACGCAGGCCCAAAAAGCTTGAAGTAGTTGGGAAAGGTGCTCTGCTAGTTCCCCAGTAATCGAGAGGAATGTTGACATGGTACTATGGAAACTCCTTTTAATCATTGTGCTTTCTATCTTCACACCACACAATCCTCAACTAAAACCAGCACTTCCTACCTACCATCAACAAAGTCCGGCCGATCTTACTGGAACCTGGGCCTGCATTGCCTGGGCCGAGAGCCGAGACACCAACACCGGCGGCGGTGATGGCGGCGGGTACTTCCAGTTCGAATCAGAAACCTGGGCGTACCTGACTCCCGCCCCATGGCCACCCACGCAGTACAGCTTCGGCTACCAGTACCAGCAGGCTCAGAAACTTCAATCGTCGGTCTGGGGCTGGTCGCCCTGGCATGGGGATGGATGCGTTTAATCATAAGGGCAAACTCGACAGCTCAGCAATCATAAGGGCTTCCTCAAAAACCCTCACTTTACACCTGTAAGATTACGGGTGTACAAGTGAGGGTATTTTCATGCCAACTGACATAAGTTTTGGAGGCATAAGTCCAGGTCAGCAGGCATATTTGCAAAGAGAACACCCACCTGATACACTGCTTCCGCAGTTGTGTTTTGTAGGGCGCTCCGGTGTGAGCGTGGGTACGAGGTCCGAGGACCTGCGAGCCATTTGGGAAAGTGGCTTCCCACCAAGACCACCGGAGGCTGACCCGGCCAGCAACCCGCTGACAAAGGGCGGGTATCCAGCCAAGAGGTTGGATCGGTGAAAATCCGGCGAGTGGGCGTGATGGCGTCCACAGGGATTAAAAGCCCTAAATAGAACGGGAATCTCGATTCCCCCCACTACACGCCAGCAGGTGTCCGGCTCGTTCCCCGAAGGAACCGGCACCGTTAAGGGCGTTTTTCCTTTCCTTTCTTTGTCTGCACCGGCGCAAGCCAGTGTGGACAGTAGAGGGCTAAAGCGTATGGTAGCCAGGGAGAGCCTGGTTTCCGGCCTTAAAGTGTGCGAACCTTTACTACATGGGGGTATCGCCCGCCGTCACGAAACAAAGCTTTAGCCTTCTACTGTCTGACAACAGACATTTTAGAAAGGGGATAACAATGGATATTTACTGCCCGAAGTGTGGCGAACCGTGGGACCCCGACGAGGCTCACGAGCAAGCTGCAGACACAGGCAGCACCTACACCAAAGTCATGCGTGACTTTGCTGTACGTGGCTGCAGGGCTTTCGGTGGCCGCTGTAGTGCCCCTGACGGCACGCCAGACGCTACGTTCGGCATGACGAGGGCTGAAGCCTCCGGTGCTCTCTTCGAGCTACTGGGGGACGATGTGGACGGCGTGGCGTCCATGTTGGACGACATGACGTGGTAAAGACCGAAACCGTACCAGTAATGGTACGGTCTGCCGGTTACTCCGGCACTGACGAGGTCAGAAAAAGAGAGGAAGTACCATGAAAATGGCAAAGGTAGTGGTGGACCTGAAGGGTTCACTCGACCCTGAGGCTGCAAAGTCTGAGGATTACTGGCCGGACCCGCCCTGCGGAGTACCTGCACAAAGTCTCAATAAAGGGCGATACGGTTGGATATACGTGCCCATTGACCGGCAGCCACGGTGTGATCACTGTAGAAAGCCTGTTTATCCCTCGCTACTCACTGAGGAGTTTGGGGTTTGCTGGCGACACTGCCCAGAAACCAAATACGACCACGATGGGTATTGGTCCTGCTTTATAGATCCACCCCATGTGGCTACAGTTGATGGGTCTGACAAGCCAATCAGCTAGTCGAAACGGGGGGTTCGCCCCCCGTTCGCAGGGAATGACCGCCCTGCGCTGATGAGACAGGTCGAGAAAGGAAACTATCATGACCAACGTAAATAGGAAGATGAAGCCACAGTTTGCCGAACTGCTTGGTTCGGGCAGTTTGATTGGGCTTGGTGAGAATCTGTGCATAGATGCTGTGACCCCTGAGGGTCGCAAGGTCTATATCTCTCTCACCGAGAACCAGGCCGAGCGCTTGGCGACCACACTGGAACGTGCGGTAGCTCAAGGGTTCTGGGGCGACCGGCTGCCACAAGGCTACCTGATCCCCCATCGTGAGCCGGTAAGTTTGCTGACGGTGTAGTCGAAACGGGGGTTCGCCCCCGTCTATGGGAATGGCTACCCATACTGATGAGACAGCCAATGAAAGGAAACAGCCGTGGAAACAAGATTCCAAGGCGTCTGTAAGACGTGTGGTGGCGATGGTGTTGTTTACCGCTACATATCACAAGATGAGTGGCACGAAGAGAAATGTCCTGAGTGCCACGGACATGAAACCATAGAAGGATATTCCCGCTATGGGGACTTTGAGTCCTAGTTAAGGCAGCATCGACCTATAGTCGAAACCGGGCCTAGCCCGGTCTATATAGGATGGCTTCCTATATACCGATGAGACAAGCCAAATGAAAGGAAAACATGAAACTCATATCACGATATGACGTAGGCGATGTCGTGTATGGAATATATATTCGTGC
>Ga0224558_1003657_pt1 | contig 12578 bp, 14 predicted proteins | sample 714S32024metaG_FD_180682 | JGI IMG/M metagenome (GOLD analysis project Ga0224558, IMG submission 180682) | Peat soil microbial communities from Stordalen Mire, Sweden - 717 S3 20-24 | ecosystem: Environmental > Terrestrial > Soil > Wetlands > Peat | place: Sweden: Norrbotten County, Stordalen... | reverse complement strand
CGCCAGATGGAGTGCTCCCGGCCTGGGCGAGGAAGCGCCGGCAGAAAACTCATCGACCATGGCAGCCACCCTGTCCAGGGCAGACTCGAGAGTCAGGCCAAAAGAGGCCATCCGGGCAATCTCACCGAGATGCAGGAGCAGGTCATTGAGTGCCAGGGCATCCATCTGGTCGCTGACTCTGGCCAATCTGCGCAGCAGAACCGCCATATCCGCTACGAACTTGGCAAAGTCGACACTCTCCGCAGCATCAGGCTCTGGCACGAGCGTCAGGAGACCCTGCAGCAACGAGTCCAGTTGCGCGGTGAGTGCCATTTTCTCCTGAAGGGAAGCATACTTCCGGTCGCACTCATCCAGGTCTGCGAGTTTGCCCTTAATTCTTTCGGAGTGGGCCGCCAGCAGTGAGTAGCGTTTCCGCCCCCAGCCTACACGTGAGTCGCGCAGGATTTCGGCAGCGTCCAGCGGTGGCAGATCTCCTGCTCCATTGTCCGGCCGCAGGCGGATGCTTCCTTCGATCAGCATCTGCCTGAGCACGTTGGTATCATAGTCGCTCTTGATCCAGGCAACGATCCCTTTCAAGGCCTTGCCCGGGAGCGTCAGGCAGGCAGGAACGCCATCCGAGGCTGTAAGCTCGAATCCGGCTCTCTTGCACAGGATATAGAACACCTGGACATACCACGGGCCTGTATAGGCCACGGTCACGCTATCAAGAGGGGTATGCATGGTGATAATCCACCGTAGCGCTTCCCGGGCCTCATTGGTCACACCGTAGGCATGGAAGATGGCCAGCGTGCCGTCATCGGCGCGATCAGGCGCCTGATCCGGCTGCAGGAGCCAGGGAAGCAATTCTGCATCGGTTGTTCCGGTTGAACCTTCGTCTTCTTCACTGCCAACCAGATTGTCCGGCCAGATCTTGCCAGGGGCTCCAGACAGCGGTGCCATGCCCGGTATCGGTTCGGCTGGCAGGACGATGAGCCGCTCAGTGGGTATCCTTCTGTTTATAAATTCTCTCTCGAGGGGATTTAGCCGGAGAAACGGTGGAATGAGGTAGAATGCATCTTCTGGATCGACGGGCTGTTCGCTGGCCAGTGTCAGCAAGCCCGGTGGATCGATGTATTTTCTGTCCTGTAAAAATTGCTCGTAGGCGCAGAGCAGTTCCTTGATGTCCCGACCCTTCTCCGGGCTGACGAAAGTACCGGGATTGATGCTCTTGCCGGTGATTCCAAATGACCGCAGCTCTGCAATGGCGACAGTTAGTGCCCTGACGAGACCATCGGAATCTCCTTTTCTCGAGAAATAGGCTAGGGCACCTGACTCCTCAAGCTGCCTGTAGACGTTCTCGAAGGCTATTGTGGCCTGGCTCGACGAGATCAGCGTGAGACCTTTCTGAGCCATGAGCAGATCTACAGCTTTTCTAGCCAGACCGTCCACAGTCTCGGCGCACAGGTTGATGAAACCACCCGCATCTCTCGCAAGACTCTCGCGCAACTCATTACCAGCACGGTAGCTGGGGACAATCAGTACTTTCCTCTGGAAGGGGTATTTACTGCAGAAGGTTTTCAGTGACCTGATCAGACGGTTCAGACTACCACGTCCTCTCAATAATGACGCAAAAGGATGACTCGTAACCTGATCGCCGGTGTCTCACTGGGGAGTACATCGCCGTCATCGTCAATATCTCCATCACCGTAGGCGAGAGGATCAAACAGGAGATTGATGCGCCTGACGATGCGAGAGATCGTCTTATCGCAGGGCTGTTGATCTTTTACCGCCATGTATGCGCTCTTTAGATCGTCCAGCGTGGCGCCCCCGTCCGGCGTCTTTTCAATTATAGTAACAAGGGTTTTCACCATGGCCTCAGGATGGTCTCCTGTTTTTGGAAAAGGCATATTGTTCAATCCCCCATTATCCAACAAAGGTATTTTGACGTATTTTCTATAAGTAATTCCAGGCTAACCTGATTAATCCTCTGAAAACGCTGAGACAAATTACCAATCATCACACAAGCAACTAGCTAACTGGCTGTATAGTCTTGATAATCCGTATCATCAGTCCACATGCTTTGAAACTCGTTGTCCCAGTTCTGGGCTATGTTCTGATCATTGATAATCACCAGAACTTCGTCATTATCATAGGTAGCCTCGTCGGTATAGTTATAGGAACCGGTGGTCACGATTTTATCGTCGGCAATGGTGACCTTGAGGTGCATCAGCCCTTTGTGGCTGTTGATCTTAATGGGGATGCCGGCATTGCTTAAAACAAGAAGTTCCTTCGCCTGAGACTTATCGCCGGATTCTTCTCTGTCGGTGATGATTCTCACGGCAACCCCCCTGTTTTCGGCAGCAGCAATGGCATCCACGATATCTGGTTTCGTCAGACTGTAAATTGCAATATCGAGACTGCTGTTGGCAGAATTGATGACATTGATCAGCTCCTGATCCGGATGCTGCCCGGCCCGTGGAAAGAAATACTCCACCGGGGCGCCGGCACCCGCTGCTGCCGGCGGGGAACTGCCACCTGTTGTGGTTATCGTGACCGCATCGGAATTGCCGTCCCATTGTGCTTGGCATCCCAGGGCTTGGGCGACTGCCCTGATCGGAACCATGGTGCGCCCGTTGATTATCTGCGGGGGCACGTCGCACTGGATCTCCTGGCCGTTTACAATCAGCTTGATTGGTTGAGCAGCATAAGCCCATGAAACCGCCAACAAACATCCGATGGCAATACAAATTGACAAACCCACAAAGAAACGGCGCTTCATAGTACAGCCCCCCTCTAGCATTATGTCGCCGAAAACAGCGTATTTACATCCGGAATTAGTAATAGCTCCTCGGCTATTTGCACAAGCCCTCTTGATACCGGCAACCGCAGCATAGCAGGATTCAAATCATTAATCCTGACTCTGTCGAGACCATCGGCATCCTTGAAAACCATGAGCAACCTCTTGGCCCTGTCCGGTTCGTTCACAGCATAATCCCTGACCAGGCTGAAAGCATCCTTGTCATTGATGCAATGGGTCTCGATAAGATATTTTACGGCGTTGTAATCCTCAGGAATTTCAGCCTTCATTAGATCCATTTGCTTGGCTTTCATAAAGCTGGCATACCCATGAGTAGGGTCAACGCCATCATTGGTTCTGCCAATGTCATGATAAACAGCCGCTATGGAAAGGATATTTCTTTCAGGCTCATCCAGGTTTTCAAGAGAGGCCAGCAGTTCAACAAAGAGGATGACTCTTTTGGTGTGGTCAATTCCATGAATACCGTGTGGCCTATGAAAATGCTCAGGCTTTATAGCCTTGCTGTATTTCTGGAAACGTTCTATGGCTCCGGTTTGTTCCATGCAGGATAGGGCCTTTTTAAAATTCATTTCTAATGCCATTGTTTGATAGTTTAGCTATGTAATGCACAAACACACATACTATAATTGTTGCAATGAAGCTCATTTATAGCACCTCCTCAATCTATGAGCGCGCTGATCATTAAAATCGAGCAACTAAGGAATCCAGTGACTTTTTTAAAAGACTTGACGATGCCCAACTAATACAATGTGGTCTTTCTCTTCACCGTTTCGCAACCCATATAATGTGAGGAAACAAAAGCAAATCTGTCTGGATGCGGACTTCGTCACTAACCACCACTTCGAGCAGGCCCCCTCTGGTTCTCGGACTAATCAGATCCATATCAGCCATTCTTCTCTCCCTCTGGCTGTTTTCTAAATATGCCGGACTTCCCACTGCTTATGAGATACAAAGATCATTCTTCCTTCTAGCAACCCCAGAAATTATCAATCACATTCTTAACGATAGTATAATACCTGTGCTGGACACAAGGTTGTCCATTTAAAGAGGGAGAAAATAAATCTGTGTCTCCGGAACTGCTGCCTGACCTCGCTAGCAACCCTTAATACTGTTATGTTTATCGCCCACGATAACCAAGCCAACCCCATAAACTTTCACTGGTGTCTCGGTCCGGAAGACTGTGATAATAACTGCTAGTTCACGTGTGGGCACAAGCTGATGCCTAAAAAGGCGGTTTACCAACCCAGAGTTTGTTCAATTCCCTATCGTCACTCCCATCGGATGCTTCTGAACCCGGTGTGTATACCCATCTTTCGAGAGAACCTGACCAGTCCATACGTGAGCGGTAAAATAAGAGGGATGCATTCCGGCCAAGACCAATCTGCAGATGCTCCAGAAGGGTTTCCATTCATTATATCGAAAACTCTGTTAGGAGGGATTACCTTGTTATTTGGCTCTAAAATCATACATAAAACGGTTAAAGAACTACGAAAGAATCAGAACCTAACAGCTAAGGAGCTGGCTGCTGCACTGAAACTAGACACTGTTGACATTCTCAATATCGACAACTTAAAGCTGAAGGACGTACCAGAACCGTTAAAATCTAAACTTCTTCCTATTCTTAGTGGCGATTACATGGACAAAATCCCTTGGCTATAGGTTGCAAATCCAGATGCTCATCCTGAAACACCAACCCATACTATCGCCTCGCCTTCCAGACAGCCATCGGTGTTCGGTTAACCAGTTTATAACAGCAACTGTGCTAACAAGCAGGCTAATTGCTGATGAAAATGGAACAAAATAATGGCAATTAGTGTTTGATATGACATATATTGATGGCTTTCCAGCATGATTTAAGGCATCGCAACCCATTGATCAATATTGCTTGAGCATAATAATTTACCAATATATGGTTAACCGATCACGCATGCCAGACAGCCAGCTTTGTTTAGTTTACAGGACTGATAACAGGATCTGTCAATTTATCCGAGGATAGCTGCCCCAGTTTCCAATTAGGTTCAGTCGTCTCTAAGAAGTAATAGCTAAGATCATCTTTGTTGAATGAAACAGGGGTATAATCAGGGAATTCGGTTAAATTCGCGCTTACACCGATAGCCATATGGTCTTGATCTCTATATTCAAGGAGAGCTACCTTGTAACCCAGGTGCTTTAATATGGCCGCAAGGAGAACTGATTTAGTGCCGCAATTGCCGCCTTCTACTAATGTTTGTGCAGGTAGTTGGTAAGATGCGTTTTCGATGTATGGAATAGCGCCGCCGACAAAGCTCTGAAGAAATTCTATTTTTTGTTCGTCATTGAAATGCTCTTCTTCGGCCAGTGTATTTAAAGCATCTGCAAGGGATCCAATAAATGTATAATTCTGTTGCTCTTCAACCCAGGCAACGCCACTGTCTGAAGTATTTGCAGAATAACTCATCACGAGATCCATTACATTTGCAGGCATACTCTCAGCCATGGCTTCCTGGGCATAACCATTATGGCTGGCGTAATAAGATACAACCGTATCGTGCATTTGTCGGTCCCATTCCAATAAAGCAGATGGCACGTCTACATGCCACGCATAGTTTGTATTATTGAATGTCCAATCGTAATCTTTGGAGACGGTCGTTACGTCAGTTGGATAATGAATGGTTGAGACGGTGTGCCCTTTGGGCAGAAAGGGAAAGATCAATGCAATTATTGCTAGAATGACCACCCATGAGCTGACCTTAGTTATGTTACCGCCGGTTCGTCTCCTGCTCCTGTTGGCGCTTTTAATAGAAACAACTTTACTACTTGAGGCTTTTGAGCCGCTGAAATACTCCTTTTTAGTGACGGGTATGGCTTCATGAACTGTATCTAGCATCCAGTGGCCACAGACGTTACAGTATATGGCATCTTTTGCGTTCAGGCCTTTACAGACCGGGCATTTGTAACCGAATACTTCATCCGACATTAAATCCCTCCTCATACTCATGGTTATTTATGCATAAATTACCGAATTCCTGTCTGGTTACATAAATAGGGTATTCGTCATATCGTGTTGATTTCTTTCCCCGAAATGGAAAATATTTTGGCTAATCGGGTTTTGCGGACCGGCAACCAAAGAAGGGGCCTGTTCCACCGCTCTGGCGGTGAGGACAGGCCTCCCGAAGTTTGATAAACTATTTTGCCGGTTCCGGTTTTACTTCACCGGCTAATTGTTGGAACGAAGACCTGGGTTGGACTGGGGATCCTGGCTTACAGCTTGAGGCAGATTGCCCGCCTGACATGACTTAAGGGAGCAAACCGGCTGATTGTTAAAGATCATGTTGAAAAACTGGTGCAGATGTTGTATCAGGTGAGCTGCCGGAATGGCAGCAAAATGCAGACCTGCTAGAGTGGTTGCAGAACTTGGGGAGATAAGACCCGGGACTGTACATAATTTTGTGTAAACCACAAACCCATTTTCTATAGAGTGCGAGGAAAGCGCTGCGATAACTTTCAACTTTTCGGCCTTTCGTGGCAGGAGCAACAAATACAGCAAAGGTCCGGAATATTGCTCTTGCAGTGGAGGGCCAGGCACTGTCGCCACTCCTGTTGCCGAACTAAAGCCTACAGATGAGACATATACCTACACGGCGTGGTGCTGGCTAGATCTCCCCAGAGCTGATGGCGCAGATCGAGAGGATGCTCAGTATGTGGGAAGCGGAAGCGATCGGAGCCTATTTTTTATTCCAGTGGCAATATATCTTCCCGGAGGAAAGAGATGGATAATAAATTTTTCCTCTTGATTTATCGGTGATATAATTGACATGATGATGAGCATGTAAAGGGGGAACTTTCATATGGAAAGAATCGTCTGCGATCAAGCGATCCTGGGTGGAAAGCCGGTAATAAAAGGTACCAGAATTGCAGTCTATCTGATTCTTGATCTGCTGTCAGAGGGATACTCAATGAAAGATATAAATAGGCTCTATCCCCACATTACAGACGAAGATATCAAGGCCTGTGTTAAATATGCCGCTCAACTGTGCCAGGTCGGCGAGATTGCTGAACCTTTTGGAGCCATTGGCAATGCTTAAACTGCTATCAGATGAGAATATCTTTCCATCGACTTTAGAGCTTCTTCGTTGCCATGGGCTTGATGTCAAAGACATCAAGGAAATGAAATTGTGTGGCATCAACGATAAAGAAGTTATGGAACTAGCTCGGCGCGAGGACCGGCTACTCATTCTTTAGATATGCATTTCTCCAACATCTTTCTTTTTCCGCCCTCAGAATGCCCTGGCATTATTGTTGTGCGCGTCAGGCCAGCCGTACCATCTAAAGTAGACCAAGCAATTAAGTGTTGTCTTCAGGCATTGCAACCGGAAAAAGTTAAGAATGCCCTGATAATTGTAGAGGAAAACAAATTTAGAATAAGAAAATAACTTTCACCGACAGTTTCCTTTCTCCCGCGCCGAATATAATTGCCTAAGAAGCCTCAAGCGAGGGATGGTAGCATGGCTCTCGGAGATGTCATCCCAATTGCAACGCTGATAGATGGAATCAAAGCTAAGGTTGATCAACTCAAGCAGACCATCCCAATCGACTGTGTATTTCTTTATGGCTCCTATGCAAAGGGTTGCCCTAAAGAATACAGTGATATCGATCTTGCAGTGATATCCCCGGCATTTGGCAATGACATCATTGAAGAGGGTGTTATGCTGATGCTTGCCTTTCAAGATGTCAGTATTATGATCGAACCTAAAGTGTATTCGCGCGAAGATTATGAATCCGCCGAACCAGGTACCTTTTTACACGACGAAATAATCAAGAAAGGTATCCAGATCTGCTGATAAAGAGCTGTTGAAATAATTGAAGAAGAAAGGCGGCCCTTCTCAATGGCCGTTTTTCTTCTTCAAGGAAAAGAGGGATGAACGATGACGGGTATCACGCATGCCGCTGCCGGAGCGCTGGCCGGGGCTGCTGTTGCTCATTTGACGGGAGGCAATCTAGCCTTATGCATGGGCGTGGGCGCTCTGGCCGGATTGCTGCCGGATATCGACAGCCCGGGCAGCACGATTGGCCGCCGGGTCTGGCCGGTGTCCGCGTTTGTCAGTGCAACTGCCAGGCACCGGGGAGTCACCCACACGGTCTGGTTCTGCCTGGCCGCCTCGCTCGGTTTGGGCGCCCTCTCTCCGGTAGCCGGCGTCTATGCCATGCGCTATCTTCACCTTCATGCCTGGCCAGCGGCCTGGCTTGTAGGCATGCTGGTTCTCTTAGGCGCATTGACCCACCTGGTGCTCGACGCCTGTACGCCATCCGGGATCAGGCCGTTGGCTCCGCTTGATTGGCGCCCTCGAGGTCCTGTGAGGACCGGCGGGCTGCTGGAGTTGCCGTTGATGCTTATTTTCCTCTTGGCATGCCTGAAGGCGGCCAGGATATTTTGAATCCGGTTGATGTCTAAAGCCGTTGGGGATTCCTCAACGGTTTTTTTAATGGAGGTGTTGTAGGTGCTCTACAGTGTAATTTTTAAGAGCTTAACGGACGAAGACAAAACCATTGGCAAGAGAATTAACCCACCTGCTTTAGCGAAAATAGGGGCCAGATTGGACGCCCAGGAAACGCGAGAAGCGATCAACAGCCTGACAGCGATCAGCAACGAGGCGCTGGTCATCGACCTCGATGCAGTCGACGATGCCACTCTGATCGACACGTTGCACGCGTACAGGGTTCAACGACCGGAGACCAGGATCATCATCTACGCCCCGGACAGGTGTCCGAGGGATCTCGTGTTGGCGCAGCTCGTCGCTCTGGGCATTTACGACCTGGTTACAACAGATGAAACGTCGGTGGAGGACCTGGGGGAAATTATCGTTCAGGCGCTGGATGCTCCGGCAGGGACATATGCCAGCGCATCCAGGTTCTCCAAAACTTTTGTGGGCCAGGGGGCGGTTTCTATGGGGAAAGGAACGCTTGGAAAAAGCGATGACAATGGCCGGACAGTATATGTGGCACACCAACTGATCGCCGTCTGGAGTCCCACCGGATACCTACTTGCCTTCACCGCCTTAAACCTGGCTGCCCGGAGATTGGGAGCCGGTTTATCGAATGCTGCATGGGACCGATAAAAAGACCCTGTTGGGCGCTGGATGAGCGCCTGCAGACGCAGTTCGAGTGGCAGGAATACCTGGACTCTGCTGCCGGTCGGAAGCCGATGGCGCTGAGAAAGGAGCGTCGGGGGGTCTGGGATGATATGTTTAGCAAGCTATGAAAGTATAATCGTTTGAATGATCTCCGAAATGAAAAACCGCCCTCAGGAGCGGCATAAAATTTCTTAATGATTTGCTAGTGGCAGCGGTAATTATGTGGCGACGCAGGGAGTACCCAGTTTGGTAGGACGAAAAAGGCAGTACTGGGACAAACGGAACTCACTTTCAACGGGCCAAGTATGGTAAAATATAGTTGGATGAAGAGATGAGGGAATGGATATGGATACAGACCAGGGATGTCTGGCATGAAAACAACCCGTTATTTCGAAGAGCAGGTCCTGCGAAAACGTCCGTACCTTCGCAGGGAGTGGTGTCAAAAAGCTTTGCTCGATCCCGTAAAGAAGGAAACGCAATCAGATGGGCGTATTCGTTCCTGGTATTCATTGCTGAAATTGGTAAGTATTTGCGAGTTGTAACTCTGGAAGACGGAGAAACTGTACACAATGCGTTTCCCGACCGAGACTTTGGGAAGGAGGCCGACCAAAAGTGAAGCTCCACTATTACCCGGAAACAGATTCTCTATACATCGACCTATCCGAGAAAACCAGCACGGAGTCTAAAGAGATTGCGCCTGGCGTGGTGCTGGATTTCGACGGCGAGGGAAACCTGGTAGGTATTGACATTGACCACGCCAGCCATGTAGTCAATTTAGCCAGTCTCGAAGCAAGTGCGCTGCCTATTGGCAAGCTGCAGATGCAAGCATAAGTAATTCGCATAGGATCGTTTTCAATCATATAAATGCCAAAAAGGCCGTAAAGGTGAGACTATCTCGCCCGAACGGTCATTCTTTTTGTAAACCAATTAATGCTGCATGGGACCGGTAAAAAGGCCCTGTTGGTGTTATTGGACTAGGTGCTAGCCTACCAGATTCAAAAACTGACACACTGAGTGGCATAGAAAAACGGAGCGAGATCGAGTAAACTCATTTTGGGATATCCTGAAATAAGCCCTGTTTTTTTATTGGTCAAACTTTGCCCAATCGTAGCTCATGGTCATAAATACCCGAATACGGAGATCGACCAGTTATTTTTCTCCTTAAAATAGTGCCTATGTTAACTGTGGAGCATCTTTTTAAAAGCCAGGGGAAGACACTCTATCTGAGGACGTCTTATCATGCACAAGGGGCTCTCACCTTAGGAACTTTGACACGAAGGGTGAGGTATCACCGCGACGGTGAAAGTGACCTGATGGCCCCTCGCCGAGGAATTCCGAAAACCAGGATTCGTGCTCGACCTCCTCGTTCAAAATGGCCTGAGAGAGATCATAGGTGCGGTGATCCTTCCCTGCAGTCTGATTGCAAATATTAGTGTAACCTCTCACTGCACAGCGTTCGGCTTCAACCAGAACCGACAGCATGGCCATGATATCCCTGGGGTTGCCAGGCAGACTGGCCGGCGGACAGGCCGAGAGGTCGTGAAAAACCTTCATGTCTCCGGGAAGTTGGCCGCCCAATTCGTAGATGCGCGGAACCAGGGCCTCGAAGTGATTGCGGTCTTCGACACGGGCCGTTTCAGCAGTCTCTTTCAGGGTCTCTCCGTCCAGACCGATCAGGTTGATACGCAGGATCGTGTAGTAGTAATAAGTGGTGAGTTCGGCAGCTGCATTCTTGACAAGCAGTTCTAACAATTGATTAACGTTTACTCCGGCCGTCTCCACCATCTCTCGGGACACCCTTGCCACAGTGCTCATCCTCTCATCGGCGTTATATTCCTTCTCATACGGAATAAAAAGAAGGTAGAAACATAATTCCCGAAAAAGCCGACATCCATTCATGCTCGGGTTACATGCTGTACTGCAGCATGATTGAGGTCAGATTGACAAGACCTACCACCATGTGCTGCCCGGGGTTGAGGACGAAGCTGTTGCCATGTTCGATGATGTGTTGACCGGTAAGCTGATAGCCCCGGAACCCAAGCCGGACAAGTCATCCAAAAATGCTTGTGTTAACTCTTGTGTTATCAACAACGTGATCGCCTTTCCGACTGGCGCTCTACCAAAAAGAAAAACCCGCAATTGCTTGCGGGACTAGCGTTTCGTCATGGAGCCCACATCCGGGCTTGAACCGGAGACCTCCGCCTTACCAATTCTATGTTCACATTTTTCATGCCACCACATGGCGCTTCATAATAGCCGATAATACCGCATTTTCTGGGTGCCGTAGAAACCCTATTTATCATTTCACTTCATATTTTTCAATGGTTTCTGACTCCGGTTGCACTCCGGGTTGCACTCCATTTCCGGTTACCCCACCCCCACTCATCGGAAGCTAAAAAGAAACGAATACAAGATGCGTGAGTTAAAGATTCTGAGGATTGTGTAGCTTAAGTTTTTTCTGGTGCGCCATAAGGGGGTCAATCCCCAACCTTGTGATTAAGAGATGCCGGAAGGCATTTTCATCATGTCTCATATAGTCCTATAAAGGCTCAACCACTGGGTTTTCAACGTTTGTGATTATTATCCAATATCATGTTTTTCAGGTAGTTCTCAACCCAACTGCAGTAAAACTGCAGTACTGCAGTTGACCATAGACGCCATGTCACACAAGGGTTTGGCGTCTTTTCTTTTTTAGGTTTATATTCTTTGCCCTCATCTTATCCAGTCTCCCCGGGTGCTCAATCTGCACATGTAACCACGGTTGTAGTCAACTATGTTAACTCTTGTAAATATCGCCTCTCGGCCCTATATCGTCAATGTGAATAACCTTTCCGATCTTGTCCAGACGAAATATCACGCGGTATGCCCATATCTTCAGCCGAAGTATTCCTGTATCGCCTTTCATGCGTTTAATATCTCCACTCATGGGATTTGTAAGGAGACCATTTATGTTTTTGATGATTCGTTCTTGCACGGCCTTTTCTTGCTTCTCTAAATATTTCAATGCAGCTTTATGGTAGATCAACCTGTATTCCTGGGAACTCACGCCTGGCATCCTCCCCCGTCAGGTAATCTTCCTCGCGAGCATTTTTGATTCTATATAATATCTCTTCACTCAACGGCTCATGGTCAATCTCCAGTCGTTCAGTCTCTTCCCAGGAAAAGCCTCTGCCGTTCCTCTCAATAAGGAATTGCAAGAAGTCATAGACGGTGGCGCGGTCAATGTCTCTCAATTGTTCGATCATTTCGTGGAGTTCTTCTTTGTTGACGCTCATGGCATCCACCTCCTGAAAACAAAATAGCACGGCTACCCATACGAGTCAAGGAAACCCTAAACCAATAATAGGCAGTAAAGTTCGAGACCTGGAATGCAGTCCAAATTACCCATGCTTCCAATGTAACCCCGGCTGCTAGTGTGCGTAGTCAACTATGAACAAACCGGATACTTGATTGTTACGCTGAGCCAACCCAGACGGGATCAATCAATTTGGTATTATTCTGCGGGCAGTTCGCCTGTAAAAAGAATGGGCAGGTAATCCCTTGAACTTGAACCATTTAGGACACGATAAACTGAAACAGCATCGCCCTCAATCTTATAAAATATAAGGTAATTGCCGCAGACAAGGTAGCGGTAGTCAGTTTTCATATTGATCTTTGAGCTAAGCGAAGCG
>Ga0224558_1003655_pt1 | contig 12586 bp, 8 predicted proteins | sample 714S32024metaG_FD_180682 | JGI IMG/M metagenome (GOLD analysis project Ga0224558, IMG submission 180682) | Peat soil microbial communities from Stordalen Mire, Sweden - 717 S3 20-24 | ecosystem: Environmental > Terrestrial > Soil > Wetlands > Peat | place: Sweden: Norrbotten County, Stordalen... | reverse complement strand
GATGATGGCCGGATGACAAGGAGGTGGAGGCCAATGGCATCCCACACGCGCCCCTCGAGGCCCGTCGATCGCTACGAGTCGGCCTTGTTCGCGACATCTTCGACACCGTCACGCGGAGCAAAGAATGCTTTCTCAACAACTTCCAGCTGCCCGCCAGTCACATTGAACCCTTGTTCAACACCAGGCACCTAGACACAGGGCAAAGGCCGAGGTCATGCGCCAATGACCGCCGCGTCCGCCAGCGGGGCGGCGCGCGTCACCAGTACTGGCTCACCTCGCAGCGAGCCCCCTTCGAGGTCTTGGAAATTCCCCGGACCAAACGCCGGCGTCCCACGCTGAATGCCTTCAGCGCGATCGAGGTTTTGGTGCCCTACAGACCGTTCTTCGGGTCGATCAGAGCGTCAGCAGGTCACGTGCACCCACATCGCTCGAGGGATGACGAAGCTTGGACATCGCGAGAGCCTCGATCTGTCGGATCCGCTCACGGGTGAGGTTGAAGTGCTTCCCGACCTCTTCGAGCGTTCGGGGCTCTCCGCGGTCGAGACCGAATCGCAGCCGCAGGATCTCCCGCTCCCGTTCGTCGAGCGGTGCGAGAAGGCGTGCGATCTCATCAGGCAGGAGGGCCAACGCGGCGGCCTCAAATGGCGACTCCGCCAACCGGTCCTCAACAACGTCACCGAGTTCTGCATCTCCATCCTCGCGAAGCGGTGTGGAAAGCGACAAGGGCTCGCCCGGGAAGCGGAGGACCTCTGTAATCTTGTCCTCGGCCAGTCCCACCTCGATCGCGAGCTCTGCGAGCGTCGCGGGACGGCCGAGCTTTGCCTGGAGCTGTCCTTGCGCCTTCTGCACGAGCATGACGAGGTCGCCCGCATGGATCGGAAAACGAATCGTCCGCGCGGTGTTCGCGATGCCGCGTGTAATCGCCTGGCGGATCCACCATGTCGCGTAGGTGGAGAACTTGAACCCCTTGCGCCAGTCGAACTTCTCGACCGCGTGGATGAGGCCGAGGTTGCCGTCCTGGATGAGGTCGAGCAGCGGGAGGCCCGACGCCTGGTACCTCTTCGCGATGCTTACGACGAGCCGGAGGTTGGACTGCACGAAGCGCCGCCCGGCGTCGTCCCCGCGCTGTACGACTCTCTTGAGTTCGCGGCGGCGCGGTGCGGTGAGCCTCGCATCCTTCGCCTGAAGGTCCTGTCCGGCCTGAGATCGCGCTTCGATTGCCTGGGCGAGGCGTGCCTCGTCGTCTTTGGTCAAGAGCGGGTACTGGCCGATGTCGTGGAGGTAGAGCCGGACGGGGTCCTCCTCGCCCCGTTCTGTACCCACGTACCCCATGGTTCTTCCGCCTTCGATTCGATCTCTCGTTCGCTAGGTGCGAGCGGATGAAACAGCCGGCGTCCAGAGGCAACCGCCGAAGCTCGGCGAGTTACCGATGCCGACCCGCAGAAGTCGCCGTTCTGCTCGATCGCTCTCGCATCGAGGAAGCTCAGGTTACTACCGCTCACCCGCAATTGGTCCGGCAGCTCTCGGTATGTCAGACCCTGATTTTGCAGACCGATGCTCCACGACGCCTTGAGGAGCTCGAAGTTGCCCAAAATGGCGGAATCCGGCCATAAGACCGCGGTGTAAGACGGCGGTGGCGTCGTTGTCCTGCGGTTTCGGCGCCAAAGCCATTACCGACCCGCTATGAGGGCAAGCTTCGCCACCCTCCGGTCATCTGCCAGGTGTTAGCTGTTTTCAGGCGAAGGCGGGAAGCGCCCGTAATCGCTCGATCGCGGTGATGAAGGCGTTCGCGTACCCATAGGCACGAGGAAGGCGGAGGTGAAGGCGCCGCGCGCTTCGCGTGACACGCGCCGCGACGTTGAAAAAGCAGAGCCGGAGGCGCTTTCCGCGACAGGTCCGGAACGCCTCGGGAGGGGCAAGGACCCGCACCCATCGGGCGATGTTGTAGGAAAGGGCGGAGGCGAGCCACCAGCACCAGTTGCCGGAGAAGTTCTCGAGCGGGGCGTGACAAAGACCGAGGTCCTCCTTCAGCTGGCGGATTGCCTCTTCTGGCGCCCCGCCGCGGAGCCGGTGGTGGTGCTCGAGCGAGGCCGCGTCGCACAGCACCGGCGCGACGTTCGTCACGATGGCGTGGAAGCGCCACCCGTCGAGATCCTCGAAGCTGAGCTGATCGCCGGCACGGACGCGTTGGCGGCGCACGATCATCCGAAGGGTCCTTTCACCAAAGCGGTAGGTCGTCTCGGCGATCTCGGATCCAAAGAGCTTGCCGTCGGCGCCCAAGGCCGGCACCCAGGTCGTCCCGGGGTTCGCTTGCAATGCGTAGATCGTCTCGCGCACCTTCTTGTTCTTGACACAGGTGATCGAGAACGCGGCGTTGTGTGAGATGGCCGCGTCGATCACCGCTCTCGAGTAGCCGGCCGAGTCAATGCGTATCCACAGCTGACGAGAAGAGCGCCACGGACCTGGGATCGCCGACACCCTGTGAGTGCCGAAAATGTCGTCCAGGTGTCCTGAACTGGGATGACACGTATCGGATGCCTTCTGTCTAGCGAAGGTCGCTTACCTGGTAGCACCCAGGTTGGGATACACGTCGGCCGGGATTGAATGGTCCTGACCGCCTGCCTGTGCCGATCATGTCCTCCAATCCCCCTGCACAGAATCCCCAGGTCAATCGCTTGGATGGGGTTTTCGGCACCCACAGGCGTGCCTCAAGCTCGTAGTTCGGCAATATCGCCGAGATCTGCGTCGAGGTCTCCGGCCGGATCACCCTCAGCCAGCCGAAGACGCGAGCAGAGCGCCGAGCGTTGACCCTCCCCCGCTCTATCGTGGCCGCGCTCGACGATCACCTGATGAGCTTCAGCCGGCAGATCCGATGGCGCTCGTTTTCACAGCTCCCGAAGGCGGCCCACTGCGTGCGCCGCACTGGCGGCGGCGTCAGTGGGCTCCGGCCGTTGAGGCGGCTGGTAGAAGCAAGCAGGCGTGCCGGGCTTCGCTACGGCGTACGCGACCCTGCGCGGAGCTATCGGACTGACGCCGCGCGCGTCGCTGATCACGTTGTCGGCATGAGTGCCTGGTAGCAGTGATCCTGCAGTGACCCTGCAGTGTTTTTGGAGCTACCGATCAGGTAGCTAGCTCCCATTTATGGCGGCTGAGCTGCACTGATACCGTCTTGAGCGTGTCGGGCGTTGCTGTTGACGTTCCGAGCATTCGATGGCCGTCGAGGCACAGGGCGTTCTCATCTGTGGCCCAGGCTGAGCTATCTCCCCGCCTCTCAAGAGGCGACTCACCGGCTGCCACGGGCAGCGTGCGATACTCCGAATGGTGGATGACGCTGACTGTGACCCTTGGTGTCAGTGGATCGTCCGGCATCGCCACGGTGGAGACGATTCGTTCCGTCGTGAGTTGTTTGCCGCCTTCCTGGCCCCACTTCGAGACCGCCTGCTCGATGCTGCGCATATCCAAGAAGGAGATGTCGTCCTGGACCTCGGGACAGGTGACGGGCTGATTGGTTTCGGTGCCCTCGAACGTGCGGGTCTGTCGGGAAGGGCTATCTTCAACGACCTCTCCGCTGATCTGCTCGGCCTGTGCCGGGACTACGCGGCTGAAGCAGGTTTGCAGGACCGATGCCGGTTTGTCCTCGGCTCTGCGGATGATCTTGTGGAAATCGACGAGGCGTCTGTCGATGTGGTCACGATCCGCTCGGTTCTGATCTACGTGAAGGAGAAGGCAGCGAGCCTTCGGGAGTGCCACCGAGTCCTTCGACCTGGCGGGCGACTTGCACTTTTCGAGCCGATCAATCGGTTCATCGTCGCGGGCCATGGCCGGGCCTTCTGCGGTTACGACATCTCGCCCATTGCCCACATAGCTGCCAGGCTCGATGCGCTCTACGACACTATCCAGGACCCGGTGAACAACCCCATGATCGACTTCGATGAGCGAGACCTTCTCAGGCTCGTGACGATGGCGGGCTTCGACGAAGTGCACCTGGAGCTGCGTGCTGACATCGAACCGAGGATGAACCCCCAGCCCTGGGAGCGCTTCCTGGCCAGCTCCAGCAATCCACTGGTGCCGACAATCGGTGCGGCCATCTCGCAGACTCTGAGCGATGAGGAAGCAGCGGCCCTTGAGCGGCACCTTCGCCCGCTTGTCGAACGGGGAATCGGCGAGCATCGGATGGCGAGTGCGCTTATCAGGGCGGTCAAGCATGGCGGGGACAAGGATGCGAGGTCACCATCGAAGGCTGGAGAGTGACTATGGAGCTGTCGAATCGCCGGTAGCGCGAGCTGTTGGAAGACGTGGCCACCAAGCATGGGCAACCCGTTCAGTCCGCTGGTGACGTGACGCTCTAGTCGCGTCGATCCTGTCCGGTCACGCGTCGGATGAGTTTCCCAAAGAAGGTGGCTATGCCCAGGAGCGCCCTGTACGACGGGAGAGTCGAATAACCGTCCGGCGTGTGATTCACCCGTCGCCACCCTCTGACATTGGAAGAAGCGCCTAGTGGGTGGCGGGGCTTCCGGCGGCGAGTTCCTGTCGATCCCACGCGGACAGTATGCACGACGGCTTAGCGGCGCTGACGGTCACTGCGGTCGTCTGCGCACCCGGCATCATCTGGCGAACCGAGGGCCGTCCTGAGCCGGTCGTGCCCGCAATAAGCGATGAGCGCAAGGCCCCCGTGACCGTCGGAACGTGACCAGTCCTATCGCCACGAAGGTGTACTACCTGATCCCCCGGGAGACGACGCCCGGTGGTATAGCTACACACGGTGCGCAAGCTCGGCGTAGTCGCGATGATGGCCATGACGCTGATGCTCGCTGCATGTACGAGTTCGACCGCGCTGGTGGCAACAAAGGCAAAGGCTGCCTCGGTCGTGCCCTGGGTCGACGAGCCGGCGACTCAGTCTCTGATCTCCTCGCTGCTCACGCCACTGCCGCTGCCTCGGCCACGAACCGGGGCCCCGCCGTGCGCTGCCTCCGACCTGGCGGAAACCGGCCTTGGCACAGAAGCAGCTACGCAAGAACTCGTGGTGACCATCTCCTTCCGCAACACCGGTTCGGCTGCCTGCACCCTGAAGGGCACACCGAGAGTCGTGGCCGCTGCGCCGGGGCAGCCAACCGTGGTTGCCGTCGCTGAGCCGGTGCCCTCGTACGGCGAGATGGGCGATGTCGCTCCCGCGGCAACTGTGTCGGTGCTGGTCGAGGACCAGTTGGCGTGCGTGGCCAATCCTGGGGGAAACGACCAAGGCGACGCCGGCTACCACAGCCTGGTGATTTCCGTCCCGGGAGGCATCACCAAGAAGGTCAGCGGCCTCAGCCTCGTCTTTCCCTGCGGCATGTCGGCGACGCCGTTCTTCATCGCCAAACCGGAAGCGACCTACCCGCTAGCTCGCTTCATTGGCCTGGTGCCACACCTGCTGCTCCCGGCGACGGCCAAAGCCGGTTCGACGTTGCACTTCGAGGTCGACCTGGTCAACTCAGCTGGCCGGCCGGTGGCGTTGTCGCCCTGCCCGGTGTACCTGGAGGCATCCAACGTCCCGACCAAGCTCCTGTACCGGCTCGACTGTCGCACGGTCCGCTCCATCCCTGCCCACGGTCAGGTGCGCTACGAGATGGAGATGTCGATACCGGATGCCGCACCCCCGGGCCCGGCGAAGATCTTCTGGGACATCATCGGGGCTTCCACCACCACGGCACAGGGCCAGGTGCAAGTCCAATAGACGCTGGCGCGTACGGGTCAGACTTGTACGGGCCGCTGCTCATGCACCCGGCATTATCCGGCGAGCCGGTCCTGCCGTCAGTGCGCGTGAACAGCCGCGCCTACGCGGCTATTGGAACGTAACGGGTCCCATCGCCACGAAGATGTGCTACCCGACCCCCCGGAGACGACGCCCGGTGGTATAGATCCACACGGTGCGCAAGCTCGGCGTAGTCGCGATGATGGCCATGACGCTGATGCTCGCCGCCTGTACCAACTCGACCGCTCCGCCTGCTCATCGCACCTCCAGCTTCATCGCCTGGATATCGACCCCGGCACCGCCGACGACTACCACGACGCTTCCGTTAGCTCCGCTATGCACTAAGGCCGACCTGCGGGTCCAGTTCCTAGGTGCTGGTGCTGCGGCGGGCATGGTTACGGACGATTTTCAACTTACGAACATCTCCAAGACGACCTGTCGCTTGCAGGGCCAGCCAAAGTTGTCTCCCAGCACAACCGCCGGTGGGCACATGTCGAGCGTCGTCCGCCACGGCTACTTACCCTTAGACATCGTCCCTGCCAACCTCGCCCCGAAAGCTTCTGGCTACGTCATCATCGGGGGCACAGACAACTGCCCACCGATAGGTGGGACAAGTCACGTCAAACCAGTGCCCTACAAGCACGTCAGGGTCGCACTCCCTAACGGCGAGGGTACCTTCATTACGAGCGAGATGCCGCCGTGCGTGCCGATGAGCGTGAGCCTCGGGGTCGAGCCACCGGTACTTGTTCTGCCCTCCCCTGGCTCGCTTGCCTCGCTGGATGTCACCGTTGACATGCCTGCGAACGTCAGAGCGGGTCACGTCCTCCATTACACCGTGGTCCTCTCCAACGCGCGGCAAGTGTACGGGCCGTCGGGCACGGAGGCTTCCCGAAGTGTGTCGCTTGTGCCCTGCCCCGGATACAGCGAGGTGCTGAGCCTGTTCATACCTGGCCACGTGGGCCAGGAGCACACCTGGACTTACACGCTGAACTGTGGACCAGTTGGGCGACTCGCCCCTGGCAAGTCGGCGCGCTTCGCAATGGAACTGTCGGTGCCGACCGTGTCGAAAGTGCTTGCGGCGACATTCGGCTGGTACCTCAACACAGGCAGCGGCAACACGTTCAACGCGGCGGCTGCCTATCAAGGGGTCAGGGTCTATCCATGAGCGCCGTCGTGATGACCCCATACGCGATGTCACCCCCGTCCTGCTTCTTGAAGTGATGCGACCGGTACCGCTCGTCCGTGTCCTCGGGATCCTGGTCCTGGCTGGCACTTTGGCAGCTTGTACCAGCACGGTGACACCCACGACCTCGACGACAGCCGTGCTGTAGGCGCCAGTGACCGGTAGTACGAGATCCTCGCCGTCGGCCCTCCGACGCGAACCCCCACCTTACGACTGGAACGCGATGACCCAGGCCCTAACGAGCACTGCGTTCCGAACGATTCCGCGGTGTCGGTGGGAGCGTTGCCAGCTTGCCGTGACCTCGCTGTGTTTGAGGCGATGGGGTCAGCGATCCTGCGCCCGGCAGTGACGCCCCGGGGTGGTACGGGTGCTCGCGGTGAGGGCTTGACGGAATGCTGTCGCCATGAGCGATAGGACCAGCACCGGAACAGGATGAAGACCCAGTACGAGGTTTGGGCGCAGGCGTCGCGGCCCAGGCTCGTGCGTCTCGACGGCGACGCCCCTCATACCTACACGAGAGTGTCTGAAGCCTCCAGGACGAGCTGAGGACCTCCTAACCTTGAACATTCATCCGGCCACGGGAAACTAACGGCGAACGGTCGAGCCGTGACGATGGGGTGACAGTGAGGGCGCTTGGCCGTGGCAGGGCGCGTCAGGTCAGAGCTTCGTGCTCTTGTCGGATGTCACGCCCTCGGGAGACTCACCGTTGTCGGGTCGGGCGCCGGGACCCGGGTTGTTATGGGAACGCGGTCCGCAGCCTGAGAAATGCTCGCCTGAGCGCTGCTGCCCACGGCCAGGTCTCGTCCAGTCGCAAGATGAGCCGGTGCCCACGGCGCACGAGGACGGCGGCGACGTGCAACAGCCGGTAGCGGAGCGTCTTCGGCTCGGCCTTTTTGAGCTCGCCGTCGAGGCAAGTCATCTGCGCCCAGGAGAGCAGCGCCCCGGCGATGAGACTGGTGGCCACCCAGGCGAGGTTCTGGGTGAAGCTCACGAACGGCAGGTTCTGCAGCCCGCAGTCTTTCCAGCACCGGACCCTGTCCTCGACGCGGGCATGGCCGCGTTGGCGAAGCTCGAGTGCAGCGGCGTCGATGCTCAGTGCATTCGCGTTCGTGATGAAACACGTGTGCCGGAAGCCCTCCGAGGTGTCGAACAAGCTGAGTTGGGCCCCTGGGTGAGGGCGTTCGCGCCGGCAGATGAGCCGTGCATCTTCACTCCAGGTGGACAAGTCCATGAGATCTGTGAGCTCGGCCACCCATGCGCCGTCGCGGACGGTCCCGTCCACCTCGATGGCCTCGACCCAGTCCTCTTCTTGGAACGTCAACAAGGCCTCTCGCACGCCTGAGTCGACAGGGTGCCCGATCGAGTACTCGATGTTCGCCTCTGTGAGGCCGGAGACAAAGTCATGGGTCGCCCCGGCCGAGTCGGCCCTCACGAGAATGTGATGTCGCACGAGGCCGGGGTCGTCACCGGGCTCGTGACCTACCTGGTACTCCGGCGGGAGAGCGGCGATCGCCTGGTCCAACAACTCGAGGTGATCATCGGCGTCGTTCGAGCCGGCGTTGCCCGGACGCAGCATCAACGCGAGAGGCTCTCCGGTCGTGTCGCACCAGGCGCCGAGGGGATGAAATCCATAGCCGTGCTTGTTCTCTGCACTTGGCAAATCAGGTCCGGCGAGTTGCGCGAGCCAGTCATCGGATCGGGTCGTTGGTGGTGGTCGGGCGGCCGGCAGTCTGGGAGAAGTTGGGTGTGTCGAGGTGGGCGTCGGTGGAACGAGCGGTCATCTGCTCGATCTGGTCCATCTTCTGACGAGCTCCGGCGAGGCTGATCTGGAGGCCGTCTACCTCACCGAGCCAGCCTTCTTGTCGGGCTTCGGCGACTCGGGCGATCAGATTGTCGCGGACCTCGATTAGCCGAGGGCGCTGCGCAGGGTCGGGCCGTAGCAGCGGGCAGCGCAGGCAGGCGTGTTCGTGGATGCACGTAGTGGCGTATGAGCGGCCGCAAGTGCCGAGGGCGACCTTGCGTCGTTCGAAGGGGCCGAGGAACTCACCCCATTCCTTCTCCGTCGGCACGCGGTATTCCGCGCTCGGACGCAGCTCCCGCCGGCGAGCGATGAACGCCCGGTGTCCGTTGATCACCTCTTCGGGGTAGACGGCCTTGTATCCCATGGTCGTGTTGACATCTCGATGACCGGCGACCAGTTGGGCGATGTGCGGCGGCATGTCGTGCATGACAGCGTCGGTGATGAACATTCTGCGGAAGTCATGCGGGGTGAACCGCAGCGGCTTTCCGGCAGCGTCGGTGACATTGGTCCCGTTGAGTGCCCGGCCGATCCACCCACGTAGCGTGTCGGCGGGGATCGCTCGATGCTCGATGCCGATCCGGCGCTGAAACAGCAACGGCATCGGCGGGTTCCAGACGCGCTCGTGTGAGTCGTAGGACGTGACACAGCCGACAGCGCCGTCACCGCAACGGACGCGGGTGATGATCGTCGCGAGGACGTCGGTGAGCTCGGGGCTGATGACCAACAGCCGTTCGGCGTCAGTCTTGGAAGGGACGATCTGCAGCAGCGGGATGATCTCGCCGCTGCCGGGCAGCGTGTACTGGATGAGGCTGTGATGGCTGAGCTCGGTGAGCTCCTCGATGCGGATCCCCGTGTGCCGGAGCGTCTCGACCGCGGCCCAGGTCCAGAACGCCCGATCCTCCTCTCCGGTCATGTCCCTGCGTTTGCAGGTGTCGGGGTCGTTGACCCAAGTCCGCGCCGCGCAGTAGTCCGGGCTTGTCTCGGCGCGATACATGGTTCGGCCGTCAATCGTGAACGAGCCTCCGGGCGCAGTGGCCTGCGCCGCTTGCAGGCATGCGGCCGTCGTGGTCCGCTCGTCGTTCACCCGAGCCACGAGGATCGGCAAGATAGGGAGTCGGTCCCGGGTCCGCTGGTCCATGCGCGACTTGCGAGAACGAAGCTCCTTCTGCCGCGCCAGGTCTTCTGGGCGGACGGGACACGGTGCGGCCCACAGGGCCCAGCGCGCCGGATCCTCCATCGCCCACTGGGAGATGTCGAGATAGAACGCACGAACTGCTGCCAGGCCGTCCTGGCCACCAGCTCGCCGTTCGCGCACTTCGATCGTCTGCCCGTTCGCGCCAGCAACGTGTCTCGTCTTGGTCAGCATGCGCTGTTTCCAGGCTGCGGCGACCTCGGGCTGCAGGTGCAGCGAGGCAATCCCGGAGTGGTGGCGTTCGAGATCCCGCCAGAACAGGCAACCCAAGTTGAAGGCCAGGTTCCGCAGTGTCGTGTGATCGAGCGCCGGTTGGCGCTCCTGCAGGTAGGCGACGAGCAGGTCGCGAACCGGGCGGCATGTGATTGCGTACCGATCGATCAGTTGGGCCGGGCTGAGTTGGCCGATAGTGCCGAAGGCCCGGATCGTCGACGGCGCCTGGGGTCCGAACACGCCCATGGTGTGGAGCAGCTGGTAAAAGCCCATGCCCTTGTTCGCACGCAGCGACTGGCCGTCGATGACAAGCGAGAGCTGCAGGCAGTCGCCGACGGTTATCTCACGCAACGTTCCACCCTTTATGGCAAGGATCGTGGCCGCGCGACGCAGTGCCGCCGCCTTCATCGTCCGCCCCGCGGGTGAGGCGTCACAGAGCGCTACCAGCTCGGAGAAGCCGTCTGGATCACGAAGCTTCGCCATGTTTGGGACCAGGTTCTGCGGTGCGCGTGGCTTGAGAACCCAGTCCAGGCTCGGACGGATCACATCGGTGCAGACCAGCATGAGCGCGCAGACCCGCAGGTTGCTCGAAAGGGTCACTCCACAGTGAGGCGCCGCCGGACGTGCCCAGGCGAGCATCGGCTGCCACCAGTCCGCGTTCCCCGCGGTGTCGGCGCCACTGGCCACCCACCGCTGCTGCCAGGTGTCACCCGGCTGGTCGGCCAGCCAGTCCATCAGCCTGGTGAGGCCCAGCCGCCGCCGCTGCTGTGCCGCCCGGCCCTCATCGACCAGCGCTGATGCTGCGAGCAGCTCGGCGAGCAGCGGCTCGCGTCGCTGCTCAGTCACCGGCCATGTCGTTGCCGCAGTTCGGGGCGGGAATCGCCGCCAGAGCTGCTGCATATCCGGGCCGACCGACGGGGTATCGGCCGCGATCGCCAGTTCGTCAGTGAGAGTGACCGTCTGCAGCGCGGTCACGAGGTCCGCCCACCGAACAGCACGTTCAAGGACTCCGGCCGATACCCGCTCGGCGTGGGAGTCCCGGTGTCGGGCTGTTCGTCGGCTGCGCCCATCGAGCCAATGGCGTGGCCACGCCGGTGGTGTGCCAGCAGACCGGCGATCACATCGCCAGGCATCGGTGTCAGGTACAGCTGCGTCGTCGACAAATGAGCGTGCCCGAGCACCCACTGCACATCGGCCAACGGCAGCTGCGGATCGCGGGCCATCCGATAAGCGGCCGTGTGCCGGAGGTCGTGCAGCGTCCAGTTGGCACCCAGTGTTGCCGCGGCCCGACCGAACATCGCCCGTGCGGCGTGATAGGTAAGCGGCCGGAAGGGTCGACGCCGTGTCCACCACAACGGATCATCACGTCCGGACGGTGGCTCCTGGCCGATGTCGGACTGGTAGAGCCGAAGCCACACGAACGCGTCCGGCGATGCCGGAAGCTGCTGGATTGCGCGGGTTCCCTTGCGGATCACTGTGATGAGCTGTTGACCGGGGTCGACGTCGCCGCAGCGGGCGCCGAGCAGCTCCGAGGCACGCGCTCCGGTCGACACCCATAACGCGACCAGGGCCCTGTCACGATGGCAGCCGAGCTCGGCGAACACGCGGTTGAACATCTCATCGGGGATGCAGCGTGGGATCCGCTGGACAACTCTCGGCCGGTAAAGGCCCACCCGCTCGTTGCGAAAGGGCTCCATCGGGTTGTGATGGGCGTTGGGTCGGCCACCACGGCGCTGGCGCGAGAGCGGGAAGGGATTGACCATCGGGCCCGTCCCGGCGTCGCGGTGGAAGTCATAGAAGACCCGCAGCACGGTCTCTGAGTGCGCGCGTGTCGCCACGGCATACTTCCGGCCCAGGCCGGGCTTGCCAGTCACCGGATTCGGAAGGCTGCTGGCTGATCGGACACCGCCGGTTGGCCGAGCTGGCTTCTCTCTCAACGCGAGCCAACGACAGAAGTCGCGAGCCTCCAGCCGGGTCGCCTGGTCCCACGGCACCTCGACGGCCCAGGCGAACCGGAACCAGCGCAGCAGGTCCATCGCGTATGACCGCTGTGTCGAAGTCGAGCGCCCCGACGCCTGCAGCTCCTTCAGGAAGGCCGCGACCGAAGGCACCGCATCGCCGGCGGCACCAATCAACCGAACCGGCTCCCAAAGATCCTCAGTCGCCCGCACCGCACCCACCCGCGGCACGACCAACATCGAAAGATCACGTTCTTCGCCAAACCCTTCGGACATAGATCTGACCGTATCCAGCTCAGAGGAAGTCAGCCGCGATGGCAGGGCCTGCTGAGCGCTTAGTTCAGTCAACAGGAGTAGGTCGGTGCGGCGTCTTGTTTCTCCAACCCGCACAGGTTCGAGCCAAGGTGTGCAAGGTGCCACCTGTTGCGCACGGGTTGGGATCACGCGCGTCTCGTTCCCGGGTGGAGGCGGTCCTGGGCGATGTTGTCGTCGAGGTAGCGGACGAGAC
>Ga0224558_1003653_pt1 | contig 12589 bp, 10 predicted proteins | sample 714S32024metaG_FD_180682 | JGI IMG/M metagenome (GOLD analysis project Ga0224558, IMG submission 180682) | Peat soil microbial communities from Stordalen Mire, Sweden - 717 S3 20-24 | ecosystem: Environmental > Terrestrial > Soil > Wetlands > Peat | place: Sweden: Norrbotten County, Stordalen... | reverse complement strand
CCCTGATTCATGAGCCATTGTCTGCTCTCCTCGCATTCAAATCGCGGCAAGCCAGAAATGACTTCAACTTATTGCGCAGCTATTACTTGCAGCCAGCACCTTGTCACTTAACCGGACAGCAGTGATCTATTTTCAGGTGGGCGGCCTGGTGGATTCCGTTGTCAATCAGGGGCTACCAGCGCCAATCGACATTCAAATCTCTTCGAACGATCAAGAAGCAGCGTATGCGCAGGCGCAGAGCCTGGCGACCAAACTGCGCGCATCGAGTGGCGTTTCTGCAGTCTTCATCCCGCAAGATCTGAAGTACCCGGGGCTTGAAATGGACATCGACCGCGAGCGAGCCAGTTTGATTGGATTGACACCCAAAAACGTTGTCGACAACGTGATTACGGCTCTTACCTCGAACGGCGTTATCGCACCGAGCTATTGGATTGATCCTAAGACCGGCAACAATTACATGCTCACCGTTCAATATTCCAATCGACAGATTGGCCACATGAATATGGAGGAGTTCGGGAATATCCCGCTACGCGGCAAGGACAGCCAGAGCTATACGCCCCTCCGCTCGGTTGTGTTTACGAAGCAGATCGATACACCAACCGAGGTCGACCACTATCAGTTGCGGCGGGTCATCGATGTCTACGTGCTGCCGAGAGCCGAAGCTTTGAATTCCGTCAGCAAGCAAGTGAACCAAGCCATAAAGAATGTACCAACGGCAAATGGTATGGGCGTGCTGATGCATGGAGCAGTGCAGAGCATGGATGCATCTTTTTTGCGGTTTGGCCTCGGAATTGTCCTGGCTGTCGTGCTGGTGTATCTGCTGCTTATGGCACAGTTCACCTCGTTTATTGAGCCCTTCATCATTCTGATGGCAATTCCGCCTGGGCTCGCGGGTGTCATCGTGCTGCTGGTACTCACAGGGTCCACTTTGAATGTCATGTCACTGATGGGCGTGATCATGATGGTCGGCATCGTAGTCTCGAATAGCATTTTAATCGTGGAATTTGCAGGCATTCTGCATGAACGCGGATCCAGCTATAGAGAGGCGGTGGTACAGTCTTGCAAAATCCGCTTGCGGCCAATTCTGATGACTTCTCTAGCAACACTGCTTGGCATGATCCCGCTGGCCCTTGGACGAGAAGCGGGAAGCGAGCAATACGCTCCCCTCGCGCGTGCAATCATCGGCGGACTTTCAGTTTCGGTTGTCGTGACAGTTTTTCTCGTACCGGCCGTGTACATTCTCGTGTACGGTCGTCGGGACGACAAAACCGAAAATACAGATCAGAAATTGCTACCTGAGGGCGGCCCTGCCTAGCGAAAAAGACTGCCTCTAAATTGAAAATCTCGCCCCTCGCATTCATCAAACGTGTAGGGTACCGGCACGTTTCGAACTCCGCGAGATCTGTTCTTTGGTGCCGGGTGAAATTGACCGACGTTGACCGGTGAAGTGATGTTGTACTGGGAATGTAAACGAAGACTCGCATTGCTCCGTCAGTTTAGAGTGCTGGCATTCGAGTATTTCGAAAATGTTCAGTACTTAGGCTGGGCGGCGATTGGAGCACCGATATTGAATGATGAGGCGCCAGCCGCTCTCATTTGAACTCTGACCGCGCATCATTGGGCCGAGGGCCTGACACTTGTTGCCATCTGGTTGGCAACGGGAGTCAGGTCCTTGAGTTCAGTTTTATTCGGTACATCAATGTGTGCGGTACACATAAAGAGTGTGCCTACGATCGCAACGAAATAATGCAATCCTCCATCTCGCTTCGAATACCGCAGCCACAGCCGATCAGCACTATCTTCTAGTATTTTCGTCGCATGAAACTGCTGCTTCTTCTGCTTCTTATATTTGTCCCAGTCGCCTGTAAAGCCGCCGCCTTGCAGAGACGCTTTTCCGCTGCCAGCTCCATATCTAAGCGAGTCAACGTTGTGCTGAACAAAGTACCAACCCCCTGGAACAGCCCACTGACAACCATTGCGATCTTCTGTGGTGGCCCATACGGACGGCAATGTGGGGGAAGGCACCTTGGCTAGCGGAGTATCTGCCGTTCCTGGATCAGGATAGCTCGACGGCTGGCTGGGGGTAGTTCCGGCGGGGGAAACTCCGGGCTGCGTACTCTGCGCATAACTGTGTAATCCCCAAAAAGCAAATACCCAAATCGTCACCACCAGAAGCGGCACGCTGCTTTTGCTTGTTTTCATCGAGGTGTCCTCTCCCCAGCCATGATCGCTCCGACACCAAATAGGAACTGGTCTAAATTGCTCACCCGCCTTTGTCGTGAAAGCAGATTAGTCGATTGCCGAACTGCCCTGGCTGAAAGTTTTTGCTGCAATGTGAGCAATCCTGCACAGAATCGTGGGTCCTGGCCTGCCATGGCTAACCTGTCGGAGACTCGAAACGCGAGACCCTTCTCACTTTGACATCGACGAGAACCAAGCTGTTGCACTCAGCGGCCCCGTGCTGGCCGTCATAAAGATCAAGAGATGTCCCCCGAGAAAGCCTTGCCTATACAACTCGCAGGAACACTAAACGGCTGCCGCTGCTACTGCTTCTTCTACGATCCACATCTGCGGTTGCCGCTCGGTCAGCAAAATTGAAATGTGTTCCGTATTTAACAGAAATGCTTTCCCCAGTGTCTAGGATGCCGTTGTGGAAACTTGGCTGGTCAAACCAGCAAGCGAGTTCTATTGATTAGGTTGTTTCACGTAACTTCTGTCTTTCTTCAATTTCCTCGTCAGTCAGGCGCGCGTCGTAGATCGATCGGGGTTCGATCGTCCGCGCAACAAGCGTTGCAGTGCACACGACAAGCAGCATCGGCAAAATGAACGATCGGTAATGGCCCGTCAACTCCATCATCAAAACCACTGTCGAGATAGGTCCTTGTGTAGTCGCCGCCAGAACGGCTGCAGCTCCAAGTATGGCAAACAGGCCGACAGGAACACCGGGCCAGAGCCAAGACCAAGCATGACCGAGAACAGCGCCGAGCAAAGCGCCCACCGTTAGGGACGGCGTGAACATGCCGCCGGGGGCGCCACTGCGCATGCACAACACAGTAGCAGCCGGCTTTAATACCAGCAGTGTCAAGAGCAGAATCGGCGCGACTTGATTTGTGAATGCCAACTGGGAGATGTCCTTGCCGTTGCCGAGCAGCTGTGGGAACCATATCGAGGCAACCCCAAGCAGCCCCAATCCAAGTAATGGCGCCGCAACCCGTTTCCAGCTGTGGGGCCGATTACGGTCAGCCCAGGTGACCATTCGAACGTAGCCGACGGAAACCACACCCACGATGGGGCCAACCAGGAGCGCCCACATCACGCTTGAGGTAGAGCTGGAATAAGCGGGAATGATATATGTCGGCGCGTCGGGTAGTGCAAGCCACGAGACCGCCGTGGCAATCATCGAGGCAAACAAGGCTGGCAGCACATACCGAAGCGCCAGCTTCCCGCGCATTACTTCGAGCGCGAATAGTGCGCCTCCCAGCGGGACGCCATAGGCCGCTCCCATCCCAGCCCCAGCGCCGCACGCCACCAGGAGCCGGCGTTGCTCGTCGGACAGTCGCTCTCTGTCCGAGAAAAAGTTCGCCATGACCGCTCCGGCCTGTTTCGGCGCACCCTCCCGGCCGAGCGATGCTCCCATCCCAACAATCACTACAGAGAGCACTGCGCTACCTAAGGTGCGCAACGCCGGCATCCGTCCGGCGTGAAACCAAATCGCAGCCGTCGTATCGATGCCGTTACCGCTGGAGAGTTGCTTGAGGATGATCTGTCCCGCGCCGGTCAGAAGTCCAGCGCCGAGGAGCACGATGATGTGTCTCCATGCGCCGGCATGCTCGGCTGCGTCCAATATATTGGTGGCGGATCCGCGCCAGGCAAAGTGTTGTACCACTTCAAGAAGTCGAGTCAGGGCGGCCGCCCCCACGCCCGTGGCCACACCGGTAAGAAGCACCGCTACCCAGAAGTGCGCCGCGCCGGGACGTCGGAGCGTGGAAGGTATCTCGTCGGGACTAGGAGTCGAGGCCGCGTTGGGTGTATTCAAGTACGCCTCCGCTCTGGCTGGCGCCGCTTGCTCGATGCAAGCTCGGCGCTCGGTTAGAGCTGCGTATTATCAAGCCATCCGTCGCGAAACCCGGCGCGGTGAAGGCCGTTTACGATGTAACGGCACTTCCGGATGCACTTCCAGATGAGCTCAGACTGGAAGTTCTCAATCATCAGAATAATGGGACCCTGATTCAAGCCGAATATCCAGGGAGACACCCAACCGTGTGGATTTCTGCTGGTGTCGGGGTAAGTTGGATTAAAACTGGCGTCGAAGCCATACGAGCTTCGTCTCTTCAAATCGAGACGCTCGATGGCGTGACGGACAGTGTCGGTTACGATCTCGGGTGCGAAGGGCAGAGAAGCAACGACCGCCCAGGGCGCAATTGTCCCATCATCGGGGCCGAACGGTGCGCCTCGTGCCGTGTAGTCGAAAAACTCCCGCTGGATACCGTTCACCTGAAGGACAGCAGGGCCAGGTCCATCGCTGGCTGTAAATCCCCAGCCATATTTGTGATAGTGCGAAAACTCCAATGGATTCTCTATTCCATATTGCCTTTGCACGTAAGTAGCTCGCCGGCTGTTCTCAAAATAGTCGATTCCGGCCTTTCTGTTGAAGTCGTCGTGAATACCGCGAAAATCGAGCCACAGATGGGACATCTGATGAATGAATAGCGGGCCAGCGTAGAGATATTCAATGCCGTAGATTTTCTTCAATGCAAAAGTTGCAGTCCATTCCTTGAATCCCTCCGCAGCGATAGGAAAAGCAGGCGATCCCAGAGCCAGCACGTAAAGTATCAAAGCTTCGCTGTAAGATGTGTCCCAGCGGTACGGAAGAAACCCCGACTCGGGTTTCCAACCATGACAGATCGTTGTTCCGCCATTCAGAGACCATTGCCAATCAATGCGCCGATAGAGAACTTCGGCTAATTCTCGTATCGCGCTTTCCGTTTCGTTCTGGCCGGTGAAATAGCTCGCCGCCGTGAGGACACCCGCTATGAATATGGCGGTATCTATCGTCGACAATTCAGACTGCCGCGCCCGCCGGCCGGTTCGCATGTCAATGAAATGGTAGTAGAAACCTTTGTAACCGGTGGCGTCCGGTTCGGGCCCCTGATGGCAGGCATGGACAAATCTTAAAAGCGTCAGCGTCCTGTCGATTGCTTCCGCTCGCGACAGTAAGTCTCGTTCTACCGCTACGATGTAGGCGCTGAGGCCCATTCCTAGAGCCGCTATGCTGGAGGGCGATCCGGGCTGCGTCTTATCCGGTAGCAATCCATTTGCCGGGTTCATTTCATTACGAAAATAATCGAAAGTCTCGCGCAGGAGACGATCAAACATCGCTGCATCTGTCCCCGCCGGAGTGGAAATTGGCAGCGATTGATTCATTGTAGGCGAGCTCTTGGAGCTACCTCACGACCAAGACAATTCTATCGTAGTTGCCGGAACGCTTCGCGGCGGTAGTGCGAGAGCCGCTTCACCAGTTCGTCTGCCGCGGCAAATCTGCATCGGTTTTGTCCGCAGCCGAGGCGGTATTGCTTGATCGGAAAGATTCTGCGTAGCGCCAGGTGCATGGAGCGGCATTGGCGTCCAACTCACGCAAACTCGATTGTGATTGCCGCGACCGCGTGACGCGGCAACGAAATGGACAGGTCTATGTTCCGGTGTTTGTATCGCCAAGGTTGCGGTTGTTTCACCAGGCAGGAAGTGGACTTCAGTTGATCTACTTGCAGGGCGCTCAGGTATTGCGGTTCGCCCATCTCCCGCCATATCCGTCGAGGGTTCGCGTGGTCTTCGTCAATTCTTTCAATATAAACGATGCTCGGTTCTGGAGCGTTTGTAATCCGCAGACTGACGAGTTCCGTCTGAATAGGATGCCGCGGCATGGCGTGATTGGTTAGCAGGATGGTTGCCGCGGTTTGCTTCCGAACCACCCACGCGCTCACCGTCTCATGGCTTCCGGCGACGCCGAGTAATTCCGTGCCGAGATGATGCAGCAACTCGAATGCGCGGTACACTGGCTTGGCGATTCCATGAATATTCAAGAGGCCGAAACCGCCTTGGAATGGAACGGACGGAAAATAGTTTTCGGCGAAAATATCGCTAAACGTCCAGAAACTGTAGCCCTCCACCAGTCCTGAAGCGTCCATCACGATTTTAGAAGCAAGCGCCGCAGTGAAGGGCTCATCATGGAGAGGGTCGCGAGGGTTCGACGAGATATTCCATTCCGTGTAGTACACGGGCAGCCCGCGCGCTTGGTCATGCACTTTGGCCGCGTCTTCCCGCATGATCCCGCGGGGCGCTTTTTCCAATTGGGTTTCCGTGTCGGCGCCTATTTTCCCAAAGGCGTCCGTCGGGTAGTGATGCGTGGTGATGAAATCAACCGGCGCTTTCTCTTTCTCGCAAAAGTCGAGAAATTCAGAAATCCACGCATTTTTCGCACTGGCCGGCCCCCCGATTTTCAGCAACGGATCTACGCTCTTAACCGCCTCGGCGGTCACGCGGTAGAACCTGAAGTAGTCCTCCTGAGTTCCGGTCCAAAATGCCTTCAGGTTCGGTTCATTCCACACCTCAAAAAACCACTCGCGCACTTCCTGCACACCGTAGCGTTCCACCCAATGCGCTGTCAGCGTTTCGATGAGCGTCGCCCACTTCTGATAATCCTTGGGCGGCGTCACATTGGCCCGGTAGCGGAAGACGGTGGTATCGCCCGAGGCGAGGGTGCCGGGCATGAAGCTCAGTTCCACAAAAGGCCGCATTCCGATTGAAAGAAGGAAATCCATAATTTGATCGGCGTTGAAAAACGAATAAAGGAGTTCGTTTTCTTCGCAGATCAACGTTTCCATATCGCCCGACAGCAGGGCGTGGAAGCGCACGTGGCGAAAACCCAATTCGTTGTGACAAAGGAGCATCTGCGATTGCCAGTCGGCGCGCAGTGCCAGTGATGCATGGCCGCTTCCGACGGTGTGCTCCCAAAAATGCGGAAAAGCCTTTCCTGCTTGAGAAGCGTTGCATATAAATTCGGGCATTCGCTCACCTTAGACGGCGTGGATCCACCGATTTCCGGATCGTGCAAATCAACTCATGCGGCGAAGCGCGGCTCGCGCTTCTGGAATCGCGAGCGGCACTGCGGCGAACGTCGCGACGGTGGCCAGCGCGCACCAAAAGCATAACGCGCGATATTCTCGCCATTCGTCCAACGCATACTTGGTAGCCACAACAGCATCGAAACCCACTTTGGCCGCAAGCGCAATGGGAAGTAGCGGATGTTCGTTGGCCCTATCGGGCGAGCCCATCGCGGCAAGTGGCATGGTCACCGCATAACTACCCATAGCGAGAACGGCATCCAGTGTCGCGAGCATTGAATATGCGTTGGCTGACCCGGTGATAGCATCGGAATCCAGCCTGGGCAATGACGGTTCCGGAACGCGTCTCAGAATTCCCAGCTGATATAACGCGACAACGCTCATTGACGCGCTCGCCGCCAGAAACAATCCAAATATCCCGCGACGTCGCCGGAGAGATTTGCGCGAACTATGACGCAGGCCTAAGCCCAAAATCTCTGCTTTTCGCTTGTCGCCTTGAATTATTTCCACTTGCCGCTCCCCAGCACCGCCGCACAAGTCAGAGCCGCGATGCCCAAACCGAAGGCTGCGAGCCACCCGCGATGGGTGGTTTGCCAAAGCTGAGCGCTGCTGTCATGCGCGCGGTCGTCAAAGATTCCGTGAGCGCCGTGATCCCCAGCAACGGGTTCGAACAGGTTGTTTGGGCGACTTGGGCTCACCGGTTCATCGGTTTGCTGCCCGTCGTAGCAGGTGCGTGCCAGATACAGATCCAGCAGTCCCGGCGCAATTTTGTTAGTCTCGATCGCTTGCACGGTGGGTCCACCGACATAGACTTCCCGGCGCTTGTGATGGGCCGCCCAAACGATAGCCGCGGCGGCAACTTCGGGCTGAAATATCGGCGGGACTGGCTGTGGATGGCGCGGGAGTCGCGTCTTGCACCAATTGAACTGGGGCGTATTGAGGGCCGGCATCTGCACCATCGTCAGATGGATGCGGCTGTGATCGTGTATAAGCTCCGAGCGCAAGGAGTCGGTAAAGCCCATGATCGCGTGTTTCGCGCCGCAGTAGGGCGCTTGCAAGGGGATCGACCGGTACGCAAGCGCGGAGCCTACCTGCACGATAGTTCCCCGGTCGCGAGGATACATCCGCCTAAGGGCGGCCATCGTGCCATATACCGTTCCCAGATAGGTGACTTCGGTGGCCCGCTTGAACTCCTCGGGCGTGATTTCCTTTAGCGGCGAGAAAATTGTTGTCATCGCATTGTTCACCCAAATATCGATGGGACCAAAGCGGTTCTCGACAGCCTCCGCAGCCGCTTCGACTTCGTTGCTGTGAGCAACGTCCGTAGAAATCGCCATCGCTTCGCCGCCATCTGCTTCAACGTCGGATCGGGCGCCTTCTAAGCCGTCCTTTCCGCGTGCTAGAAGTCCAATGCGCGCCCCCCGGCGCGCGAAAGCTCTAGCCGTGGCGCGGCCAACGCCGGCCGACGCACCGGTTATTACCACAACCTCCGTCTTGGTACCATTTCGCGACGACATTTCGAGACTCCTTTTCTTCACTTTCGTGAACAAAATTGCCAGAAAGTTTCTACTGACCGAGCCTTCCCAATTCTTCCATATCGCGCCGAGCCACATTTAGTTTCGCTGTCATCCCAGCCGCTTCAGAAGATGATCTCCAACTCGCAGTGCATTCGCCATGATGGTCAAGCTGGGATTCACGGCTGCGATCGACACGAAGAAGCTTGCATCGACAACATAGAGATTATCCAAATCGTGAGCCTTGCAGTTCAGATCAAGCGCCGATGTCTTGGGATCACGACCAAAACGAATCGTTCCGGCCTGATGAGCGGTACCACCAATTGGAATCTTCTTGCCCAGATACAATGATCGCGACATCAGATGGTCGTGAAGATGGAGATCCTTGAGCATCCCTTTGAGCTTTGCGATTAGGCGCTGGTGCCCTTCTGTGTTTGTCGATTGAAGAGCGAGCGTGATCGTTCCATCCCGGTTGACGGTGACGCGATTATCAGGCTGAGGCAGGTCTTCGGACTGCACCCAGAAGTCGATGGAGTGCTCAGCAATATAATCGAGGACGAATTCCGGTTTCCAGATGGCCCAATCCGGAGCTTCTCCTTTGAGCATTTCGCCATCGGTCTTGCCCAGCATCTGTATGCCGCCCAACGGGTATTCCCAATCGTCGGAACGGAAATAGAAATCGTTCAGGCCAAGGGTCTTCTGGAACACGGTCGGATTAGGGCTTTTCGAAATTGCCATAAAGGCGGAGTTGTTATGGCGCATGTAGTGGCGCCCCACCACATCCGAACTGTTTGCCAGACCATTCCGATGCTTGTCGTTCGCGGAGCGCAGCAGAAGAGCCGCGGAGTTGATCGCCCCACACGAAACAACCACGATGTCCGCCGAATATTCTTCCGACTTTCCGGCGCGCTCGACCACCACCTTTGTTACCAACCGACCGGATGGGTCCGTTTCCAGACGCTTGACGTAGGCGCCCGTTAGAAGCGTGACATTCGGGTGCTCGATAGCTGGATCTACGCAAATAACCTGCGCATCCGCTTTGCCGTTGACCAGACACGGAAATCCGTCGAATGCAGCACATCGTACGCAAGCACTCGTGTGCAGCGCCTTGCCGTCTTTTTCCTCGAGCAGGATACCCAGCGGCAATGGGAATGGATGATGGCCGCCCCTTTGCAAATCGTCGAAAAGCTCTTGAATACGTGGTTCGTGGCTCACTGGCGGATGGCGATAGGGAGCGCTCACCGGTCCTTCCGTGGGATCGACTCCATGTTCCCCGTGAACGTGATACAGGTGCTCCGCCTTCGTGTAATAGGGTTCGAAGTCCTCATAGCTGAGCGGCCATGCGGGTGAGATGCCGCCATAGTGCCGGACTTCTCCAAAATCCTCTTTGCGAAATCTCAGCAATGCCGCGCCGTAGACCTTTGTATTCCCGCCGACGTAATACTGGATGCCCGGATGGAACGTGTTTCCATCTTTGTCATACCAGGTTTCCTTGGCCCGATATTTCGATTCAAGAAAGACCGCGCTGGAGTTCCAGTTGTCCTTTTCCCTCGGCAGGTAGTGGCCGCGTTCCAGAAGCAAAATGCGTTTGCCGGATGGAGCAAGCTGGTAGGCGAGCGTTCCACCACCTGCTCCCGTACCGATAATAATGACGTCAAAATGATTCTCTTGCGGCACCCTTGTCACCTTTCCTGCACTACCTCTCGACGCTCGCCATCTCTTTGGATGAGCATATGGCGGAAGAGGGAAGCCATTTTCTATTGTTTGATGTCGACCATGTAGTCACGGCCTTCCCACGAATTGCTTTTGGGCCAGAAGAAGGTAAATCGGATCGGCGCACGCTGCGCCGTAATGATCGGAATATCGACGAAGTCGATTCCGAGAGTGGTTGCCGAGGACGGAGTATCTTTGACAGTACCCCACTCGTCGCCCGTCCAACAAAGACTAAAAGAAGCCGGAGCCTGGACCCGCAGACTTCGATGATGATGCCATTCCAAAGCGTAAACCAGATTTGGCTGGAAGCTGCGTACGCGGTTCCGACCCCATCTTTGCCTCCATGAGTCCATCGGGGATGAATCCCCGGCTGTCCAAACGCTCCGTTCTTACTGTCTGACTTCGTCATTCTGCCTCCGGTGCTCCAGCTTTGTCTGCGTTCGTTCTCCTAGTCGATTAGAGGAGCAAGCGCGATACAGCCCAAACCCAATACAAAGAACAGAAACATAATCGCAAGGAGACCCTTGACTCGGGTTCCCGCGCCGCGGAATTCGTTCCACACAAAAATGCCCCAGATGGCTGAGATCATCGTGTTGCCCTCGCCCAACGAGAAAGAAGTGGCGGGTCCAATCATCGGCACGTAGGAAGCTACAAAGTTAGCGACTGTGCCGATGCCCCAAATCGCTCCGCCTAATATTCCCCACGCGTGCAGACTCACATGTCCCTCAAAATAGTCCTTCACTCGGAGCGGTTCGCCATTTACGGGCCAACGCATCAACGCATAGTTCATTGGGAAATTGGAAGCCACGGCCCCCAAGGCAAAGACAAAATAAACGGTGTAGGGCCCTAAATGGTTTGGGCCTGTCAGTGCCTTTGCGACAAATGGGTAGAAGAGACCAACAGCAACACCGCAAGCCAGGCTCAATCCAACCCCCTTTGTGCCGGCCTTCGCACCCCCAGGCAAGCCCCGATACGCCATTGCATCGAGGACGATGGCGATGCAAATCAACGCGATTCCGCCAAAAAGAAGAATGGGATTCCCTTTCGGCGAAATGATGTAGTTGATGACGGCCCCAATGACCAAAGCCAAACCTGCTCCTATCGGGAAGGCTACGGCCATGCCCGCAACAGATATAGCGGCCACGAGGAGCAAATTTCCGAGGTTAAAGATGACACCTCCGAAGAAAGCCTCGACGAGGCTGCGAGGACTTGCGGCGCTTAGATTGCGAAAAAAGCTGTCCGGCGCCGCGGGGTTTCTACTTCCGAGGGTCAGTCCAAATAACAGCGCACATGCCAACAAACCCCACATGTAGTCCCAGTAGAAAAGTTCGAACCGCCACCGTTTGTCAATCTTCTGTGTATTCGCCCAACTGCCCCAGCAGAGCATGCTGACCAGCATTAAGACGAGAGCAGCCGCGTAAGTATGTGGGATAAACAATCGTCACCTCACCCGCAACTGGGCGAACAAGTCACGTGGGGCTGTGCCCATAGTTGATCTTCCATTCCGACGCCCGCTTTGATCAAATTCCTGGCCTCGTTTTCCTTCGGGGAACTGCAGTTCGTGAATCAGATCCCCGCCTCCTGGCTGAAATACTGATAATCTTCCCGCCAGCCGCCCTGGCCCTGACCGATGGTTTTGTAATCTTCGATGAACTCGATTGCGCGGATGTACTTCACCATCGTGAATCCAAGCTGCGTTTCGACGCGAAGTCGGAGCGGTGCTCCGTGCAAAATCGGCAGCGGCTGGCCGTTCATTTCGTAAGCAAGAATGGTCTGCGGATCTTCCGCCAACTCTAGGCGAATCGTGCCGTAGAAGTACCCCGGCCCTTGGGCGTGTGGCTCCGATGTGGATTTATTGTCGAACGCGTAGAAAACGATGTAGCGGGCGGCGGGAAGCGGATGGCAAGGACCGACGATGTGATGCAGAGATACACCGCCCCACTCCGCAATGCCTGACCAGCCCTGGATACAGCAATGCTTTGTAATCTGAGTTTGTTTCGGCATTGTCCGGAGGTCGGACAGCGTCAGGCACAGCGGGCTTTCGACCAATCCGCTCACCTGCAGGTTGTAGTTTGCGAATTGGTCGCGTGTCATGGCCAAGTAACTCTCCTCTTTTGGCGGGCGGCCGTTCACCCAGAAGTAAGGCGAGATGTCCGCAGAGGAGTAGCGCTGCGCGGAGATTTCATGGCCGAAAAATAGCGTGCGCAGCGGATCGGTGATCGACTGAGTGGCTTTCTGGAC
>Ga0224558_1003652_pt1 | contig 12594 bp, 10 predicted proteins | sample 714S32024metaG_FD_180682 | JGI IMG/M metagenome (GOLD analysis project Ga0224558, IMG submission 180682) | Peat soil microbial communities from Stordalen Mire, Sweden - 717 S3 20-24 | ecosystem: Environmental > Terrestrial > Soil > Wetlands > Peat | place: Sweden: Norrbotten County, Stordalen... | reverse complement strand
ACTCGGTGGAGCTCAGCGAGGCGATCGAGGCCCTGGAGGGAGGCGGGCCCGAGGACCTGCGCCGCCTGGTGCTGGAGGAGGCTCGGGAGATGCTCAGGCTGGCCCGCATCGAGGCGGACCCGGAGCTGGCACTGCGAGATGGCCGGGCCGCCACGGTCTTCCGGGAGATGGTGCTGGCCCAGGGCGGGGATCCCGACGCACCCCTGCCCCGCGGAGACTCGCTGGCGCTGGTCCGGGCCCCCGCAGGGGGCTTCCTCCAGGGCTTGGACGCCCTGGCAGTGGGCACGGCGGCCTGGAGCCTCGGAGCGGGCCGGTCCCGCCAGGGGGATCCCGTGTCGGCCACTGCGGGCGTGCTCTGCCTGGTCAAGCCGGGGGAGGCGGTTGCGGAGGGTGAGGCGGTTCTGGAGCTGGTCGGAGACAATCGAGCGGGCCTGCCGGCCGCCCTGGCGGCCCTGGAGGGCGCCATCCGCGTCGGCGCCAGCCGGCCGCCCCAGCAGCCGGTGGTGATGTCGCGATACCCAGCCAATTGACCGGTCAGGCCTGGGCCGGGGGAGGCGCTCCAGTTCCGGTGGGTCCATGCCAGGCACTCGACCAACTGGTGAAGTAGCCGACCCATGGCCCCGGCCGAGTTGCGCCCCAGCCTGGGAGCGCCGATCCCACCACGATCCGGCGCTGCGCGCCCGGCGGCCGGGGTCGTGACCCGGGACAGCCGGAGCAGGCTATCCCAGCTCCCCGGCGGTCTCCAGATTGGCCAGGAATTCCACCAACAGCCTGCCCAACTCGGAGGCGGAGGACCTCCCCACCTCCAGCACATCGTCGGCGCTCACCGGCTGGGGCGAGAGCCCGGCGGCCAGGTTGGTGACCAGCGACAGGCCCAGGACCCGGGCCCCCAGATGGTGGGCAGCGATCGCCTCCAGAACCGTGGACATGCCAACCACGTCCGCACCCATCCCAGCCAACATCGAGACCTCTGCCGGGGTCTCGAACTGGGGACCGAGTACGCCGGCGTAGGTCACGTCCCTGATGGACGGGTCGATCTCCCGCAGCCGTCGGCGCAGGCCGAGATCGTAGAGACCACCCATCTCCAGGAAGCGCCCGGCGTGCGGCGGAGGGGGGGGCGGTCCCACCAGGGGAGAGGTCCCGGTCAGGTTCAGCTGGTCGGCGATCATGGTCGGACGGCCTACCGGCAGGTCCGCCCGCAGCGCCCCAGCCGCGTTGGAGAGCACGACCGTGCCCGCCCCAGCCAGCACCGCGGTACGAACGCCGTGGACGACCGTGGCTGCCGGGTACCCCTCATAGAGATGGACTCTTCCTGACAGGACCAGGACCAGCCTTCGCCCCAGCCGGTGGACTCTCACCGCACCGGTGTGCCCGGGGGCGGTTGGCTCCGGGAACCCTGGCAGCGACTCAGCGGCCACCGTCGCTTCCAACTCCCCAAAATGGCTCTCGGCATCGCCCCAGCCGGAGCCCATGACGACCACCGCCGCCGGGGCCTGGGGCAGGCGCCGGCGCAAGGCCAGGGCGGCCGCCCCAGCGAGCTCGTAGGGCTGCGGCGGCGGGCTCACCGATTGACCCCGCCGGGGAGGGCGGGACTCCTACTCACGCTGGTACGGGACCCCATCCGCCCCTGGCGGGCGCACGCGACCGACCAGGCCGGCCACCGCCAGGATCGTCACCACGTAGGGGAACATGAGCAGGAAGGGCGATGGAATGTGGACGTTGAGAACCCCGAAGGTGCTTTGCGCCGAGTCGGCGAAGCCGAACAGGAGCGCTGCCGCCGCCGCCCAGAGCGGCTTCCACCGTCCGAAGATCATCGCCGCGAGGGCGATGAAGCCCAGGCCGGCCGACATGTCGGAGGTGAACTCACCGGTGGAACCGATGGACAGGGCGGCGCCTCCCACGCCTCCGATGGCCGCTCCCAGGATCACGTTCCGGTAGCGGATGAAGTTCACCGCGATCCCCACCGTGTCCGCTGCCCGCGGATGCTCACCCACCGCCCGCACCCGCAGTCCCCAGCGGGTGTGGAAGAGCGCCACCTGAACCACCACCAACAGCACCAGGACCATGTAGAGGAACACGTTCTGGTCGAAGACGATCGGGCCCAGCAAAGGAATCCGGTCCAGCAGTGGAATGGGGAAGTTGCTGAACACCTGGGGGCTGTTGAGCACCGCCTGGTTGGGTGTGAGCACCTGCAGGTCGAGGAAGCTGGTCAAGCCGGTGGCGAAGGTGATGATCACAAAGCCGACGATGATCTGATCCGCCTTGAAGCGCACACAGAGCAAGGCCAGCAACGCCCCCAGGGCGGCTCCACCGACGGCGCCACCGAGGATCCCCAGCCAGAGGTTCGCGGTTACGGACCCGATCATCGCGCCCAGGAAGGCACCCGCCAGGAACTCACCCTCGATGGCCATGTTGATGACCCCGGTCCGCTCGCACAGCAGGCACGCGATGGCCCCGAACATGAGGGGTACCGAATCTATGAGGGTGCTGGCCAGCAGCCCCTCAAAGCTCATCTCGGTACCCCGAGCGGCCCAAACGATCACCGCCAGTCCGATGGCGGTCAGACCGACCGCGAGGAGGGCGTAGGATCGCCGGCCCCGCGGTCGGAGCAAAAGCCACGCCCCCAGCCCGAAACAGAGCGCTTCCAGGACGGCGGTGGTGAGCCTCACCGGTAGGACGACCACGGGAAGCGGTATGGCGGGGGTGGCATTCATGTTCAGCCGGGCCTCGAGCTGGCCGCCCACCGAGAGGGTCAGCCCCCAAGCTGCCAGCAGGGCGAGGAGGAGTAGGAACACTCCCAGCCAGGCCCTGCGCCGGTTGGCTCCGGCCAGCACCGCCGGACCGAAGGCACGCCAGGTGGTGGCGGTCATCCTCCCCACCCCTGAGACAGGAGGCGGAAGCCTCCGCCGCCCACCCGGATGCGGTAGATCGCCCGCACCAGACCGGGAGCGGAGATGAAGAAGACGATGACGGCCTCGATCACCTCGATGAGCTCAAGAGGAACCGAGGTGCTGACCTGCATCTGCAGGCCGCCTGCCTGGAACGCCCCGAAGAGCAGGGCGGCGAGCACCACCCCACCTGGTTTGCCCCGACCCAGCAGGGCGATGATGAAGGCCGTGAAGCCGGTGTCGCCCCCGTAGTTCTGCACCAGCTGCGGGGAGATGCCCAGGATCATCACCGCCCCGGCCAGTCCACAGAGGATCCCGGACAGCACGAACGCCAGGGTGATCGCCCGGGGGATGTCCACCCCCGCCGCCCGGGCCGCATCGTGGCTCCCCCCGACCATCCGGAAGCGGAAGCCGATGGTGGTCCTCGATAGCAGCCAGGCCACCGCCACCGCGGCGGCGGCGGCGATGAGGATGCTGGCGTTGAGCCTGAGCCCGCTCCCCGCCAACAGTGGCAGCATGGCCGAGGCCAGGATGGGCCGGGAGACGGAGTTGGTTCCACCCGGAGGAAGAAAGACCTGCAGGCCCAGGACAAACACCAGGAGATTTAGGGCGACGTAGTTGAGCATGATGGTGACGATCACCTCATGGGCCCCGGTGCGGGCGCGCAGCACTCCCGGGATCCAGCCCGCCACGGCACCCCCGAAACAGCCCGCCAGCAAGGCGAGGGGCATGTGGATCGCCAGCGGCAGGTTCGACATCGTCAGGCCCACCCAACCCGCCATGATCGCCCCCGCGATGATCTGGCTGGGCCCGCCGATGTTGAAGAGCCCGGCCTTGAAGGCCAGCGTGAGAGCGAGGCCCGCGAGGAGCAGGGGGGCGGTGTCGACCAGGGTCTCCGAGAGTGGATTGAAAGCGGTGTTGAAGGCGGCCGCGCTGCCTGTCGTGAAGAAATGGACGTAGGCACTGGGGCTCCCCACAGATCCGGTCAAGAGCGCCCCGTAGGCAGCAGCCACCAGGCTCCAGGACGTCGCGAAGGCACCCCCGGGGTTGGATGGGAATCTGGCCCAAGCCGCGAGTGTCGAGGAGTTGGTGACAATCATCAGGAGGGCGCCGATCACCAAGGCGGAGAAGATGGACAGCACCGTCATGACCAGGGTGTCGGCGCCCACGACCCAGGAGAGCGCACCTCCCGCACCGCGGCGCAGCAGCCCCTTTCGGCCGGACGGCGACGGTTCCGCTGGCTCGGACTGCGCGGCGGGGGGGCTGGTACCGGGCCCCTCCTCGGGAACGGTGTCGGCGGGCTTCATGGCACCGGCTCCAGGCTCGCCTCGCCGCCAACTCCAGCCATCAGGAGCCCGATCTGCTCGCGGGGGGTGTCACTGGTCGCATACCCAGAAATCCTCCCCCGGTACATGACCGCGATCCGATCGCCCAGAGCCAGCACCTCGTCCAACTCCGTCGAGACCACCAGTACCGCCGCCCCTGAGTCTCGGGCCTCGATCAGCCGGCGGTGGATGATCTCGGTGGAACCGACGTCCAGGCCGCGGGTGGGCTGGGAGGCGATCAGCAGCTTGAGGGGACGGGAGAACTCCCTGGCCAGGACCACCTTCTGCTGATTGCCTCCGGATAGCGCTGACACCGGCAGACTGGTGGAAGCGGCGCGGATGTCAAACTCGGCGAACCGGCTCTCAGCGTTGGCCCGGACCGCCCGCGGGCTGAAGCGCAGGCCACGGGCGAAGGGTGGTCGGTCGTACAGATCGAGCATCAGATTCTCAGCCACCGAGAAACCGAGCACCAAGCCCTCGCGCTGGCGATCCTCGGGGATGTAGCCGACCCCGGCCCGCGCCACCTGGTGCGGAGAGCACCCGGTCAGATCGCGCCCCTCAAGACGGATGCGCCCGGACAGGGTGGGGGCCAGGCCGAACAGCGCCCGCGCCAGCTCGGTCTGACCGTTGCCCTGGACCCCGGCGACGGCGAGAATCTCGCCGCCGTGGACGGTCAGGGAGAGGCCGTCGACCGCTTTGCCGCCGCGCTCGTCGGCAACCAGCAGGTCCTCCACCTCGAGGACCGGTGCGGAGGGCCGAGCCGCCGACCTCACCACATTGAACAGGACCTGGCGACCGACCATCATCGATGCCAGCTCCGACTCGCTGGTGGCTTCGGGGGTTGTCATGCCCACCACCCGGCCGGCTCGCATCACCGTGATCCGGTCCACCACGGCCATCACCTCTCCCAGCTTGTGGGTGATGAACACCACCGACTTGCCCGACTCACGCAGCGACCGCATCGCCTGGAACAGCTCATCCGTCTCCTGAGGGGTGAGCGCCGCGGTCGGCTCATCCAGGATCAGCAGGTTCGCCTCGCGCACCAGCGCCTTGACGATCTCAACCCGCTGCTGCACCCCCACCGGCAGGTTCTCCACCACCGCGTCGGGGTCGACGCTGAGACCGAACGCCTCGGCCTGAGCGTGAATGAGAGCCCGCGCCTTGGCCCGGTCGAGGAACCCGCCGAAGCGGCGTACCGGTTCGGCGCCGAGGATCACGTTCTCGGCCACGGTGAAGACGGGTACCAGCATGAAGTGCTGGTGGACCATGCCGATGTGAGCCCTGAGGGCGTCACGGGGACTGCCCAGATGGGCGACCCGGCCATCGATCAGGATCTCACCGGAATCGGCGTGGTAGAGGCCATAGAGGATGTTCATCAAGGTGGTCTTGCCAGCGCCGTTCTCGCCCAGAAGCGCGTGGATCTCGCCCGGCCTGACGGTGAAGTCGACGCCATCCACCGCCACCAGCGGCCCGAATCGCTTGGTCATGCGCCGAAGTTCGACTTCCAACTCACACCCTGACCTGCCAGCAGCGCCCCCGGTGGAGGCGAGCTCCCTGCTGTCCCGAGGTAGGCCGGCCCCCGCGGAGCCCGCGGGAGCCGGCCTACCTCAAGTCGACCGCCTCAGCTAACCGCTGGGTAGTGGGACGGATCGGTCGAAATCTTGCCACTGATGATGCCCTGCTTGATGGTCGTCAGCGCGCTGACCACCTTCGCCGGTATCTTCTTGGCGAAGTCGTGGAAAGGCGACAGGGCAACTCCATCGTTGCGCAGGGTGCCGTTGTAGTTGCCCCCCTTGAAGGTGCCCTTGGCAGCCTCCAGGACAGCGGTCTTGACGGACGCGACGATCCCCTTGGTGACGCTGGTGATGAACATCGAGCAGTACATGGGCGCCGAGACGCAGCCGTCGGTGTCCACCCACTCCATGTAATACGGCGGGCCCGCGGCGTGCACCGCGGCGGCGGCGCCAAGACCGACGGAACCCGCGACCGGGAAGATGATGTCCGCACCGTCATCCATCAGCGTGGTGGCGTCCAGCTTGCCCGCGCTCTGGTCCGTGAAGCTGCCCGTAAAGATGCCTGTATTGGTCTCCGGGTCCCACCCGAGAACCTTCACCTGGGCGTTGTTCTTCTGGTCGTAGTAGCGCACCCCCGCGACGAAACCACTCATGTAGATGGTCACGGTCGGGATGTCCTCGCCGCCAAAGGTCCCCACGACGTGCGACTTGGACATGGCAGCCGCCAGATAACCGCCCAGGAAGGCGTCCTGGTCGGTGTCGTAGTGCAGACCGAGCACGTTGGACAGGGACGGACTGTAGGTGTAGTCCACGATCGCGAACTTCTGACTGGGGTGAGCCTGGGCCGCGTCCTGGGTCGCCGTCGCCATCAGGAAGCCGACGGTGACGATGATGCCGCAGTGGTCGGCCTCGAAGGCCCGGATGTTGGGCACGTAGTCACTGGACGAGGTCGACTGCAGGTACTTCACCTTGATGTTGTGGTCGGCGGCCGCGGCGCTCTGCATACCCTCCCATGAGATGGCGTTGAACGAGCGGTCGTCGATACCCCCGGTGTCGGTCACCATGCAGCCGAGGAATGAAGCCTTGGCCATCTGGGTGGCCCTGGTGGCCGGGCGCCCGGCCACGCCGGCCCCGCAGCCGGCGGCCAGGAGCGCCAGCGTGGCTCCTCCCACCACCACCTTGGCCACGGCTCCGCTTCCGATCCAGCGTCGAGGACGCGGATCACCCCCCGCGTCCGTCGTCCCTTGGTTTGGCATGTCTCCCCTCCTCCCTGTGGCACAGCTCCGCGCAGTGGATGAGTTCCCCTCTCAATTCCCCTGCCCTGGTTACCAATTCAGGGGCGCCAAGGAGACCCCAGACAGGCTGCCGACTGCCGGGCGCCAGTCTAGCACCGGCCCTGCCCGCTCCCCACACCGCGCCTAGGGTCGGTCCCAGAGCCCAGCCCCAACCCCCCCGAGCGGGTGCGCGGCGCCCGGCTTAGGGGTGGCTTGCTGCCCGTCGCCGATCGAGGTCCACGAGCGAGCTGGCCTGGCCGCCCTGGGGAGCCGGGGCCGGCGGAGGCGCTGACCGTCACAGCCGCAGCGGTCCACCCTTGCCCCCCGGGAATCCGGCGGGGCGGGCGAAGGGGACGGCCCGGGGGCCCCACCTGGACAGGACCCCCCGTTCGAGAGCCGTGCCGCCGAGGTCCGTCAGGATGCCGCACGGCACCCGCCAGCTCGCTCCCGAGGCCACCTGGATGAGGTGACCGTCCCTCCGCTCGGCGGCCCCGGGGTGGCTCGCGGGGACGGCGAGCCGTGTTCAGGTCAGGCCCCGCCCGCCCAGGAGGGACGGGGTGCAGGGCTACCGGGTGAGGTGTGACTCAGCCGTACATCAGCGACCCCGGTGTGGTGAGCAACTGACCTGTCTCGAGCCACGTCTTCAGGCCGGATAACATCATCGGCCAGCCGCCATAGAGCTCGGCGTTGGCCCCATCGCGCAACTGGTCGTGGGTCAGGGTCAGCCGGCACGAGTCCCCAACCGGCTCGATCGCCTAGGTGACCCTCGAACTGCCCTCTCCCTTCACCTCGTCGCTCCAAAGGGCGACGAAGCTCTGGGCCAGCCGGCGCGGTCGGTCGACCTCGAGGTTCTCGCCCTCCCCGAGGAGGGTGCCCACCTTCGGGGCGATCATCTCGAAACGCGATCCGGGCGTCCAGTCCGAGGTGACCCGGGCGCCGAAGCTGTACTTGCTCCTGATCTCGGTGTCGACGATCGCCTCCCAGCGGTCCTCGGGAGTCGCGCGAATGTAGATCTCGAACACCTTCTCCACTTCAACCTCCAGCACGTGCTTGAGAACGCTCAGCGCCGCGGTCCCCCGCTCGGTGCCCCTGTCGATCCCCCGGCTCGGAGCGGGCCACCCGAGAGACTGGGCCCGGCCGCGACCCGAGCTTCACCTACCGCTCCGGGATGGATCGCTCGCCTGGCGGCTGGACTGCGCCGCCCAGCTCGGGGCCGGTTCGAAGGGAGAGCCATCGGTCGAACTCGATGGCCACGATCCGTTCACCGGTGACCCCCTCAGCCGCGGCCGAGCAGAGCCAGCAAATGGGGGCCGCCATCACCCGGGGCGAGAGCAAGTTCGAGCGCACCTCAAGGGGGACGTCCTCGGGGATCATCCCCGTCTCGGTGGCGCCACCCGGCAGCAGCATGTTGACGCTGACCCCGGTGCCGGCAAGATCCGCCGCCATGATCTGGGACAGGGACTCCGCACCGGCCCGGGAGGGGCCGTAGGGAACGAAGCCCGGTCGGCGCATGGTTGTGTGATTCATCGAAATGTTGACGATCCTGCCCCGGCCGGCCCGGAGCAGGTGGGGCACGACCTCACCGGCGACGAGGAAGTAGCCGGTGAGGTTGGTCGCGATCACCTCCCGGAAAGCCTTCCGATCGACCTTCCAGAATGGCTGGGGCATGGTGAGGAACTGGGGATTGACGGCGCGCATCCCCAGGCCGGCATTGTTGACCAGGGCCTCGAGGCCACCAAGCCGTTCCATGACCTCCCGGACCCCCCGCTCCACCTGGTGATCGTCTCGCACGTCCATCGCGATGCCGATCGCCTGGCCAGATCCCTCGGGCATCTCCTCGGCCACCCGCTGGGCGCGACCGACCTCGCGGCCGGTGATCGCCACCGTGGCGCCCGCGGCCACCAGAGCCTCCGCCATGGCGCGGCCGATGCCGCTGGTCGCGCCCGTGACCAGGACGCGCACGCCGCGCAGTTCCCCTCCCCCGCCGCGGCTCCTGGACATCACCACTCCGGCTCGACCCTGGCAGATCCTGGCAGGCCCCGAGCAAATGTTACTGGCAGCGCCGAGCGCGCCCCGAAGTGCTGAGGGTTCCCCTCAGCAAGTGGGGCAGGATCCGGCATCCTATCTCCGTGAGGATCAAGGTCCGCGTCCACCCCGGCTCCAGCCGCAACCGGGTCGGCGGCCGCCGCGGGAACGGGCTGCTGGTGGTCCAGGTCACCGCACCGGCGCTGGAGGGGCGGGCCAACCGGGCCGTCGAGGAGGTACTGGCCGAGGCCTTCGGGGTGGGCCGGAGCTCGGTGAGGCTGCTGTCCGGAGCACGCGCTCGTACCAAGGTGTTCGAGGTGGAAGGGGCGGACCCGGCGGTGCTCGCGGCCCTCATCGAGACCTGAGCCGCCAGCGCCGATAGAGGTTCGGGGCGGCGTCCGTGCTGGTGCCGGTCTGGATTGCCAACTCGCCTCACCAGGGCTCAGCGCGAGCTGGCCTCCGGCATGGGGCGCGACTCGGGCTCCAGCGACCGAATCCGGGCCTTCATATGCAGGCACTGGCTTCCGTGGACCCCCGGGCTTGGCCCAGCGGTGGGCTCGCCGGCCGATCCGGGGGAGCTGCTCTGGATCCCCAGCTTGGCCCGGCGGATCGGTGGCCCGGCCGGAGCAGGAGAGCGCCGACAATCCCGTGTCGCGCGCCCAGGTGGAGGTCAGTGGCCCGGAACCGACGGGGCGGCGTCGGCCCCCCGCTCCGCGACCCAAGCTGCCGAGGCCGAATCCCCGGCCCCGACTCTCGCCCGGCCTCGGGGCGAGCCACCGGAGCCACGGCCCATCACCCGGGTCGCTGAGAGCACGGCTGCCAAAGCCATGAAGGCCATCGACGAGTAGAAGGCCGCGTGCACCCCGGAGGTGAACACTGTCGCCAGGTGGTGGCTGAGCCTGGTGGTACCGACGAAGATCGCGAAGGCCAGGCTCTTGGGGATGGAGCGCGCGGCCACCAGGATCGCGACCGCGAACGAGAAGACCATGCCAACGTTGGCGAAGGTTCGCAGCAGCCCCGACGCGGTGCCGAAGGCTCGGCCGGGGGCTAGCTTCATCACCGCGGCATTGTTGGCCGGGAAGAAGCCCCCGGCGCCGACCCCGTTGACGATGGCGGCCACGGTGATCACCCAGAGCGGGGTCACGACCCCCACCTGCGCATAGACGGCCAGGGCGATGATTTCCACGGCCAGCCCCACCGTCGCCGGCCAGACCACGCCGACGCGGTCGGAGAGCCTGCCCGCGAAAGGCCCGACGACACCACCTAGGAGGTAGCCGGGAACCAGCAGCAGGGAGGCGTCCAGAGGGCTCAGTCGGCGCACCCCCTGCAGGTACATGATCAGGAGGAAGAGCACCGCGAAGTTGGCCAGGGCCTGGAACAGCGAGGCCAGCAGGGTGGGGCTCATGGTCGGGATCCGGAACATGGAGAGGTCGACCATCGGAGCTGAGCTGGCACGCTCGATGAGAACGAACGCGGTGAGCATCACCAAGCCACCGAGGAGGTATCCCAGCACCTGCGCGGAGAAGGAGGAGGTGGCGAGTGAGGTGATCGCCCAGAGCACCCCGAACAGCCCCAAACCGAGCGTGGCCATGCCCAGCACGTCGAGCCTCTGACGGACCCGCTGGCCGGAGTCGTGGAGCACCCGCAGGGCCAGGCCGAAGGCTATCAGCCCGGCGGGAACGTTGATCCAGAAGATCCACCGCCAGGATATGAAGGTGATGATCAGGCCTCCGAGCAGGATGCCGAGGATTGCGCCTGCGTTCCAACCGATGCTGTTGTAGCCGTAGGCACGCCCCCGGACCTCGGGGGGGAAGGTGTCGGCGATGACGGCCCCGCTGTTGGCGGTGATGAGGGCGCCTCCAATGCCCTGGAAGATGCGGAACCCGATGATGGTGGCCTCGTTGCTGGCCAGCGCGCAGAGGGCGGAACCCACGATGAAGATCAGGAAGCCGGCCTCGTACATGCGCACCCGCCCGAACATATCGCCCAGCCTTCCCACCTGGGTTGCGAGCAGCGTGATCACTAGCAAGTAACCGATCACCACCCAGATCACCGCCGACAGCGGGACGTGGAGCGACCGCTCAATCTCCGGAAGCGCGAGCACCACGATCGTGGTGTCGACAGCTGCCATCAAGACCCCGATGACAATGACCGTCAGGGCGAGACCGGTGCGCGGACTCTCCCCGGGCGCAGCGACAGCGTTCACAATTTGAGGGCACCCGGCATCGGCTGCGGCCCATCCGCCGACTCTTGGAGGCGGTGCCAATTGCCCAGGCCGGCAATGGCTGAGGGAACAGTCGCCGCCTGGGCCGCGTCGCCAACCAATGGCCTGCCCCGGCCCGGGCGCCCCTCTTCACTCACCTGCGGGCTCCAATCCACCCACAGCGTGGGCCCGCAGGGCGCCGGTGACGATGCTCGGAACGGTCTCAAGCAGTTCGTGGTGCCAACCGAGCAAGGGCCGGTAACGCCCCTCCTGGTAGCGGAGGACCTGGCCCTCCGTACCTGGCCAGTGAGGCCGGACCTCCGGCCCGAGAATGGCCCGGGCTCGTGTCGGGGCCCGGGGTACCTCTCTGCAACGGCAGCCCACCTCTCGGAGATCCTGATCGGGGCACCGGCGGAGGGGGCGAGGACGGCCGGGTCAGGCCGCAGCTGCGAATTCCCGAAGAGCGGAGAGGGACAGACTGCACAGTTCGCCACGGCCCTCACCGACGGTGGCATGCAGGGTCCGGGGGGACAGTCTTGCCCACCTGCTCGGTACGCTCCGCTGCCACCATTCCGGCCTACGCCAGGTGCCGCCCCGTGCCGGGGAGTGCACCCACCATGAACTCTGTCGGTAGCTCGGTGCGGTCGTGGTAGGCCATCCGGCGAAGGGCATTCCCGGGGAGCGGACCGTGGCGGGGCGGGAGACCGAGCACGTGCATGCGAGTAGGGCTGAGATGCATCGCAGGTACTCGAACACAAGCGCTCTGCAGCTGTCAAATCGCAGCACGGCTCACCTCCCGGCCAGACGGGGCGGCCCCACAGATTGGAGGGAATCGCCATCGTCCCCGCTGGCGAGACTCAGTGAGGTTGCCCGGTCGGGCCGCCTCCACGGTGGCTCGGCGAGGCCGACCGGCCATCCCCACCGGGACTCCCACTGGCACCGAGCCTCCCTGGTCAGGAACCACCCCGGCCCTGTCGAGACTGGGGGCGGGTCAGTGGTTCCCAACAGCATCTCTCCCAAGAAGGGGTTGGCAAGTTCCGCTTGGCCCGGGAGTGCCAGAAGCGGCCCAGCGGCGCGGGTTTGCCGGCTGCCCCTCATCTGCTCTGACTCAGATCGGTGGAGCCGGAGACGGGGTTCCCACCGGCAGGAGCCTCCCCGGCGAGCAGCTGAGAGTTAGCCACGCGGAGCCGAGTCCCGCACGGCGCGAATAGGCTGCCCAGCCGAATGCCCTCGGAGTAGCCCGCCGCCGGGGACTTGAGGGCCCACCTAACCTCAGAATTTCGTTAAGGAGGTGAACCCCGGGGCGGACGCCTGCAGAAGCGGCTGTGGAGACCGGGGAGTCCTGTCGCAGCGGGCGGGCAGCTG
>Ga0224558_1003651_pt1 | contig 12596 bp, 7 predicted proteins | sample 714S32024metaG_FD_180682 | JGI IMG/M metagenome (GOLD analysis project Ga0224558, IMG submission 180682) | Peat soil microbial communities from Stordalen Mire, Sweden - 717 S3 20-24 | ecosystem: Environmental > Terrestrial > Soil > Wetlands > Peat | place: Sweden: Norrbotten County, Stordalen... | reverse complement strand
ATGCCGTTGGTGTCCAGCAGAACACCGTTGCCGGTGACGCGAGCGGCGTAAATATCCGAATGGTAGTTGAGGCTGCCGTTGCGGTAATCCTGCCAGGCCACCAGATAGTTCGTCCCCAATGCGGCAACCGCCGGCGTGTACTGGTCATTGGCCGCGACACAGATCGGGAAGCCGTTGGTGGGGGAGACCGTGCCGTCGGCAGACACCACCGAACCGTAGATGCCCGTTGACCGGCTGTCGCGCCAGACCACGAGGTAGTCGTCGCCGTTGCCTGCGACCGCCGGTGAACTCTGCACAGTCCCGGCCATGCCGCATACTGTCAATGGCCGCGCATCTATCACCGTTCCGTCGGCTTGAATGCGCGCACCGTAGATGTCCCAATCGCTCACCGAGGTTCCGTGAGGCGCCGACCAGACCACCAGGAAAGCGCCCGGGCCGGCTGCGGCCGCGCAGACGGTCTGTTCGGCCGCCACGCCGCTGACCAGGATTCCAAAGGGGTCCAATGGCTCCCCCGCAAGGCTGAGGTGCGCGGCATAAACCGCGGCGGCGGTCGCTGTGCCATTGCCATGGGTCCACACCACCAGGTAACCGGAGTCGTTGGCGGCGATAAGGGGCGCCGCGCGCGTACAAGGAGCAGGCCCCGCTAATGGCTGATCCATCCCGAATTCGGCGCTGATGAGCGGATCGATCGCCAACGGGAATTCCGCCTGGGCCAGGGCTTCGTCGGGCACCACGGCGCGCAAGAGTGTCCCCCGGCACTCGATCGAAACTGGCCAGGTCCTTCCTTTACGATCCACGGCCTTAGCCAGGCCGACCTTCACTCTCTCGATGCCGCTGCCGTCCACAAAGTGCAACCCGGAAGGACTTTGGCGGCTGAACCGAATCCCAGTCATCTCGGCTTCGATGACCATGCCGCCCTGGCCCGGCGGTGGGCGATTCATCACCCAGGTCACCTCAACTCCAGCCGGGCCTGCCTCACAATGCTCAACCAGGCCGGAGGCTGCGTTGAGCAGGGCTTGCGCGGTATTCCCGGCCACAAACCACGCCGGGCACACCGGCTGTGCTTCGGAGCCCTCGCCAATCTCACGACGGATCGACCGAGTGTAGAATCGAGCCGCCGTGGCCGGCTCGCCCGCCTCGGGACTGGACGCTACGAATTCCAGGCCATCTGTCACACTGGCCTGGTAGCCGCGCCCGCGCACTTTTGGGAGTGAATTGGCGTCCTCTTGACGGAAGGCATGATTAACGCGTTCAACGGTGTCGCTAACCTGGACGGGCGAAATGACCACTCCGGAGTCGTCCCGCGCAATCGCGTCAGACCGAATCCGGCTCGATCTCCTCCAAAACTCATCGCCGAACGGGATTGCCCACTCTGGCCGTCCCGCCTCTTTGTGGGTCCTGCCTTTCTCGCCCGAGGCACTGAGTCCGATGTGTGTCCCCGGCATGGTGCCCCCGGCAGAAATCGCGCCTTCATCGCACACTCGACCGGTAACCATACGCTCGAACACGCAATCAGGTGGGGTGAGGTGCGGAAGACCCGATCTCGGCGCGCAGACAAAAGCGGCGCCCACACATGCCAGCGCTGCCGCCGCCACCCAGGCGAGTTGACGACGATCCAAGAGCATGCGCCATCCTCCACCGCCCCCAATGATAACGTCAAGGGAATGTTTTCTTAAGGGAAACCGTCCACCGCAGTTTGGCCGTCGGAGTCGTCCAAACCACCGATAAATCCGATGCGGTCCCCCCTGCGTCGGTGGCAATCCCATCCCCTTAAAAGACTCTTTCAATCACCGTGGCTTCACTGAGGAACCAGCCGCCACGCGTGAACCCAATCCACATACATGGCGTTGCGACTATTATCCTGCAAAGATTCAACCGTTGGCAAACCTGCCCAAGTGAAGGCTTCTTGATCAAAGAACATATATTGCGGGACTGTGAACGGGCCTCCGGTGGTGATGGTGGCCACTCGCTGGCCGTTATGATACATCCAGACATTCTTAGCATCCTTCCACCACACGCCATAGATGTGATACTCGTCGCAGTCGCGCGTCGGCATGGTCCATTGGGTGGGTGTGTTGGTATCGTAGTTCCAACCGTTGGGAAAATAGTGGGTATTCATTAGCATTTGCTGAAGATCGCTTGGCGTGTCGATCGGCCAGCCACAATTCTCGATCACGTCAATTTCGGTGGAGGTCCCTTGAAACCAGAAGGCGTTAGCCATGCACACCCTGGAAACCTTGATCTTGGCCTCGTAGAAGCCGTTCGTAGCCAGGGGAGTCCTCGAGGCGACGCAGGCGGACCCGATCCAGATGTTGCTATTCGGATTGGCGACTTGCGAAAGATTAGTCACCAGAGAATGCTGCCGCAAAATGAGCTTGCCGTTCGCAACCGACACGTTGGTGGTGAAAAACTGGCTGGGAGCGCGTCCAGTCCAATATGGGTGCGTGTTGGTCCATTTGGTCATGTCCAGAGTGGGGTCGTCAAACTCATCCGTCAGGTTGGTGAATACGGCCCACTTAAGGCCGGTCGGCGGGGTGGGCAGACCATTGATTGCGCGTTCCGTTTCACAACCCACTTCATCCGGCGGAAAACCGGTGGCATTGACCCGATAAAACCCTGCTTTACCGTTCAGATTTGTGTCCAACATGACGTTGGTGACACCCGTTCCCACGACCGCTGAACCCATGGCCGTCCAGGAGCCTCCGCTCAACCGCGTAGCGGATTCCACCTGAAACACCTGGCCGGTGCGAGCATACCAGGACATCTGCATCCCGGGAATCTGGCCGGGGGCGACCGCCACCGGCTGGATGGAAACCCGGGGCGCATTGGTCACCACATCGGCGGGCGGTGCCACCGACACAACGATGTCGTCCAAATGGTTCCCTTTGCCCTCCACCGCCAACTGATCAATGGCCTGGCTGCCTCCGTTGGTCACGTTCAGCCACATGTTGTAAAGGGTGGAAGTGTAGCCCCAGAGCCGCTGGCCGTTCCGTAGGCCAGCGATGTAAAGCGCCCCGCTGCCGCTGGGGCGATATACGTGCAGGCTCGGGATCGAAACGGGCTGGGAAAAAATGATACTGGCGTCATATCCGGTCGGAAGATCCGTGTTGACCAAAATGCTCATCGGCGTGTTGGCGCCGTTGGTGTCAAACCGCCAACCGTTCCACATGGCCGCCAGACCCACTGGCAAACCCCCGTCATACTCTCCGGAGGGCAGCGGCGTGTTGACCGCCGTTCCGGCAAATTCCGCGAAGGTGATGTCTCCCGTGGTCAGCGCGGGGTTCACCTCAATGTTGTCGAGAAAATACCAGCGGCCATAGGCGCGGATCTCGTCCACGGGAATGCCCGCGCCGGCAATGTTGGTGCCGATCTGGTTGGCCGACACCTGCGCGCGCCACTGCAAGACGCCTCCCAGCCAGCCTTCAAGCTGCAGATCCGACTGCCCGCCCGGCCCGGAAGTGCCATAGTTGTAGTAAAACGAATCCACCGTCACCGGATAACTTGGCTGGCTGGCGGTGGTCGAAGTGCTGCGATCGTAGGATTGAAACAGAATCCGGCAGTAATTATTCGAGACGACGTTGTTTTGCGTGCCGGCATCCGGATAGATGCCCTCCATCCCGCCGCTGTTGGTATAATACCAATAGGCCCCGCTTGTGCCGGTAAAAACGGCCTGCGCGCCGACGGGCAGGCCATTGGTGATCACGGTGTTGTTGGGAACCTGCTGCTGCCCGGCTGCCCAACTGAAATCAATCAAGCCCGCCCGCGCCAGTCCGGGCAAAGCCAGAATCACGGCGCAGATCAGGAAGCGCACTGGGACCCTCACGGCGCCGTTTCTTTGGGTTATGGTCCTGCTAACAAGAAAGGGCGCCGCTGACGTGCGGCGCCCTTCGAGTTACACTTGGCTATTGATATTACTGAGCCACAGTTGGGCTGCCGGTATTCGCGGTCTTCGTGGCATCCGTCACATCGGTGGCGGTGACCGTCCAAGTCCCGGCCTGGCCGAAAGTGACCGTGAAGCTACCTGTTCCGTTTACCAGTGCGGCATCGGCCGGCAGCGAGGCGGTCGAATCGCTGCTGGTAATGTCCACTGTGTCCGTCGCCGAGGTGACAACATTCCAAACCGCATCGACGGCATTAACCGTCACGTTGAAAGACGTGCCGACTGCTTGCGGGTCAGGCGTGCCCGTCTTTCCAGTAGGAGTGTTAGGGGCCGCTGTCTCACCTGGCATCAACACCTGCAGTTGCACGAAGGGACGCTTGATGAGGCGGTAGAAGCCGGCATTGGTGATCGTGGTTTGGGAAACCAAGCCATACATCGTACTCGGCCCTCGATACGTTGATGTGAAAACGGCTGGAGTCCAAGGTCCGGTGATCGCCGCGGCCGTCTCCGGGTTGAACTGAATGGCCGGCAAGCTCCAGTCAACTATCCAAGCTGTCCCCGGAGCTATATACTGCACATAGTTGGCGTCGGTTTTGCGCCAGGCGTACTTGTTCGTGAGGGTGGCGCCAGTGAAAGAATCGTCAAATGAATTCGCCTGGGCCCCGGTGAATTGAACGCGGCTATAGGTGCCGTGGAAGCCGTTATTGTGCCCGTCGTTCGCCCCGTCGTTCTTGAACATCCCGAACTGCACGAAGGATGAGGCTGGGCTGAAATTGCTCGCGACTGCATCCGCAGGCAGGGCGAAGTTCGTGGCGGTAATGCCGGGACCAGTCAGGGTGCCGTGCGTGGCGTCCGTGAAGGTCACCGTCCAGGTGCCGAGCGCGCTGGGGGCGCTCACGGCCACCGGGACATTGGTGGCGTTGGCGTTGGGATAGTTGGTCTTCCATTGAATCTGAGCGAGCACGTTCGTGGCGCTGTTCTCGACCCGGAAAATGAGGATGTCCGGCACGCCCCAATCTGGGGAGCCGCTAGTATCGCTGCCACTGGGGGCGGTGTCGAGGTTGACGAGATACATGTGCGCCTCAAAGCCGAGATGGGCCGCGATGTCCGGGAAGTTGGTGATCGTGCAGGAGTAGGACACGGGATAACTGCCTTGCGAGGTCCAGAGGTACGGTCCGCCGCCCGACGGCGTGCTGATGGCATTACGCTGCCATTGGTCGCCGGTGCCGTCCATGATGATCTCAACGCCTGACGGGCCGGCCTCTTCGAGTCCCATCGTCGGTGGCGGCAGCGGAGGCGCATTGGTCGGCAGGGGCTGGAGATAGATGTTATCCACGTTAAACGAGAGGGTGTTCGTGAAGTTGCCTCCCGACCACATGTTGATGAATTCGCCGACGGTCTTGTCGGCGCCCGGACTCGTCGGGTCAATGGGGATGGTTACGTGGGTCCAGTTGGTCGCGCTGGCGGGGATATTCCAGGTGGCTTCCCCATGGTTGCCCCAGCCATCGGTGACTATACCGACGTTCAGCGTGCCGAATGTCCCGTCCTTTGCACGGGCGGTCGCGGGATCGAGCTTGAAATCGAAAGTGATGTTCGTATAGACGCCGACGATGTTGACTTCGGTCGTGTTATCCCAGCCCCACGCATCATGGAGGGTACCGAAGGTCATGAATTGATCGCCGCTGTCGCCGGTGAACGGAACGTCGTAACGAAGCGATCCGGAATTAGGGTCGTTGGCGGCATCCTGAGTGGGATCCCACGTCAGAAAGCCTTGAAGGCCCCAGCCGTTCCAGGTGACCCATGAGCCTATCCCGGTGTCGAAGGTCTTCGGGTTGACAAAGGTTTGAGCTTGTCCGATGGCAGCCGAGGCGGCCAGCACGAGGGCGAGCGAGGCTGAACGCATTGCCCGCCACGAGTATTGTTTCTGCTTCATATATATTCTTTGGTATCTGTTGAGAGACGATGATAAACACATTTCCCCCTCCCGCGAAGGCTCGTTCTCGAACATTTCCCTCGCCTCGACCTGTTGCCGGGCACAGAACGAGGATTTGTTCGCTTTAGCAGTCATCACGATCAGGTTCGATCAAAGCATACTAGCAATCAGGCCATGGAAAGCATGTCGTCAAAACTGATTACACGACCCGGTCAAGAAGGTCTCGGCCCCCCAGTGCCAAAGCGCTTGCCGAAGAGGGCGGGTCGGGCTCCCGGGTCAACTCAATCGGCATCAAGACCATGTTGATGGGTCATGGGAGGCCTAGGGACACGCGCCGTTTTCAGGGCTGCCGACAGGTTGGGGCACGGGTGTCGAGGAGATGTTCAGCCGTGGAGTGTGTCGTTCCAACGGGATTGGTTCCACCGCACAATCCAGTGCGATGAAACTCCGCCCACATGGCTGACCGAAGGCGACAAAAGGCACATTTAAACCCGGCTCCTTTGTCCACCCGGCAACGTCTCGCATTGGGGTTGGCCGCGTTCCTGCTGCCGGTTCTCCTCGTTTCCGCGATGGAGCTGTCGCTTCTTCTTTGCGGGTTCGGGGGCCACGCACCCATGTTTCGCAAGCGAGGTGTTGACGTCCGGCGCGGCAGCCTCGGGGGCATATGCAGAACAGTACCATGCCCTCTTGACACAATTGGCCGCGCTCGAAAAAGCCCGGACGGGAGAAACCACGAGAACCGGTCGGCCACCCGATGGCAACCCGCGCCGGCTGGTGGCGGGAGCCGCGTCAACCAACTCGTGCTCATGGCTGGCCGGAGGATGGTTCCGCTCACCATTGGGTTGGTTCCGTCAGGGAATTTGTGCGCCCTCGGCTGGCACCTTTTCCTGCGGTATCTAGCCATAGCCTGCTGGCGCATGAGCAAGAAATGATTGTATTGTTCGCCGCTTAAGCTTCGTCATCAGTTTCTGGACCCCACAGGTGCCGCCGACCGTCTCGCTCCAGGCCGCGGGTGCCGGGGGTGTGCAGTTCGTCTCCGATCAGCCTGCCAACCAATGGCAACGGCAGAATATCGTCACCCCCGCCAACAGTTACGGGTATTCCTGGATTGGCAATGACTTCGGCACGCCCGTCACCTATTCCTTCACCATTACCAACTTCCCGGACGCGGTGGCCCACCCGGGCTTCGAGGCGCATGCATACCTGGTCAATTATGACACCCTTCCCACTCCTGTAGCTTGGAACGAAACCTATTCAGCCATTGACTGGAATGCGAGCGACATCGTGGTCGCTGCTCTTCGAAACAACGCCGGCGGCGGTGCTGATTTCTCATTCAACTTCAAGACCAACCTCCCCGCTGCCGGGATCAATAACACGCTCGTCACCCTCCACGCGCCCAGTGCGCTTGGGACCTGGTCAGTGAGCTTTCAGAACGATGTAAATGTCACGCTCTCGGGGCCAGGCGGCATCTCGACGAATTTCGTCCTGGATGCGGCTGTAGCAGCCCAATTCAGCGGCAATATGCTCCTCGACTTTGGCACCTTCAAAAACAACTTTGTGAATAACGGTGCCAGCGCCACATTCAGCGAGATTCAGGTCGTTGGCACGGGCATGCCCTTTGATGAGACCTTCCCAGGACCGGGCCTGAACCCGAACCCGGCGACTCCGAATTGGCGCCTGGCGGCCGATGATGCAGCCGCAATAACCTGGGTGCCAAGTGGCACTGCCTGGTGGCTCACCTGGACCCTGCCAGACACTGGTTTCACCCCTCAATCCGCCGCAAGTCTCGCGGGTCCGTGGGCCGATGCGGGAATCACATATATTCTTGAGGGATCGGCCGGAAAATCCGGGGCGGTTCCCGTTGGTATACCTGCCGGTAACAAGGGGTTCTTCCGTATGATGAAGCCGGCGAGTCCCTGACGCCACGCACCGTTAAACAAGTGTAGAAACCTCATGGGCGCCGGGCTTCCCGGCGCCCATCTCATTAAGTCCACCGAACAGTCCTTCCTTCACGAGTGAAGCCCTGCTTTCATTTCCCTCGCACCGCGACGTTCGGGCGCGGAACTTCACTTTGGCTCCTGGCTCTGCTTCAAAATTAGCGGCAATCCGCTGAATTGGCTGCGCACCGGCACTAATCCTGCCATCCATCTGCGGCTCAAGTGGAGCGCTGTCCCCGCCAACAACGCCTGGAATATGACGGTGCGCATCCAGGCGGGAGCGGATTATAGCCAGACTCTAAACGCCGACGTGCCCTTAAGTTCCTATGTCACGGCTCCCAGCAATGCCTGGCTGGCTATGCCGCCAATGATGCCACAGCCCCCTCGCTGAACATTGCTCCTGCGATCGGCGGAATCAAGCTGTCCTGGCCGCTCCGTTCAGCTCCTTTTGCCCTCTCCTCCGCCACCAACGTGACGGCGGCCATTGCCTGGACTCCGCTAACCAACCAGCCGGCGCTATCCAGCCGAGTCTGGCAGGTATTCCTGCCTTCGGCCCAAGCTAACCCGAACTTCTATCGCTTGCGTGCCCCGTCACCATCCCCATTCCAATTTGGTTGGCGCGGCGTCCACAAAACTAATGACACGCGCGCGGCGGATAGGCATGATAGAGCTAGTTGTTATGAGTTCGGCCTGATTAGCATAACGTTCCACCCAAATCCCCCATTCTTTAGGTTTCGATGCAAACTCCGCGAATGCTTTCCCACCTTCTTCACTTGGGCGCTGCCGCCTGTCTCTGGGTTACCCTGTCTCCCGCGCGCGCCCAGGCTCCGTTGACCGTCTATGCCGATCATCTGGTCAACGGGTTCCAGGACTGGGGTTGGGCGCCTCACGATTACGCCAACACCGTGCCCGTTCACTCAGGGACCACGTCAGTGGCCGTGACTATGACCTCGGGCTATCAAGGACTGCAGATCTACCACCCCGACCTCAACAGCAGCCTCTATAGCGGCATCAGTCTTTGGCTCAACGGCGGCGCAACCGGCGGGCAGAAGCTCCAGGTTTATGGGCTGCTCCACGTCGGCACCGCCAACAACGTGGGGCAAGGCAAGTACTTTTCGCTCGGCACGTTGTCAACCAACGCCTGGCAGCAGTTTATTGTCCCATTGTCCGCGCTTGGGGTGGCCAACCGGGCCAACTTCACCGGCTTCGTCATTCAAGACCGATCTGGCACGGCCCCCCCGACGTTTTACGTGGATGACATTCAACTGGTCGCCGCTCCTGCGCCGGTGCCCGTTCACCTCAGCCTCAATGCTACCCAGGCGGTGCGTGCGGTGGACGCCCGATGGTTTGCGGTCAACACGGCCATCTGGGACAATAATTTTGACACACCCACCACCGTTTCACTGCTGCAGGAAATGGGCACACGGCTGCTGCGCGCTCCCGGCGGCTCGCTCTCGGATGAATACCATTGGAGCACCGACACCAATCTTACCAACACCTGGCGGTGGGGGACCTCGTTTGCCAATTTCGTGCATGTGGCCACCAATGCGGGCGCGCAGGCCGTTATCACGGTCAACTACGGCACTGGCAGCACCAACGAGGCGGCGGCTTGGGTGGCCTATGCCAACGGCGCCACCACCAATAACCGGTCCCTGGGTGTGGACCAGTTCGGGAAGAACTGGCAAACGGTTGGCTACTGGGCCTCGGTGCGCGCGGCTGCGCCGCTGAGCCATGACGACGGTCTGAACTTCCTCCGCATCTCTCGCGCCGCGCCCCTCGGCTTCAAGTATTGGGAAATCGGCAACGAATGTTACGGAACCTGGGAAACCGACAACAACGCCGTGCCCCATGATCCCTACACCTACGCCACGCGTGCCCGGGATTACCTCAATTTGATGAAAGCCGTTGATAACACGATCAAGATCGGCGTCGTGGTCACGCGCGGCGAGGGCAGTTCCAGTAACAACGCCAATCACTTCGCGATCAATCCCCGCACCGGCTCGACTAATTATGGCTGGACGCCGGTCCTGCTCGCCACGCTCAAGAAGCTCGCGGCGACTCCGGACTTCGCCGTCCATCATCGCTACCCCGAGTGGACGGATCAGAACAACCCCGTAGGTGCTGACAGCGACGCGTTCCTGCTCCAGTGTTCGACGCAGTGGGCGCTGGATGCGGCCGACTTGCGCCAGCAACTCACCGATTATTTCAGCCCGGCGGGGGCACACGTCGAATTGATCTGCACCGAAAACAACAGCGATGCAGGCGCCCAGGGCCAACAATCCACTAGCCTGGTCAACGGCCTGTATTATGCCGACAGCCTCGGCCAGCTTATGCAAACCGAGTTCAATGCTCTTGTCTGGTGGGATCTCCGAAACGGCACTGATACCAGCGGCTGGTTCGACAGCACGCTCTATGGATGGCGCACCTTCGGTGACTTGGGGATGGTGAACGGCCTCAACACCAGGCTGCCGACTTTCTATGCGGCCAAGCTCATGCAGTACTTTGCCCAACCCGGCGATACGATACTCAGAGGCGCGAGCGATTACTTGCTGCTCTCGGCCTACGCCGCCCGCCGCGACAATGGCGCGGTTTCCCTGCTGGTCCTGAACAAAGACACGGCCACCAATTTCAACGCGCAGATCAGCTTGGTTGGGTTCTTGCCGGCCCGAACGGCGACCGTCCTTTGCTACGGCATTCCGCAGGATGAAGCCGCCCAAACCAACGCACCGGTTGCCGCGCAGGACCTCGCGACTAATACATTCATCGGTGCCGGCTCCGCCTTCAGCTACAGTTTTCCGGCCTTGTCGCTGACGCTCTTCACGCTCGCCCCGGCGGCCCCCAACCTGGTGATCCTGCCGCCGCCAGCGCAGCCCGGAGGTGCGTGCGTCCTTCAACTCCAAGGCCAGCCGGGCGCGCGTTACTATGTCCAGGTCTCCACCAACCTGGCAGTTTGGACCACGGTTTCAACCAACCTACTCACCAGCAACGCAGTCAACCTCAACAACCCAGTGCCGGCTGGAGGGGGCATGAGCTTCTGGCGTGCTGTCTGGCAACCCTAACGGTATTTCTTGAATACATCATACGCCCTCAACGCTCAGCATCAGCGGTGGGAGCCAGCCGCCACTGAGCGACGATTACAGACTGAACTAAACGGCTGGCTCCCATCCGCTGAATGCTGTGGTTGACCACATATCCTGTCTAGCGTAACCTTCTCGCATCCGACACGACAGTAGCTCATGCGCGTCTGAGGCCAGTTCATTGTTTGAAAACAATACTTGGAACTCCGATTCTGGCGTACCAATCCTTGAGCAAATGTTGGAATTTGGCATCTGACTCCATCCGCTTAACCAGTTCAAGGACATAATAGGCTGGCACGACAGCACACAATTTACCTCCCGTATTGTCCGAAATTGTACTGGAGACAACGCCGAAGCACTTCAGCGGCCGCTGCAAACCCTGAAGGCTAGCATCGAGAAAGAAGGCTCCCCCGAGGTCCAGAACCGGAGAGCCGCTGTAGCCTTCAATGCTGGGGTCCTGAAGAAAAAAGAAATTACCCTGGCTGGTAGTGACGAGACCACTTGCTGCCTTTGTCTCTCTGCTAAGAGGTGAGAAGAAGTGTCCATGTGCGCCTGCATCTAATGGAAATCCGACGATTGTTAGAGGAATTTCCCTGCGAGGTCCTGCGAGGTCTTGTTGTAGCATTTCCAGGCCGATGGACCGACCCGCCAGGCTTTTAAGGGAGTCCATTGTTGGGAAGATTGGCATTATTGCAACGTCCGCATGCTCGTGGTTGAGCCACATCTTATTGGTACTGTTTGGCCCCGTAAGGTCACGAATGCTCAAGGATGCTGGCCTGCCGTCGCTCCCAAAGATCATCTCAGTGTTGGAATTGCAATTCATGGCGAGGTGCTTAGCGGTGACCAGGTACATCATTTGGGTCGTGGTTAGAAAGAACCCGCTCCCGGATTCTGTTTGGGTCTTCGGCTCGAATGAGTTCGTGTTTGGAGGTCTTAACCAGACCTCGTAGACCACGCCGTCCTTAACATATCTCTCCTGTATTGGTGTCCTGAGTTCAAACACAGCGACGGTCACTTGGTCAAGTACGGTGGCGGCGTACATCCGTGGTGTTAAAAGCACCGCCAATGAGAGAATGCAACAGGGGCGAGCCATACTTGGGATATTCATAATCATAATTACTATCCGTGGAACGATTACATACTCATGCTCGAAGTGGTCTAACTATGCTTATGAGACGGCCTGTCGTTTATCCAGGATCGGGCCATCCACGGTCCTTTTGGGTGTAAGTTATTGATTATCAGCCTCATTCGCGTGGACCTCCAGCCGTCTGGTTCGTATATCCCCCGCCGGAATCTTCCCGTTTCTTTGTGCGTAAGTTGCTCATTACCAACGACGCTCGGTCGGATAATACGACGGCTGGTTCGGTTATCAAGAACAGAATCCCTGTTATTTCCCCCGCACCCTTGCACTGCTTTTGTCCAACACCCCCCGCTAACCTGCTCCCCTTTAAGCTGTAACCGAGACGCTGCCTCTGGCGACAGCCCCGCTCCGGGGTGAGCCCGCCTGCCCCCGGCAGAAAGACCCGCCGCGCCTTTCGCAACTGCGGGCAAAGAAATGTCCCATATTTGGACACTACCTGAAGGCTTCCGTTGCATGGTCTAAGCCGACCGTGGGCGGCACCCCCATGGGAGCCTCGCCGGAGCCTCGCCGGACACTCGCCGTAGCACCTCTTAGGGATCAAGAACATACTAAAGTACCATTAAAGGCTGAATCGTTATATCCCACCATGGCAGGTCGTCTGAACGCGACAGCCGCTTTTCAAGCTCCT
>Ga0224558_1003648_pt1 | contig 12598 bp, 8 predicted proteins | sample 714S32024metaG_FD_180682 | JGI IMG/M metagenome (GOLD analysis project Ga0224558, IMG submission 180682) | Peat soil microbial communities from Stordalen Mire, Sweden - 717 S3 20-24 | ecosystem: Environmental > Terrestrial > Soil > Wetlands > Peat | place: Sweden: Norrbotten County, Stordalen... | reverse complement strand
TCACCCCCAATCTGGTGATACACCCAGATGCACGCTGCTTGCCTTGAGGCAGAGATTCCCGGAAGCGTGTCCAAGTCCGAGTCCGTTCAAGGCGCCACAATCGCTTGTGTCACGCCTGGAACCCGCTCGGATAGCGGCAGATTTGCGCATTCACATGCGCAAAGACTTATGACGCTGTGTATAGTTCTGCCCTAGCGACCTGTTCTGTGTGAGAGAACTGCTCTGCTGCTGAGCTACGCCCACTTGGTGCATCGGGTGGGATTTCCGCCCACAACTTACTGGTTAAAAGCCAGTTACTCTTATGTTGAGTTACCGATGCATAATTGATTTGATGGAGCCCCCGCCCTGAGTTGCACCGGGCTCTCAGCCTTACCAAGGCCGTGAATCGCTCGCTATTCTTCGGGGGCGAACTTTGATGGAGGCCAACCATGGTATTGCGCCATGCATGCAGCGTTTTGCAAACGCGCCCGTTCACTTGCTCGGTCGCCGGCCAGACTAAATGGAGTCCTGTATCAGAGTCGCACTGATCTAAACGGTTTTGCAGACCGCTGTCTGAACTGCTCGGCCAACAGGACGCTGATGCCTCTGATCGGAATCGCTCCGACGGCCTCCTGCTTAAAAAACAAGCCCTGTAGCTATTGAGGCATGGAGGCGTTACTACTAAATGGTATCCGCAGCCGGATTCGCACCGAGATCTCCTGCGTGAAAGGCAGGCGTGTTGGCTAGGCTACACTGTGCGGACATAAAATGGTGCTCCGAGAAAGATTCGCACTTTCGACCTCTACCTTCGCAGGGTAGCGTTCTATCTACACTGCACTACCGGAGCATAGAACCGGAGCAGATACGGAGACTCGCAATCTCACTGAAACATTGAAAATGTCTCGCGCTGCGCTTTACACCATCCCTGCGTGAATTCCGTCCAAACTACAATGATGCCAGTCTGCAGGCTGGTCGGTGGACCACTTGACACCGGCAATCCGTGAGGCGGTCGCGCGTTAGGAGCGCAAATTGGAGGTGTGTAAACCCCGTTCAGAGTTCTTTTTCGCAGCAAGTACCAACGGGTCTAGCACCTCGGCCACCACACCACCAAAGGTTGGTGCTCCTGGCAAGAATCTCACTTGCAACCTCGGGCTTCGGAGGCCCGCGCTCTATGATTGAGCTATAAGAGCATAAAACCTGGAGCGGGTGACCGGTATCGCGCCGGCGTCCCAGCCTTGGCAAGGCCGCGTTTTACTTTTAAACTACACCCGCAAAAAATGGTGTTCCGAGTAGGAATCCCACCTACGACCTGCTCTTTAGGAGAGAGCCGCTCTGTGTAATCTGAGCTATCGGAACTTACGATGTTGGGCAGATGACGCACCCGCTACATGCATACATGCCCAGCTATCCCCACCACCATCAGATTGAAGACGGATAAAAACTTTGAAAGGGAATGATCATTTCAGGAGATAACCCTTTCGGTTCAACCCGTGAAAGTGGCTCTCAGACTTGGACTCGCACCAAGACGTGCTGGTTAACAGCCAGCCATGCTACTTTGACATTATCTGAGAATTAAAAGTGGCGGATGGTGCAAGTAACGCTCTTGCCTCGGGTGTTATGCCGATCCTGTTTTCGAAACAGGTGCAGCCAGCTTATATCTGCCTACCATCCAAATTGGTTGCGGGGGTAGGATTTGAACCTACGATCTTCAGGTTATGAGCCTGATGAGATACCAGCCTTCTCCACCCCGCGATAAAGTCCCGTATGCCTCATAGCCGCGTTTCTGTTTCTACCCAATCATTAGTCTAAGCGGTCCACCCGTCGTTCAAACAGTAAGCACTAACCTCACGACCTACATGGCCTTGCTCCTACTTTGTGGTGTTATCGGATGTTCGATGTTCACGGGAGCGTGAACAAGCACGATTACGTGAACATAGACCATCCTCCCAGCAGCTGCTTTGGAGACGCGAACTTCCTCACCAACTTTTAAGTATTGCTCAAGAGTTGGCGCGATCAGGCGGGCATACGAAATGGCGGAGGGTAGAGGCTTCGCTCCTCTGCAGCTTTATGGGCTGGCTTTAGCTTTCCAAGCTAGCACCTTACTGGCCTCGGTCAACCCTCCGTTAAATCGTCTGGAGCGCGGAGAGAGGATTGCAATCTCGACTCAACCTTGGGAAGGTCGCATGTTTCTGCTACACCATACGCGCAGTCCAATACAATGGTTGCCACGATGGGATTTTCACCCACAACCTCGCGCTAATCGGGCGAGTACTCTGAGTTTTGAGTTACGCGGCAATCAAAAGTGGTATTCGCGTCGGATCTTGCGTCCGATAAGGCCGACTTGAAAGGCCGGGTGCTCGAGCTGCTTTGCATTCGCGAACATAAGGAACTGCAAGTGATGTATCCAGGCCGTCGCTTGCCTCCAAGGTGTCGTTCCTCCGGACCAAACGCTATGGCCGGCAACCCGATCATCTCAGAAAGCTCCCCGGGTTGGCTTCGCTCCAATGACCACTCGGTTAATAGCCGAGCGCCCTACTAACTGAGCTGCCTTCGAATTAGAGTGGCGGAGAGCAGTGATCCTGCCTCACACACGCTTTCGCGTGCCGTCCGGTTAGCAACCGGCGCTAGACCTCGTCTAGTTTGCTCTCCAAAGGTGGCGGAAGGCGTCGGTACCGCCCCGACCTTGGTATTATCCAAATTGGTGTTCAGGACCAACGCAGCCAGCTTATATCTGCCTGCCTTCCATTAAATTGGTGACCCGTAGGGGCTTCGCTCCCCTGATCTTCTGCTTGAGAAGCAGACGTGTTGACTAGCTACACCAACGGGTCAAATGTTGGCATCCGCGGCCGGTCTCTCACCGACTAGGCCCAGCCTGAGAAGCTGGTTGCTCGATATGCTTTGCATTCGCGGACGTGAAATTGGCTGCCGTTGACGTCCTCGGCAGGTTTAAGGCTTCCCACTCTCCTTTGGGGGAGCTTGACTTGCGGCCACACCTGTCGCCGTTGGATCCTGCGCACCGGACGCGAAATTAAGGTTGGAAATGCCAGTGGCCCATGCACGGCTAACCGCGATGGCCTACCCTCACCCCTTTGCCGATGCTTAGGGACATTAGTATCGCTGTCCATGCGTTATCTGTCGTCTGCGTTTTGAGGGCACGCCGTATTAAGATGACTGCATTGGCGGCGTCCGGCTGACGAACTGGTCCAACCTCGAAGTGGTCAGGGCGGCGAGCTTTGCTCTCACGGCCTCCTGGTCCCAGGCCAGGCGCTCTACTTGGCTGAGCGACACCCTGTTTGAAATGGGCGTTGTCGATTAAGCCATGCTTGATCTATTGGGAGTTTTACAAGCAGCTTGTTTCCTTGGAATATTGCGGATCAGGTTCTGCATCGCTAACCCAGCTTCTCGCTTGATTTCTTCGAGGGAGGAAGCTTGCCAAAATGACCCGGAAGCATTGGCTCCCGCTTTGGTTGAGAATCGCGGAAGAAGTATTCTTCCGACATGACCAACATCTGTCTTATGGACTTTGGCAGATCCTGGAAACCTGGATAATTTAAAATTGTTGAATTCATTGCTTTTGTTTTTCCTTTCGATCCTGGTGGGCCCGGCCGGCTATGCTCCGACAACCCGCAAATTATGAGTTTGCTGCTCTGGCGAATTGAGCTACGGGCCCCAAATGGTCGGGACGGCCGGCTTCGCTCCGGCGATCTCCAGTCCCCCAGACTGGCGCGTTAACTGGGCTACGCTACGTCCCGTTTTTGGGGTGAACAACCGGATTCGCACCGGCATAAACCTGGTTCACAACCAGGGACACTGACTGTTGTGCTATGTTCACCATTCAAAATTGGCGGGCATGACCGAACTCGCATCGGCTAGAATTTCTCCCGTGACAGGGGAGCACCTCGACTACTTTGGACTCATGCCCGTAAAATGAGGACGGTTTTGCGCGATCTCGCATCGCAGCCTTGGCCGCCGTGGCTTTCAAGAACAAGTCCCGTCGGGGGTTCTTACCCCAGCCGTCGAAATGCCCACGGAAATCACAGGCAGCGGCTTTCTGCCCGACGAGGCATCTTGCTCATCGGCATTTACTTGACGTTGGATGCGGAGGCTGGATTCGAACCAGCGAGAACCTTGTGGGCTCTGCGGGCTTATGAGACCCGCGAGTTAGACCTGGCTACTCTACTCCGCGATAAGTGGCAGGTGGTTCCGGTTCTGCCCCGGACACATTTCGTTTTGGAGGCGAAATTGCACAAGCTGGTGCCCCACCTAAAAACTGGAGCCTCATCCGGCATCGCAGCCGGCACGCCGCGTTACGAGTGCGGACTAGGTGCTTACATGAGGCGAAACTCTGGTGCAACGGGCTGGTGCCGCCCCAGCGACCTCTTCCGTGTCAAGAAAGTGCTCTGCTGTTGAGCTACCGCTGCATCTACAGGCCCATGATCAACCCACCTTTTGCTTGAGTCGTGGAACGGTCATGCACTTACCTGCAAAAACAATAGCTTCAGCGGCTCGACTTGCACCGTTCTCCTTAACAGGGAGACGGACTACTAATTATCCCACACTGGAATTAAATGGTCAGGGCGGTGGGCTTCGCTCCCACGACCTCCGCGTCCCGAACGCGGCGTTCTGACTGAGCTGAACTACGCCCTGATTTGATGATCCTAAAGTGGCGGGCCTGATGGGACGCGCGCCCACTTACCTCTCGTTGACAACGAGGCGATTCGTCTACTTCATCTTCAGGCCCGGAATTGGCTGCCGCGGCTGGTTACGCTCCAACACCCTTCGCTTCAAAGGCGAGTATGCTGCTACTACATCACACGGCAATTAAGTGGTCCGCCAGGATGGACTTGCACCACCGTAGCCCGAAGGCAACCGGTTTACAGCCGGTCTCGATTGCTGCTCTGACACTGGCGGATGAAAGGAATGGCTGCCGGGGTAAGATTTGCACTTACACCTTCCTGATTCAGAGTCAGGGGCACTACTGTTATGCGACCCGGCAATAAATGGAGCCCTCATCCGGTAATGCTTCGGAACAACTTCATTACAAATGAAGTCAGCAGCTTCTGCATGAGGGCGAAATTGGTGGAGCCACGGGAAGTCGCGTCCCGGACTTCGCATTGCGAATGCGGCGCTTTACTCGTTAAGCTATGGCCCCTTGCAATCATAATCCAAATGGTGAGCTGCCACGGTGCCGCCCCGTGCTCTGCGGTTTAAGAGACCGCTGCATCGCTGCAATGCTTGCAACCCATAGAAGTAATTGGGCCGGGGACTGCGGATGCTAGCGTCCTTATTGCAGTCGCGGGCCCTTGTAAGATGATTGAAGCAACCGAGGGAGAGCCGGACTTGAACTGGCTGCAACCGGGCGCTGTGAGAACCCGGCCGAACACCTGTTGGCCCCCTCGGTTTACAAAACGTGGTCGCAGACCCGAGTGATGCTCTCGGCGGGGCGGGCTTATGAAACCTGCTTGAGCGCTGGCTCGTCTGCGATGGTGGGCCGCTTCGGTAACGCTCCGAATTCAACGGATTGAAAGTCCGTTGCATCACTTTAATGCTTGCTGCCCGTCAAGAATAGATTGGTGCGGCATTGGGGTAACGCTCCCCAACTTTCTGCTTGGAAGGCAGTCGTGCATCTATCAACACCTATGCCGCTGAAAGTCGCCAGGAGGAGACTTGCACTCCCAAGGTTGCTTGATTCTGAATCAAGTGGATCTGCTATTCTCCGTGAGCCACCTGGCGTAAATTGGTTGCAGGGACAAGGTAGTGCGCCTTGCGTCGGTAGAGTTTATGAGGCTCTTTCTGGTTTACTCCAGTCACCCTGCGTCAAGAATATCAAATGGCCCGCCAGGTTGGTATCGCGCCAACGTCTCCTGCTCTTCAGGCAGGCGCTAATCTGTCTCAGCTACTGGTGGTGGGGTGACCAGCGGGTTCTGCCCCCGTACAATCTCCTTCACAAGGAGAGATGCTGCTGTTACATTATGATCACCATTCGGAAAGTGGTGTCCGCGGTCAGAATCTCACTGACGGCCTCAACCTTCGCACGGTTGCGCTCTATAGACTGAGCTACGCGGACAATGGTCCTTCATGCTGGTAACGCTCCAGCTTCTGGCGGTTATCGACCGCCTGCTCTGACTTTTGAGCTAATGAAGGGTATTAACAGAACCCATTAAAGTGGTGCTCGCGGTCGGAATCTCACCGACATCTGTCCGCTTAGAAGGCGGAGGCTCTGTGATTGAGCTACGCGAGCGTTAAAATTGGCCGCATACCCAAGAGTCGAACTTGGCGTCCTCCGGGTAACCCCCGGTTGCAGCATCCAGAGGCGAGGGAGCCTTGGCCACGGCTTCAACGTCTGCGATTCTCTGCTCGTATGCGATATGGTGGAGCCGGCGGGATCCGCCCCCGCGACCTCTGCGATGCCGTCGCAGCGCGTTCCTGGCTGATCTGCGGCCCCTGAAAACTTGGCGAAAGTGGGATTGTCCGATCAAGGACTCTCCATTCCCACTGGTCACACAGGGAGTTGTGCTGTGATCCTTTCGCCTTTGAAATTGGTGGAGAACGACGGGTACCGCCCCCGCTTAAACCCGGGTGCAAGCCGAGTGCATCACTTTTCTGCCACGTCCCCAAATGAGAGGGCCCGGCAAGTTTGGCCGCCGGGCCCTCTTTCCAACAAAGAACAAACACCTCTTGGCGATCTATTCGATCCCAACCCGCGGTTTCACGGCGGTTGTTTCGGTGTTTAGGGGCACACTTCCTACGAAGCCCTTAAAATGTAAATTTTGGGTATTACGTGTTGGCGCTATCGCCGAACTAGGTTCTGTCCTGGCCGTTCTACGGCCACGTTTTCTGCTCACAGCTTCAAAATCACTTTCTTTTGTCCGGGTTACTGGCCCATGACGGTTATCTGCAAAAACCAAGAACCCCTACCTGACTTTCGCCTGGTAGGGGTTCTAGTAAATTTTATATCAGTTCTAATTTACCGCCTACCAGGCCTCCGCGTCTTATCCTGGTTATGAATCATCCCAAAATAACTTGGGAGGGTTCCCACCGGGGAGCGCAACGAGGCGCAACGCGCCCATTGCCTGGGTGTTGAACCTTGTTCTCTCGCCGATAAATTTATGACAGTTTTCATTGAACTTGCCTTCATACTACACCGTTCTGAGATGAGTGCAACAATTATTTTCAATATTTTGCGATTTTTTTTAAACCGCGCTTCGTTTTTCAGTTTGACGCCGTTTTCCGCTTGCGTCTTCAACGTTCAAAGTTGTTGGACGTAAGTCTTTTGACGCTTTGATTGGGCGAGGCCAAAGAGACGGATGCACGCAAGTCGTACGTCCTTGTCGTGCAAAACAAAATAGAGGCTTTTGGGATGGCGGGGCGGGACGCTGGGGACGCGGTTGACCATCTGGCTGCGCCAGCGACCTCGTCAGATGTGAGCCAGGGCTGCTTCAGTGGTCAAGGATTTCTTGACAACTGGCTGGCCTCCCGGAAGGGAAAAGCATCAGGGCTTGCAGAAGACCACCACCCGGTTCGTGTTGGTCCCCTTGGAGTTGTTGTCCACTCCCCAGCAGTTGGCTGTTTTGGTGAACTCGTGGTCGTTGATCAGCACCAGGACCGGCACCAGCCCGGCCTTGATCCCGCAGGGGAGAACCGCTTCCTCCAGCTTGATCTTTCCGCGGCGTACTTCACCGACCTCGAAGGCCACATGCCCGCCAGGGCGGAGCAGGCGGAACAGCTCCTTGAATACGGTGGTCATCACGTTCTGCCACTCCTCGAGCTTCTTCGGGACCGTCAGTGCGATGGAGGCCGAGTCGACGCCGATGAACCAGCAGCGCAGCCAGTTGTCGTTGGCGTAATCCACCACGTCGAGGAAGGGCGGCGACGTCACCACGAGCGAAACCGAGCCGCTGCGGATCTCGGGCGTGCTGTTCGCTTTGGCCGTCAGCAGAACCGCACCTCGGGCCGCCGACGCCAGGCTTTCCATCTCCTGCCCGCCGCATTCGGACAGCAGTTGAGCCGACTTTTTGCGGATCAGGTCAGCCACGACCCTGCGCGGCGGGGCCTGGCCCCGCTTGGCGTTGAGCTTCCGCTGCACCTGGACGGTCACTGCCTGGTTGGGCGGCATGGTGTAGACGGAAAAGAAGCCTGGGGAGTGTCCGGTCAAGCGGTTCAGGGCAACCATCTGGATCCACCCGTCAACGGGGTCCAATCGCGCCGTTGCCTTTCGCTGCTGAAGGTGCTTTTTTAAGGCGCAGATCTCGCGCAGCGTCTCAGGATGGTAGAATGTCAGCAAATCCTCCGGGAACTGGTCGCTGTCGCGCCAATCGACCGCCGCCAGGCGTTCCTCGACCTCGCTAATCGCCGGCGGTTCAAGCCGCGGGCGCGCCATGCAGATGCTCAGCGGGTTGGCGTCGCAGCCGCAGGGGATCCTCCCAAGCAGGGCAGCCTCTATGATGGTTGTGCCCCTCCCCATGAATGGGTCATAGACAACCTGGCCGGGCGTGGTCAGGCGTTCGATGAAGAAGCGGGGCAGCTGCGGCTTGAAGCAGGCCCTGTAGGAAATCTCGTGCAGGCTGTTTGCAGCCCGTTGCTTCGCCGTCCAGAACGCATTCACGCAAGTGGGAACGGAAAGGGCTTCCCCGCTGAAAAGCCTGGCTTGCGTCTGCGTCAGGCGGGTCGCGGCGCCGAACTCCTTGAACTGGGTCAGGTGATCGAGCAGCCCGTTCTTGTGGCCCGAGCCAAGCCTTGAAGGTTTCTGCGGTTCCATGCCCGAAGCGTCTCAAAACAGGCCGAGGTTAGCCAGTGGATTCCTTGGTAGTTTCAAAGCCATTGCCCGACCGTGCGGCCAAATACCTTGAATATTCTAAACAGGCGGGAATTCGGGCGGGGCCTTGCTCTCGGCCGGTTGCGCCGACAGGGTCGCTGGGCCGAGGTCGGTGGTCAACAGTGGCTCCGGCCTGGTCAGGGGAATGCGGCGCAACTCATCGCCGGCCGGCAAATCTTCCAGGCTGCGCAATCCAAAGTACTCCAAGAACAACGGCGTGGTGCTGTATGTCATGGAGCGCCCCATGACCTCAACCCGGCCCGTCTGCTCGATCAACCGGCGCTCCAAGAGCGTCTGCATGACGCCGTCGATCGCGACGCCGCGGATTTGCTCGATCGCTCCGCGCGTCACCGGCTGGCGATAGGCGATGACGGCGAGGGTCTCCAGTGCGGGCAGGGAAAGCCGCGGCGGACGCGCCCTGGCGCCAAGCATCGTGATGATCCAAGGCGCGAATTCAGGCTGGCTGACGAACTGCCATGCGCCGGCGACGCAGACCAGGCGGTAGCTGCGTTGCGCGGCTTCGTGGATCTTTCGCAGTTCCTCCAAAGCCGCGACGATGACGCTCTCTCTGGTGTTCTTGAATGGCTTGGCCTGGTCGCCGTGCTCAGGGGCAGCGGCCAGCAGTTCGCGGAGTACCTTTGGGCTGAGCGGCTTTTCGGCCGAGAACACGATGGCTTCCAATATGAGTTTCAGCTCCATCGCGGTGCATTCGTTTCGCCGGGCTTGACGGCCGGAGGAGGGCTGGGACTGGCATCCCATCTGGCATCAGTTTCTTTCACTGGTCGCTTTTTCCCAGACCTCCAAATTCTTCAGGATTACCTCCCCCCATTTGTCCCGCACGTAATCCTCAAACGTCGCATATTTATCCCGGAAAAGCCGCCGGTCGCGAATCGTGATCAACGCTTTCGCTTCACGCTCCATTTTCTTGATGCACTCAGCTTCGGTCATTTGTGGTTCAGAATTGTTTTTGAGCCGCGCTTTTTTGTCAAGATTTCATGCTGGGCCTTTTGCCGAAGTTCGACTTGTCGGTAGTGGACCAGAAGAATAATGTGGATGCGTGGTTTATCAATGCCAGCCATTTGACTTGAACGATCGGGCGCTCATTGAGAGGGCGTACAACAGCGGGGAGCCGTTCCACATCGCCCAGGCGGTGGAGAACGCCCTTGCAGGCTTTCGCAGGCGCATGCAGCAGCACCCGCGGGACCAGGTCGAAAAAGGTGAGCTGGTCGTCTCCATCATTGCGCCGAGAAACTTCTTCGACAGGTTCGTCATCGAAACCGTCGTCCAGGAATTCTGCGACTCAACCGGGATGAGGGTGGCCTTGACCAAATCGGAAGGCCCTCCAAACCTCAAGCAGCCGGCCAGCCCGGAGGTGGAGTTCATCTCGGGGCCGCAGAAGATCTAAATTTCTTCCCCTTGGATGCCCACTGTCACGGCAGTGATTACTTTTCCCATGAGGCTCTCGAGCCGGGGATGGCTGGGGTTCGTCATGGATGTTGTTTAACCGCCGACACGCTGGGGGCTGGTTTGGAGAGGAGGGGGCTGCCGCCCCCAACGACCTGTCCGCTATCGCGCCCCGCTCACGCGCGAACCCCAATCCGTTATGAACTCCCTAAAACATCATCGGAGCCTGTGCCGCGTGGTTCTTCGAACTCCGCCGCCGGGTACTTGTGTGACCCGGCCAACACCTTTGACCTTGAGCATGGCCTTGGCAACCAACCGTATTCCCTCGTCCGGTACTTTGGTGGGGAGCAGTTGCGCAAAGCGGCCTTTCATTTCGTCCATCGAGGGCGCATTAGATTCGCCCAAGCCGAAGAACTTCCCGTTGTCGCTGCGAATAATGGGCAGGAACTTCTGTTTCTGACCAGTGTGCGACTCGCCCATGAGGACAACGACTTCCTGCCGGTCAAAAGCCTCGGAGGGCGGCTCCGTTTCATCGAACTTTTCGCCAGCCTTGGCAAACTTGGCCCATGCCTCCAGAGCCATCACGCACGCGGTGGCGGCATGGGCGATGCACATAAGCCGGGCCGTGGTGGCGAAGTCGTCCTTGTCGCTTTCATCAGCAAGCGATTCGGGCATGAACATCACCGGACCTTTGGAGCCGATCAGAAACAGCGTCGGTGGCAGGCGGCCGATGTTGCGCATGGAGTGGTCGGCGTAATGCTCCGCCTGCGCAAGAAGGTCATCGAGATTTTCGAGTCTGTTCGGTTGCACTCCAGGGATTCTGTTGGAGACCGGGAATGCAGGCAAGTTTGATTGCGGGGCGACATCTCCCTCATTGACTCCAAACCCCACCGGCATTAAACCATCACGCATGACAAATCTTACAGAATTAACGACAAGCCAACTTCACAGCATCATCGCCATCAAGGAACAGATTGAGGCGCTGCAAGGCCAAATCGATTCAATCGCTTCTGGTGGAGGTGAAATTCCATCCCCATTCGCCGAAGACGCCCCAAAGAAAGGTCGCCGTCGCCGGTCCGCTGCCGTCCGGGCAAGGATGGCGGCTGCGCAACAAGCCAGATGGGCCAGGGTTAAAGGTACCGGGGCAAGGCCATCAAAGCGGGCCAAGAAGGGCAAGAGGCGATTGAGTGCGGCGGGAAGGGCGGCCATTATTGCTGGAACGAAAGCCAGGTGGGCGAAAGTGAAGGCAGCCAAAAAGAAGGACCGACGCAGCAGTCCGGCGGTGAGGGCCAAGCTTGCAGCGGCCGCCAAAGCCAGGTGGGCCAAGGTGCGGGCGGAGGGGAAGAAGAGGCTGTAAGCCGGCACCATCGGCAGGCATGAAGGCCCCGGCGCGGCCTGGTGGACGCAGATCTCTGCTCGAGCACCTGGAAATTGGATAAATACAGACCGCATTATGCGCCAATGCTTTATCCTGGCATTGCTGGCTGGATTTCTGGCCGCTCCAACCCAGGCTCAAACCAACCTGTGGCAATTGGCCAAGGATTCCGCCGCCGTCCACCGCTTCTCGACGCTCTTCACCGCGCAGGATGTTCGTGATTCTTTGTCGTCGGACGCCGCGAGTGACGAAGCCATCCGATGGTGCCAGGCTTCTGGTGTGACGAAGGTCTATTTGGAGGAATTCCGCGATGGCTACCAGGCGGACCGCGCGACGCTGGTACGGGCGCGGGATCATTTCCTGGCGCAGGGTTTCCTCGTTTCCGGTTGCGTGACGACCACTCGTGTCGGAAAGCCCTCGGATCATTGGTCCAGCGAGATCTCCTGTTACACAGACCCCGCGACTCAGGATCATCTCCAGTCGGTCTTCGAGTACGCCGCCGGCCTGTTCGATGAGATTATGATTGACGACTTCTGGTTCACCGATTGCACCTGTTCCAATTGCGAGGCGGCGCGGCGGAGCCAGGCCGTTACCGTGGGCTCGCGCACCTATCCTGTCAGCGGCGATACCTGGTCCGATTATCGCGGCGAGCTGATGCTCCGCCTGTCCGAGGACCTCTTGCTTGCCGCCGCCAAAAGCGTCAATCCAAAAGCGCGCCTGATTATCAACAGATGACGGCAAGGAATCCCGCCCTTTAGGGTGAGAGGAATTGCCGCAATAAATTCATTTGAATTATTCTGACAGTGTTCTATACTTGAATAAATGACAGTGACAGTCCAACTGAAATTGACACCGGGCGCGGAGCAATCCAACGCTCTTGAGGCAACTTTGCGCCGGTGCAATGAGGCGGCGGACTGGCTTTCGGAGAGGGCGTTCCTAAACGAGACATTCACGCAATACGCCTTGCAGTGTGGCTACTATCGGGAGTTGAGGGAGAAGTTCGGAATGGGCGCTCAGGCAGCGTG
>Ga0224558_1003647_pt1 | contig 12600 bp, 6 predicted proteins | sample 714S32024metaG_FD_180682 | JGI IMG/M metagenome (GOLD analysis project Ga0224558, IMG submission 180682) | Peat soil microbial communities from Stordalen Mire, Sweden - 717 S3 20-24 | ecosystem: Environmental > Terrestrial > Soil > Wetlands > Peat | place: Sweden: Norrbotten County, Stordalen... | reverse complement strand
GGCAAGGCGGATCATGTTGAAGGTGCCGACGAGGTTGATGCTGACGGCCTTCGCAAAAGAGTCCAAGCCGTGAGGGCCTTCGCGGCCGATGACTTTTTCGGAGGGGGCGATTCCGGCGCAATTGATGAGCGAGTGCAGGTGGCCAAAGGCGCTGAAGGCGAGATCGACGGCGGCCTGCGCGTCGGGTTCGCTGGTAACGTCGGTGAGGGCGAAGCGGGCGGATGCGCCCAGATCGGCGGCCAAGGCCTCGCCCGCTGGACGGTTGGTGTCGGCGATGACGACGGATGCGCCTTCACTGACGAGCAGGTGCGCCGTGGCTGCGCCCAATCCCGATGCGCCGCCGGTGACAAGAAAGACGTGATTCGCAATCTGCATGGGAAGAGCGGGATCTTCCACGTCCCGAGCGCAGCATATCATTGCAAGTGCATCCGTGATCATAAGGAGCGGATGTTCGGAGGCAAAAAGCCTTGAAACCTGTTTCGTCTGGCGCGCCTATCACACAACTCAGCGAAGAAGAGACTCTCTTCCGTGACAGCATGCGGAAGTTCGCCCGCGATGAAATAGCGCCGCTTGTGCGCCGGATGGATGAGGAACAGCAGATGGACGCGGCGCTGCTGGGCAGGCTTTTTGAGCTGGGCCTGATGGGGATCGAGATCCCGGAGGAGTTTGGCGGGAGCGGAGGATCGTTTTTCGATTCGGCGCTGGCGGTGGAGACGCTCTCGACAGTCGACCCGTCGGTGGCGCTGGTAGTGGACGTGCAGAACACGCTGGTGGCGAGCGCGCTGCTCGATTGGGGCACTCCGGAACAGAAGCTGAAATATTTGCGGCGGCTTGCGGCAGATACGGTTGGCGCCTACGCGCTGAGCGAGGCGGGCTCTGGGTCGGACGCGTTTGCTTTGCAGACGCGGGCGGAAAAACGTGGCGGCGAGTACGTTTTGAGCGGGCGCAAGCTTTGGATCAGCAACGCCAAGGAGGCAGGATTGTTTATCGTCTTTGCCACCGTGGACGCGAGCGCCGGCTATAAAGGCATCACCGCATTCGTGGTGGAGAAAGATACGCCGGGATTCGCGATCGGGAGGAAAGAAGACAAGCTGGGAATTCGCGCGTCGAGCACCTGCGAGCTGATTCTGGACGAGTGCGCGATTCCAGCGGCGCAATTGCTGGGCGAGGCGGGCAAGGGCTACAGGATTGCGATGGAGACGTTGAATGGCGGGCGGATCGGCATCGGCGCGCAGATGCTTGGGCTGGCTGAAGGCGCGTGGGGCCACGCCGTAAAGCATGCGAAGGAACGGAAGCAATTCGGGAAGCCCATCGCGGAGTTCCAGGCGATGCAGTTTCAACTGGCGGAGATGGCGACCGAGATCGAGGCCGCGAGGCTGCTGGTCTACAACGCTGCACGATTGAAGGATGGGGGCCAAGAGTTCCGCAAGGAAGCGGCCATGTGCAAGTACTACGCGGCGCAGATGGCGGAGCGCGTGGCGAGCCTTGCGGTGGAGGTTCTTGGCGGGGCGGGATTTGTGACGGAGAGCCCAGTGGAGAAACTTTACCGCGACGCGAAGATTGGAAAGATCTACGAAGGCACGTCGTTCATGCAACTGGCGGCAATCGCGAAGGCCGTACTCTAGATTCTTGGGAAATAGTGGCTGTGGCGCCCGTCACAGCACTTTGGTCAGGTCAGGCCGGAGAGAGGCCGTAGACCGGGCCGCGGAGCTGGCCCCATTCTGGCGGCCGTAATTATTAGATTCTGAAAAACCTTCTGCAATCGATACCCCAAAAATGCTGACCCCGGTCTCGAGGGTTGTTTTGCCCGCCTGGGCAGGTAACACGAACGTGGGATTACCACTGCGGCCTAACATCCCCCAAACGTACTGTATAGTAACCTTCATCAGTACCCATCATTGTGCATATACTTGTACACATTAGTAATCTATATTGATTACCTCAGTTTGCCTTGGCGATAAAACTCGTTCGCGCGCCGATGAAGGATTTGCGCTCGTTCGGAGGGCCTATGCGCCATTTGAAGTTAAGTTTAATTGTGCTGCTGGCTTTTTCTTGCAGCATTGCTCTGAGCGGTTGCGGTGGGTCCATCGCCGCGACGAATTCGGCGACGGGAACGCTGATCACGTCATTGAGCACGGTCGATTTCGGCCAGGTGGCTGTCGGCAAGACCGCGAGCACGAGCATCACGCTAACGAATACGGGATCGGCGGCGGTTCAGATCTCCGCGTTGAATCTGACTGGGCAGCCCTTCTCGATGAGCGGCGGAAGCAGCGTGCCGATGAGTGTCGGCGCGAATGCCAGCGTTACAGTTACCATCCAATTCGTCCCCGCGGCATCAGGGTCGGCGACCGGCCAACTGACCATTGCCAGCAACGCATCGAATGCGTCCTCGGCGGCGGTTGCCCTGAGCGGCATGGGCGTGCCGGTGCTGACCGGGCTGAATTGCGAAAGCGGATCGATTACGGGACCATTCAGCGACACATGCACAGTGACACTGAATGCAAGCGCAGCCAGCGGCGGCCTGAATGTGGCCCTGGCAAGCAACGACAGCGCGGTAACAGTTCCGGCCTTGGTGATGGTGCCGACAGGCGCGAGCAGCGCGACCTTTGCCGCGAGTGTCTTGCCGGTCACGACAGTGCAAGCGGCTACGTTGACCGCGAGCGTTGGCGGCGTGGCGGAGACATTCGCTGTTGAGCTGGGCGCAGCAATCCCCGTTTTGGGGATCAGCGCCAACAACCTGACCTTTGGCACGGTACCGGTGAACTCGGCGGTTACGCATCCATTGGTTCTTTCGTCAACGGGAACGATGCCGGTGACGGTAAGCGCGGCATCTTTGACGGGCGCCGGCTTTACTATCACAGGCCAAGGCCTGCCGGTGACACTGGCCCCAGGTCAAACGACGACATTAAGCGTGCAGTTTGACCCCGGCGCAGCAGGCGCAGAAACAGGGCAACTGTCGGTGAACAGCAATTCTTCGAATGGGGCATCGATGGTGGTGGACCTGAGCGGCACGGGCGTGCCGGGGCTGGCTGGACTGAATTGCACAAACGGATCAATCATCGGGTCGGGAACCGATAGCTGCATCGTTACGCTGAACACGGCGGCGGCCAGCGGCGGATTTGCAGTAAGTCTCGCCAGCAGCAATTCACTGGTGACCGTTCCAGGCTCGGTGACCGTGGCGGCGGGCGCAATGAGCGCCGGCTTTACGGCGAATATCTCCCCGGTGAACTCGGCGGAGTCCGCAACGCTGACGGCGAGCGCGGGCACCTCGGCAGAGACATTTGGCCTGCAACTGATTGCCTCCGCGGCTAAGCTCAGCCTTAGCACTCCAAGCCTCTCGTTTGGCAGCGTCAACGTGAGTGCGGCGGCGGCTCAGTCGCTGACTCTCTCGTCAACGGGGAATTCGCCGCTGACGATCAACGCGGCAACGCTCGCAGGGACCGGTTTCGCGGCCACCGGGGCGGTTTTCCCGCTGACCTTGAATCCAAATCAAACGGCGACACTCAATGTGCAATTCAACCCGACCGCCGCGGGAACGACCTCAGGTTCGCTCACTTTCAACAGTAACTCGGCGACCGGATCCTCGACGGCCGTCGATTTGAGCGGCACGGGAGTTCCGGTGCTGACTGGCTTGAATTGCGCAAATACGTCGATGACCGCGGCGGGGACCGATAGCTGCACGGTCACACTGAACACCGCGGCAGCTAGCGGCGGCTTTGCCGTCAGCGTGGCCAGCAACAACCCGGCATTGACCGTTCCGGCCCAAGTGACCGTGGCGGGCGGAGCTACGAGCGCGACCTTTGCGGCAACCGTATCGGCGGTTAACGTGGCACAGGCAGTGACCTTGACGGCGTCGGCAAACGGCGTGACAGAGACATTCGGCCTGCAACTGGGAGCGGCGGCGATAGCGCTTAACGTCAGCACGTCCAGCCTTTCGTTTGGCAACATCAACGTGAATACGGCCACGACGCAGACACTGACCTTGTCCTCGACCGGGACTTCGGCAGTGACCGTGACTGCAGCCACCGTCGCGGGAAGCGGTTTCACCGTCTCTGGAATTACCTTCCCGATCACCCTGAACCCCAATCAGACTGCCACGCTCACTGTGCAGTTCGATCCGGCGACGGCAGGAGCAGCAACCGGCCAACTCACGTTGACCAGCAATTCGTCGTACGGGACCTCGACCTTGATCAGCCTAAGCGGCACGGGCCTGCCAATATTGAGCGGGCTGAGCTGCACGAGCGGGTCGATGACCGGTGCGGGAAGCGACAACTGCACGGTCACACTGAACGTGGCTGCGGCCAGCGGTGGATTCGCTGTCAGCCTGGCCAGCAATAACTCGGCGGTTACCGTGCCTGCTACTGTTACCGTGGCGGCAGGATCGACCGCCGGAATCTTCACGGCCACCGTGTCCTCGGTCAGCACCGCTCAGACCGTCACACTGACCGCCAGCGCCAACAGTGCAACCAAGACCTTTGCATTGCAGTTGGGCGCCGGAGTACCCACACTCAGCATGAACGCTGCTACGATCGCCTTCGGCAATGTGAATTTGAATTCGCCGGCGACCCAGTCATTGATCCTGACGTCGACAGGGACCGCGGCAGTGAGGGTAAGCGCAGCGGCAGTGAGCGGAACCGGGTTCACGATCTCTGGAGGTCCGTTCCCGATGACCCTGAACCCGAATCAAACGGCCACGATCAGCGTGCAGTTCGATCCGGCCACAGCGGTGGCGTTCACGGGCCAGGTAACGATTACCAGCAATTCGTCTACGGGATCGTCCACCGTGATCGGCCTGACTGGCACAGGCATTGCACTTGTGTACCAGGTGAACTTGACCTGGAATGCGCCTGCGAGCTCCACGGACCCAGTCGCTGGTTATAACGTCTATCGTGCGCCGAGTGGAAGCACCACCTATCAGCAACTTAATTCCACCGCAGTTACCCAAACCACCTACGTGGATACCACGGTGCTCAATAGCCAGACTTACGACTACATCGTGGAGAGTGTTGACGCCTCCGGAGCTACCAGCGCTCCGTCGAACATGGCTGCGATACCGATTCCGTAGGAATGTTCGCCGGAGATCTGCCGCGTAACATTCAGATTCAGCAAGCGAAGCAAAGAACGACCAAGAGGGGCCCGCGCGGGCCCCTTTCTTTTAGCGGCTGCTCGAAGCAGAGACGGAGTGAGCGGCAGGCGGAATCGCACCTGGAAGAGGGCAAATTATACGTGGGTGAGTATAACTTACATGCTCGGCGGCCGCTCTGTGCATGAGCGAAGGCGCGCCCATACCTGCGCGCCGGACCTCAAGACCAGTTATATGAAGACGATGGAATAATCAATCCCGATGCGACTGGTTTGGCACGGGAATTGCGAATAAGGAATACAAGATCAAGTTTAGAAACTGCTCCAGTTATCCTCAATTTGGAAAGATATCTGCGTTGGTTGCAAGCGAAGGTTCGATGTGAAGGGATAGCTGTGCCAACGAAGCGGTTCGGTCACGCGGATGAAGCCATTTAACCAAGGCGCATGTCGCGTATCCGAAAAGCCGAGAAGGGTAGATACGAGGCCTTCACAATGTCGTTTGCGCAAATTAGAGATTAGAAAGCTCCGCCGTTGACGATTGCGACCGGTAAGTAAGAGTTTAACTTACCCGTTGAAACCAATCTCGAGCGAGTCCTTCAGGAATCCACTTACAAAAGTAATGAGCCAGGAGATAAGTCGTGACCTATCTCACTGCATAGTTTAACGAGTTAGCGCCAAATAGGCTAGCTAGATTAAACATGAGCATCGAGTCGCCAGCAGTCCCACGGCTGCGGGCCAAGATGCGGCACGATTCGTAAGAAAACCTGCTGCCCTGCGTTGTCCCGCCGATAGGCACTCAATGATCGACTTGGTTGACTCAGCATGAGCATCCGGGCGCCAGCAGTCCCATGGCTGCGGGCTATGATGCAACACGCTTCGAAAAGGGGCTGACAAATGATGCAATTGCGCGACATCCTTTCTTGCGCGCCGTTGAAAGATGAATTGACAACGGCAGAGACAGCTTGTGGCCGTACTAGACGGTCGAATTGCCAGGACACGCATGTGCGTGCTCACGGCGCACAGCAAGGCTGCGGCCTTGGAGTTTCTTTATTCTGCGTTTCGCTTTTGTTCTTATTCGGTGGAGCAACTATTAGTGCGGCCGCAAGAACAGGATTCCTGAAGGTATCTCCGAACCCGGTCAGTTTGGGAGGAGTAACGATAGGAACAATGGCCAGCACAAGCGTTTCTCTTGTGAATCAGGGATGGGCACCAGTGAAGGTTTCGCAAGTGAGTGTGTCGGGGCAGGCCTTCTCTATCAGTGGCGGAAGCGCTTTGCCAATTTCGGTTGCCCCCGGCGCCAAATATACCTTCAACGTGAACTTCTCTCCCACTTCGACGGGAACAGCGGCGGGCCAGCTGACGATTGCCAGCAATGCCTGGGGGAACGGAACGATAGTGGCCGGCCTCAGCGGTACAGGAACCTCCGCCAGCACAGCGGCTTTGACGAGCCTGAGCTGCACGAGCTCATCGATGACCGGGGCGGGTACCGATAGCTGCTCCGTAACGCTGAACGCGGCAGCGCCGAGCGGCGGATTTGCGGTCAGCCTGGCCAGCAACAACTCGGCTGTAACCGTGCCCGCGTCAGTGGCTGTGGCCGCTGGATCGACGACCGCGAGCTTCACGGCAACCGTGTCCGCGGTGAGCACAGCTCAGACGGTGACGCTGACCGCCAGCGCCAACGGTGTTGCAAAAACCTTCGCGCTGCAGCTGGGCCCGAGCGTGCCCGTGTTGAGCGCGCTGACCTGCGCCAGTGGGTCGATGACCGGAGCGGGAACGGATAGCTGCACCGTAACGCTGAACGCGGCAGCGCCGAGCGGGGGATTTGCGGTCAGCCTGGCCAGCAACAACTCAGCTGTTGTCGTCCCTGCCAGCGTGACCGTCGCTGCGGGAGCCACAACCGCCAGCTTCACGGCCACGGTATCCTCGGTGAGCACAGCTCAGACGGTGACGCTGACCGCAAGTGCCAACAGCGTGGCAAAGACCTTCGCGTTGCAACTGGGCACAGGAGTGGCCACGCTCAGCGTGAACGCCACCACGATTGCGTTTGGAAATGTGAACTTGAACACGGCCGCGACACAGTCAGTGACCCTGTCCTCGACGGGGACTGCGGCGGTGACCGTGAACGCAGCCACCGTGAGCGGAACCGGCTTCACGATCTCCGGGGGTGCCTTCCCGGTGACCCTGAACCCGAATCAGACGGCCACGCTCACCGTGCAGTTCGACCCCACCACAGCGATGGCGTTCACAGGCCAGGTAACGATTACTAGCAATTCGTCGAAGGGATCGTCTGCGGTAGTCACACTGAGCGGAACCGGCGCGGCGGTTTCCTACCAGGTTGGTTTGAGTTGGAGCGCGCCGGCCAGTTCGCCGGACCCCGTCGCCGGCTATAACGTCTATCGCTCACCAAGCGGCGCCACTTCGTATCAGCAGTTGAATACGACGGTTCTCACCCAGACCACTTATGTCGACACCGGTGTCCTGAACGGCCAGACTTACGACTATATCGTGGAGAGCGTCGATGCCGCTGGTGTTAGCAGCTCTCCCTCGAACATGGCTGCAGTACCCATTTCGTAGACGCCAAGCACGCGGAACAAAGTTAAAGAGGGCCAGCACCGCCGGAGTACCGGCGATCTGGCCCTCGGTTTTTTGGGCAACGGAAGCACGAAACGTCTCAACGTGCCGCTACGGGAGCCCCGCCACGACGGGTGTTTGCGGAGGCGCAAGAGGAAAAGCGGGAGAGCGGAATTCCATCTGGCCGGGGGAAAATAATACGCAGCTATGAATAAATTACACGCGGTATGGGCGATCAGCGCGAGAGCCAATTCGCGGCCTTCACTTTGTGCTGGGCTTAAAGGTGAGTTGTATGAAGAGCATGGAAAACCCGGTCCCGATGCGATTGGTTTGGCACGTTAATTGCGGACAAGAAACGCAAAACTACGAATAAGAACGACACGAGCACTTCGGGTTCGTTCGCATTCAGGTCAATACCTAGGTTTACAACATGGATTCTCACTACCTTTGGGGGATTCCTCTAGCTACGGCTGAGCCACAAAAATGGGTTCAATTAAGCAGGATCTGCAGCATCAATCCGGGAATCGATTGAGCGCAGATTCGAGAGCGGTGCCTTGTCTTTTTCCACAGTTCACGAAGTTTGGTTCTTGACGTAGCCGAGCCGGGGATATGAAAGTTTGAGTCTCCCCTACTAAATCGAATTCTGAGTGAGTTCTTCGAGGACTCATTTTAGGCAGTCAATTCCGGGACTCATATGGATAGGGAATGCCGCCGGGACATGAAGGCATAGTGACCTACCACACCGCTTAGTTCAACGAGTTGGCGCCAAATGAGCTTGCGGATTGACTCATAGTAAACATTCCGGCGCGATACCAGAGCAGCGGGCCAAGCAACAACACGATACGTAAAGGCCTCTTAAAGTGATCGATTTGCGCGACATCCTTTTTTGCGCGCCGTTGAGACGTGAGTCAACAGCGTTATCGGCAGCGTGTGACTATAATTCTCAGCGGAGATCGAACGCGGTGGATTCGCGAGCATGTGCCACAGCGCCAGGCCGTGAGCTTTCATCGCTTTTTCTCTTCATTCTCGCCGTCCTCTCATGCAGCTTGACCTTCACATTGTGCGGTTGCTTTGGGGGAACGATTATCGGGGCCGCCGCAAGCGCAAGCGGAGGCTCACTGCGCGCATCTCCGAACACGGTGAGTTTTGGCGGAGTGGCGCTGGGAACGACAGCGAGCCAGACTGTTTCTCTCGTAAACCAGGGATCGGCCGCGGTGACCGTTTCGCAAGTAAACGTGTCGGGACAGCCGTTCTCGGTCAGCAGTGAAGGCAACCTTCCTATCACGGTTGCCGCCGGGGCCACATTTAGCTTGAACGTGAACTTTTCTCCCAGCGCGGCAGGGTCAGCGGCAGATCAGTTAACGATTGTCAGTAATGCCACCGCCGATGGAACGCTGACGATCGGGCTCAGCGGCGTGGTAACCGCAGGCAGCGCGGCAAGCTCGCCGGAATTGAGCTCTTTCAACTGCGACCAGGTTGCTGTGACAGGAGCGGGAGGCGATAGCTGCACGGTCACGCTGAGCGCGGCTGCGGCCAGCGGCGGCTTTACCGTGAACCTGGCCAGCAATAACACCACAGTCACGGTGCCAGCCTCAGTGACCGTGGCCGCGGGATCGACCACCGCCAGCTTCACGGCCACCGTGTCCGCGGTGAGCTCGGCGCAGACGGTGACGCTGACTGCCAGTGTGGGCGGAGTGGCAGAGACCTTTGTTCTGCAGCTAGGCACGGCGATGGCGACGCTCAGCCTGAACGCCACCGCGATTGGCTTCGGCAACGTGAATTTGAACTCGCCGGCGACCCAGTCAGTGATTCTGACCTCGACAGGGGTTGTGCCGGTGACCGTGAGCGCAGCCACCGCGATCGGCAGCGGCTTCACGATCTCTGGAAGTCCGTTCCCGATCTCCCTAAACCCGAATCAATCCGCCGCGCTCAGCGTGCAGTTCGACCCAACAATAGCCGGTCCCGCGTCCGGCACACTCACGATCGTCAGCACTTCGCTGACGAACCCTATAGCAATCATCGGCCTGAGCGGAACTGGAGTGGTGGGAGTCGCCTACCAGGTGAACCTGAGTTGGGAGGCGCCCACGAGTTCTCCAGACCCAGTCGCAGGCTACAACGTCTATCGCTCCCCCGACGGCGCCTCTACGTATCAACAATTGAATACGGCGGTTGTCACCCAGACCACCTATGTCGACACTGGCGTCCAGAGCGGCCAGACTTACGACTATATTGTCGAGAGCGTTGACGCCAGCGGAATGGAAAGCGCACCGTCGAATACGGCTGCTGTCCCAATTCCTTAGGGCTGATTGGACAAAGCCGGCTTTGAAGGGGTACGAGTGAAGCCGAACTGTGGCGGGAACCAGGTCAATGATCTACAAGTTTCCGAACGGGACTTTAGCGAAATCGATACTGATCCGGCAGCGAGGCCCGCGCGAAGCATATCAACGAATAAAGGCCGGAAACCGGCAAAGCGGGCATCCGCTCGGCGTAGGTTTCCGGCCTTATTGTGTGTCCATTGCCCGGCGAATCGGGAATCGAATTCCCGATGGGCCTCGCTGGTTTCATTGCGAAGAGATCACCGCCCAGATGGCGTCCTGAGCGGTCACCGATACACCGGAACCGAGAGCCCAATCAAGAAACTCTCATTCAGGGGTTTTCCCGCTGACTGTCCCCGATCGACCTCGAATCCCGGGGAGCGCTTGCTCGCGGATACCGACCGAAAGAGACTCTCCGACCGGTCAGCACCTGACGATGTTTTCCGCTTCAATTCCTCCAGTGGCGTTCCGAGTGTCGACGACCAACTTCGCGCCGGCAACAATTTTGCGATAGTCGTACTGCGAGTGATCGGTGACGATGACTACGCAGTCGAATTCCGGGATTTTGTCCAGCGGAGTACTGGTCATATTCAGCGCGTACTTCCGTCCCTGGCCGACAGTGGGAAAGAAAGGATCGTTGTAAGCGACCTGCGCTCCGCGTTTCTGTAACAACTCGATGATCGTAAGCGACGGCGATTCGCGAAGATCATCGATGTCACGCTTGTAGGCCATGCCGAGAATCAGGATGCGCGAATCGCGCAGGGCCTTACCCTGCTGGCTCATGGCCTCAATGATATTCTCAACCACAAAATATGGCATGCCGAGATTGATCTCCCCGGCAAGCTCGATGAAGCGCGTACGGAAGTCGAATTCCTTCGCCTTCCACGAAAGATAGAAAGGATCGATGGGGATGCAATGACCGCCCAGACCAGGCCCCGGATAGAAAGCCTGAAATCCAAAAGGCTTGGTCTTCGCCGCGTCGATCACTTCGAACAGATCGATGTTCATCCGCATGCAAAGCTGCTTGAGCTCATTGACCAGCGCGATGTTGACGCAGCGATAGATATTCTCGAGAAGCTTGGTCATCTCCGCGGCGGCCGGCGAAGAAACCGGTACGGTGCGGTTGAAGATGGATTTGTAAACCATGGAGGCGAGGTCGCGCGCGATCGGTCCACAGCCTCCGACGACTTTGGGAATGTCGCGGCGAGCAACAGTGTCATTGCCGGGGTCTTCACGCTCGGGCGAAAAGGCGACATAGAACCCGGAGCTTGTGGCGTCGCGTGCGACGCGCAGCGCGCCAGGATTGCCCGCCTCCAGCAGCGGCAGGACAACTTCTTCCGTGGTACCGGGGTACGTGGTGCTCTCGAGAATGATGAGTTGGCCATCGTGCACGTATGGCGCCAGACTCCGAACTGTGCCAGTGACATAGCTCAGGTCGGGCTCATGGTACTCGTTCAGCGGGGTCGGCACGCAGATGATCACCACGTCCATCTGCGCAATCTGGCTGTAGTCGGAAGTTGCGACGAATCCATTTTGGCGCGCCATCCCGATCTCATCTGGGAGAATGCGCACGATGTAGGAGCCACCCTCATTCAGGGTGTTCACCTTGCGCGCGTCGATATCGAAACCAATGACGCGGAAACGCTCTTCGCTGAAGAGAAGGGCGAGCGGCAGGCCAACATAGCCCATGCCAACGATGCCAATGCTGGCCTGGCGGGACTGAATACGCTCCCGAAATTGTGCGGTTCTGTCGAGGGAAATCACGGACATGAGTCACCTGGAATTCGGGCAACGAAAAATTGCCCTGAAATGGTTATTGAGAGGATTGGGAACAGCAGACCTGCTCCACCTTGTGCCTCTGGTATGGCAGGCACCAGGAGAGGAATGCAAAGGGCCTGAAACCAAGATCCCGAACCGGCTTCCCCCCATGAACTTTGTATCACCTCGGGGAGAGTCGTGCGTCGCTTCTGGTTACAAGCTACTCGAGCGTGAGAGTGACGGTTAGGGTCACCGAGCCTGTAGCAGTGTTGTAGTCAGAGGCGTCGGTTGGCGTGAAAATCACGCTCTCGGTTTGCGAGCCAGCCGCCGGCGCCGTGGTTGGTGTCGCAAAGGCGAAAGTGCCCGGTACATTCGCGGTTCCGCTGACAGCGCCACCGCCGGTCAGTTTGGACGAAGTCAGAGTCTGACCGTAGGTGATGTCGCTGGCAGTCGGCCAGGTCACCGTGGGCGTGGCCTTACTCGCGACCACGTTGAAGGTGGCCGTCACTGGGTTGTAGTCCGTCGTATCAGTCGGCGTGAAGGTCGCACTCTCCGAGTCCGTACCGGCGGTCGGGACCGTGGTGTGCGTGGTGAAGGCGAAGCTGCCGGTCACTGGGCCGGTGATCACGGCTGCAGATTGCGCGGCCTCGGTGTAGTTGTTGATGCTGGAGAGCGCGGTGGCGCCGCCGGTGAAGTTCGTCACGAGTTGCGCGTAGATCGTGGCTCCGCTGGTGGGCAGATTCACGGTGGTGCTGGTGCTGGACAGAGGACCGATGTTGACCAGATCGGCGCCGCCGGACGTTGTGCCGACGTGGAGATAGTATCCGGTCACTCCACCGGTGCCTGCCGACCAATTGAAAGTGGTCGATGCGCC
>Ga0224558_1003646_pt1 | contig 12600 bp, 9 predicted proteins | sample 714S32024metaG_FD_180682 | JGI IMG/M metagenome (GOLD analysis project Ga0224558, IMG submission 180682) | Peat soil microbial communities from Stordalen Mire, Sweden - 717 S3 20-24 | ecosystem: Environmental > Terrestrial > Soil > Wetlands > Peat | place: Sweden: Norrbotten County, Stordalen... | reverse complement strand
GTCCACGTGGGTGCAACCGAGCATCCTGGCCCAGGCGATGGATTTCATCACGTAGGGAACGCCCCGGAATGGACCGTCTTTGCCAGAAAGCGGGTAGGCGGCGTCCACTTGTGAAAAGCGCACGCCGTAACCGTCCATTTTCTTCCGGAGCAGCGCCGGGTCTTCGTAGAGGGCTACGTGGGGCTGATAGCCCAACCCGTGAATCCAACTCACGCCATCAATCAGCCCGCACTCGATATAGTGAACGCCGTTCCTTTGTGCCCAGGCAAGACACTTGTCGAACGACCAATACGCGGAGTTGAACGCATCCGTATGGAAGCCGATTTTCATATTATAGGTAGTCGATCACCATTTGCTGGTGCCTGTTCATCCAGCCAGCGACGGTGACCAGGAACAATTGCAGTTGGGTTGTCACCGCACAGGGAATTACCCAAAATCCTATGCAACTCAACTCTCAATGCCCCACGGCTGAGTTTCTTGGCAGTTGAGGCAACCCTGTGGCTGTGCTTGGTGAATTGTTACTTGCGCGAAGCTGGACAGGGCAACTGGGCGATAAATGAGGCGCGACAGCTCGGCCACAAGTCGCTTCAAATTAACGGTTTCCTGGACGGATGCGGTTTTCTCCACCCACCCCTGTCCTTATAGTGTCTTTAGCCCTAGCGCCTGTGCGACCACAGGGTCCACGATGGGTTTGCCGTCCACCTTCTTGCGAGCCAGGCCAAAGCCCTCATCCCAACCCCACACCGCCCAGCCAATGCGGTTCTCGGCCAGCACCTCGCCGAAATCGCGAAACCAGTTGGCCCGGTGTTCCGGCTTGCTGCGCGCGGGAAAGACGCCAAACTCCCCGCAATACAACGGCACCTTGTTCCGGGCGCCCCATTCGATGCCTTGCCGGAAGCGCGCGGCCAGTTTGTCCTTATTCCAGCGTTCTTTCCCATACGACTCGACCAGCTTCTTCGAGGCCGGCGAGGATTCGAGGGCGGGCAGCAGAGGTTCCACCGCTTCCGGACTTGAAGGATAGGGCACGTCGCGCAAGGGCTTGACGGCGTCACCGGACCAAGTCGCACCTTGATATGTGAACGCAAACGGGTCGTAACAATGGAACGAATAGATGACGTTCTGGTCCGGCAAGAGTTTGAGCTGCTTGAGCCCATCGATGCCGCCCCAGTTGGGACCAGAAGTAACAATGGTGTGCGGCGGCGCGTTCTGCCGGATGACGGCGGCCAGGCGGGCATTCAGTATGTTCCATTCCTCCTCTCGACGGTCAAACACGGGCTCGTTTATGATCTCCAGCATCGTCAACTCGGGGTCCAACCGCGAGAGCCGCGTCGCTAGCGAGCCCCAGAACCGGACGAAGGCCTCCTGCCAAGCCGGGTCGAGTTCCGCTATGCGGTCTTCGTTGTGAATATCGACCATCACCAGTAGCTTAGCATGGTGGAATCGCTCGATGGCCGCCTCCAGTTGCTTGCCGCGTTCCTCGATGATTTCACCCGACGTACGATCCATGATGACGCGGGGCGCCACGCATAGACGCACATGCTTCAGGCCCATCCGGGCCATGCAAGCGGCCTCATCCTCAGAAATATAGCTGGTGAAATGCTCGGCCGGATTGCCTCGGGGAGAACGGAACCACCGGCAGACGTTGGCGCCAGTGGCTAGCCGGGCAAGGCGGCTGGGGGGCACCGTCGTCAAGGAGCCGGCGGCGGACGATGAAGGGGTTATTGCCAGGCTGGCGCCGGCCAGAGCGGTCAGGCGCAAGAAGGCGCGTCGGTCAATCGAGGTCAGGTTCGTCATAAAGTCAGTCTGTTGGTAGAGGCCATGGTCGCCAATTAACACCTTCAATGGGCAGGCGGAATAACCGAAGCCCACGCGCGCGATGTCACTGGGAACATGGAAACGCGGAACTTGGTGCAGCCGTAGGGTACCAGCCGGATGGTTTCGGACAAACCCCCGCTTAGCGGTTTGTCGGGCAGGGCTCGGGCATCGGTCGGGTGCCAGTCGAAGCTTCGCACCGGAACCCGGATCGCGAGCGGCGCTTCCAAAGGCCAGTCCCACCGGGATGGCATTGGTCCACGTTCCACCTTAAGCCCCGCATCGGCATGGGCTGCATCCATGTCCAGCGCAAATTGCCAGCGGGCGTTGGCGGCAGGCGTGTTTGGATCCAGGTCGGGAATCGGCAGCGCGAAGAGCAGCGGCCCATAAAGCACGCTGGCGTACGGCAGGTGCCGAGGCGAAAAGAGCGCCTCGGGTTCGAACTTGAAGTAATCGCAATTGGCGGAGGGGAATTCCGTTTCATACCCGCGGATGACGCGAGGCGCCATGGGGAATCTTAGCTCGACAACGTCTGCCTTGGTCCAGCTTCGCGCAATTTTGACGAAACCCTTTTCGTCGGGCGCAACCACGACTTTGGAGCCGTTGAGCCGGATTTGGGCTCCTTTGCACCACCCGGGGACGCGTAGGTAAAGCGGGAAGCTTACTTTGGTCTCGGGATCAAACCTCAGGCGGACGGCGGCCCCAAATGGATAATCGGTGACCGAAGTTATTCTGACCGGCACGCCTTCACCAACCCGCGCTGATACCGTGCACGGTCCGTAAAGCGTGGCGGCCAATCCATTGTCGCGCGTGGCCGCCCACATGTGAATGATGAAGTTCGGAATGACGCGGTTCAGCGCGCCGACACAGCATAGAACATTCGAGCAGCCCAGCGCCGTGAATCGGATGTTGGGAGGTCCTGGGCAAAATGGTTGTTCCAAGGGCAATGCATCGGACCTCAAGCGGTTTGGGGATTGATAATAGCACATGGTCTTGAAATCGCGCGCCACCGGTCCGGGTCCGGCATTGAAGAATGCCCGCTCCATCCGGTCGCCCCATTCGCCGGTGCCCAGGATACGGTACATGCAGGAGGCCGAAAGCAGCATTGCCGCTACATCGCAGGTCTCGGTTTTGCGGAACGCACCAACCCCGGAAGCGAATTCCTCGCCCGAGGCCACACCATAAGGGAGCAGGTGGTATTTGTCCAGCCACTGGGATGCGCCGAGGGTGGCCTGCAGCTGGTGTGGATCTGCCGACCATGGATACACGACCGCAGGCAGGCGGATGTTTTCGTAGAGAATCACCATGTGACCTGGTTTCAGTCGCTCCTCCTGCCAGGCTTCAATGCTCTGCGTTACCTCCGACTGGGCGATGGCTTGCAGGGCACGCTCGAGGATGCGTCGATCGCCGCTGAACGCGTAGGTTTCCAGCATCGGGTCCAGGTTGCACAAACCACTGACCTCTCCTCCCAGTTCCAAGGTGCCCATCTTGAACGGATAATCAGCATAGACTTTCACCAGCGCGTCCAGGACGCGCGGCTCACGGGTGGCATCATAAAGCGCCACCAGGGCGCGGCCCATGTGGGAATGAGCCCAGCTATCGAATCCCACCGGCTTGTAGTCGGGTTTCCAATAGATAAATGAGGTGCCAAAGGGGGCTTTGTTAACCCCATCCACGATCGGATCCAGCCGCGCGCGGATCTTTCTAATAAGTGCTTCGTCATGTAGCACGAAGCCAAGTCGGAGCGCCCCGTCCAGCCAGTAAGCGGATTGTTCCAGCGGCCAGCCGGTCCCATCAGGTCTTGCGTTCGGAGCATCGACGCGAGACCCTTTCCATCCGTCGCGGTAAACTGGATGCCATTCGTCGAGGTGACCGGTAATCCCTTCTCGGGCGGCCTGAGCCCAGTCGCGCAGCCAACCGGAAGGCTCGACGGCGCCGGGCGGCAGCGGAAGAAGGGCCGTTTTCACGGTGGGTTCTGCCGCGCGCTCGTGGTTCGCCCTCCGGCTTCCCGCCGCCATTGCATTGGCGCCCAAATCCGCTGCGGGAGTTTGCGCCGTCCACCATAGAGCCGCTGTCACGTTCAGCCAGAGTCTGCATTTCAAGCGGTCCATTGGTTTTAGGGGCTCCAACGATACATGACTACCTTGGCTTTGTGTTCTTCCACAAACAGGAGATACTCACCGTTGGGCCGCCTGAAGGCGGTCGTGCCGGTGAGGGGAGACCAAATGAGGCTGCGGGCGCAGGGCCACCTTGGGGGCACTCGGCCACTTTCCGGACGAAGGTTGGGCCAGTAGGCACTGGCCCAATGTTTCTGAAAGACAAACTTCAGCATACCCACAGATTCCAATTTGCGGGCGGGGTTCGGGCGAAGCCTCGCCTGCGCAAAAGGTTTTATGGTGAACGGGAGAGGGTTGCAACTCATTTGAGGAGGGGGCCGTTTCCAGAGGACCAGGTCGTCTGCCATCGCCGAGGGCTGGGTCAGCATTCGCATCTGGTCGATGTGAAAGCAGGTGCTAAAGACGATTCTCGATCTACGGGCGCGGATTAACCGACTCACGAAGCTCATGAAACGAAACGAGGAGCGTTCGCGGAGTTATTCTGCGCATGTCGTCACGGACCTCACCGTTCATGCTGTTTTGGCCGTCAGCGGGTATCCGTATGCGACCAATCCGACCGGTGTGGGTAGCGAAAACCCCATGGCGCTGTAATTGGCGCCACTGCGCGGCGTTGGAGGGCGATTCGGTGGCACGGGAGGTGCCCCCCGCCTGGACCACGATCTGGACGTCGTGGGACTATGGGATCGGAATCGTCGTTCATAGGACCGGGAGTGATCCCAAATCCCATTGGAGACCTTTCGTGAGAGGGCAGGGAGTAGCCTCACGCGGCATGGCGAGTGTAACGGTGATGCAATCCGCCCAACAATGGCAGTTCGATAATGTTGCCCTGATTCGGCGGTTCGATGGGGCAGGAGAACGGACAATCCTGGTCGAGGGACCTGTGAGTCCGATGTTTGTGATAATAAGCTCGATAATCGGAGAGGATGTGGCGTAGGTGTCGCGCATTGAGGACAATGACGTGGTTTAAACACTCGCGGCGAATCGAGCCGATGATTCGTTCGACCATGGGATTCTGCCACGAAGACCGAGGGGCAATGCGCTTTTGTTCCAAGCCCAGGCCCTGGACTCGACGCGTGAAATCCGCGCCATAGATGGCATCCCGATCTCGGAGCAGATAACGCGGCGGGATTGTGTCGGGAAACGCTTCGACCATTTGCTGAGCCGTCCGGAGAGCCGAGGGCGCTTCCGTGATATTGAAATGCAGGACTTTGCGACGCTCATGGGCCAGAACCAAAAAGACATACAGCACACGGAAGGTGGCGGTTGGGACGGCAAAGAAATCCACTGCGCTCAATGCTTGGGCATGGTTTTGAAGGGAGGTTTTCCAGGTCTGGGCTGAGGGCGAAGGTCGGTTTTTAGGGCGGTACTTGCGGATGGTGGAATCCGAGACCTGAATGCCCAGTTTGGCCAGTTCAGCCTGGATACGTCGACTACCCCACGTAGGATTGGCCTGCCACATCCGTTGAATTAGCACGATGAGCTCACCCTCGACGGAGGGTCTTCCGGCGCGAGTTCGGGATTTCCAGCGCCAGAAGAGGCCAAAGCCAAGGCGATGCCAAGCGATGACGGTTTGGGGTTGGAAGAGCAGTAGGGCCTGTTGCCATTGAGGACAAATGCGCCGCAGGCCAACCCAAAACAGTCGGTCGGCGGAGCGGAGTATGGGTTTGCGAGCCTGGCGTTTGAGCACGGCGAGTTGATGCCGGAGGGCCAGATTCTCGAGCACGAGTCCGGAATGGGATTGGAAGCCTGCGAACAGGCAACGGAGAAACAACAAAAGGAACTCGAGCATGACCGGCCAACTTTGGCCGACGACATTCAAAAATCAACCTTCTCGACGGCCTATGGAGTTTTCGCTACCCACAGCACATTCCAAATGGTGCAGCTCTGGGTGAACCTTCGGGCCGACGACAAGGGCGCGAGACCACGCTATCAAAACCTGCTCAAAGTGCAGATTCCAATCGTTTCCCTGCCGGAAAATGGGGGAAGCGTGCGCGTCATCGCGGGTGAATATCGCGGACAAAAAGGGCCAGCAAAGACTTTCACCCCGATTAACCTGTGGGACGTGGATCTCCATGCCGGAAAATCGGCGGACTTTCCGTTACCCACTGGCCATACGAGTATCTCTCTCCTATTGAGCGGCGAAGTGAACGCAAACGGCGGGAGCGATGTGGTCGAGGGCGACCTGGCAATCTTCGCCCAACCAGGCGACGGCATAGCCGTAAAAGCGAAAACAGACGCGAAGCTGCTGGTTATGGATGGAGAACCCATTACCGAGCCCGTCGTCGGTCGAGGGCCATTTGTGATGAATACGCATGCCGAAATCGAAAGAGCATTTGAAGAGTACCAACTTGGTTTAATGGGAAAAATCGTGGGCGCCGGCGTGTGAAACGCTCGGTTCAAACAAGACAGGTCCGATTATATACGTCCGTGATCTCGAGTGCCGCAAGTGCTTCGCGAGTCAGGCAGTTTGACCCTCTGCCTGGCCGGGAAGCAACGCAGCAATTTGATTCGTTGGTTGTGTGGTTAGAATGCTACCGATCGTTCGGTCCGCAGGCGGCCGTTGACGCGCACTTTGAGTTGCTGCGGGCTCGGCGAGGCGATTCGATAATGCGTCACCCTGCCCGCTACCCATTCGATGTCCACTGTGAAATCGCCACGAGCGCGCAGGCCGGTGACCTTCCCGGCGGCCCAGGCTTTCGGCAAGGCTGGCAGCATCTCGATTTCACCCGCCTGGCTCTGCAAAAGCATTTCCGCAATGCCGGCTGCGCCAGCGGTGTTGCCATCAAAGGAAAAGATGTTCTGAGGCGCGCCGGCGATGCCCCCGCGCGAAAAGGTCATCAGGTTGGTATCGGTATCGGCTGCCATCAGGTTGATGAGGTTCTTGTGGGCCAATTCACCCTGGCCCAGGCGCGCAAAGTAACAAACGGAATTGCCGGCGCTCCATTCCACATCCTCCCATTGCGGATATTGCATCCGCAGTTGCAAGGATCTCTCGGCCGCGCGGGCCAGTTCCGGCGTGCCGCGTGGTGTAATTTGGGCCAGCGGGAACAGACCCACCAGGTGACTCGTGTGGCGATGGCCGGTTTCTCCTCCGTCATCGGTCCGGAACCACTCCTGCAGTTGTCCGTTGCGACCGACTTTGAGCGGCGGGAGTTGGGCCCGGGCACGCTCAAGTCTTGCCCGGGAGTCCGTGTCCACACCCAACATTTGCGACGCTTCCAGGCACGCGCTGAAAATCTCGAAAATGAGGCTACGGTCATGGGTGCAGCCCGGATTGTCTTCCCCGCCGCGTTCCGGTGAAACGGAGGGACCGGTCAGCAGTTTTCCGCTGACTGGGTCGGCGAATAGGTAATCGAGGAAGAATTCCGCCGCGCCTTTGAGTACGGGATAGGCTCGGGTGCGAAGAAACTGGAGGTCCCCGGTGAATTGATAGTGCTGCCAGAGATGCGTGGCCATCCAGGCCCCGCCGGTGACATGCAATCCCCAGCCCAGGCCCCAGCCGGGCGCCGTAAAACCCCAGGCATTGCTAACGACATGGCAGACCCAGCCGCGATCGATGCCGTAAAGCGCGCTGGCGGTGTGGTGGCCCGGGGCCTGCAGCGATTCGATGAAGCGGAACAGCGGCTGGCCGCATTCACTTAAGTTGCCAACCTCGGAGAGCCAATAATCCTGCTGCGTGTTGATGTCGAGGTGGTAATCGCAGGTCCACGCCATGGGGGCAGCCAGGCCGTCGTTCCAAATTCCCTGCAGGTTCAACGGCAGAGGCGAATCCTCCCGCGAACCCGCGATCGTCAAGTATCGGCCATATTGAAAAAACAGGGCCGCCAGTTGCGGGCCATTAGTACCTTGGCGCAAGCCAGCCAGCCGGGTGTTTGTCGGTGGCGCTTCCGCGCCAGAACCCAGGTCGATGGTTACACGCTGGAACAACGCCTGGTGGTCCGCCACATGGAGGGCGAGCAATTGACGCCAACTCTGTCGGCGACCCGAAGCGATCTGTTCGGCACACAAAGCGGCGGCATTTCGCCCGCGAAAATCCGTGTTCAGCGCAATCAGCACTGTCGCCGCGTCTGCTCCGGCCACATTCAAAGAATCGGTACCCACAGTCGCTCTGCCGCCCTCGGGCAAGACGCAGAACCGGGCTTCAAAGCCGACACCGCAATTGCCGTCGCTATGCACCTTCTCGAAGGCGTGGCCGCTGACCACAAGAGTGTCCTGGTCTGTTGCTTTTGCTGTGCTTGGGAATCCCTGGGCTTGGTAACGCAGGCTGAAGATGATGGCCCCCGGTCGCTCCGCACTCAGCCGGACGAGGAGCAAACCGGCGGGGTGACTGGCGATCGCTTCGCGGCGAAACCTCACGCCGTGGGCGGTGAAGGTTGTCGAGGCAATCGCCTGGTCCAGGTTCAACTCGCGCCGGTAGTCAACGATCTCTCCCGCAGTGCCACTTTGGGCCAGCAACAACTCGCCCGCCGGCAGGCTGGTGCCGTAATTGAGTTCTCGGCCGAGGACTTCTTGAATGAGCGGCTGGGCATCCGCGCATTTTCCGGACTTGAACAGCTCCCGGATGTGATCAAACGCCGCCTTGCCCTCGGGATTTTCGTGCTGGCTGCTGGCTGAACCCGACCAAAAGGTGACTTCGTTCAATGCCAGTTTCTCTTCCGCAACTCCACCGAAGACCATCGCCCCGACCCTGCCGTTGCCGATCGGCAATGCTTCCAGCCATCGGATTGCGGGCTCGCGATACCACAAACACAGATTCTGTCCAGCAAGCGGAGCCGCGACTCCCCCAGCCTCGCCCGATGAGCTGGCGGCTGGGGCAACCGCTACCAGCGCCGCAGCTTTCAGCAAGTCCCCGATAAATTGCCGCCGCGGTGTATCTCGATCCATCTTCATCCGTTTGGAGGTAACAGATCCCAGAGATTGCTGTCCACACTTCCTGACGCGCGGGTTGCATTTGTCTTGGGAGAACACGGTCTCAGATATTGCTCATAAGTGCGTCATCGGATCGGGGCGTCGCTACACAATACCGTGAAGTTCTCTATGGCTTCCACCACAGTTTAGGACAGTTTTGAGAGGGATTGGTTTTCAGCGTCTGGTTGCGCCTTTCATTCGCCATGTCCGTTCTTATACTCGGCCCGTGACAAGCATTCCGTTGCTGCAAGCTATGAAACGATTTGTGGTTGCTCTACTGCTGGTTCTCTCGCCGCTGGCGCTCGCCGTGGGTGGAATCGACTTTGCCACGGCCAACGATGTGACTTGGGATGCACTCGGCATCGATGAGAACAGTTCGATGCCGCTGGGCAACGGCGACCTGGCGCTGAACGTTTGGACGGAACCATACGGAGACATAGTCCTGCTCCTGGCAAAGGCTGACGCCTGGAGCGAAAACGGGCAGTTGCTCAAACTGGGGCGAGTGCGGGTGAAGTTGGCGCCCAATCCGTTCATCACTCGAGCATCCTTCACTCAAACACTCAAGCTGGAGGCGGCGGAGGTTCAGGTGCGAGCGGGCAAGGGCCTGGCGCGGATTTGGGTGGATGCCAATCATCCGGTAGCGCGGGTGGAGATCCAGAGCGAGGAACCGGTTCAAATCGAGGCAAAGTCCGAGGTGTGGCGCACCAAAGCATATCACCTCGGCCAAAAGGCAGTCTCGCAAGCGGGTTTCTTCGAATGGGGCAATAACCCGGAAGGCCTGAATTTCCTCCCTGATACGGTCTTGCCGGCGCGATCGGATCGGATCGTGTGGTATCACTACAATTCCAACAGCATTTACCCGCTCGTTTTCCAGCGCGAGCATTTGGAATCTTTGCTGCCGAAATATCCAGACCCGCTGTTGCATCGTTGCTTTGGGATCGCCATGAAGGGCCCGGGCCTGATCGGCAGTGACGGCCAGATGCTCAAGTCTGAAAAGGCTGCACGCTCCTGGCGGCTTGATTTGCATGCGCTTACCCAACAAAGCGACAGCCCTGGCGCGTGGGCGGCGGCCTTGGACCAGGCTATCGCTGCGACCGATGCGGTCGGGATCGATCCAGCGCGAAAGGGCCATCAGCAATGGTGGGCCGCGTTCTGGAACCGGAGCTGGCTGCATGTGAGCGGCACGCCGGAAGCTGACCGGGTTTCCCAGAGCTACGCCATGCAACGGTATATGACCGCCTGCGCTGGGCGCGGGGCGCAACCAATCAAGTTCAATGGCTCGCTGTTCACGGTCGGGCATGATTTGCCCGAAGGCGCGAGCTCGACGGAAAAGGACCACGACCCGGATTTTCGGGCCTGGGGAGCGTCTTACTGGAACCAGAATACGCGGTGGGTTTATTGGCCGCTGCTGGCCACCGGTGACTACGACCTGCTCGCGCCGTGGTTCAACATGTACGTCCGGGCGCTGCCGCTGGCCAAAGACCGTACCCGGGCCCACTTTCATCACGACGGAGGGGCTTTTATTGAGACGATTTATTTTTGGGGGCTGCCCAACGTGAATGATTTCGGGTGGAGCAACCAAGGACCCGAATTGGAGAGCGAGTGGGTGCGATATCACGTTCAAGGCGGCCTCGAGGTTTTGGCCCAGATGCTGGATCGTTATGACTACACGAAGAACACGGATTTTGCGCGAAGCTCGCTGCTCCCGTTGGCAGAGGCGACCATCACGTACTACGCAGAGCACTGGCCGCGCGGGGCTGATGGCAAGATTCTCCTGGAACCATCCCAATCCATCGAGACCTATCAAAAGAGCGCCGTCAACCCGACTCCGGACGTAGCGGGCTTGCGGAGCGTCCTGCCTCGCTTGCTTTCCCTTCCGCCGAACCTTTGCAGCGGGACTCAACGAGCTTCCTGGATGAAGGTCTTGCAGGAACTGCCGGGCATCCCTCTCGGCACCACCGCCCGAGGAAAGCTTCCACCGAAGGGCAAAGGCGATCGCGATGGCAAAAGGACGATCCTGCCTGCCCAAAAATATGATGAGCCGAAAAACCGCGAAAACCCCGAACTGTACACCGTGTTTCCGTACCGGCTTTTTGCGGTGGGCAGGCCGGAGCTTGAGTTGGCGAGGGACACGTATGCCGCGCGACTTTACCCGTTCGCCAAATGTTGGGGACAGGACGGAGTCGAATCAGCACTTCTAGGTCTGACGGCGGAAGCCAAGCGGATCGTGATCGAGGAGTTCACCGCTTATGGGAACCAACGGTTCCAATGGTTTTGGTCCAAGAACAGCGACTGGATTCCCGACATGGATAACGGAGGCGCCGGGATGACCACGCTGCAACTCATGCTCCTGCAGTGCGACGGCAAGCGCATCCAGCTTCTGCCCGCATGGCCAAGAGACTGGTCGGCCGATTTCAGGCTCCATGCGCCTTACCGAACTACCGTCGAGGGCCGTGTTGAGCGCGGAAAGATCACTCTATTGAAAGTCACGCCGGAGCAAAGAAGCCAGGACGTAGTGGTGGTCGAGCCCCCGGTTTGAGACGGATTGGGACCACTCAGTAGTGCCCGGAGGCTAAGAATTCTTGAATTTTGAATTCTGATTTTTAATTGGCGCGCGCGGCGGGCGAGGATGAACTTTGGAGCGCCTGTATCGATTCCTCGAAGGCCGGGCGCCGCAACCCGAAATGGAGCGTGACTGTTGGTTTCTCCACGTGTGAGGAGGGCTGACTTGCGGCCTCAACCTCCATCCGCGATCGCCTCTCTACGTCACTGGCCTGAAATCTGAAGAACCCGGTGGACTGCTGTCATGTCATTCCAACACCAAAGGTACGAGCGGCTTCGCCGAGCTTTTGCCTCGCGGCTGCGGAGTCGAGGAGACGCGCAACGCCCGAGTCGCGGTGATCACTTCCCGCAGAAACGCCATCAGCGCCCCGAAAAGTCGAGAACATCGCCGCGATAAAGAGGAGGGTAGTCAGCTTGGACAAGTTGACCGGCAAGAAGGTCCCCGGGAGAGGGCAGAGAAGCCCGGCCAAGAGAAGAGACAAGCTGAGGCTGATCTTCATGTGAAGTCGATGAGATCGTAACGTTTCTCGGCGAAGACCGGGCAGCCGGGTGGCGGAGCAGTAGTGCGCCCGTACACCGCGGCCGGCGGCTCAAGGCACTGACACCTCGAAGGCAACTCCATAGTTGGGTTGTATCGTTCCTGTGCCGGCGCCCTTGAAGGGGTCGGAATCCCTCAAAAGACCCCATCGGAAGGTCCCTGGAACAGGAGTCGCCATGCGGTTCTTCTCACCCACCATCGCGTAATCCACCCGCGCACCAGGGCCGGGATCCGACGCGCAGTTGATGACGATGGCGCTGCCGGATATGGCCACAGAAGCAATGTCAACCCTGGTTCCACTCGACGTGCTTGCCTCGAAACAATTGCCCTGCTTCCATTCCTCGATGGACGGATGGGGCGCTTCAAAACGGGTCTCCCAAACCAGGGGCGGGACCGGGATGTGGTAATGGACGGCAATGATCGGTCCTTGACGTTCCACTTTGGTCGGCTGAAGCGGCTGCCAGTTTTTGCCGAGAATCACCCGCTGGAAATAGACCTGCCCGTATTTTTCGCCGAGTTGCCGGTAGCCCTCGGCGGTCAGATGCACGCCTTCAGTCGTGGGATACTGATAGTTCGGGCCGGAGCAGACTATGTCGGCAGGATAATCCACGCCGACTTTCCATTGTGCGAGTGCGGATGCCGAGTGGTCGGCGCAGGAGTTAT
>Ga0224558_1003644_pt1 | contig 12603 bp, 11 predicted proteins | sample 714S32024metaG_FD_180682 | JGI IMG/M metagenome (GOLD analysis project Ga0224558, IMG submission 180682) | Peat soil microbial communities from Stordalen Mire, Sweden - 717 S3 20-24 | ecosystem: Environmental > Terrestrial > Soil > Wetlands > Peat | place: Sweden: Norrbotten County, Stordalen... | reverse complement strand
CCGCCCGCGGCGTGAGTGGCGAGGTGGCGGATCAGGTCTTCGCCGCGCTGGCCGCCTTCGCCAACTTCGGCTTTCCCGAGTCGCACTCGGTGTCGTTCGCGTATCTTGTCTACGCGAGCAGCTGGCTCAAGCTCCACTATCCGGCGGCGTTCACCGCCGGCCTCCTCAACTCCCAGCCCATGGGGTTCTGGTCCCCCCAGTCCCTGGTGGCCGATGCCCGCCGTCATGGCGTCGCCGTGCGCCGGCCCCACGTGAACCGCTCGGAGGTGGGGGCCTCGTTGGAGGCGCCGTGGCCGGGTGGGGGCGGGCCGGACCGGGCAGTGCCGGACCCGGTGTTGCGACTGGGGCTGGCCTCGGTGCGCGGCGTGGGGGAGACGACGGCGGAGCGGATCGTGGCCGGGCGGCCGTGGTCCGGGGGGGAGGACCTGGTCCGCCGGGCCGGGGTGACGCGCGCGCAGCTCGAGACGTTGGCGGCGGCGGGTGCGTTGGATGCGGAGGATGCGGAGGAGCACGCCACCACGGCTTCTCGGCGCCGTTTGCTGTGGGCGGCCGGCGCAGCGGCGCAGGGGACTCCGGACCGGTTGCCCGGGATTGTGGTGGGGGCCGAGGCCCCGCTCCTGCCCGAGCCGACCCCGTACGACGCGGTGGGCGACGATCTGTGGGCTCTGGGGCTGGCCCCCGAACGGACGGCCATGCACCTGGCCCGGGAACGGCTCGAGGCCATGGGCGTGGTGGTGGCCCGCGACCTCCTCGACTGCACCGATGGGGACCGGATAACCGTGGCCGGGGTGGTGACGCACCGCCAGCACCCCGAGACGGCGCACGGCGCGGTCTTCGTCAACCTCGAAGACGAGACCGGCCATGTCAACGTGGTCTTCTCGCGCGGGGCCTGGGCGCGCTGGAAGCCGGTGGCCCGTCACTCCCCGGTGCTCCTCATCCGGGGCCGGCTCCAACTGGGTCAGGGCACGGTGACCCTGACGGCGGAGCGGGTGGAGGCATTGGCGGTGGGGACGTCGGTACCGGCCAGCCGCGACTTCCGCTGACGCCCGGCGGGTATCTCTCGCGGACGTGGCAGGGCCCCGGCGCCAATGGGCACTGAGCGGCAACAAAGTGCTAAACGGTAGGTAAGAAGTTCGCCCACCTACTAGAAATCGTGTTGCGAAAACGTTACTGTTCAGTGACGGACCGGCCCCCACCGGGGGGATGTTCTGAGGGTTCAAGACCCAGAACAGGGGCTGGTTCCGGCGGTAACCGGACGGGGGGGTCCTGGTTACCGCCGTGGTACGACGACGCCGCTACCAGGGCCGGAACCTTTCCAGAGCCGGAGCGGCCACACCGCCGTCATCTCGCTCCGGCGCGCCCCGTGTCAGCCGATCAGTGGACACGACCATCAACCCCCCGATCGTCCAGCTGGGTGACACCACGCGACGGCCCACAGGTGGAGAGTCGAACTACCAGCCCGGACGCTTGGCCAACGACCCCTTAGCAGTGGCTAGGCAATCTGAAGGCACGCATCCGCCCGCCGCTCGAATGGTCCGCCTCCCGGCGGGCCATTCGACGCGTCCGGCGAGAAGTTCCCCTGAGGCCGGCTCCAGCTGGGGAGTTAGAGGTCGGAATTAGAGGTCGGGTAGCCCGAAGTCCAGGTTGGCCGTCTGCAGGCCGCCGTCCACTTCGAGGATCCGCCCCGTGATGAACGACCCGGCCGGCGAGGCCAGGAAGACGATGGCCGCCGCGATCTCTTGGGGATCGGCGATCCGCCGCAGCGGTGTGGACGTCTCCATCGCCGTCCGCAGCTCGTCGTTCGTGAGCACGATGTCGAGGGCCGGGGTGGCGGTCGAGCCGACCGCCACGGCGTTGACCCGGATGCGCGGGGCCAAGTCCTGGGCCGCCAGCCGGGTGTACTGGTCCAGGGCGCCCTTGACGGTGCCATAGGCCAGGTAGCCGCGTGCGCCCGCGTGGCCCATGACCGACGACACACTCACAATCGCCCCTCCGGGTGCCTCGCCTTCGAGCATCAGGGGGACCGCGGCGCGGACGAGGGCGTGGCCCGCGCCGACGTTGAAGTGGAAGGCCTCCTCGAGGAAGCGTGTCGAGGTGTCGAGCAGGGGTCGGGGCATGCTGCCCCCGAGGTTGTTGACGATGATGTCCACCCGGCCCAGCTGCTCCTGCGCCGTGTGGGCCAGCGAGGCCATCAGATCGACATCGGAGAGATCGCCCACGACCACCAAGGCCCGCCGACCCGTGGCCTCGACTTGCGCGGCCACCTGGCGCAGCTGCTCCTCGGTCCGGGCGGCCAGGACGATGTCGGCGCCCGCCTCGGCCAGGGCTACCGCGGCGGCGGCGCCGATACCGCGCCCACTCCCCGTGACGATGGCTACCTGGTCGGTCACGCGGAAACGGTCGAGGATCATGGGCCGGGACTGTAGTTGTTCCCGCCCTTCCTGACAGCGGCCCTTCTTGACGCCGGCGAGTGCGGCGCACCAGGGTGTTGCACCATGGCGCGCCAGCTGTCGAACCTCGACCCCGCGCTGCGGCGATGCTGGCATCCCGTGGCCCGGCCGGCCGAGGTGACCGAGCAGCCGCGCCAGGTGATGCTCCTGGGCGAGCCCTGGGTGCTCTACCGGGCGGGGGGGCGGATCGTGGCCTTCGCGGACCGTTGCCCCCACCGGCGGACCCCCCTTTCGCTCGGGCACTGCGAGGCGGACGCGCTGCAGTGCGCCTACCACGGGTGGCGTTTCGACGCCACCGGCGCCTGCATCGAGATCCCCGCCCTCGGACCCGGGGCTCCGGTCCCTCCGGCGGCCCGGCTCTCCGGCCCCGCCGGGCTGGTCGAAGCGCACGGTCTCGTGTTCCTGGCCCCCGAGGAACCGATCGCGCCGCTCGGCTCGATCCCCGAGGCCGACGATCCCTCGTTCGAGGTGGGGGAGCTCCCCACCCTGGTGGCCCGCGCCTCGGCCGGGCTCCTGGCCGACAACTTCCTCGATGTGGCGCACTTCCCCTTCGTCCACGCCGGGACCTTCGGCGCCGGCGAAGCGGCCGCGGTGCCGCAGTATGCCGTCGCCCGCGACGACTGGTCCTTCACCATGTCCTACGAGCATGCTTTTGCGAACCGGGAGGACCCGGGCGTGGCCGCGGGTATCCGGCCCCTGGTACAAACCCGCCGCTTGTCCTACCGGCTGACGGCGCCGTTCCATCTCCGCCTCCGCATCGACTTCATCGAAGCCAAGGGGACCAATGTGATCGGCTTCTTCATCCAGCCCGAAACGGCCGATTCGTGCCGCCTCTTCACCACGTTGTGGCGCGACGACCTGTGCGGTGACCCGGTGCGCATGGCGGAAGCTGTTGAATTCGAGGTGGCGGTCCTGCGCGAGGACCTGCGGATCCAAGAGTCGTTCCACGAGCTGGCCCTCCCCCTCGCGCTCACGGCCGAAGTCCACACGCGTGCGGACCGGACCACGCTGGAACTGCGCCGCGTGCTGGCGGACCTCGTCGCCGCGGTGGAGGGTTGAGCCGGTGGAAAGCGTGAACGCCTCCGGGGTCGCGGTGGTCGGTCACCCCGTGCTGGCGCACCGGGTGACCGCGTTACGCGACCGGCGCACGGACCGGGACGCGTTCCGCCAGCTGGTCGGGGAGATCACCCACTTCCTGGCGTACGAGGCCCTGCCCGACCTGGGCATGGGCGAGGTCATTATCGACACCCCGGTCGCCGACGGCGTGGTGGCCTGCCGAGTCACCGAGAACATCCTGGTCGTGCCCGTGCTGCGGGCCGGACTGGGCATGGTCCAGGCCATTCAGGAGGTCGTGCCGCTGACCGAGGTGGCCCACGTCGGGCTGCGCCGCGACGAGTCGACGCTGCGCTCGGAGGTGTACCTCAATCGCCTGCCGCGCGATCTCGACGGCCGACGGGTTCTCGTGTGCGATCCCATGGTGGCGACGGGGGGCTCGCTCGTCCAGGTCTGCGACCTGGTGCGTGCGCGGGGAGCCAAGGAGGTGGTCGTCCTCTGCATCATCGCGTCGGCGCCCGGCATCGCGTTCTTCCGCGGGCCCATCCGTCGGTGCGGATGTTCTGCGCGGCGGTGGACCCGGCGCTCAACGACGTCGGCTACATCGTCCCGGGACTGGGGGACGCCGGGGACCGGTTGTTCGGGCCCCCGGACTGAGCCGGTACCCATCGTGCTGATGCGCCGGGCGGCTGTGACGTTGGATCTCGTCGCCGTTCTTCTCTTCGTGGGGATCGGTCGTGCCGCCCACGCCCACGGCCTGAGCATCGACGGCATGGCCTCGACGGCGTGGCCGTTCGTGAGCGGGCTGGCGGTGGGATGGATGGCCATGACCCTGGCGCACCGCGCGCCGGCGTCCTTGGGGAGCGGTGCCCTGGTCTGTGGGGCGACGGTTGCGGTGGGCATGGCACTGCGGGTAGCGGCCGGCCAGGGCACGGCTGCGGCGTTCGTGGTGGTCGCGCTCTGTTTTCTCGGCGCCTTCATGTGCGGCTGGCGGTTCCTGTCGCGACTGTTAGCGGCCTAACGGCCGATGTCCTCGTTCCACAGTTCGGGGTGTTCGGTGATGAAGGACCCGAGGAGATGGATGCATTCGGGGTCGTTGAGGACAACGACCTCGGCCCCGTGCGCGGCCACCCATTCATGGCCGCCGGCGAAGTTCTCGGACTCGCCGACGACCACGGCGCCGATCTGGAACTGGCGGATGAGCCCGCTGCAGTACCAGCACGGTGAAAGGGTGGTCACCATGACGCAGTCGGCGTAGTGCCGGCGGCGCCCGGCGTTGCGGAAGGCGGCCGTCTCGGCGTGGGTTGAGGCATCGTCGTCCTGGACGCGCCGGTTGTGGCCGCGCCCGAGCAGGGTCCCGTCACGGTCGAAGAGGGCGGCGCCGATGGGGATGCCCCCCTCGGCCAGCCCCGCCCGCGCCTCTTCGAGCGCGACCGGCAGGAAGGTGCGGGCACGCGCCTCTGTCAGCGGCTCATTTGCGGACACGGAGCGCTCCCGCGAGAGTCTTGGCCATGGCCGCCGATCGTACCTATAGGGCCAAGGTCGGGAGTCAGACGGTCGAGCTGCCGCTGGTGCCCCTCTCCGACGACCTGACCATCGCCCTCCTCATCTGCGTGGACCACGGCGTCGCCTTCGCCGAGGTGGCGGGGAGGGAACTGGCCGATCTCATGCGCCCGGCCGCGCCCGACATCGTGGTCTCGGTGGCCACCATGGGCATTCCCCTGGCCATAGAGGCCAGCCGGGCCCTCGGGCTCGACGACTACGTGATCTTGCACAAGACGCCGAAGATCCACCTCGGGGAGACCTGGTCCGAACCGGTCGTCTCCATCACGACCGACAAGCCGCAACGCCTGCGTATGGATCCGGCGCGCGTCGACGCCGTGCGTGGCCGCCGGGTGGCGGTGGTCGACGACATCATCTCCACTGGGGCCTCGACACTGGCCGCGTTGCGACTGGTCCGGCGACTGGGGGCCGATCCCGTGGTGATCGGCACCCTCATGACCGAGGGCGGGGGATGGCGCACCGCCCTGGGTGCAGACGCCGACAAGGTCCGCGCCTTAGGGTCGATGCCGCTGTTCCGGCCCGCCGGAGGAGGAAGCGACGAGCTCGTCGAGGTCTGGGAATAGGAACGGCTGCACCGGCGCATTCCGTTCGCGACCTCGGCTCAATCCCGTCGGGGGAAGTTCCGTTGTCGAGCTGCCCTGGCCCTGCCTTTGGCCGCGGCCAGCCGGCGGGCCCGGGCGATGGAGTGCGCGCTCTTGGGGTGCGCCGGGGCGATCCACTTCCAGGCTCCTGGTTCGCCCTCGAGGCGCCAGCCGCCGTGGGTCTTCAAGTCGTGACACTGTGCGCACAGCCGGACCAGATTATCGAGCTCGGTGGGCCCGTCGTCGCGGAAGTCGACGTCACGGTGGTCGGTCTCGAGCCCCAAGCGCTTGCCACATCCCGGCCGCGCACAGGTGCGGTCGCGCACGATGAGGGCCGCCTCGATGCACGCCGTCACGTCGCGGGTGGCCTTGGTCACCGTCTTGATATCGAACCCCTCGCGGATGACATAGCGCAAGCTCGCTTCTGAGAGGAGCTCGGTGGCGGCTTCGACCGAGACGGGGCCGATGCCCTCTATCTCGCAGAGCTCGTCGCCTTGGCTCGTGCCCCGGCGCAAGGCGGCGGCGTCGATGACGACGATGGCCTGGCCCCGGGCTCCTTTGGACGGGCGACGCGAGTCGTCGCGCCGGCCGCCCGGGCCGCGCCGGCCACCCGACCCCTCCGGGCCGCCGAGCTGCTCGAGGAAGGCGTCGAGCCGGTAGGCCTCGAGAGCCTCTGAGCCGCCCGAGCCGCCGGCCGCCTTCCACAGCTCCTTGGCCCGGGCTTCGATCGAAGGGGCCACCCGGGCCCAGGCCACCTCGTCGCAGAAGAACTCGCCCCGCACTCCCCCCGAGTCGACCTGGTGCACGCGCACGTGGCGGTGGGCGTGGACCCGGGCCCGGCGCAGGTGTTCGCTCTCACGGCTCCTGGCCGCGGCCTTCAGGCGGGCGGCGGCGTCGGAGAGCTCTTGGTGCGACGCCCCGTGCCCGACCAGCTCGAGCAGGTCCCCGGTCCCCTCTGGCGCCTCGCTCGCCGCGTTGGTCACGACCAAGAGCTGGGCGGCGGAGAGCCCGCCCTCATGGAGGGCCTCGGTGAGCGACGGGTCGGCGGCAGCCCGTTCGGCCGCCGCCAGGCGTCCCTTGGCCGCACCGGCCGAAGAGCCGGACAAGGCGCCCAACCAGTCCTGGGCCGAGGCGTGTCCCTCTTTGGCATAAGAACCCGTCCCGACCACCACGGGGGTGAACAGGGCCACCCCGGAGGCCGCGGCCCGTTCGGCTTCGGCGAAGCGCTCGACGAAGCGGCGGGCCTGGTCCCCCGAGACCGACTCGGGGGTACCCGTACGCACCACGTCTTGCAGCTTGTCTACCACCCGCTCGAGATCGGCGTAGAGGTTCTCCATCAGGGTCGCCGAGGGCACATCGAAAGGGTACAAAAGGGGTGTGACACGAGCCGGGGGCCGGCGTCGGAGGCGCGATCCCACCGGGGCAATGCAAGGCCGAGCCCGCCGCTATTCCTACAGAAGTCCCTCGGCGTCGAGGAGGACGTCCTGCGCGCGGGCCTGCTGGCGCACGTTGCCGTACGCCAGGGCCAGGTAGACCAGTCCCCCGACTCCCACGCCCAGGAAGACACTGAAGTCCGCCCCGGAGTTGGCGGGAGAGTCGGTGGTGTGGAACGTCAGCTCGTTGAGCCAGTGGGGCAGCGTGAACGTCGCCGACAGCGCGGAGATGGCGGCGAACATCCCGACGAGCTGGGCGATGATGGCAGGCCAGAACACCCCACCGGAGTGCCAGTACAGGCTGTCCCGGGTGGTCTTCTGCAACTCACTGGGCACGTAGCGCCGACGGCGCAGCAGCCAGTCGACCACGAAGATCGCTGCCCAGGGAGCGATCCAGACGATTACGACATCGACGAAGTCGCTGAGATACGTCGAGAACGACGAATTCAAGACGGCGTACATGGTGACGCCCAGCGCGATCACGCAATCGATGAGCACGGCCTGATACCGCTTCACGGGGATGCCGATGGCCTGGAGTGTCACCCCCGAGGAGTACATGTCGAGGCTGTTGATGCAGAAGAGCTGGAGGGCGGCGAAGACCATGAAGATCACGACGAACCAGGCCGGGATCGCGCTCTGGTGCGCCAGGGGCAGGAAGCCGCCGGTGCCCTGGCCGATCCCCACAATGAAGGTTGCGACCACCGCGCCCAGGGTCATGATCAGTATTTCGGGCACCGCCGTACCGAGGAACACCCAACCGACGATGCCCTTCTTCGACGTCTCCGGCGGGCAGTAGCGCGTGTAGTCGTTCCCGTTTTCGGCCCAGCCCAGCCCGCTGAGTGCGATGGTGAACGTCAGCCCCTCCGTGTACGTCTCCCAATCGGCGCTGTGCACCCCGTGCAGGTGGGCGTGGGGGATGGCGAAAACGAGCAGGATGGCGAACAGGACGACGAAGGGGACGATCATGGCGCGCAGGGACTTGACGATGGTGGCGTGGCCCAGAAAGGGCAGGATCCCCTGGGTCAGCACGGCCACAATGACCAGGATCACCTTGGCCGGGTCACCGAATCCGAAGCCGGCCTTGGTGATGAGGACCAGTCCGGCTCCGACGATGAGGATGAGTCCCTCGACTTCGAACCCGATCTGGGTGATCCAGTTGAAAAAGGACATGGGCCGTCCGCCGTTGGGCCCGTAGGCGGCCCGGTTGACGGCGAAGACCGTCGTCCCCGCCTGGGGCCCCTGGAGCGAACAGATGCCCAGCAGGAAATAGGAAAGGTTGCCGATGACGATGAGCGACAGGGCCTGAATGAACGTGAACCGGAAGACGCTCATGAGGATGCAGCCGTAAATGAAGTACTCGATCTGAATGCTGGCCCCGGCCCACATGCTGAAGATGTCCTTCGGACGGGCCCAACGTTCGCTCAGGGGGATGAAGTCCACCCCGTGCTGCTCGACGTGGAACAATTCGTCCGACTGCGGGTCGTGAATGACCGCCAGATCATCTTCCGCAATCGCCACCGCGCCGCCTTCCTTGTTTCGCCCCGTTTCCCGCCCCGGCGCTCCGGGACATTGCACACTGTTGGGTGCAGCGTCCCGCGTCAAGTGGAAATCCGTGAACAACGTGAGAACTGCGGTGTCGGGCACGCGTCCACTCAACGCTCGTTCGTGCGGTAGAACGGGTCATGGTCTGCGCCGTGCGCCCAGCTGAGGGCGCCCTGATGGTGTGCGGGACCACCTCGGACGCGGGCAAGTCGACGGTGGTCGCCGGCCTGTGCCGGCTCCTGGCCCGCCAGGGGGTGTCGGTCGCCCCCTTCAAAGGACAGAACATGTCGCTCAACTCGGTGGTGACCACCGAGGATGCCGAGATCGGCCGGGCCCAGTGGATCCAGGCGGTGGCGGCCCGGGTCGAGCCCGAGACGGCCATGAACCCGGTCCTGCTCAAGCCGACAAGCGAGTGCTCGTCGCAGGTCATCGTCATGGGGCGCCCGCTGGAGACCCGGCAGGCGGCGGATTACCAGCGGTCCAAGGCCGGTCTGGTCGATATCGTCGACGGCGCCCTGGCCGATCTGCGCCGACGGTTCGACGTCGTGATCTGCGAGGGCGCGGGCAGCCCGGCCGAGATCAACCTGCTCGACCACGACATCGTGAACCTCGGCCTCGCCGCCCGTGCCGGGATCCCGGCGGTGGTAGTCGGCGACATCGGTCGGGGCGGTGTCTTCGCCCATCTCTTCGGCACCGTGGCCGTACTGCCCGAGGAGCTCCGCCGGTGCGTCCGTGGTTTCATCATCAACATGTTCCGGGGTGATCCCCTGCTGCTCGGCGACGCCATGGAGCAACTCGAGGCAAAATGCGGCGTGCCCACGCTGGGCGTGCTGCCCTACGTGCCCGGCCTTGTCCTCGACGCCGAGGACTCCCTGCACCGGATGGTGGCGGCCCTCTCCATCGAGCCGGCTGCCCCGGGGGCCGAGCAGCTCGACGTCGTCGTGCTGCGCCTCCCACGCCTGTCGAACTTCACCGATTTCGATCCCCTCCTCGTCGAGGGCGGTGTCGCCGTCCGCTTCGTGGACCACCCATCGGCGTTCGGTGACCCGGACCTGATCGTGCTCCCGGGGACAAAGTCGACCGTGGCCGACCTCGAGTGGGTGCGGGCCAGCGGGCTGCTCGAGGTGATGACGGCTCGCCGGGATGCCACCACGCCCCCGGTGGTCCTCGGCGTGTGCGGTGGCTTCCAAATGCTGGGTCGCACCATTGAGGACCCGGACGGCGTCGAGTCCGTCGTGCCAGCAGTGCCCGGTCTGGGTTGGTTGCCCCTGGCGACCCGGTTCGCGGCCGAGAAGACCACCCGGCTGCGGGAGGGGTCCGGTCCCGGCGGGGTCCCCGTCCGGGGCTACGAGATCCGCCACGGTCGCACCGCACCCCGCCAAGGTTGGGAGCAATGGCTCGCGCTGGACGACCCGAAGGGGGGCGACGACGACATCGAGAGCGCGTGCGACCGGAGTGCGCTCGTCTTCGGCACTTCCCTCCACGGTCTGTTCGAGCAGGACCGCTTCCGGGGGGAGTTCCTCGCGTTCGTTGCGGGCGCCCGGGGGAAGTCCTGGCAGCCCTCGGGAGCGTCGTTCGCCGCGGCGCGTGAGGATCAGATCGACCGCGTGGCCGACGTCTGCGCGGCCCATCTCGATCTGGACGCACTATGGCGTCTCGTCGAGCGCAGTGTGCCGGCGCCGTAGGGCCCGTTAGGACCCGATGACCTCGCCGAACGCCTCGCAGTCGGGATTCTCGCAGACGAACTCCGGCTCGGCCCAGGAACCGGCCTCTGAGGGAAGAGCCGTGACGCCGCAGAAGGGGCAGATGGGTGCCCGCCCGACGTCGGCGGCGGGCGGGCTCACGGCGCCAGGTCCAAGAGCATGTGGTGCCCGAGGTCCCCGACGAGGTCGATGATGATGTGCATGGAGGCGAACTCCCACCGTCCCTCACTGCAGGTGTACGTGTGGCGGTAGCGCCCGGCAATGACCGGCTGCAGCGCCAATGCGCCCGGGACCGCCTGCAGCACGGTGAAGTAGGACCGGCTGCGGGCCGCCCTCGCGTCATCGTCCGCGTCCACGATCACGTTGGTCATCACGTGCTTCGTGCGGGGCGTCCCGTCCTCGTAGCGCCGGGTGGTCCGTTCGTAGAGTGACTGCACGGCCGGCGCGCCCGAGACGGCATCGCCGAACCCTTCGAAGGTCAGGGTGGCGTGCGCGAACACCTCGGCCACCCCGGCGAAGTCGCCGGCGTCGATCCGCTCCGCGTAGGTGTAGATCAGCTTGGTGATGCTCTCGCCCGGCGTCTCGTGGTGCATGCGCCGATTGTGACACCGATCACTGCCCCAGCAACCGCTCCATCCGTGTGGCCAGGCGGCTGGGCCGGCCCTTGCTTCCTTCGGTGTGGTCGGCCAGCTTCATGGCCAGGAGCCCCGCGTTGACGCCCAACCAGCGCAACGGTTCGGGCTCCCAGTCGGGGGAGCGGTGGTTGACCCAGGGTAGGGCGGTCAGCTCGGTGTCCGCACCCGTGATCAGGTCGGCCAGCGTCCGGCCGGCCAGGTTGGTGGTGGCGACGCCGTCGCCCACATACCCCCCGGCCCAGGCGATGCCCCGGTGGCGATCGAGGCCAACCGAGGAGTGCCAGTCGCGGGGGATGCCGAGGGGGCCGCCCCAGGCGTGGGTGAAGCGCGACGACCGCAGGGCGGGGAAGAGCTCGACGAGGGTGCGGCGCAGGAGCCGGTGCACCGAAGGGCTGCCGTCGTAGGAGGGGCGGACGGCGGAGCCGAAGTGGTACGGCGCCCCGCGCCCTCCGAAGGCGATGCGGTCGTCGGCGGTGCGTTGCCCGTAAACGATCATGTGCCGGTAGTCGGTGAAGGTGGCGCGACCGCGCAGCCCGGCCGCGTCCCAGAACCCGTCGCCCAACGGCTCGGTGGCCACCATGAGCGAGTAGACGGGCACCAGGGTCCGCGCCGTGTCGGGCAATGTCGGTGTCCAGCCCTCGAGGGCCCGCACGACGACGTCCGCCGTCACCGCTCCGGCGGTCGTGCGGACGACCGGGGAGCGGCCCGAGCTGCCCGGGACGATGTCGATCACCTCGGTGTGCTCGTAGACGCGGACCCCGCGGCGTTCGACCGCGTCGGCCAGGCCGCGGGCGAGGAGGGCTGGTTGGATCGCAGCGCAATGCGGGGTGAAGGTGGCCCCGAGCATCCCCTCCATCCCGATCATCGACTCGGCTTCGTCCCGGTCGAGCCAGCGCAGGTCGCCCTCACCGAAGCCGAAAGAGCGGGCCTCGGCGATCTCGGCGAGTGCCCTGGTGCGCTGCACGTCGGTGCGGGCCGCGTCGACGGTCCCCCCCTTGGCAAAGTGGCAGTCGATCCCTTCGGCGTGGGCCGTCGCACCGACGGCGTCGACCGTCGCCTGCATGGCCCGGCGCATGGACCGCATGGCATCGATGCCGTAGAGCCGGACCAGTGCGGCGTCCGACGTGGCGAACAGCGCGGAGCACCACCCGCCGTTGCGTCCCGAGGCCCCGTAGCCCGCCACCTCCTTCTCCACCACGGCGATGCGCAGGGAGGGATCGGCGCTGGACAGGGCATACGCGGTCCAGAGGCCGGTGAAGCCGGCCCCGACTATGCAGACATCGACCGCCAGGTTGCCCGGCAGGGACGGGCGGGGAGAGGGATCGGGAATGGCGTCCCACCAGAGGGAGAGGTGGCCGTAGTCCGCCGCGCCTCCCTCTGGTTCGCCTACACCCGGCGCCACGCCTCGGTCAGCACCTCGCGCAACGTCGACGCCATGAAGTCGATCTCCTCCTGGCCGCAGATGAGCGGCGGTGAGAGCTGCACGACCGGGTCCCCCCGGTCGTCGGCGCGGCAGATGAGACCGGCTTCGAAGAGCGCGCCGGACAGGTAGCCCCGCAACAGTCGCTCTGCTTCCTCGTCGTTGAACGACTGCCGCGTCTGCTTGTCCTTCACGAGCTCGATGCCGTAGAAGAACCCCGCTC
>Ga0224558_1003641_pt1 | contig 12606 bp, 10 predicted proteins | sample 714S32024metaG_FD_180682 | JGI IMG/M metagenome (GOLD analysis project Ga0224558, IMG submission 180682) | Peat soil microbial communities from Stordalen Mire, Sweden - 717 S3 20-24 | ecosystem: Environmental > Terrestrial > Soil > Wetlands > Peat | place: Sweden: Norrbotten County, Stordalen... | reverse complement strand
TAGCAGTATTTCTTGGCGGTCTTCTCATCCAGATTGTTCAGGTCATAGGGCTTAATGGGAGGGTTCCAGGCAAACCCATCGCCCTTGGAGTGGAGAAGCAGCACATCGTGGTTGCTGGGAAGATTGCGGAAGGCGAGACTCTTTGAAGTTGTGCGCTTCCAGATAATCTCGTTGCGAAAGCTCTGGGCTCCGAACACCCCATCGAGGAGGAGCTTGAGGTAATGCGAGGCGGTTGGGTCGCAGTGAAGATAGAGAGAGCCTGAAGGTTTGAGGACGCGGCGCAGTTCGACCAAGCGCGGGGCCATCATGGTGAGGTAGGCCATCATATCGTTCCCGCCGAGAAATTCGTAAAAGGCCTGCATAACCTTCCGCGTGCGCTCGTCGGCGACATCGGTAAACAAACGGTAGGCGGCTGCGGTTTCCAAGTCCCAATGCCAAGTGTCTTCAAAGGCGCGGATCTGGCTAGCGGCCGCGGTGCCGTCTTTCTCCTGTAAGAAGGCGTTGTAGTTCTGCGCAGAATTGAACGGCGGGTCGAGATAGACAAGGTCCACCGTCTCTTCCTTCAGGTAGCGGCGGAGGATGTCGAGATTGTCGCCGTAATAGAGCATGCCCATGCACCGAGGCTAGAGAAGTGGTGGCGGGTCGGGCAATCCTTTTTGCAGCGCGCAAAATATCTGGCGGGATTCTGAATACAGAGCATCGGCGCAATGCCTTGGTGCTTCCCATTCGTCCCCTGCGGCTGCCGCTGCTGCGCGATTGACCAGCCAGCAAATCCGTCGCATCCTCCGCCGAGATTTGAACTCGCCGACTCGCCTAGGCCCCGCGTTCAGGTGGGCGCGGTGTGTGGGAAGGCATTTCCGCATGAACACAACTGTCCTCGGTGGAGCAAGAAATCGGTCTCTCAATGGGTGACCAGGAGTACGACCCGCTCTACTTGGGCTACTTTGAGTGCTTTGGCGGGCGGCGATTCTTCGAGGCGCGCGAGGTGCTAGAAGCCCTTTGGCTGCCTCAGCGGCAGGGGCCCAACAGCGCCTTCTACAAAGGGCTGATCCAATTGGCGGGCGCGTTTGTCCATTGGCAAAAGAATCGGCCGGGCCCAGCAGCCGCGCTGTTCGAATCGACGCAAGTCAACCTGAGGAAATATCCAGGTACCCACGAGGGGCTCAATGTCACAAGCGTGTTGACCGCGATTAACGAATGGCTGCGACAACTGATGGCGGCCGCACCTGGGGCCTGCCCTCCTGTGCCAACCCGCACTCCCGAAGTGCGGTTGGGGACGCCGGCTCACGCACGGGTTCGGCGCAACGGCACGGATTGACTGGCGCGGTTCACGTTGAGAATCAAGGCGGTGTCTGTAGCTGAGATTCACTTCCCAGGCGGCCGGGCGCCGCTTTCCGCGTGGGCCGGTCGCTGTATCTGCCTGGACAGCCCCAGCACCAGTCCGGCGACGATGGTGACGCTGCCCAAAAGCTGCCCCCAGTGGAGCTTCTCCCCGACCCAAAGCGCGGCGATGGCTACCCCGAAGACCGATTGGGCAAAGATCGTCAGCGCCGCCACGTTGACCGGGCATTCGCGGATCACGATGAACCATACGCTGTAGCCGATCGCGGTGCAGATGACCGCGAGTCCGAGCAGCAAGCACCAGGCTAGGGGTGGCAGCGTTTTGGCAGCGCTTAGCGTCGCAGGCCCGTCAATCAGCAGATTGACTGCCGTGCCAACCAGCAACGCCAGGGCCAGCATCTTCATCACGCTGGCCCGAGCCACGATCGGCTTGCCTATCACGGAACCGGCCGCCTCGCACACGAACGACGACACGAAGATCAAGCTCGGCACCAGGCCGGTCCACTGAAAGTCCTTCCGCCACACACCGTTCAGCAAAACCACCCCGCACATGCCCAGGGCAAAGCCTGCCAGCCGACGGGGGCCGATGTGTTCCCGCAAGAAGAGTGCCGCGGCCAAGGAAGTAATCAGCGGTTCGACCGCCATGAGCACGGCGGAATTGCCGGCGGTGCCCAGTTGGTTGCCATACACCTGCAACCGCTGCCCCAACACAATCAGCATTATCCCCATCAAGCAGGTGTTGGCCAGGTCACGTCCGCGCGGCGCGGGGCCACGCAGCCATGGCCAGGCAATCAGCAGGGAAAGCCCCGCCAGCCCGAAGCGAAGAGTCACAATGCTGCCGGCGGGGACGCCGTCTCCGATGATCTTGTAGGCGGAGTAAACCCCCGCCCAGAAGAAGTTCATGACCAATAAAATGATTAAATACGCCGGCTTCACGCGCGTCTAACTCGCACAGAGCAGAATCTTTTTGTGCTCAGGCTGGCAAGCCCCGATTTCCCGGGTCCCTTCGCTGCAAGCGATGCCAGGACCGCTGGCAGGCGCAACCTCGATGAAGCCAGCCTGGGGCACGGTATGCCCCGGCTTCGACCGCGTGGGAGAGCCGCGGGGCTCGCGCCGGTGCAAGTTTAAGCGTGACCTTATCGGTCAAACGGTGTCTAATTACGGTGCCTTAGAATGAAATGAAGAAGTTTCTAGTACTGATTGCAGTTGCAGGGGTTGGCTTCGGTGGGTATTATGGCTGGAAGAACTGGCAGAAGGCCAATCCGGCTGCCGTCGCCCAGGAGCGCCCGACCACCGCCATCGCCGAACTACGCAGCATCAACTTCGCTGTCAATGCCGCTGGCGAGATCGCCCCCGCCGAACAGGTGTCCGTCCGTCCAGAAATCAACGGCAAGGTGGACCTCCTACCCGTGGACCTGGGCGATCGCCTCAAAAAGAGCGAACTGCTATTCAAGCTGGACGATAAGGAACTCCAGCAAACGCGCGCCTCCAATGTCACGGACATCGACAAAGCGAAGCTGGGGGTGGAGAAGGCCGAACGGGACCATAAACGGGCGAAGCAACTATTGGCCGACAAGCTCATTTCCCAGGAGACCTACGACGACACCAAGACCGCATACGACCTGGCCAAGAATGCCCTGGAAAGCGCCCAGCGGGCGCTGGCGTTCACTGATGAGCATCTGACCAAGACGGAAGTCCGCGCTCCCTTTGATTGCACAGTGCTGACCCGCCCGGTTTCAGTCGGCCAGGCGGTCTCCGGCTCCGACGGCTTCAACGGCGGCACCGAGGTCCTGACCATCGCCGACCTCAACGCGATGATTATTAACGCCCAGGTCAACCAAGCCGATGTCCCCCGCCTCAAGGTGGGCGAGACTGTGGAGGTCTCAGTCGAGGCGGTGCCCGGCCTCCGGTGCGCGGGAAGAGTCGAGCGCCTCTCCCCGCAAGCGATCATCAAGAACAATATCAAAGGCTATCCGGCCCGCATCGTGCTGACGAACGTGGACCAGCGCATCCGCCCCGGCATGACCGCTAACGTCAAAATCCCGGTCGCTTCGGCGGACAACGTTACCGCCGTGCCGCTGTCGGCGGTGTTCACCGAGAAAAACCCGGAGACCAGCCAGATGGAACGATTCGTGTACGTGCAGCAAGGGGACACCTTCGAGAAGCGCAACGTAAAGGTCGGCATTTCTGATTTTTCCTACGCCGAAATTCAAGAGGGCCTCAAGGAGGGCGAGACCATCTCGTTGGTGCTGCCCAAGGAAGAGCGCGAGAAGCAAGCGCGGCAATTGGCCGGCCAGAAGAAGAGTGGCGGCGACACTGGCGCCGCCGCCGCCAAGGCGACGGCACCAGCCAGCGGAACTAGCACAAACAAGAGCCGAGCCTCGGCTGGCGGTGGTCCTGCCTTGGATAGCACCCCGAAAGTCCGCCTGCCGGTAAGCAGCGCCGCAAGCACCGGCACCAGCAGCGGCTCCCGCTGACCTGTTTCACGCATCACGTTTCACGTTTCACCCCCCCCCATGTCCCTCGTCGAACTCCGCAACGTCAGCAAGATCTACCGCCTCGGCGAAGAGGAAATCCGCGCCCTCGACGACGTGACCCTGGACATCGAAGAGGGAGAATTCATTTCCATTATCGGCCCGTCCGGGAGCGGCAAGTCCACGTTAATGCACATCCTGGGCTGCCTGGATTCCCCCACCCACGGAACCATCCGGTTGGACGACGTGATGATCGAGCGAGCGTCGGCGCGGCAGCTTGCGGCGATTCGCAACCGCAAGATCGGCTTCGTATTCCAGTTCTTCAATCTGCTGCCCAAGCTCAACGTGGTGCAGAACGTAGAGCTGCCGATGATCTACAGCGGCATCTCGGGAAAGGAGCGCCGAAAGCGCGCGCTGGCCTCCCTCGAGTCGGTGGACCTGGCCAATCGCGCCAAACACCGGCCCAGCCAGCTCTCCGGCGGCCAGCAGCAACGCGCCGCTATTGCCCGCGCCCTCGTCAACAGCCCGCGCATCATCTTCGCCGACGAGCCCACCGGCAACCTCGACTCGCACACCGGCGACGCCATCCTCAACCTCTTTCGCGAACTCAGCAAGAACGGCCGTACCATCGTGCTCGTCACGCACGATCCCGAGATCGCCGCGGTAACGCCTCGCCGCATCGAGATTCGCGACGGCAAGATCGCCAATAAGATAGATCTGACCCTGGCGGGACTAGACCGGGGCGCTGCCTCGGGCCAGACGGCAGTTGTGGCCAAGCCGTGAACGTTGCGCCGTTTGCAGCCCCGCCGGAGGTGGTGCGCCATTCGTTGGCACAGCTCGGGATTTCCATCCTGGCCGGCCTGCGCGAGATTTGGGCGCACAAGTTCCGCTCAGTGCTGACGATGCTGGGCATCATCCTCGGGGTTTCTAGCCTGGTCGCCATGTCGGCCCTGGTGGCAGGCATGGAGAAAGGCGCCAAAGAGGCGCTGGTGGCCATCGGGGGCCTGGAAAAGGTGAGCATCCAACCCCAAGGCATCCCCGTCGAGCAGCGCCACCTGTCGGACCAGGCCACCGGCATCACGATGAATGACGTGGAAGCTCTGAAACAGAGCGCGCCGCTGGTGAACATGTTGTCACCGGAAATGCGCCTCCCGGCCACGCTGACGGCCAACGGGAAGACGTTTCGCCCCTGGAATTGCCTCGGCGTCTGGCCGGCAGCCCTGGCGATGAATGAACACGTGATCGAGCATGGCCGCATGTTCAATGAGATGGACGATGAGATGGCGCGCAACGTCTGCGTCATCGGGACTGCCACCCGCGATGAGCTTTGGGGAGCGCCTGAGAAGACAGGGCTGGAGATCATCCCGCTAGGCGAAACGCTCTTCATCAACGGCGTGCCCTTTACCATCATCGGCATGTTTCAGCTCTACGAGAGCGCGCGGGACCGTAAGGAGCGCTTGCTGGCTCAGAGCCAGCCCGGGCAACCGCAAACGGGCGGTGTCAGCCGCAACCAGGGTTGGGGCGGCCGACGGCGGGGCGGCAGCTTCGTCTTTTACCTCAAGAACGCCACTGTTTACATCCCGCTCAATACGGTCTGGATGAAGTTCCGTTCCGGCGCCACCCAATTCGCCATCCGTTACGGCGGCGGCACTCGCACCATCACCGGTACGACCGGCGACCCACGGTTGTCGGGCCTTGACGTGAAGATCGCCAGCGTGGACGTGCTGCCCGAAGCCTTGCAGCAAATCCGCAACATCCTTATGTGCACCCACAAGGGCATCGAAGACTTCACCTTTATGACGCAGGAAGATTGGGCCGAGCAGATCAACACCTTTATCCACAACGCGCGCTGGAGCGGGGGCCTGATCGCCGGCATCAGCCTGCTGGTCGGCGGCATCGGCATCATGAACATCATGCTCGCCAGCATCTCCGAACGCGTGCGGGAAATTGGTATCCGCAAATCGGTTGGTGCCGCCACCAGCGACATCTTCACCCAGATCCTGGTCGAGTCCGTGGTCATCGCCATTCTCGGTGGGCTGGTTGGGCTGGCCACCTCTTTCGCCCTGGTCTACCTCATCAGCTCCTTCTCCCCCACCGACAACGCGCCGATCATCAAGGTCACCGCGCTGGCAATCGCCTTCGGCTTCAGCGTGCTCGTCGGGGTCCTCGCCGGCATCTTCCCCGCCATCAAAGCCGCCCGCCTCAACCCCATCCAGGCCCTGCGCTATGAGTGACAACCGAGTGATGGAGTATTGGAGCGCTGGGGTAACGCCGTCTTCCTTCACGTTTCACGTTTCACGTTTCACGTATCACACACCACAACCCGTCCAGTTTTCCAGCTACTCCATCGCTCCATCACTCCATCCCTCCGTCCGGTTCCGGCCATGACCTTCTCCAACACCATCCTCGTCGGCCTGAAGGAAGTGTGGTCGCACAAATTCCGGTCCCTGCTCACCATGCTGGGCATCATCCTGGGTGTCGCCAGCCTGGTCGGCATGGCCGCCATCATCAAAGGGATGGAGAATGGCATGAGAGAGACCATGATAGCCATGGGCGGCGCCGACCGGGTCAACGTGAGCCAGGAGGACGTGCCGGCTGAACAGGAACACCTGGCCGACCAGGCGGTCGGGAACACCATGGCAGACGTCGAGGCACTTCGCAATTGCGCCCCGCTCATGCGCCTGGTGTCGCCCAAGATGGATGTGGACGACATCATCGTGACCCATGAAGACAAAACACTAATGGTCTGGGACGCCGCCGGCGTGTGGCCCGCCGCCCTGGAGGTGTACCTCCACACCGTCGAGCACGGGCGCTTCTTCACTGACCTCGACGAGGAAAACGCCAACCCGGTTTGCGTGATCGGCACCGCCATCCGCGACGAACTGTTCGGCTCGCCGGAGCAAACCGGGCAGGACATCATTCCGGTCGGCGAGATCATCAACCTCAACGGGCAGCCGTTCACGATCGTGGGTATGTTCACCCATTACGAAAGCGAACAGGACAGGAAGGTGCGGGAGGAAGCGAAAAAGCATCCGCAGGCGGCAGACGCCGGACCCAGCCGCCGGAAAGGCTGGGGCCGCCGCGGCAATTGGGCCTTCGAGCGTAAGAACCGCACTCTTTACATGCCGCTCAACACCGCCTGGGTCCGCTTCCGGTCCGCCGGCGACGCCAGCGGCATCCCTGACAACCGGCTCTCAGACATCGGCCTGAAGGTAACCAGTCTGGAGGAAATGGAGTCTGCGTTGCAGCAAACACGGAATATCCTCATGCTCACCCACCATGCCATCGAGGACTTCGGTTTCCGCACCCAGGAAACTCAACTCGAGACTATCAACAAGCAGATTCACAATGCCCGCATGAGCGGGGGCATCATCGCCGCTATCAGCCTGCTGGTGGGCGGCATCGGCATCATGAACATCATGCTGGCCAGCATCAACGAGCGCATCCGCGAAATCGGCATCTGCAAGGCCGTCGGTGCCACTGGCTTGTCCATCTTTACCCAGGTGCTAATCGAGAGCATCGTTATCGCCCTCCTGGGCGCAGCGATGGGCGTGGCCGCCTCCTACGGCTTCGTGCGCGTGCTCGAGCAAATCAGCCCCACCGCCAACGCGCCGGTCATCACCTCCACGGCTATGGCCATCGCGGTCGCCTTTAGCGCCGCCGTCGGCGTGTGCGCTGGACTGTTTCCGGCATTCAAAGCCGCCCGGCTGGACCCAATCCAGGCGCTGCGATACGAGTGAATCCCCGGCTCAGCGTCGCAGTTCGTCCCGGAGCGTGATCAACCCCTTGGCAAGTGCGAACCGGGTCAGGCCCGCCACACTGTGGATGCCGAGCTTGCACATAATGCGTTCGCGATGGGTTTCTACCGTGCGGACGCCGACGTCAAGGCGAGTCGAAACCTCCTTGTTGCTGAGACCACTGGCAACCAAGACCAACACCTCCCGTTCCCGATCGGTCAGGTCCTCCGGGTCCGGCCCCTCCCCATTCCCTTGCACAACCCGATTGATGGCAAGACGTGCGATCTCCGGGCTGAAGTAGCACCCACCGCCTGCGATGGTCTCTATTGCCTTCGCCAACTCCTCGGGCGAAGCTCCCTTCAACACGTAGCCCCGGGCGCCGGATTGGAGCATACGAGGCAGATACTCTGCCCGCTCGCACCCGGACAGGATCAGCACCCTGACGTTCGGCAACTCCTTGCGCAACACCTCGGCCACGACCAGGCCGCTCATTTGCGGAAGGTCAATATCCAGGAGCACGATATTGGGCTGGAGTTCCTTCGCCTTGGCCACCGCCTCATGCCCGTCGGCAGCTTCACCGACGATGAGCAGATGCTCGTGCCGCGCCAGACAGGAGCTGATGCCCTTGCGCACGACGGGATGATCATCCACCAACAATACTCTGATGCGACCATTCGTCATGCCTGGGGCCCGCCTGCTCAGCGGCTGAGGCCTTTGGGCGGAGGGGCACGGGGCCTGAGCCATTCGGCGCGGCGCGGAATTCAGCCAGGTCGCGGAGGACTGCACCAAGACCCGGGTTGACGGCAAGGATATCGTTTTCATCGCTTGCTTTACCGACTCAGGTCGGGTTTTCCCGCTGTACCCAGGAGGTCGCGTGCTGAGTCAATTCGACCGCGCTCCTCAACTCCAGCTTCTGCTTGATCTGCTCACGGTAGTACTCGATGGTCTTGATGCTCAAGTGCAGTTCCTGTGCGATTTCCTTGGTCTTCTTCCAATTGCCAATGAGCTGAAAAACCTCCAACTCACGATCGCTCAGTCCTTTCACCGGCGACTGCTCGATGTCCGTATGTCCATGGACCTGCCGTTGCAGCATTCTGCTGGCAAGCGCGTCGCTCACATAAACACTTCCACTCAGCACCCGGCGTACCGCTGTCACGACCTTCTCCAGCGCCTCCCCCTTCATCAAATAGCCAAGCGCCCCCGCGCGGAAGGCAATTTCTGCGTAAACCGATTCGTCGTGCGCGCTGACGACCAGCACCGGCAACCCGGAGTATTGCGCCTTAATGTTTCGCATCAACTCCAGCCCGCTGCTGTCCTTCAGGGAAATATCGGCGATGACGAGGTCCGGCTTCAGTTTGACAATGGCGCTGAGCGCCTTGGCGGCGTCTTCCTCTTCGCCGCACACCACCAGGTCGCTCTGTTGGTTAATGAGCTGCGCAATGCCGTAACGGACGACCGCGTGATCGTCCACCAAAAGGACCCGCTTCCGGCTGTCCTTCACTTGATTCAGTTTGGCTTGAGCCACAGTTATTTCAGTCCATTTGCTACAAAGGCTGTCGCACAGGGCACCAATACGACCCCGGGCGCGACCACCCGGCCAAGCGCAAGCGTCCCGAGTATCCTGCGACAAGCGTGCGCAGCAGCCATTCTCATCAGCTCGCAGTGCAAGTTAAGAGCCAATCTTAACTCTGCGGCGTAAATAAAAGCCATTCCGTCGGTCCGTTGGAACCCAACCCCGCTGGGTTGCCTCGATTTGAGCCCGATTGTGTCACAGGATGAGGCAGATGGGCGCCAAAACCGGGGCCCCCTTCGGACAGCCGGTCAGCCCGATTGGGCGCCGCCCCAACCCCACATCCCGCCGCCCTTCACTTGACGGACTCCAATCCGCCAATAGACTCTCGCTATGTCATTTGAGGATCAGCCGCGCACCGCGCGGGCTTTGTTTGCCTTTCCTGCATGAGAAAGCCGTCCGTTCTCGTCATCTTCCTCACGGTCTTCATTGACCTCATCGGGTTCGGCATTATCGTGCCCTTCATTCCGTCCTACGGCGAGCACTTCGGCGCCCACGGCGTTGTTATCGGCGTCATCTTTGCCGCTTACTCCGCGATGCAGTTCATCTTCTCCCCGATTTGGGGAAGGCTGTCCGACCGCCATGGCCGGCGCCCGATCCTGCTCATAAGCACCGCGGGCGCCGCACTGTCTTACGTGCTCTTCGCGCACAGCACCGGCATCGAGAACCACACCCTGGCTTTGTGGTTGATCGTGGCGTCGCGGCTATTCGCCGGGATGTGCGGCGGCAATATTACCGTGGCCCAGGCTTACATTGCCGACATCACGCCGCCTGCAGACCGCTCAAAGCGGATGGGGCTTATCGGGATGGCGTTCGGGCTGGGGTTCACCCTCGGGCCGTTCGTCGGAGCCGAGAGCCTGAGCCACTTCGGGGAAACCGGCCCCGGCTGGGTTGCGGCAGGGTTGTGCGCGGCAAATTTCGTTCTGGCCTTCTTCATCCTCACCGAAAGTCACCGGCCCGATTCCGCCCAAGCCGCCCCGCGCCCCCATCTCGACCAGTGGGCGCACACGCTCCGCCAGCCCAAAGTGGGCTTCCTGGTCGTCACGTTCTTTCTCGCAACCTTTTGCTTTAGTTGCTTTGAGAGCACCCTGACCCTGCTGGTCGGGGCCAACTTTAGCCTGGACTTCAAGCGCGATGCCACCTCAGCCAGGACCGTCGGCTATCTCTTTGTCTATTGCGGCCTTATCGGTGCGCTCGTGCAAGGCGGTGCCATCGGACGGCTCGTCAAGAAAATGGGCGAGCCTAAGCTCATTGCCCTGAGCCTCATCCTCACGGCCGCCAGCTTCGCCTGGCTTCCCTACCTCAAGGGCGCCTCAAATCTCTCTTGGAAGATCCTGCTCCAGCACGACGGCCTGCCCTGGGTGTGGCTCCTGCTGGCGCTCGCCTTGCTGTCGGTCGGCACCAGCCTCACCCGCCCGCCACTGTTCGGCATGCTCTCGAACCTCACGCCGGCCCAGGAACAAGGCGCGACCATCGGCGTCGCCCAGGGCGCCGGCAGCCTGGCGCGCATCCTCGGCCCCGTGTTCGCTACCGCCTTGCTCGTCTATTCGCCCTCCCTGCCCTACCTGATCTGTGCAGGGGTGCTCGTATTCACCACCCTCCTCGTGGTCCCACGCCTGCGCCCCGAGGCTAAACCCGCGAACTAAGGCAGCCCCACGCGCTATGAAAAGAGTCTGCGCCCTGCTCTTATTCCTGCTCTACCTCTCGCCTCTAGCGGCGCTCTCGGCGAATTCGCCGACCCCGGCCCCCTGGCAATTTGAGGTCACCATCAACCAACGTCTAGCCACCCCGTCCAATGATGGTCGCCTCTTCCTCATCCTCGCCTCGACGAACAAACCCGAGCCCCGCCTTACGCTCGACCGCACAGGCCTCGATGCGCCGGAAACCCTGGCGCACGACGTGACCGTCTTCGCCCCCGGCGCAGTCGCCTTGCTCGACCAGTCTGCCTTCGCCTTCCCACTCACCAATCTCACCGATCTCCCGGCCGGCGACTACTTCGCGCAAGCGGTGTTCGATTGCAATGCCGATCTGCGCTCTCCGCAATCGCCCGGCAACCTCTACAGCAAGCCGCAGAAGATTCACTTCGACTCCGCCCATGGTGGGAACTGGAAGCTGGAGCTGACCCAGCAGATCCCCCCCGAGCAGTTGCCGGCCGACACCGAGCAAGTCAAGTTCGTCAAAATCCAATCCAAGCGCTTGAGCGAGTTCTACGGCCGCCCGATATTCCTTCGTGCGGGCGTCGTCCTGCCCCGCGGTTACGCGCGCGAAGCCTCGCGCCGTTATCCGCTCTGGGTCCGCATCGGCGGTTTGGACACGCGTTACACCAGCGCGCTCAGCTTGCTGGGCGAGAAGTCCGAGTTCCGGAAAACGTGGCAGGCTGACGGCGCCCCGCGCCTGATCCTCCTCCAACTGGACGGCGCCGGCCCAAACGGCGACCCCTACTACGTCAACTCCGCCAACAATGGCCCTTATGGTGACGCGCTTGTCGAGGAACTCATCCCGCACATCGAGGCCAACTTCCTCGCCGTCGGCCAGCCGCGCGCCCGCTTCCTCTCCGGCACGTCCACCGGCGGCTGGGTCTGCCTCGGCCTCCAGGTCTTCTATCCCGACTTCTTCAACGGCGCCTGGTCCTCCTGCCCCGACCCCGTGGACTTCCGCGCACTCCAACTCGTCAACATCTACCGGGACGACAATGCCTACGTGAACAATTACGGTAACGAACGCCCGAGCACCCGCGACCATAACGGCGACACCGAGGCTACCATGCGCCGCGAGACTGGCTTGGAAAACCTCTTGGGCCGCGGCAACAGTTACACCCTCTCCGGCGGACAATGGTGCGACTGGAATGCAGTCTTCGGCCTGCGCGGCGCCGATGGCCGGCCGGTCCCGCTGTGGGACCCGCAGACGGGCAAGATCAATCACGCCGTCGCCGAGCAATGGAAGAAATACGACCTCCGCCTCGTCCTGGAGACCAACTGGAAAACGCTCGGCCCCAAGCTCCGCGGCAAGCTCCACATCGCCGCCGGTGAGGCGGACGACTATTTCCTGAACAACGCCGTCCACCTTCTCGACCGGTTCCTCTCCCAAGCCGACCCGCCCTTCGTCGGCAAGATCGCCTACGGTCCCGGCCAGGGCCACGGCTGGTTCGACCTTTCCCTTCGCGAAATGCTGCAGCAAATGCAGGCCGCTGCCGACCGCCAGCCTTGACGCCCCGCATCAGTTCCACATCAACAGGCTATCCCCCCGCTTACTACCTCGTTACTACCTTGTTACTACATCGTTACTACGTCGTTACTACATCGTCCATCCACCAGAGTAGTGCCAGACCTGGTATCTTAGCCTTAGAGCCTGTTTAACAAGTAAGATCTTTGATTGAATGGTGATGAATCGTGCATTTTGCAATTGTACAGGGATTAGCTTTCACGTATTAGCATTGGGATGCGATATACCTCTGATCTCACCCAATCCGAATGGGACCTCATTT
>Ga0224558_1003638_pt1 | contig 12612 bp, 14 predicted proteins | sample 714S32024metaG_FD_180682 | JGI IMG/M metagenome (GOLD analysis project Ga0224558, IMG submission 180682) | Peat soil microbial communities from Stordalen Mire, Sweden - 717 S3 20-24 | ecosystem: Environmental > Terrestrial > Soil > Wetlands > Peat | place: Sweden: Norrbotten County, Stordalen... | reverse complement strand
TGGCTGAAAATGCTGGATACTCGTATCACGGCGGTGGTGGCCCTCCCTACGATTCACGTCTCGCAACGCAAACCGTAGCAGAGTTCTACCCCCGCCGCTCAAAACCTAATTTGGACAAGAGTGATATTTGCTATAAGAACTCTTCGAGCGATTGAAAAGCAAGCGAATCTGATGCAAGCCCAGTTCGACCAGTGGGTAGACCTTACCAATTGGAGGTGTGAGAAGCAGCTACGGAACAACATATTGCGAATCATGGTCGATCTGGTTAATCCTACCCAATTCCCGATAACGTACAGTGGGGAGATTATCGTTGGGACCAAGGAGCGGCGCTTTGATAAAGAAGTTCTCTCTCCGAAACGCCCCAAAACGATAGACTTCGATATGGTAGTTACCAACGGTGGACAGGCAGCAGGGTCGGTTTCTTTCCAAGTAAGCGAAAGCTTCACCCATTGGCATAAGATCACTAAAGAAGCCGTCACGAACGAACGGTTGGGGAGACTTGATTGCACAAAGTGGCAGAAGGTCGACAAGAGGTGGCACGCCAAGTACACAAGTTTAACGGAGAAGCAGCCGCGCGATAGGACAGCTATGAAAACCGTCAACTCTTATCGCCTCATTGCCTATCAAGTCGAATCTGGAAAGGTGGTATTTGATTTGGCTAACTATGCCGAAACGCATACCCTGAGCCCCGGTACGGTTTTAATAGAAGGCGGGGCCAACTGGGAAATAATCGGCTTACGGGAAGACAGCACTCCACAAGTGCGGCGCATTGACGTTAAAAAAGTAGACTGAGCATCTTGACTTCCCTTCCCGAGTCTTAGGATTGACCGCCCTCAGTTGCCATGACATTAGCATGGTATGGCGCTATGCGACTTCTGCATGTAGGTCAGCACATTTATCTGTGGAACGGGAAATTGGAGCGGGAATACGTCGTTATCAGAGTTGATCTTGCCGCGTATCTTCTCGAAGACACAATCAATGGGAACCGTAGGGTGATTCCACATTCTCATCCAGACCTAAGCGATTCACAATTGTTGTGGTTTGAAGCTCTTGATGGCTTAAATTCAAAGTAGCCCACTACCCAATTTCCTAGCATCTTGAGTTCCCTTCCACGGCAAAACGTGCGCCAGTGCCCCGCAAATTTATTGGGCTGTCAGTGCGGTCTACGGGGAGCACAAAACATAGCGTGGTGACATGAATCACTGACGGTAGCGCGGAAACGTGTCAGGGTGCGTGATCATGAAGGTTCTGGCGATTCTGTTGCTACTGATCGCAAGTGTTCCTGTTCGGGCGCAAACTGCACCAGCAAAACCTAAGGTAAATCAGGAACAAACGACGTTATTCGGACTCACGCTAGGTCAGCCGGATCGCTTTCCAACAGACGAAGAGATGGGATTGGGGTATAACGCGGTCGATTTACACACCGATACAATCGGCGACGAGCCAGAAGTAAAGATTGGGCGAATTGTGGCCGTTTGGTTACCTGAGGTGTGTGAGCACGTTGAAGTGGCGTTGAAAGACAAATTCCATTCGCCAACTCGTATCTCTTCATGGCGAGGGCGCAACGGATTGGGGTTGCCGATCAGTGGCAAAATCTGGATTTGGCAGCGGAAGAACGGCGATGTTGTCCGGTGGGTCTGGCCGTCTATCGATTTTCCAAATTGTGAAGTCCAAGCGTGGACTGCCGAATTTATACGGAAGCAGCCGAAAAGCAAGGATCACTTGTGATGGCAAGTTTAGCGGAATTTTGTTATGGGGAATGCCTGAAGAGAATGGTGTTGGACGTGGATATTGCCAACCAAGTCCTGTGGTCTCAGGCAGCGGACAAGGTGAGCGCCGCTAGTGCGGTTTTGGAGTAAGGGCCGCGCACCTCACACTGGCTGCAATTTCAGTTGCCTCACTTGCTCATCCGTGATCACCACGGCGTTAGGCGACTGCCATGACAAGCCGTTGCTGACATTCTGTTGAAGATCACTCAAATCTCCGCCATCCAGAAGATCGGTGCGGACCAATTCCTTTATCAGATCAGCGAAACTCTTGAACGGTCGTCCTGATGCGGTGCTCTCGCCATCCTTGAAAGCGCGGACGATGGCAAGACGCACAATGTTTTCGCGTCTGAGAGTTGCAGGGCAGCAATCAAGAACCGGGGTGAGAGTTGCAGGCAAGCAATCAGAAACCGGGGTGACGTAAATGGAACAGATGCTCATGTGGAGTCTCCAATCAATTAAGAATAACGCCCTACAGGGAAAAGCTGCTGTTGACAGAGTAGATTCGCCTAGCCGCGCCCACAGTGTTTGCGGTAGGAAGCCCTATAGCGGTTGATGGTAGACGCTGAGCCGAGCCGTGGGATGCGCCTATACGCGCTGCTACGAGGCTAATTTTGCTGGCGGGAATGTGTGTAGGGCGTTTCACCAAGTTTCCGCGTGTCACGCGACGTTCCGTGGGGCAGAATTGCAAGGGACTGAAGCCGACGAACTCCGCGTACACAAAGAACCGCTTGCCTAGGTTAGTTCACAGCCCCTCTGTCCATTGCAACCATTCCTTATCTTGCTCTTCGGGGTACCACCACGTTTGAGTGTGGAGAACCCCAGTCCCAATACAACCAGAACTACTCTTGAATTTTCCTGACGCTTCATCCAGAACAAAGTTATACATCCAGTGGTCATGGAGTTTGGGTTGAGCCAATAGGGGTGCGATCTCTACGTGAAGCACGAATTTCTTAAGACCGCTTAAGTTGGTTCTGAGGATTCGAGTCTGATAGGCAAAGCATCTGTTACCCTTGCTCGGCACAAATTCTTGATACTCAGAAGGGTATACGCCAATTGCAACGTTCTTGTCGTTCGTAAATGTGCAGCGCACTTCAAAAGGTAAATAGTTTTTGGACTCAAAATGGACGTACAAGTGGGGCTGCTGTGGGGCCTGCGAAATGCGCGGTTGCCAAAGTACGTGTAGGGGAGCACTGTCTCTGAATTCTTCCCTAAAAATCCACCACTCGGACAGAACGAGCGCAGAGCCAAAAATCGCCCCCCAAATCGACAAGGGGAACGGTGGGGTTATTCCCTTGATAAGAGCAACAATATCCGTAAAGACCCAGAACGTGAAAAAAATATTGGCAACCAAGAGCCGCCCTTTACGCACAGTCCAAATTCGTTCGGCAAATACTTTGAACCGAATTGCCCATGCAGAGCGAATGCTTACGGGATTTCCAGAAAGGTCAACGAATGGCCCGAACCAGTACATCTTTGTCAACCACATTGGTCTTCGCTTCTTCATAGATGAACGGGGAACTGCTATTTTCCTATACTGGTTGCTGCTTCCGCCCCGAACGTCTGGATCAATCTTCCGTGAATATCCTTGACGTAAAACATCGCATCGGGGTTCCAAATCGGATCACCATCGATCACATCCCCCACTCCCACGGTGCAATGACCGCTACTGCGGGCGACGATTTCGATTGTATGCGTGTGAACGTGACGGACGGTGATCCGGCACCACGGCTGCGGGCTGTCCCCCTGCTCCAGTTTTAGCACACGAAAGTTGAACCGATCTTCAAGGTCTCGCTTTTCGCTTTCATACATCCAGCCGAGTACGATCCCGAGCAAAATAACCACGAACAGAACCCATTTCCCAAACATTGCGATGCGTTTCATAAGTGCATCTCCGCGATTAGAGTCCGCTGACTTGATTATGCGCTTGCGAGACTACTGTTCACACCACTTCCTTTTGATTCCAAAACAGGCGGGTCAATGATAATGTCCGTCATTTCAGTGCGGAAGATGTTAAGCGGTTGGTGAGCTCCCGCAGCAGAGTAGAGAAGACTCTATGACCGATTCGGCTTCTTCATTTTCCGCTGAAGTTGCTGTCAATCCTCTTCATGATCCGCTCCGCCCACTGAACAGCAGCAGCTACGAGCGACTCTGTCCGCGGACTTGATCGGCTATCGAACAAGTGGTCAATTCCTCTGGCGATTGTTGGTCAATTCCCACTTTGCTACGGACGAGCGGCAAGCAGAGAACTGTATCTTGCCTTGGAGGTGGAGTATCCTTTGGGCCGGTGAGGAAGGAGGTCTTGCGTGGACAATTTTAGGTTCTTCGCGTTGGCTTACCTGAACGATTGGTGGCAATACGACCGGACCTTCGTTGCCGGACTCTCTCCCGGCCAGAGCGTGGAGAATAGGGTTAAATGGCTAAGTGAAGCCGCGAACTATTATCAGGTTAATCGGAGGTTTCCGGGGGAGGAGTGGGAGAGGTTTGGTCCAGTGCTTGACGTCCTCGATGCAGCAACAGAAGAGTTGGGCGTTCTTACACAATCAAACGTGGATAAGACCGTACAAAATTTGGCGGAAAAGCTCGGCAGCATTAGGGAAACTCTGATTGAGTCTCGCGCCCTCACCCGCGAAAAATCGGCGAGCGGCAGCAGTGTTCGCCCCCGGGAACCTAGCATTGAAATTTCGGCGGCTTCAAAGTTTCTCTGGATTCGTCACAAGACACCCGTCGTGATTTACGATGATCGAGCATACAAGTGTCTGACGGGGCGGCTGGGCTGTAAGATCTCCGTACGTAATTGGCCGCGCAGCGGGTACGACAGCTACCGCGAACAGTGGATTAAGCAATTCGATAAACGCGAAGAGAGCATACAGCTGGCGTGCGCGGAACTAGTCAGATTGAAGGATTTCTCTCCCGATGATGAGACAGAAGAGAACCTCAAGTCTACCGTGACGAGTCGATGGTTTTTCGAGAGAGTCTTTGACAAATTTCTCTGGTGGGGCGGGGTTGGTCAACTCCGTGTTGCTGTGTCTTAGGGCGGCTGGTCGCGCCACCAGGATTCCCGCCACAATCGCCAGCACGCGCTTGCGTCCCTCGTCCATGACGGGCATGCTATCATGTTCGTGTTTTGTTCGCCAGTGACTCGACCGGTTGCAAACGTCCCAGTGACTATTCACAACTTTACATGCATTGATACCCCCACATCTTGTATGAGCGACCCATGCTCATGTCCTAATTTGACATCGTTGGGGGATTTTGGTAGTCTAGAGGGTATCGGCTTTCGTGTAGTCCAGTTGATGCGTGTGCTTCGTCTACCGTAACAGCTCCACACCGCTCGACCACCCCCAAGCCCGTAGGAATTGAGTCCGGCCCGCTTTCACTTTGGGGGTGACCTATGGATTTTTCTCTTGGCGGCTTTAGCCGCTTAGGCCAACAAGTCGTAATAAGTTCAGTAGACGTAAGTCGTGAAGTGAGGGCACGGCAAACGCCGTGCCCGATTTCGTTTTGTGGCTGGAGTTGAATTATGGCTAACTTCGACACAGACCTGTGGCGAGTATTGTCAGAGTACCGAGCCAAGAGCGTGTCCCAAAGCTTCGAGGACCTACTGACGAGTTCGATTAACATCTCCGAGGGGATGCGCAGCACGGCGAGCACGAGTCACCAGAATCTGCGTCAGTTCCTGCAGGAGGAATACGAGCGCGACCCAGGTTTTCTTCCGATACTGAAGACCGCGGATTGCGACTTTCTTGGAGGCTCGTTTGCTCGACATACGAAGACGTGGCCGCTCGACGACATCGACATCTATTTCCCCTTGGACGGGGCCAAGCTGTCTTACTATATGAACGGAGCCGTCCTGCCCTACACGGTGGCTAGTGACGGCGCCGCCTGGAACCCGCTGCTTACGCCAAGATGGGCTAATGGTTCTTGGGTGTCGTCGTCGAAGCTGGTCGATGGATTTGCTACCGTCCTGAAACGTCGGTTCCCGCAAACCGAGGTCAAACCCAATGGTCACGCGGTGACCGTCCAGATGACTCAGGGCGCAAGCTCCTCAAGCGATGGCCTCGGCTACGACATCGTTCCGTGTTTTTCTTTGAGTCCTAACCAGCAAGGCGAGGGTCGCTTCTATCTGATGCCTGACGGGCGCGGGAACTGGATTCGGACCAATCCGAGATATGACGGCGCTGTGGCCGACCTGCTCCAAGAAGACCACAATAAACTATTTCGCAAGGCGGTTAAGCTGCTGAAGTACTGGAATGCCGAGCAACTGAACGGCAAACTAAACTCCTACTTCATCGAACTCACAGTCGCGCGGGCCTTTTGGGATAAGGGATGCAAGCGTGAATCTATTTCCACACTGTCCTATGGCGTGGCCCTCGCATTTTGGGCCGTGCAGCAGGCCGTGACGCGTGGAGTTCAAGACCCTTGGCTGTCGAACGCACCGCCCGTCTATCCGGGCGACGTGTTTGCTGGGCGCGTGATCGTGCTGAAGTCGGCAACGGATCTCGCGTGCGCCGCGTGGGACGACGAAAAGGCAAGCAGAACCGCCTCAGCTGCAGCGAAGTGGAGGCACGTATTCGGAGAAAGGTTCTCGGACTGAAATGAATCTTGTGGCTGCGATGCGCGCTGAGTACCAGCGCGGCGAGGGGTTGCTGTGGACCGGCGTTTGTGTCAAGACGGTGATCTACCTCACCACCCTCGCTACCGTCACGTGGAATAACAGGACTGCGGACACGCTGTTCTTGGTCCTCGCGTGCGTGGGCCAAATGTTCTTGTTCGTTTCGCGCCTTTTAATGGACGGTTACGTCGCTGTTGCGGAGCGCCTGAGAAGGCTCGCCATGCTGCAGGATGGAACCGGAAGGGAGCCGACCTGTTTTGAGCTGGCCGACCTTCCAGAGAGAGTATGGAGCGTAACCTGGGGCCCTGTCCCTGATCCCTACTACTCCTCCCAGTTGCCGAGGGGCCCAAAAAGGTTGGTCGACGTAACCGCAGAGTGCGCCTTCTTCAGCGGCAAAATCGCACAGGCCGCATGGAGGGGGTTTCTTATCGTAAGTGTCGCGGCGTCGGCCGTCATCCTGATCAGTCTTGTGCTGATTGCCGTCCTGGGTGTTTCCCAGTCGCGGCTCGAGCTTGTGGCAAAATGCGCGCTGGTCGGCATCACATTCTGGATGACCGAAGACCTAATAGATATGGCGCTCCGGTATAGATCGTTGGCGAGCCGTTGCGAAAACATCCTGCAAGAATGCTTCCGGCTACTAAATGAGCAAAGTCCTTCCATGGAAGAGGCCTACGTTGCTCTTCACGAATATGATGCTGCCGTGGCGGGCGCTCCTCCGCTGCCAAGTATCGTCTATAGGCGACGCAACGAAGGGCTAACAAAAATTTGGCAAGAGGCCCGCTTGCACCACGCAACGAGCTAACGCCCCGATCGCGGGCGAACTGCAGTCCGAGACGGCACGTGGCTGAAATCACCACTGCTCTTCGGTGCGCCTTTCCCACTCAACAACGAGACGGCCCGCAAGTTTGTCAATCGATGGGCGCCCCGAGGGGCCCCGGAGGTGCATGTCGAGGATGAGTTCAGCCAACCCGAGATCAGACTCAGCTATTTGGTATCCCATATCTATCATCCGGCTTGCGGTGGACCCCCTCGAGAGGCGGGCATTCAATATCTCGAACACGTGGTGTGGTGATGGGAGTATTTGGCCTGTGAACAATTCGAACAATGTTATGCCGAAGGAATATATGTCGCTACGGACCGTAACCTCTCTTGGTGCAATTGCTTGCTCCGGAGACATGTATTTTAGAGTTCCTAGCCCCTGTTGGCTGGTCACCGTGAGCGTTCCGGTGCTAATCGACGCTTGGAAATCGCCCCATTTCATGATCCCGAAGTCGCCGAGTTTAGCACGTGGCTGAGTGCCCGTAGCAAAGTTATCAGGAATAAAGATATTCGCGGGTTTGACGTCGCGGTGAACGAGCTTCTTTTGGTGCAGGTACTGAAGCGCTTGGGCGACGCATGCTGCGATAGACAGTCGTGCTGGGGTAAGAAGAAAGGTCCTGCGTTCGCGCTTTTCTGTTTGTCGGCGCTCCTCTCGCCTGATGTAGCTCTCGAGGGTCGTGCCCTTCACCTGCTCCATGAGAATGAAGGGATTTCTCGGCCAACCCTTCGCAAATGCTTTTCCTCCGTCGTTGTCCTCGTAAGCATGAATTCTCACCAGGTTTTCGTGGGCCAGCTTTTGAGAGCGCTGGCCTTCGCGCCGAAAACGCGCTGCCACATCGTCAAACACGGCTTCGTCAATGTATTTAGGGTCGGGTGCGAGGAATTTGATTGCTAGGTCCTGGCCGTCCGAGGCCCTTTGAACCTTACGAACAAGGGCTGCAGCTCCATCCCCAAGCTTGCCGTGCAGGACGTACTCAGAGCTGCCTACAGTGAACCTTTGGCCGCCTTCCGGCCTGCAGCGGTTGCGACTCAGCCAATGGGCCATTGTTCCCCCAGAACATTAGTCTACCGTGTTGTCGGAAGAGCAGAAACCATGCAAAGCATTCATGGGGTGGTCGAACTAAGGAAGGCTGCACTCTTTGTTATCCAGCAGTGAACGTTTGATTGAATCTGGCCTGTATCGCAGCTCCCCGCGCTGGCTGCAGATAGCGTAGGGTTCGGCTCAGGACTTCCAGACTCGATCCACCAGACGCTGCGTGGCGGGTGACTTCTGCTGAATAGCCTTCAAGTACAATTTCGTGGTTTCAAGCGAAGTGTGTCCGAGCCAATTGGACACAGTGGCAATGTCAATACCAGCCCGCAGCCAGCGATTGGCCGCACTGTGTCTGAATCTGTGCAGAAAATAATGGTCAGGATTCTGATTCCCTTCCTTCGCTCGCGCCTTCAGAACGCGAATCAGATGCCGCTGCACTCGCCCGTCTTTGCCGAACACCAGCGTAGAACCGCTGCTCTGTGCTCTGCGAGCTTCTAGAGCGTCAGCAAGCTCCTGTGGGAAGGGAACGTCACGATTTCTCTTGCCTTTTGGAGTGAACCCTGGCTTTGCTCGGACGTGAAAGATGCGACCGGTCAGGTCAAGATCAGCCCATTCGCACGTCGTCATTTCGCGTTCACGTGCCCCGGTCATCAGAAGAAACTTCCAGCACAATTTTTCTTCTTCACTACTGGCCTTATCCAACGCCTTCAAATGCTCAGGCGTATATGGGTCTCGGTTAGTACCGGCATCGCCGCTGTGCTTTGGCTTTTGTGGTCCATCGCCCATTTCCGCCACGCGCTTGACGCCGTAGGTCTTTTCACACCATTTTAGGAACGACACCACCTTCATGTACCTGTCGTAAACGGTCTGCTTCGCCAGTCCCTGAGCACGGAGCTTGTCTACAAAATGCCCAGCCACATCAGTAAGGGTGATCTCCTCTAGATATTTCTGCGGCAGGAGTGCCAGTAGGTTTTCGATGGCGGTGATGGATTTCTCGGTTAGATCCCGTCGCCTCAGATGGGCGATGTAATCGCTGATTGCGCCAGTGAGGGAGTGCCTTGCATCAGCGATAGTAGTGATCCCCGCTGCCCTGGCGTTGAGGATGATGTTCTGCCGGTTGCGTTCATGTTCGGCCTTGCGAAGGTCAGCGCCAACTGGACGGCGCACCAGCCGCCCACTCTCCCAATGGCAAACGACATAGATGCCGGTGACGGTCTTCACCTGCTCAGCAGGCCGCGAACACCACTTCCCGTTGATCTTCACCCGCTTCTGAAGCCACGCTTTGCGCTTGTGAGGCATAGCACACTCCTGTGTGGATTATGCCTCAGAAAAGCTGAAACTGAACAAACTTCTGTGCTAACACCTTTATTTGGCTGGAAAATGAGGGTTGGTAGCGCTACCGGGAATCGAACCCGGGTTTGAAGATTGAGAATCTTCCGTCCTAACCCCTAGACGATAGCGCCACTCGGGTGGATTGCGATGAAATTCGATTATAACAAAAGCTCGTTCGAATACGGCCCGGTAGGTTTGCAGCGAACCCCCACTTCAGGGCGATTTCGCTAGCGAAAATTTCTCCGTAAAGCATTGTTAAATCTTCAAGTTGCAGCGCCGGCTCATGATTCTGAGCAAACCTCCTTGACAACGGCAGGCTGAGGGTGGATACTTGCATAGGCGAATAAAAAGCGAATACACAAGCTCTCGCCCGGGCTGATCCTGCCCTCGTGTTCCCTGACAATGTGAGAAAGTATGTCTGCCTCTCTGGTTTTTTCATCGGCGGCCATGAGCCGCCCTTTTATTTTTTCTCCGCGGCCTTCTCTGCGCTCGAACGCAAAGAAGACCGCGGAGATTTTGGCCCGGGTCGGCGCCCTCCCAAAGCTGGCCGCAGTCGTTCCCGCTTCGCGCCTCGATGTCCGTCCGGCGCTGGAAATGGTGTCCAGCGGCATTCCGCAACTGGACACGCTGACCGGCGGCCTCGCTCGCGGTTGCCTCACGGAAATCTGCGGCATGGCCTCATCGGGAAGAACCAGCGTGTTGCTTTTCGCGCTGGCCCGCGCCACCGAGCGCGGAGAAGTTTGCGCACTGGTGGATTCGAGCGATGCCTTCGATCCGGCATCGGCGGCGGCCGCGGGCATGGAGATGAGCCGTTTGCTGTGGGTGCGCTGCGGAGAAAATTATCCATCGCGTAAACATCGAAGTCTGCAACGCGGAAAATTGTCGAGAGGGAAAAATCCAGAACCCCGGCGCTGGGAATCGCAACTGGAACAAATGCTGAAAGTCACCGACCTGCTGCTGCAAAGCAACGGTTTCGGAATGATCGCTCTCGATCTCGGAGATGTTCCGGTCGAGAGCGCGCGGCGAATTCCGTTGGCATCATGGTTCCGCTTCCGCCGCGCGATCGAGCACACGCCAACGGCACTGCTGGTTCTGGAACAGCAGCCGATTGCAGGGAGTTGCTCGTCGATGCTGGTGAAGGTGTCAGGCAAAAAGCTGTCAGCTGTCAGCTCTCAGCTCTCAGGAAATCCGCCCATGCATACGGAATTGCCGCATTCGGAATTGTTGGATCAATTCGAGATCACGGCCGAGTTGCTGTGCTCGCGCTTGGAAAGAAAATTAGAACGCAAGCCGGTGCAATCGACGGCAAGCTTCAAAAGTCGAGCCGCATGGGCGGGATAGTTTATGCCGCAAGTTCGAAATCGCGAGTTCTCAGTTACCAGACTCAGAAACCCTTATCGTCATCTTCGTCGTCATGATTTAAAGCATAAGCCTTTACTGAGAGCTGACAACTGAAAGCTGAGAGCTGCACTCCATGTTTGCCTGCATCTTCATCCCCGATTTTTCTGTGCAAGCGATCATTCGCTTCGAACCAGAGTTGCGCGCCCACTCTGTCGCGGTGCTCACCGGACGGCCTCCGCTGGAGAAGGTGGTGGCGCTCAACGAAAGAGCGCGGCAAACCGGCGTGGAGATAGGCGCGACCAAATCGCAACTCGAAGCATGGGAAAACCTGGTGCTGCGCGCGCGTTCGGATTCGCAGGAGACGTCGGCACACGCTGCGGTGCTCGATTGTGCGCAATCGTTCTCTCCGGAAGTGGAAGACACCTCACCCGGCACCGTGCTTCTGAACCTCGCCGGACTTGAGCCGTTGCTAGGTCCGCTGCCGAAAATTACCCGCGATTTGGCGCAGCGGGTTTCGCAGATGGAACTGGAAGCGAACATTGCCGCGGCCGCGAATCCGGATGCTGCTTTACTCGCAGCCCGCGGTTTTCCCGGCGTCACTTTGATTCCCGAAGGCCGCGAAGCAGAGCGGCTGGGAGATTTGCCCGTGGATGTGTTGCTGGAAAGTTTTTCTTCCGGTTTTTCTTCCGATGCAAAGGAGGCTGCACGCTGGGCAGAAACGTTCGATCGCTGGGGCATCCGCAAGCTGCGAGCGCTGGCGGCTCTTCCCGAAGTTCCGGTCAGCGAGCGCCTGGGACAGCCGGGACTCCATCTGCAAAAGCTGGCGCGGGGCGCAGCATCGCGCAACTTGCGCGTCTTGGAACCCCAGCTGATTTTTGCCGAGAGTGTGGAGCTGGAATATCCCATCGTGCTGCTGGAGCCGCTGGCGTTTCTGCTGAACCGCATGTTGGAGCAAGTGTGCGCACGATTGAGCGCGCGCGCGCTGGCGGCGCAGGAGTTGCATCTGAATCTGGAACTCGCGGCGACACAGCCGAACGGTTGCGCATCGTTCACCCAGATGCCCACCCAGACGCCCACCCGCACACGCACCCCAAAGTTCACTCGCACGCTGCGGTTGCCGACGCCCATGCTGGACGTGAAAATATTTCTTAAATTGTTGCAGCTTGACTTGCAGGCGCATCCGCCAGGAGCGCCCATCGTGAAGATTCATTTGTCAGCCAATCCGGCGCGCCCGCGGGGCCTGCAGAGTGGCCTGTTTCAGCCGGTTTTTCCCGAGCCCGAAAAACTCGAGCTAACGCTGGCCCGCATTGCAGGCATAGTCGGCGAGGGCAGAGTGGGGTCGGTGGAGTTACTGGATACACATCGCGAAGGCGCGTTTGCACTGCGGCACTTCGCGCCCGGAGAGCCCGCGCCCACAGAACCCCAAGGGACGCAGTCTGGAAATCGAAAAAAGAATATGTCCATGCCAAAAACTGGCAGTCCATGTGAGTTTGAGGTAACCATAAAAGAAAACGCAAAGGAAAAAATGAGCGCCGTAATCGCTCTGCGCCTGTTTCGTCCGCCGCTCGGCGCGAGCGTAACTGTGCGCGAAGCAAAGCCGGTGCGCATGCGATGCCTCGAGCGCGAGGACATCGCCGGTGAAATCGTCTGGACCGCCGGCCCCTGGCGCTCTTCCGGCGACTGGTCGGAACAGGAAGGCTGGTCGC
>Ga0224558_1003636_pt1 | contig 12614 bp, 7 predicted proteins | sample 714S32024metaG_FD_180682 | JGI IMG/M metagenome (GOLD analysis project Ga0224558, IMG submission 180682) | Peat soil microbial communities from Stordalen Mire, Sweden - 717 S3 20-24 | ecosystem: Environmental > Terrestrial > Soil > Wetlands > Peat | place: Sweden: Norrbotten County, Stordalen... | reverse complement strand
TCCTACTGATGCTTTCTTCAATCGTTCCAGTCACAGGATGAAGAACACGCAAGAAGATCGAATCTTCCACAGTTCCTTCACTTGCCGATGCTTGGGAGAAACGCGTCGAGAGACTGTCGGAGGCTCCGGAGAAAATCGGCAAACGCGAAACCATCGCGGATACCACCACTAGTACGGCGATTATTTGGAGAGATTTTACAAACTGGGATACTCCAAAGAACGCGGCCACTCCCACGCAGGCGACGATCGCTGTCAAGAGGAACACCAGCGTACGGCTGCCAGTGACCGGAATCGACAGAACCAAAGCGCCAGATGCCGCCCACAGTGCCGATTTCTTCACGAACCTGGGATTGGCCAGGCCGTAGAGAATGAATGCCGCTGCCATGGGAATATAAGACATCGGCCCCACGACATAGCTAAAGGTGGCGGAGGCTCTCACGTGCCCAAGCGCATAGTTGAGTTGCTCGGAACCTCGGTATGCACCAACGTTCAGAAACGAAACGGGCGGCGCCATGTACTGCGCGATCTCCAATGCGGTCAGGGGCAAAAGAAGCCATAAGGTGCACTTGCCGAACTTGCGCAGGTCTTCCTCGTCGAGATTCGATCCCATGATGAAAGCAACGGGGAATGGAAGCAGGTAGGAACGCAAACCATAAAGTGCAATGAACCATCGGGTTTCGCCGACGACCAACTGCACGAAACACAAGACCAGTATCCCGGCAGTTAGAATCCCAACGACAGCTGACCATTCCCTCGGCCACTTGCGAGTGCGATATGCCTCAGCGATGATGAAGAATGCGACCGGGTCGCGCACTACCAGCAGCGGCCCGGCGAGCTGCGGCACAATCCATTTGCGCAGCGCACCTTCAAAAATCAAAAGCAGGAAATATGCCCAGAAGAGCTTCTTCAGCATTGACATATGAGGCTCACGAACGATTGGGCCTCGCGATTCCATCACTGCCATAATGCGGCCCTCACAGCTTGCGCCCAATGTTCGCGATAACTCTTCCAAGACTTTGCTTCCGCGGTAACCTGTGCGTTATGCGACATTTCAGCCAACAACTGCCGATCCTGGCAGAGCAGGCTCAGCCGATCGGCAATCGCTTCAGACGAACGCACCGGAACTACGAAGCCCTCATGCCCATCTCTGATCAAATCGCCTGCGCCCACGTTGGGAGTGACAATGACCGGCAGCCCACAAGCGAGCGCCTCTGTCACTACGAGACCGAATGCTTCACTGATCGAGGGAAGCACGAGCACGTCCGACTGCATCATTTCGTCCAATACCTGACTATGCGGAATCGTCTCAAGCCAGCGCCAGCGCCTGCATGCGGCGTCTACGACGTCGTTGGGGGCGAAGCGCTGCCCAATCAGCGTGAGGTTGACATCCGATCCAAGCGTATCAATGGCGCTCAAGAGATATCCGATGCCTTTTCGCTGGTGGAGCGCGCCGGCAAACAACACTCGCAAGGGACGGTGAAATTCGGTTGGGCGCTCCGGCCTGGTGCGAACAGGAGGAGCGCCATAGGGCACAACCAGTATTTTATCTTCAGGAACAACTCCCACCAAAGTTCTGCGCACATGATCGCTGGCAACGACAATCAGGTCGGCAAGCGCGATTTCTTCGTCCTTCTCACGCATGTGTTCAACGGAGTCGGACAGCTTGGGAAGCACGGACGCCATGTGCGGGCTTCGTGCCTGCTCCTCGCGGAGCAGATCGCGTTCCCAGTACCAATACCCGCTGGTGAGGTCATACAAAGTGCGAATGCCCCGGCGCTTGGCCTGACGGAACGTTTGCAGTGCGCCACCTTCATAGGCATAGACGGCGTTGGCGCCAATTTCCCCTAGCCGCCGCGCCACCATGGCATCGAAGTTGCGGTACATTCCGATGACTGAGAACGCCCGCTCTCCAGAACAAAGGAGCCGTTCCAGGGGCGAGAACCTGGCACCCAATCGGACCATCTCTCTCCAAGGAACACATCTCACGCGGTCACCGGGCACATCCCCAAAAGCGCGCCTCACCAACTGGCCGCGGAGGCTTGACGGCACCACCCGGTTCCACCTGGACTCGGGATTCCACGCAATGGTCGTCCAGAACTCGGCAAGCATTTCGTGCTCGACGAGGCTGCGGAGGGCATTGCGCACGTTCTGATTGCCCGTAGGATGGGAGATCAGGATGGAGGGCTTTGCTTCCCGGTTGGCAGCCGTCGCGAGCGTCTCGTCCTCAACCATACGCATGTCCCGTCTACGCTCCTGCGGCTCTGGAAGCGGGCCGCATATCCGATCCAGCCTGGGTGGCCGACCGATCCATCCATTCCGAGTATTCCGCTGCATGGACATGCAGCCGATGTCCTGAGTACCAATGCCAAGCCGCGGCGGAACATCGCTCCAGTCCGCCAGCCATCGCAGCGGCTGCGGTGCTTGGGCTCACCAACTGAACTCCGTCTTTCAGTCCGTCGACCTCCCCAGAAAAGGATTCCGCAATCACAGGAATGACACCAAGCGCGCAAAGACCAGCGAAGACTCCGGATTTCGCAAGGCAGAAGGACTCATGCTTCACAAACCCGAATTTCGACTGCGACAGCAAGTTGGCGAGATCCGGCATGGGCAGCACTCCCATGCGTCTTACCGGAATTCCGTTCAGCTCCGAAGAGGCACTGAATTCCGGGCCGACATCCACGATTTCCTCGACGCCAAGGGTATGCAGCAGTTCCCCCAGCGAAGACAGCAGGTCATAGGCTTTTCGTCTCGTGTCTGCCAGGCCAAAAACAACCAGTGCCGGCCGTCTGGTGCGCAGCAGCGGAGTCTCCAGGCTCTCTCCAACGTTGGAAAACATCGGCAACAGCCGGACCGCGGGGTTGCCGCCTAGGATCGCTTCCCGTTCAAGCCAGTCCAAATGAAAAGTCGCATTGGTTGCAATCAGATCGGATGCATGCGCAAGCCTGCGAATCACCTGCTTCTGGCGGCGCGTGTACCAGAATGCAGATTTCCAGGGCATTCCGGTTGCATACAATTCATGAAAATAAGTTCCAATGCGGAATTGCTGACTTTTTCTGACACGCTCAAGCGCTTCGGCAAGGATCAGCGGAGCTCCATCCCTCGAGTAACCGTATCCGCTGTAGTGGACGAGGAGCGCCCCAGGTTGGCCCTTGCTCAGGGAAATGCATGCCTCAAGCAACTGACATGGCGCGCAATAGACCCGTGGAAACGGCGAGTTGCACGGCTCGGTTGAATTCAACACGACAAATGCCGTGCCGATTCGAAAAGCAGCCTCCAGCTCCTGCGCCAACAGTATCGCGTGATCGCTCACCCCGCAACGTTCGGGCTTTAGCTGGGCAACAACCTGAATCAGCAGTCGATTCGTGGGGGGCATAGATGAATCCGAAGATTGGACGGCAACCGGCTCAGTCCCGGCAACCACGCATCAAAGACGCAATAAGACGGGCGGCCATTCTCGAGTTCAGGTCAGATATCCATGACAGAAGCTGTTTCAAAGGCGAATCACCTGAGCGCGATGGAAAGACTCGGCACGCCCCGCGGACCGCGTGGTCCTTACTGGTATGCGGTTCGATAGATCGCGACGCTGGTGCCGATGCCAAGAGCGGAATTGATAGCCTGTATCAATATCGACTTGGCGTCGCTGGTGGGAATGAACAGAATATCTCCATCCTTCAATGCCATGTCCGGAGCTTTAGCTTCCTGGATCTTATTGACGTTGAGGATAATATCCTCCTTTCGGCCATCCTCCAGAGTACGGACGAGGTGGGAACGCCACATCGCCGCGGAAGCTCCGCTGCCCCCGGCCAGCGCCATCGCTGTTTCTACCGACAGGGTTCGGCGGCCATCAAGGACAAATCCTCCGGGGCGATTCACTTTGCCAAGCACATAAACAATGCCGGCCCTGGGAACCGTAATCGTATCCCCCGGAAATATCTGGATTCGAGGTACCACGGGGGTGAGAGCCTCGGGGTTGTAATCGACCGTGATCGGGTGGTCCGGATCGGTTTTGCGGGTGATGATCACCTTTGAGGACGCAGCCGGCGTCACCCCGCCGGCAGCGGTCATCACATCGCTGAACATGCGAACGCCCAGAGCCGGGTAGAGACCGGCGCTTTTCACCTGCCCGTTCACCAAAATACCCTGGGTCGCATACTCGGATATGAAAACGGTGGCGTGTGCCTTGCCTGGCCTGAGAATGTCGGCCTCTACGAAACGCTCCTCGATGGTTGCACCAACCTCCTCCGCGGTCTCTCCCGCGACATGGACCAAGCCCAGCAGCGGAACGGTGATGTCGCCCCTCTCATCCACCCGAAAGCGGCCAGACAGGTCAGCGTTGTCGTACATAGCGATTTCAATCAGATCGCCGGAACTGATGATCAGTGGCGGCACAGCCGGTGTGGGATTCCCGGTTTGCTGGGCAACGCCAGCACCCGCCTGCACCAAAAGAAATGCCGCAATGGTCGCTGCGAACGCGAATGTCTTAGCCATGCTACTCACCCTTTTCCTCGTCTTCTTCATGTCCGTAGGCAATATCAGAGCCCTTGGGCGCATATCGATATCCATACCCGTAGTTGTAGCCGTACATGCCGTAGCGATATGTGTAGAAGTTTTCAAGTCGCATGTCGACATCGTTTACGACGACCCCGGCGATGGGTGCATTGATGCGCCAGAGCAGATCGCGGGCGCGGACCAACGCGCGTTTGCGAGTCATTCCGGCGCGAGCAACCAGGATGACCGTATCGGCAAGCGCCGCCATCGCCTGTGTGTCGCTTACGGCAAGCACCGGGGCAGTGTCGAGGACCACACGGTCGAATTCCTGGGTCCACTGATGCAACTGCTCCTCCATTCGATTGGATGAAAGCATCTCGGCTGGATTGGGAGGCCTCGGGCCGGTCGGCAGCACCCGCAGCATTGGCAGTTCAGGCAGCGGACAGGCCAGCTCCCTGTAAACCGCCGGTTGCGTGAGCACGGTGGACAAGCCGAAATTCTTTTCCTCCAATTTGAACACGCGGTCAAGGCTTCCACGGCGAAGATCGGCGTCCACCAGCAGAACCCGCTCTCCGCGCTGAGCGAGAACGATTGCAAGGTTGACGGCGGTCGTCGTTTTGCCCTCGCCCGGGAAGGCGCTGGTTACGACAATCACGCGCGGCGGCCTGTCGATAGAAGACAGCAACAGAGAACTGCGCAGCCCACGGTAGGCTTCAGCGGCATGCGATTTGGAGCTGTGCAGGGCAATGAGCTGCTGAGCGTGGGCGCCTTCGGGAAGGGGATCGTCGGTGGCTTTGCGCTTGCGCTTCCCCGCTTCGCCCAGGATGTGGGGAATGGTCGCGAGCGATGCCAACGTCGACACGTTTTCCACCTCTTCCGACGTCTGCAGCGTGTCATCAATCGATTCGACCATGAAGGCGAGAACAATGCCGCACAGGAGCCCGCCCGTCAGCCCCATCATCATGGCCAGGGTTTTCCTGGGTGCGACCGGTTCCAAAGGAACCTGGGCGCGGTCGACGACCGTGATGTTCGTCGCTGACAGACCCGCCGTAACACTGGCTTCCTTCAGCCTCATCTGTAAGGTGTCGTATAGATCGCGGTTCAATTCGGCTTCGTGGCGGAGTATTGCATATTGAGCCTCGTCCTCGTTCAGGCGGTAGGCGTCTTCCTTCTGCGCATCCAGCCGCTTCTGCAGCATCTCCTCCAGGCGAAGCGAGCCGGTGTATTCATCGCGCACCTGACGCCGGGCAAGCGTAACTTCGCTGTTAATGCTGGTCTGGACTTTGTCAATCTGCGCATTGAGCTCCTGCATTCTCGGATGGTGTTCGCCATACTTTGAAGCGAGATCCGCGCGCTGCGTTTGCAGGCCGGTGAGTTGGCCTCGAAGACTAGACAGTTCGGGATTGTCGCCCATCAGTGCCACGAGATCCGGATCCTGAGATTCAAACTCGCGCATCCGCGCTTCCTTCATAATCCGGTCTGCCTCGGCGGTCTCCAGGTCTCCGCTGATCTGTGCCAGGTTCTGCATTGTAAGATTCGAGGTCTCGGTGGTTCCGACGATATTGTGCTGCTTCTGGTAGTCCGCGAGTTGGCGTTGCGCATCCCCCGCCGACTGTTTGAGACTCTCGAGTTGCTTCTGCAGCCAGACCGACACGCGCATCGTATTGTCGAATTTTGACCGCAGATCTTCATCGACGTAGGTATCCACGAGCTTGTTCACAACATCGGTCGCCAGTTTCGGATCGTTATTGCGGTAGCGAATGTCGACCATCTGCGTCGAGGGGACGATCTGAACTTGCAGTCCGCCCTTGATCAGGCCGATCAGGGCAATACGCTCCGCTGTCGTCATCTCGCCGGAAGGGATGGATTCCCCGGCCTTGCTCTCTTTCTGCTCGGCACTACGAACCAGTTTCAGCAGATCGAGACTCTGGGCTGTCTGAAGCATCACCGAATTGCTCTGAAGAACAAGGATCTCCGTCTGCAAGGCGCTGGCGGATTCCGCGCCGGCGGCCTCTTCATTGATCAAACTCTCCAGCCCGACGTTGGGCGAGTTGTTCGGTTTGACCTCAATGCGCGAAACACTCTCATAGACCGGCTGGGTGCGGAATGTATAGATGGCGGCTCCGGCCAGGGAAATAGCCGTCACGGCCAGGATGATGAAAATCCGCTTCATCAGGACGCGCCAAACGTCCATCAGTGAGAGCCGTTCTTCAGAGGGAATAATGGTCGCCCGGGCACGAGCTATCTGGCCGGCTTGCGACTCGGGCTGCGGTTCAAGGGACATTTACGCTCCTGAGTTTACTTGGAACCAGTTCATATTGCCATCACTTCGCCAACCGCGCGAAATGCTTCATACCGAACGAAATTCATCCTTTGCAACGCGCCGGGACGAACGCGGAACAGTGCAATGTTAAGGAATGGGAAAGGACAGCGGAATTGGAGCAATGGCACGCGAGCTTCGCGCACAAAACCCCGATCGATTCGACCGATCGATGTTCCGGAGCACCTAAGCCGCATGACCGGGAGGATTGCGAAGAACACGACACAAACTGGCGCAGCCTCAACGAACAGTCCCCCATTGATGCAACTTCGCACTGTGGCTGCATGGTCTCATTGCCGGCCCAGGCTGCCAGACTGGCGCCCGACGGCCTATCTGTTGCGCCATCGTGACAGTTGCCGCCGGAAAGGTTCCCGGTTGGCACGAATTCCTTCTTGCAGACTCGCCCTCGCTGCCCACCAGCATTTGGATCAGCCTGATGTCCATGACCAATCGCAGCCTGGTTTCCGCCCATGAGATACCTAACAACGATTCGCCGTCAGCTTCCAGCACCTGCCGGTCAGTCAGGCCAGATCGAGAATGGTCAAACCTTACTCTGTAGCGATGTTAATCAGGGGCAACATCCCCAGTCAAGAGGGCGTCTTGCCGAACGCGCGAACGTCTGGCACTGGGAATTCTTGAAATTCCTCTTTTGGGCAACGTAAGGGCCTAAATGAACGTCTGCCCTGACACTGCGATTGAAAGGGTCAATCAGTGGTCGGAGGGACAAGGATGCTCGAAGAATAACCTGGGCGCCGTTCTTCCATCAGCGCCCCGCTCGAACCAGCGGACGATCATGCTCAATCCAGCACTGCCTGAATCGCTGTGCGGCACTCTGCGGATGGCGTAAAAACTGCAAAATCACTTTGGCGACGGCGATTCAGAGAGACTGGAAGATACCAAACACCACGAAGGGACAACCGTCGCCTTGGCAATTCCGGACAAAGCTTCGCCCTCCTTACTTGGGTAAGGTTTTCCACGACGCAAATTGAGTGTACGCTTCCAGGCATGCAATCGGACAGAAAACACGCACTGGAACTGCATTGCAGATACCCCACTCGAAAGCATGTGCTTTCACACATCGTGTCCGTACTAAGGTTCCGCGCCAACAGGATTGAGCACTGTTTCGACTATATCAGTAATCACTGGGTAGTCAACTTCTAATTCAAAGGGGATAGGTCTGGTTTCCACGGGAAAGATAGTAAGAGTTTGACATATTCAGAAGCGAGCGCAATCCTGCGGTTGGCTTTTGGTTGCTGCTTGCAAACGATTGCGTTCAGAGTCTCTCGGGGGGCCGGCAATCATCGATTCCCGCGCTCTGAATGAAGCTCGAACCGTTGGAAATCCATCGATGCGGGATTGAAGGATCTTGCTCATATAACTGTCCAGACTCAGTCCGCAGGCTAGAGTTTGGCTGGGTCACTCGCCCATCCGCTTACCTTCATGCAAGCGGATCATTGCATTGAGAGGGCAGCAAGGCCAGACCTGCAATTGCAGTCAAATCCCTGGCTGCCGGAGGGAGGCTTGATCGGTTGGAACGGCTCAGGCCGGGCAGGCTGGAATGGCGATCCGGAGCCGGGACGTAGGAAACACAAGAAATGAGTGTCGTCGTCTCTCTATTCTGGCTGAGTCCCAAGCTCGCTGGGAGAGAATTGCCGATTGATGACCACTGCCGCGCGCTTCATGGCATAACGCTTGATAAAACTGGCCCGTGCACGGGTGGCCATGGCGGCGCGTTCTGCCGGGGGCAGGTTAAACCAGCGGCGCAGGAGGCGCTCGGTGCCTTCAAGCGTGTCTTCCTCGACCAGGCCCACCCCGTCGGCCTCGATATCCGGCCAGATGTTCACTTGATTGCTAATGAGCACCGGGCGTCCGACGGCAAGGGATTCGATCACGGCGACGCCGAAGTTCTCCTGGTGAGACGGCAGGACGAAGGCGTCGGAGGCTCGGAGCGCGCCCCATTTGATGTCGCCGCCAATCATGCCGGGCCAGTGCACGCGGCTGGCAATACCAAGCTTTTCGGCCATGCGCTGAAGCCTGAGCTTGAGTCCCGCCTGGTCGGGGCCGGCTATGACGAGGTCCGCTTCCGGATGCGAAGCCGCGGTCCTGGCAAATGCCCGGAGGAGGAGATCGCAGCCCTTCTTCTCGTGGATTCGACCGAGGAACAGGAGATAGGGACGCCCGCGAAGCTCCGGCAGCATGCTGTAGAACGCCGCGATCTGCTCAGCGGGATCTCCCCTGTGCAGCTTTCTGCGCTCCACCCCATCTGCCCTGGACACCTCAGGTTTTTTCCTGCGCTCCTCAGGATCGTTGATCCCAATGGGAACGACCACGCTGTTCCAACGGTTCGGACGGAAGCTGGTTTTCGCCAGATCCCGCTCCGTTCCGCTGGTAAAGAAGACCGCCCGAGCATCGCGGAGGACGGCATATTGGAAAGGCCAGTAAAGAATCTTCTTGAGGTGCTTGAGAGGATAGGTCCGGTTAAACCAGGGATCCAGCGCACCGTGCGCAAATATCCCATAGGGTTTTTGAGCGCGGCGCGCAGCGGAACGAACGGCAAGATCGGGGAATGTCCAAATCCCGTTCATGACGATTCCGTCGAAGCGATGCGCATTGCGGTGAAGCCAGGTCCAGAGCCGCGGCGAGAATCCAAACCTGCCCAAATAAGACGGCCCGAGAGCATGCACCGGGCAAGCAATGGATGTGAGGAAGGTCTCATCTGGATTGTCCCCGCAAACCACCTCGATACCCTCACCGACTTCGATATAGGCTTCGACAAGCTGGCGCACCGCTTCAGGCGGGCCGCCGGCCGCGGGAGAGAGACTACCGATGACGTGAAGTATATGCAGAAGAGACCGCTATGCCTTCGTGGATTTGAGACGAACAGGTTCATGGTAAATCAAGAACCCGGTCGACTGTGGAATTTGAGCCTGTTCCCAACACCTGCCCGCGGGAGGCGGCAACTGCGCCTCATGGGGCTGACTGGAAACGGCCGGCTTGGGTGTTTGGAGCGGCCGACCTAATCTCAGGCAGGCTTTTCAGCCACAGGCTTTGCGGCTGGTTCATCGTCAGGCCTGACGATCGAATCGGCTTGATCGATTGAAATTTCGCAGAGATCCGCATACGCCTTGAACATGGCTTCCGGGCCGGATCCGCCGGTCAGGAAAAGCCGCTGCAAGGGCCCGTAGTTCACAACAATTGCGATGAGGGCCAGAACGACAGCCTTGGTATTTGTGCCGCGGATTTCTCCCCTGCTGGCCCATGGCTCAAGATAGTGGGCCACCACCTCGACGAGCTGACCCAGGTGTTTACGCAGCAACGGATCGATGTCCTCACCGAGTTCGAGGGTGCTGTATTGCATCAGGCGCAAGAGCTCGGGCTTGTGCATGAGAGTCGCGGCAATGAGCTCGAAGGCACGCAGCAGCGCGGTCCGCCCTTCAGTGGCTTCGGCAATGCGAGCCAGCAGGTCGCCGCGCAGCTTTACCTGCTGCAACTCCGCATCGAGCACGGCCAGATAGAGGTCGCGCTTGCGGGGATAATGGCGGTAGATCGTAACCTCGTTCACGCCCGCGCCGGAGGCGATGTCGCGGGTGCTGACGCCGTTATAGCCTAATTTGGCAAAGAGGCCCGCGGCGCTGAGCAGAATGCGCTCGTCGGCGGCGCCGCGCTCGGGATTCGAGATTGTTGTCATGGGTTTTCCTTCTCCTGCGTGAATGCCAAGAGTTCACGGTCTTCATCCATGCTGCGTACTTGTGGGATGGAACGAACTTGCCGTTTAGATTGAATAGGTTAAGTGTGCTTTCACAGTTTCACAGTCAAAAAAGGCGCGATCGTCCTGGAGGGGACAGTCTCCGGGTTTCGGGAAAGCTGCGGCTGCTGGATTGGACGAAGAGATGGCGAACATAAGGGGGGGGGGGGGGGGGGGGGTATGTTGGGGGGGGGGGGGGAGGTGTTGGGGGGGGGGGGGGGGGGGGGGGGGGGGGGGGGAGGGGGGGGGGGGGGGGGGGGGGGATTATTTATTTGGTAAACACCGGGTGGCCAACCCCGATGTTTCTTTACCTTCCGATTGTGCGCCTTGAGGAGGTAATTATCGGCAAGGCGCGAGGGGGTGAAGATGGCTCAGCGGGAACCGGGGGGCGAGTTTTTACGAGGCTTCGCCATCCTCAGCCCCGTGGGGGTGTCCACAAGACCATAGGTGAGGAAAGACTGACACCCAAAAGAGCGGGTTCATTCCTGGATGAAAGCAAGCACTCTCATTCTGCCGATTGACTTGTTTCGATGCAGTGTTGGAGTGCCGGTAAGGACAAGTTAACAGAAATCCGTTGATAGTCAACCGTTTTCTCTGCGAATTGCTCTGAACTCGTTACTTTTGGATGAGTTTGCACGGGCGCTGGCGGTGTCGTTCGAGCGCTTTTGGACCTTGCGGATTGCGCAAGGATGCCTTGCATGGCGTTATCGATTCCCTGCTCTATGTTGGAGATACTGGCTGAACTTGCCGGTGGTCTGCCAGGGACGATGCCATGCTGTCCCACCCTTCGCACAGTACGCGAAGGATGGGGCACCCTCCTTCTTCTTGGAACCGAAAGGGTGAGCCACCCGCCCACCCGCCATGTCAGTGATTCATGACCGCGTCGAGTTGGTGCAAGGCGGCGGCCATCGCGGCGCCGTCGCCCTTTTCAAGGCTTTCAAACAAGGCAATCCACGATGCGCGGCCCGGCTCGAAGGCCGGGGACGAGGCGAGAAAGTGGCGCGTCCCGGCAAAGCTCCAACCAGAGCTGTGCAACCCCGCAGCCTGGGGCAACAGAGCCGTCGCGGTCTGTTGCGCAGCGGCCTTTTGCCCGGCGCCCCACTGGCAGGCCAGCTTGATGGTATCGCGGACCGGTATTTTGGATGTAGATAAAACCGGATCATCGATTGCTACTGCCTGCTCGACGCACTGGGAGAAGTGGGCTGCGGTGAGGCTTGCCTCCACCAGGTCCATTCGGTTCCCTGTTGAGGGATCGATCTTGAATGCCTGCTCATCCAATTCAAGCGCCCTGTCAAAGCGGAAGAGCTCTTCATGGTCAATGTGTGACAGGGCCTTAATGATGCTTTGGCTGGTGGGCGAGACTTCGAGAACCGATTCGAACGCAGATGCGGCGGCGGACAGAAGCTCTGTCGCCTCCGCCCCGCTGCTTCGCTCCCCCTGAACCCGGAGAGCGATTCCCAGATTGCTCTGTGTCATTGCCCAGTCCTGGGGCAGGTCAGCCTTGGTATAAACCTCCAGCACCGCACGGTAGGCTTCGACTGACTGGGCCAACAATTTCGTCGCCTCCGCCCCGCTGCTCCGCTCCCCCTGATCCGAGAGAGCGGTTCCCAGATTGTTCTGTGTCGACGCCCAGTCCTGGGGCAGGTCAGCCTTGGTCCGCACTTCAAGCGCCGCCCGGTAGGCTTCGACTGACTGGGCCAACAATTCCGTCGCCTCCGCACCGCTGCTTCGCTCCCCCTGATCCCAGAGAGCGATTCCCAAATTGTTCTGTGTCATTGCCCAGTCCTGGGGCAGGTCTGCCTTGGTATAAACCTCCAGCGCCGCCCGGTAGGCTTCGACTGCCTGGGCGAACAAACTCGTCGCCTCTGACCCGCTGCTCCGCTCTCCCTGATCCGAGAGAGCGATTCCCAGATTGTTCTGTGTCGCTGCCCAGTACTGGGGCAGGTCAGCCTTGGTATAAACCCCCAGCGCCGCCCGGTAGGCTTCGACTGCCTGGGCGAACAAACTCGTCGCCTCTGACCCGCTGCTCCGCTCTCCCTGATCCGAGAGAGCTAGCCCCAG